>Ga0335072_10000425_pt1 | contig 84048 bp, 69 predicted proteins | sample Lox_Sample_21_FD_206725 | JGI IMG/M metagenome (GOLD analysis project Ga0335072, IMG submission 206725) | Soil microbial communities from Loxahatchee National Wildlife Refuge, Florida, United States - Lox_Sample_2.1 | ecosystem: Environmental > Terrestrial > Soil > Wetlands | place: USA... | reverse complement strand
TCACACTAACTCTTGCCTCAGACACATCAAAGCACGATTCGTCGACCGACACATACGGCAGTTATGGTCGCTTTATTTCCTCCCTTTCCGCACTGTCTTTGTTGTCAATCACATCACGACATCGAGTAGAAGCAGAGGAGTGGACGGTCTCCTTCAATCAATCGCAGGTCCTTGCAAGGCTTCGAACCTCTCAAGAGCATCAGAGAATTCTGCGCAAGATACATGGTACAAAGGTGACCGTTCGTGACTTGTTTGGAAAGTTGCCGGTGCGCGTGAAACATCGTGCTATTCGGTATGAATTTCAGGAGAATTTGGATAAGGAGTTCGAAGACTTGAAAAGGAAGATAGTCACGTTATTGCTAGCATGGTCTAGACCTGTCAAGATTGCACTATCGGACACGGACAAGAAGAGAAAATGCCTTCTCCGCTTGAACCAGGAATCCCTATCTCGTGACGAATGGGACAGCAGCATTGATGGAAAAGCGAAACTTCCATTTCGGCTCAACTGCATTTGTCCTTTACTTGCTCAGGCTGGCTACATCTCGCACTCGTCCTTTGCGTCGTGGCTCACAGCATCTGCACGGACATCAACGACATGCATCCGCGCGGCGATTTCGCTTGAGCCTGCGCCTACGAAGCAAGTACAATTTATTTCCTTCGGCATTAGACCCGTCGATCCTGCGCATGGCAGTCAAGTCCTATTCAATGAAGTTAATCGCATGTTTGCAATGTCAAGCTTTGGAGTCGTCGAGGATGAAATTGACGAGAACTCGAGGCGCCAGAATGACAGACGGTATAAGAGTGACGAACATACAACTCGGCAACTCAGAGGCATCGGCAAAGGCGCCGACAGATGGCCTATGTTCTACATAAGGATTGATTCAGGCTCCGGACATCATGTATCGGACACGAACCAAGCACATGATAAGGCAGCTCGAGTTCTGCAAAAGGTGCTTCAATTACTCAAGACCCTGATCTACCAGTTTTTGGAAGAGCACCATTTCCGACCTCGAGCCAGACGACATAAGAAAAGGAAAGGAGACATTGAGACGTCTCATATGCAGAACCCCTTCACCGGTCCGGTAATAGATACGGCGTTGAACGAGGCATCTTCACAGTCTGTACCTGGCATTTCGTCCATGGCGTCTATGATTGTACAGCCCAATGCGTATAAGTCACGGCAGCATGTGACGAGCCATGGATTTGACAGCTGGACAAGGGTGAAGAGTGGCAAGCGAGATGGGTTTGAACACATCCTCTCTGGTCTGCCGCGTAGAAAAGCCTTGACAGATGGCAATCGGCCAGCAACAGCTCCGGCCGCGTCCAGTCCCAACCACAATCTGAAAGTCGATATAGGACGAATTGCACTAGCCGAGTCGAGGCAACCTTGGTTGGACCACAATGTACAACTACGTCTTCGAGATTTACAAAACGAGCGCCTTGTCAATGAATCAGAAGATGGGGAAGTGTGGAATGACTTTCGTCCATCTGTCGTCTCCACATCGGATGCTCCGCCAACGGAAGAGGAGACTGCACAACGACACGACAGCCTGTCTAAGGACGAAACAATACTATGGAACACCCCTACTACTGGAAGAGTAGTCCACATCAATTCGCGTACTGGATTGATTGTGCCCGGTTTGCAAGATCAAGACAAGAGCCATGACGCAAGTGAAGAAGATCCTTCTACTGGACAGCTCGGCGGAGCTGTCTTGGCTCCCAAGAGAAGATTTTGCGAGTTACATCGGCCGACGCCCAGAACACTGGAGTTAGGACTGGATGTAGCGCCTGGTTCGTGGATTGCTGATTTGTTGAAAGACTCCGAGACCTCCATCTTCCGTGAGCTGGAAGCAACCATACCCTCGGTAGCTCCAGAAAAAGCCATAACGCACAGTCAGCCTGCTTGCTGCTGTCATAGCAGGTCCGGTAGTGGCAGAATAAAGCAGGCCTCGGCTCTGTTTGACATAATGACAGGAGCAAGTGAAGGACGCCTCAGCAAGAGTGGGTTGGCTGATGCACAGGTGCTTGCTCAAGTCGATCGAAAGTTCATTCTTGTCAAACTCAGCATTGGTCAGACTGGTCCTCAAAACCATAATGGGAAGAGCCAACCACTACCAGGAGAGACTGCTCTCGTACTTATCGATCAACACGCTGCTGATGAACGATGTCAAGTCGAAGCGCTGTATGAAGAGCTGTGCAATGTGGAAACGGTCCAATTGCTCAAACCTCTGCACTTCGAAGTGTCATTACAAGAAGGTCGGCTATTTCAACAACAAAGAGACTTCCTTTCGGGCTGGGGCTTCTGCTACGAAACGCAAGATGGACATCTGGACGGTGATCTTCGGCTTGCTTCGTCAAGGTCAAGCAACCGACCGACTAGCGTGCAGTCGGAAGGCAATGTCAGAGTCGCCGTAACAGCCTTGCCAAATTTGATTGCGGAGCGCTGCCGTTTGGAGCCAAGAATCTTGATCAATCTCCTTCGCGGTGAGATTTGGGCTAGAGCCGAGAATGGGTTTGTCAAAGGCAGGGATGGAGTTTCAAGAGAGGAGCTTGATTTCCGGCAATGTAGCTCGGAATCTTCTGGTGGAGACAAGAAACAGTGGCTGTCTAAGATCTCAAGTTGCCCCAAAGGTCTTATTGAGATGCTTAATTCGCGAGCCTGCAGGAGCGCTATCATGTTCAATGATGTCCTCGCTATGGAGAAATGCAAGGCTCTAGTCAAGCGATTAGCGAACTGCAGCTTCCCATTTCAGTGCGCACATGGAAGGCCAAGCATGGTTGTGCTTGGCGGTTTGGGGGCTTGGGAACCTGGAGATGGACAGCCGTCTACCGTCCAGGACAATTTGGAAGGTGCGGGCGACTTTAAGAACGCCTTTGACAAATGGCAGGCGGACATTGGAAAAGGCTTAGATGGATAGTGATGGTCTTAATTCTTGGATAGTAAGATGGACAAGCTATTCCGACAGCTCTACTCGCACAGACAAGTGGACAATTAGATCATGGAACCACCACACAACCCATCCATCGCTTGCTAGCTACTCCTGCAGTGCCACAACATCTGGCGGGGAGAATCTGCGAGCATGCGATACTACGTACGTTGATATGTTTCTCTACCAAATCACGGTTAAGCCCACGGTTCATGCATTAGAATTCGAAGAGGTTTTATCACGACCGAAAAGCATGTACTTGAGTTGCATTCGACAACGGGAAATGCCATGAGTTGACTCGCAAAGTGAGGCCTGAAAGAGAAGTCCCATTTTCTCAACGAGTACATGAGTGTTGGCTGCAAAGGATAGCTGAGGCGGCGACTCAAGCATGTCTAAGCAAAGTTCGTGCCCGGGCACAGCAGATGATATCCAGCAAGGTTGATCTTGGTTCCTTCGAGTGGATCGCGGCCGTACCGGCTCACCACAGCCCTACCGACCTCGCTGCTTGGACATCCCCCCATTGAGACCTCAAAGACGTATCATTCATCCATAAATACGCATTCACGAGACAGCTGATCTCAATGAGAGATCGGTGGACGTCAAAGGTGTCTTTGATCGAAGGGACGAATTCACGCGGAATGTCTGAGACTGCAAATGTGGATATTGTTCTGATGGTTTTCGAGATTCTTCCACAAGAGGACAAAACTCATGGTCCTTCAACCCCAGGCCGATCCCCCAAACAGGCCCCAAATGTACAGTACCTTAGGCAGACCTTTACATGCTCCCTGTACCACCTAGACCATCTTGTTCCGTTCGTGAATTCTAGTCTCGAACAGACGCTTGGCCAAACCCCGAGACACCTCGCTCAAATCAGATCCCTTGTCCGCGCCACACGAAACTCAATTGGTATTGGTTGACCTCCTCTTTTAAGTCAACGGACGAGATTACATTCGTGAACCTTCGCATTAGTCATTGGTCTAAACACGGCCTTCTTCTGCCCTCCCTCAAATGACTGTTCCCTATACGCCAAGCCAAGAAATGAGGCCGAAGGAAACCGAGCCCGCCCGGAGACCTCCTTCGACTGTGTCTGGATCATTGAAAGGACTGTTTATGTTCGGAAGCTATGATCGCCGGCCCCTAGCCCCTAAAGTGTTGTTGTTGATGAGGAGGTAGGAGCCCCTGCGTCGAGGCCGAGTCACCTATCCCTGGTGAAGGATATCTCCTTCCTGGCGAAGGAGACCTCCTTTCTCGCGAAGGAGACCTCATTCCTGGCGAAGGGTACCTCATTCCTGGCGAAGGATACCCCATACTTGGTGACGTGGATGGTTCTTGAAATGTCAGTGACACTGGACGGCCACCGCCTGACATCTTGATGCTGTGTATGCGGCGATACAAGAATGCAGCCCATAGTCCGAATGCGACCACACTAATGCACACAAGCACTAATGGAACGATAATATAGGTGTGCGATACCGGGAAGGCCTTGTGCAGCGCGTGGTTCATGACGACGGAGAAAAGGCCCTCTACAGATGATGTCACGGCTGGTAGGGCGACGGATTCAAAACAGAAGAGTAGGCTTCTGCTCAGAAATGCTGCCATAATCAGACAGACATATCCGACTACCAGCATCGCAACCGCCAAAATGACCATAGTATTTCGAGTTGGCTTGAGATTGCCCGAGGCCGAAGTGAAGATAAGAGGTGCGAGTATGTAGGCACCGAGGACGAACCATGATGCAACGAGTGCGATTGTTCTATAAGCCCAGGAAAGGCGGTCCCGTTCAGCGTATAGGTCGGTGACCGACATGTTGATCTGTGAGTATTTCTGTGGCATTGCGCCGCAGTTGACAGACTTTCCGTCCGTTGACGATGTAAGTAGCGGATTCGACCGGTACGGCTTCCGGATTCTTGATCTGTTCTTCAGTTCCAGCAGCCAATCATTCGCGACTCATGCAATTGGAGGTGGGACGGGTGATTCTTGCCCAGCAGACAAAATTGAGAAACAAAGCTTATGGGGATCTAGGAGACAAAAGACATATTGGAAAAAGTCGAGAGTTGACGCTCTCAATGTCAACTCCTCGTAAAGCGGAACTTGAATCTGACGGCCTCCGTTCCTAAGGCCGCCCAGCAGATCGCCGAGCTGAGGCTGACGCTCATTCTTGGACACCGTAGCTCTGCGGGTGGCGCAAGACCATCGCAAATCACCATCTACACTCCATCAAGGGCCGATTGCAAGCGTGCTTCAGTTAGAGACCTGTGAAAATCTTAATACGGTCAATACCTGACCTACAATCCACCGTTGGATTGTCGCATCAATACTTTAATTGGCTAGTATGTGACTTACAATCAGACGGGATGGAGTACCGTCATCCCGAAATAGTGCGCACAAGAACGGCCAGCCGGTGTTGGAGATTGTTCCATGTGGCTGCATCCATCGGATTCAAGTTCTTCTATTCTTAATCTTCCAGCCGAGGACCAAAAGGCTTCCCCTATCTGCCCTCCTCATGACACCTTCCGCATCGGCTGGGTGCGGGGAAAGCAGGCATTAACTCGATTTCTAGTTATCGACGCATGGGGCTTGCTACCCGTCCATTTGGCATTTAGCTCCATCAATTGGCTGGCTTGGTAGCGGTCCCCTTCCCGGCAAGCCCACAACGCCATTTTCCCGGTCGGAAAGTAGCCATGATATCATGGATCGCCGGTTAACCGATCTACATACATCTAGTCAACAAAGGCGCCTACATTCTTCTCTATCTCTTCGTGGCCGAAGCTAGTTCAATAGAGATGGAAACGACAAAAATGGAAAAAGAAGGCTTCCACCACGACAACTCAGAGAGTGCTAAAAGTCCGATTGGGAATGAAAAGATTCGCCATGTCCCTCTCGAGGCGATACCTGATCCAGATGACGGACTGAGCGCTGAAGAACGAGCCAAGATTGTACCGACACCTGTTTAACTTGCTTCCAATGTCCAGCTAACTATATATTCAGGATCGCAAACTCGTCTGGAAGCTCGATCTCCAATTGATACCATGGCTTTGTCTGCTTTACCTCGCGTCTTTCCTGGACCGTACCAACATCGGCAATGCCAAAATCGCTGGCCTTACTAAGGATCTCCACATGACCGGTTCTCAATACAATTTGACGCTGACAATCTTCTTCATATCTTATGCCGGATTTGAGCCTCTAACTCAAATCCTGCTCAAACGTTTCCGACCGTCCGTTTTTATTCCGGTGATCATGGCACTTTGGGGCATCGTCATGGTAACAATGGGACTTGTGCATAACTTCTCTGGTCTCATGGCAGCACGATGGTTCCTCGGCATGGCGGAAGCAGGTCTCTTCCCGGGGGTCAACTACTATCTCTCATGTTGGTACAAGCGCTCCGAATTCGGCATCCGCGCGGCGATCTTCTTCAGCGCAGCCGCTGTTGCGGGTTCGTTTGGCGGACTGCTCGCAGCTGCCATCGAAAAAATGGATGGTATCGGCGGAAAGCGAGGCTGGGCCTGGATTTTCATCCTCGAAGGTCTTGCTACCGTCATCCTTGGCGTTATCTCGTTTTGGATGGTCCACGATTTCCCGGACGAGGCCAAGTTCTTGTCTATCGATGATCGTAGGCGGGTCATCAGGCGTCTGAAAGAAGATGACCAGTCCAGTGCAGAGCATGAAGAGTTCAAATGGGCCTATTTGTGGGCAAGTTTAAGAGATTGGAAGACCTACACTGGCATGGTCATCTATATGGGCTGCGACGGATCGCTGTATGCTTTCTCTCTGTTCATACCGACGATCATCAAAGGACTTGGATATTCTTCGATCCATGCGCAGCTCTTGACAGTGCCACCCTACGTTGTGGCCGCTGTCGTCACCATCACGATCGGCTTCATTGCTGACCGGACTCGGCAGCGTGGGTTGTGCAATATCTGCATTGCCTTTTTGGGCATCGCTGGCTTCGCTATGCTTCTCGGTAAGATGAATCTTCGCTTCTCAGCTATCTTATGCTGACTCTCAGGCCAGGCTCCGGAAACCCTCATGTACAATATGCAGGTACCTTCCTTGGAGCAATGGGAATCTACCCCTGCATCGCCAACACCATCTCTTGGACTGCCAACAATATCGAAGGAGTTTACAAACGTGGCATCACGCTTGGGTTCGTTATTGGTTGGGGGAATCTCAATGGTATTGTGGCGTCGAACATCTACCGAACGCAAGATTCTCCACGTTTCAAGCCCGGCCACGGAGTTGTACTGGGTTATGAAACCTTGTTCTTGCTCGGCGGTAGCGTGGTGCAGTATCTCCTCCTCAGGCGGGAGAATGCAAAGAGGAGGCGCGGCGAGAGAGATTACTGGATCGAAGGCAAGTCGGAGGCTGAGATTGAGAAGTTGGGAGACAAGCGGCCAGATTTCATCTACACTTTGTGAGGTGTAGCTGCTTGAACCCGGGGGAGATGAGCGGGCGTGACGATGGATATTTTGGAAATGCTTAGCGTGCTTCCTCTATTATGTGATATACCCTCAAGGTCCCTTTTAGCTCGAGCATTCAATCTAGTCTTATACTCTTCCTCAGTCTCGAGTGAAGGTTGTTTCAATTCTCTGATCTTTGTTGGGTCCCTTAACTGTGTGGATGGTCTGCCATTGAGCCAATGAGGGCTCTGCGACATCTCTTTGATCCGTAAACCTGAATGAGTAGTGGGTCTCGTATTGATCCTCCACACACAAATGGCTTCCATGAGCTCGAATGATGGAAGCACTCTGCCGAGAGTGTTCGCTCAGCTGTCCTGGTGTCTGATCATCCATGGCGAGAATGTGAAATAGGTAGTCCAGCTGTTCGGTCCCAGGCTTCGTGAACCATAAACTTATCAAAGGCTCGCCAAATTCTGCCTTTGCGGAATTCAGTCGCCATATGTAGTTCCTCGAGAAGGTCATATACGGCATGTGGACCCCTGGTGCAGGCGCTTGCATCTGAAACTGCCCTTCCTCGTGGTAAAGCATCTCTCCAACCACATCCCCGTGCGCTTGAATACCGGGCACGACAGAACCCGGAGTGGGAATCGTGAACCGTGCGATACCGTGACATTGCCCAGATGGTTCAGAGACGTTGGAACTGTTCAGCTTCCGCTCCAAGTTCCACGATCCTTCCAAGGATTTGAACAGATGGGTCCGGATGTCTGTTTCTGGCCTCACCCGCTTCACCCGCCCCTCCATGTGTGTTGCCTTTCTTCTGCAGAATACTTGGAGCTGTTGCTCTCAAGAGTGCACTGTCAGAACCATGTTTGACATGGACAAATTTAAGCCCGATCTCAGGCACCACCCCATGCATGGCTGGGCAGCGAAATGGTGGGGTGCGGTTCGGCTAGCAGGTTCGGCGGTTGGCCTGTTGCTTCGGCTCCTACGGACGAGCTGCAGGGACGGTGGCACTTGCAAGCCTTTGATTCGTCTGCCAACTGCACACCCATGAACATGGTTATCGGTGGCGAAAACTTAGCCGTCTTGCTAGGTGCCATTTTCCCCGAGAACTGGCAATGAGATCTCCCATTCTGGGACGACACCCCAGACGCTCTTTGCCAGTCTTATCAACCACCATTCGTTGCTTTCTTGCCTCTCGTTGAACTATCCGCCCTGACGGACCCGGCCACTTCATCGCTTCATCTCATTTGAATACCTGACGTGATGTCCCGCTCTTTACCTTCGCTCTGGTGAAAAACCGCTCACTTCCGAGAGCTCTTCAAACTGGCCCAACTCTCGCTCAAACATTTAGATTAGCAAGCACGTACTAATAACAGCCGGTCAATATGCTCTACTTCAATCCATTACCTCGCCTGATCGGCCTTCTTTTCGCCGCCATCATTTTCACTGCTATCACCACTGCACAGACTATTCTCCCCTCAACAGCTTCCGCTTCCTTCCCCGCCTGCGCTCTCTCTTGCTCTCAACTTATCCAAGCTCAGAGCGGCTGTATCCCACCAGTTGCGCCGGTCACTGATCAATATTTCTATGACACCTGTTTTTGTCAATCGCCTCTTCTCGCGCAACTTCACACCTCACCCGATGGGACCTGCGATGCAAACTGTCCGGTCCAGAGTGACCGACAGTTGCTAGAGAGCTGGTACAATTCGTTTTGTGCAAGTCAGACAGCATCTACTGCGCCAACCTCGAGCCCAACCTCGAGCGCCATTGCGCCACCCGTGTCGACTGTCACCTCAGGCGTTTCTACAGTGATTGTCATCTTACCCCCAGCCACCACATCCTCCAGCGTTTCACCTACCACGACAGGATCGGGCAGCACAGTAGGATCAACTAGCAGCTCAAGTAATTCATGGTATGCTAGTCCCCGCAAACCTGCAATACAACCTGTGCAGAATAAGATATAGATATCTAACGAGACCTAGGATCGACACCCATTGGCGCTGGGTTCTGATGCTCGGCATCGTCCTCGTCGGCCTCGGCCTCATCGCCCTAATCGCCGTCTACCTCAAGCGTCGTCACCGCCGTAAACTTGATGAAAAGCGTGCCTCCCTCTCTGGGTTTCCCCCTGCCCCTTCTGGAGGTCGCGGCCGCACCCCCACTCCCACTCCGGGGCCTGAACTTTGGGGCCCGCATCAACACATGGCGTATACGCGTGGTTGGGAGTACAACCATGAACAAGATGATACCTTAGCTTCCGGTGGGGTGCTCGGGCCAAGGAAGAAGAGCAAGAAGGCCCGAAGAGATCAAGGGGAGAAAGGCAGCAGTAGAAGTAGAGGCAGCATTCGAGAAGCGGACAGCGATGCGCCTAGTGCGCTCACAGAGATGTCGAAGATTCAACAAAGAAAAGAGCGGGAACAAGAACGGGAACGGCAGACGAATAAAGATCAGTATGCCGAATACCGCTCACAGAGCATGAGGGGAGCCGTCTCAGCTTTCGAACGAGATAGAGCTAGTCAGCCTAGGTCGCAGACGATGAAGGAGAGAGATAGAATCACTTGGCAGGATCCAGAGAAGACAGACATGATTGAGAGGATATGACCATACTCTGTTTTTCACTTGCATGCATTATACAATGGACATATGGAGTAGCATGGAATGGCATGAAATAATGACGCGATATGAAAGGTTAATCAATCAGTTAGCATTGGGTGGTTTTTGGACCTTTGGATATTTGAGAACTGGATGATATATCCCGTTCTCTAAGAGATGGAGGGATGCAGCTTCGTCACGAGGCCTGTATATACGATTCCAAAGAAAAAATCACTTCAAAAGTGTATCCGTTGGTTCCACAAACCGCCTCGCATTTCCTTGCCTTCCATCTATCCTATCGTCCTATCCAAGTGGGGGTCGCTGCTTGTCAACCCTCATCTGCATGTCCAAGAGACGGTGCCAGAGACGGTGTTAGAAACACACCGGCCGGCCTGTCCAACCTCTCTCCTTTATCCAAGCAATCCGCATTCGCGCCATCAGCATCCACGCCCTCGACAATCAGATATGCAATCTCCGTCTCTTCTCTCACGATCCCGCCCCCTCGTGCCTGCTCCATCAATTCGTCACTCGCCTTCGTCCGCTCACCGGTCTCTTTGTTCCATATCCAGCCCTCCTTCAGCCACATCCACGTCATCCAGGCGCGCAACTCTTTGTCGGTTGGGAGGACGCGTTTCCACTCTGGCTCGAACGGGACGGTGGATACGAGGTTCTGCTCTGATGCTGTTGACGCTGGTTCATCATCGGGAGATTGTGGCTCGCCATTCACCGGGCCTTCTATGTCCGCGCCGCTCTCTTGCGTTATGGCTTCATTCGCACCCTCCCCATTCCACCCGTCGGCCAGTCCGCGCAGCTTATCTCGGCAAAACATCCTCCAGCTATCATGGGCATACGCTCCTAAGCCGGGCAGGTGACTGATCTCCCATGCCACCCTCTCATCCTCGTCGCCTAGCCACTCGTCCACCTTCACCCCTCTCCCATCCCCTTTTTGGGGATAGTCCCTCTTCGCCCACCTCCTGCCCCTCTTAGGCTCCCCAGCGCCATCATCCAATCCGACCCACACCCTCGCCATCGCGACGCACTTCCGCGCCCGCTGGTTCTGGAAACCCAGACACCGAATCACATCCACCACGTCCTCAACCCTCGCGCCCGCCAGATCGTGCGGCGTTGGGTACCGCTCTATCAGGTCGTAGAAGACGGGCATGGCGCGCGCCCCGGGGGTTTTGTTGAGGAAGATGGTCGCGATGAGGAGGCGGAAGGGATCGTGGGCGAGGCGCTCCTGCATGATGCCGAAGCGCGGGGCGGAAAGAGGTGGGAAGGGGAGGACGGAGGAGATGAACTGAGGGCGCAGTTTGTGGCGGTGCGGGTAGGGGAAGTAGGGGGATTTGGAGGGGTGGCGGGCTTTGGGGCGTTTGGATTTGACGGTGTGGAGGTTCGGCGGGGAGGTGGAGAATGGGTCGGGACCGATGTCAGAGGGCACGGAGGTCAGGGAGGAGTCGGAGGAGAGGTCTTCGTCAATGTTGATGCCATTGACGATGCGTGGTTCTGGTCGAGATGGCGGTTGCGGTTGTGGTTGTGGCTCAAATTGCATTGCTTCAGCCCTTGGCTTCCACTGTCCTTTCGTGTTTTGAGGCGTGTAAGGTGGTGTCACCGCAGCCGGCTTCTCTTGGGCTTGCGGCTGAGACCGACTGTTGGGCTCTGCGCCGGATGTCTGGAAATGCTTCGAGACATTCTTGCGTGGCTGTCTTGGTCTTTTCTTTCCCTTCGCGGTTTCTAATGCGGCGACCACTTCTGCGGAGGCAGGGCGCGGATTATGTGATCCATTGGCGAGCTTGAGCCCTTCATCAGCGATCATGCCCAGCTCGTCCGTAGCTATCACCGGTAGTGAGTCATCCTCGAAGAACGAGAGCGGAGTGCCTAGCCTGCCTGAAGTTGGAGTGCGAGCAGGAGTTTCAGGGTCCATCTACATTGGAGATTTAGCGTGGGGATCTCGACAGGGGTACGCGCTAGGAAATGACGAAGCGCGTTTGAGTGTATTTTTCTTCTCTTTGAGCAACGAGCGAAAACAGAGGATCTTGCCAATGTTGTTGCGATCCAGTGGAGCGAGATGGCTTGATATGCAGCAGGCGAAAGTTATCTACATAATGTACCACGCGCAATAAGGTCTATGTTCTGCGTAGGTATCCCGATACCGGGGATGTCTCCTCACAGCTCCCCAGTCAGAAACTGTGCCTTCCCAGCCCCAAGAAGTTGATGGAGAGGCAAGTAAGAACCTGACGATTGGCATGCAGATCATTAGGAAAGACTGAGATGAGTGTGCTGAAGACCGCTGCTGTCTTTGAGGATCGTGGAGGTGGACTCGGCCCTTGGGCGCATCCGACTATCGACATGGACCTAACGGATGACCAAGGAAATACCGCTCCGGAACTCGTTGCTACCTGTTCAAAGGTAGGCAATGCTTCGACAGAGGAGGGCACTTCGGAATTAGCAGATGAGTTGGCCAAAAGTACTCATGCATTACTTTATGGGACCGTGGAATCCCAAGATGCGTCCAGCCACAACAGACGCCCAGGTTGAGCCTGCCTCTTCTCGGGATGGCGGTGAGGAGGCTGAAAGTTCCGAGAGACCACAAGAGCATGATTCCTCAACGGAAGTGTCGGAGTGATATCAGTTTGCGAGAGTATACTGCTCTGACGATTGTGTTTGAATATGCCTTGTGAGACTATATCTCGGTTAAACCCTCCTGTTTGATGCCAGGCGTACAGAGAAGAATGTGGGTCCGCGTATTCGTACTGATACAGATTCGCTGACGGTGCCGAGCGAAAGTAACATCACGACGCAGCAGTCCACATGGGTCTGCAGAGGAATTTGAAGCTATTGCACGGAGAGCCAGGACACAGACGAGCTAGGACACGAACGGGCCTTGTGTAGAGAACTCCTTGCTGGATAAATGACTGTTTATCGTTCCAGATTAGTCGCTCTCAAGAGGAGGCGAGCATGTGCATGCAAACATGCGAGTTTAGTACCCAGGAGCATGCTCAGAACAACATCCAGCTGGAGGCTCGCGGCCAGCTCGGTGGGAAGAATGCCGTACCTTTTTTAATGGTTGATGTGCCTCCCCCATCTCATAAGGTGGGGAAGCTGGCTTGCTTCGAACTGGATCTTCCCGAGCCAGCAGGAGTCTCGTACATGGCTGATGGGGAGGCGTGTTGCTGTAAGAGGACCTGAGCTCAATGGACTCTGGGATTTGGTCGGTGTGGGGTGATCACCCCTTTCTTGCCTATGTGATGTCGAAATGCTGATCGCTCACGTTAAATCGGATATAGATCCTCGTTTTTATACCCTAGAGCCCGTCGATCATTGCATTCTACTCACATAGTAACCCTGTGCAGGTTGGTTGAGTGAGGGATCACGACTTGAATCTTGATACGCCGATACGACGATGGGCACAGAAATAGTAGCCGTTGCGCTAAGCGTAATGATGTTCGTGGAGAACAATGTTTCCACTCCTCCAGGAAGGCCTCGGTTACCGAATAAGCGGCGCATAAATAGCCACTGCTGGTATAGCTGGAGTGGAGGATGGCCTCGCATAGCCTCGAACTTGCGGGTGGTTGCACGCCTGGGCAGGGTCGCCCTCTGATACAGTTAAAAGCTTAGGTCATCTTCTGTCATTTGAAAACATTCCGTGCACTCGTAGCCCCACACGTACAGTAGATCTCACGTAGCAGTATGGTGCCTTTCCGCGGTTGAATTCCTCGTCAGATTTCACCAGTATACTTAAGCCTAGGAACAAGACGAATCTCAAGCCAGCTGTCTGTGATCATCGTCCATTCGAACAAAATTTGCCGTGTTGCTCACCGAGCGAAGAGTAACCCAAGGCAAATCATGACACAAGAGAAGCGAAAACATCGGCAGATAGAAACAAGGCTCTAGTCTAGTCGTCCCTTCTGCTAGTATGGGAAATGGTTCCTCTGTGGTTGGCGCTGCGACATGATACCTATCCCGAGGTTACAGGACGTCAGCGAACTTGGTAGAATAAGATTCAGGAATAGGGACCGAACTGACCTGTAGAACTCGCTAAGGCGCAGATCGCCCTTCGTCACAGGCCCGACAGCTGCAACTGAACTAAATTGCCGCTAGAAAGTTAGTCAAATTACTAACCCGTATATTACTGTTGATATCCCCTTTGCTATATCCTCTCCGTCCGCTCGTAACTTTGTGGGACTGTATCATCCTGCCTCACATCCCTGTTCCTTTGAGACGTGCCAGCCTTGTGCCTGCTGACTTAGGTGCAGTTCCTCTTAGCCGAGAGCCCCACATTATACCCGATGTCCAGGCAAAAGATTCCGTAGATACAACGCCAACGATCTTGTCTCCTCAGAACTGGACCTAGTATATCTGTATGTCTTGAAAGCTATCCATATCCCTAGTAAGGCTATTAATGTGCCAGTGATGGCGGTAACAACGGCGATAGTGCTAGATTGGTCCAACACCGCTCCATGGTGCGCTTGGGATGAAGAAGAGGTAGGAGAGGTGGGAGATGGGGCTAGAGGAGTGCTAGTCGATGAAGGGGTGCTAGTTGGCGGAGAGGTGGCAGATGAAGCTAGAAGAGTGCTAGTCGATGAAGAGGTGCTAGTTGGCGGAGAGGTGGCAGATGAAGCTAGAGGAGTGCTAGTCGATGAAGGGGTGTTAGTTGGTGGAGAGGTGCTCGTTACCGGAGAGTTTCCGGTCGCTGAAAAAGGCCGAGACGAAGGAGGGGTGGCAGATAGGGATAGAGGAGTGTTGGCCGCTGGAGAATTGCTGGTTGTTTGAAAAGACCGAGTATTTGACACTGTTGCAGAACGTTAAAACCAACGATTTGACGATAGTGACAGGAGAAGGAATTGAGTGAATGTGTATACCTGAAGCACCAGCTGGGGATCCAGTAGGCTGCGGCGTATTCAGCACCTCAAAATCCGTAGATTGCCATCTCACTTGGATACTATACGCATTTGCAGCGTCTCTGGTAGCTCTTATTGATACAGTCGTCTCCACGACTTCATTTCCGGAGAAACTTTTCATTGTATAGATGCCCGCTGATGCGAACGCGGAGCCGCAAAGGTCTGTATACATCCATGGGTAGATTGGTTGGGGGACTTGACAGGTGTAGCTTCTGCACATGTAGATAAGTATGTCTGTCGGAGCAGAGGCCCATCTATGAAACTGGTTTAGTGAAGTGGTCAGCTTACGAAGGACAACAAGTCGCAACGGTTTCGGTGAGGGAACCCAGGCTATTGAGGGAGGAACAAGCGATGGCGTAGCCAGAGGGACAAATGCCGGGAGAAAAGTAGCCGGAAAGCGCCCAACCTGATGGTAGGCAGTCGGATGTGCTTGGCGGGCCGAGGCTGATGTAGAAATTCGTCGGTTGGTAAAAGTACAAGTCCGAAAGGCATGAGGGAGATGGAGTGAAGGTCGTGGTTAGGGCTGGAATCGACATGTCGTCAAGCACGATGACATGGTCGAGGACAGTTGAAGCAGGCGGAGGATGAGATGAGTGCAAATGAGCAAAACAAGGCTGAGCTTCTGCGATCAGAGCGAAGACGACACCGCTCGTAGCCTTGGAAAGCCACCATCACAGTTCTTGACAGTGTGGTAGGTTTAGCCGATTTGTTTTTTTTCGCCAAGTTAGAAAAACATTCTAGTACGCCGTGACATCGCACTCCTCACCTATGCTCTCCCAAGTTCTGGGCAAATTGCAAATGTTAAGGGCGAGAGCACAGGGGCAATAGAGCGCCATTAATTATTGAGACTAAGCACGAAGAATCTAAGCTGGGCGCGCATAACGATGGCGAGCGCCAAGTCCGCACGCGCTAATCGCAGGCTGCAAACCACCAGATGGACAACCTCCGAGGTCCCACCGCTACTCTGGCTCCTGCCGAGCATAGCACGAGCATCACCGCTCGATTTCAGGTAATTGGCTGTTTTATGACCAGTCAACAATGTGCTGAGGCTTCGTCCAAGCTATGGTCGCCACCAATAGAATGGCCTTTCATATCGCATCGCATTTCCCTTCCAGATCCGAGCCGTTTGGTGATTCGTCGGTCCCAAGGACCAAACTTGAGTTTCGTGCTAAGGCCAAAGCGATGACTTAACCATTCAACTACCGATGTAAGTTTACATCAATCCGCGCCACGAGGCCTAACCCGCGAGGGGCAAGGTATTGTCTGCAGAGCCATTAACGCCGAACTCCGCCAGACCCGTCTTCTTACACCACTTCTATCTGTCGAGTCGATCGGAATTCGAAAACCTTACATAAATTTGCCTCGCGCTGCTTAGCCGGGTGAAGATCGCTACTTCAGGATCTTACTGCCTGGGTTAGTCCGTCTCGAAATCTGCGCTATGTGACGTAACCCTACCCATTGCTATCCAGCCGGACTCTAAGCCTTCACAGAGGCATAATCCGCGCCACACGACCGGCGAGAATCCACCGTCATGTCCAGCTCCACTACAACAAAGGGTCAAGAGACCGGCTGCCTGCCTGTTATGCCCTGTGAAGCCATGCATGCACTGTCACCCCTTCCTTCCTCCATCTTGGACAGTAAGCAGCCTGTTCCTCGATCCAGTTCCTCGATCTATGCTTGCCAGCTTCCAAGAGCTATTAGTGATCTTATACTCTCCCTCCTTTCAACTCGGTAGCGTCTGCATGAAGACGCTCCGCCTACTCGGCCTGAAAATGACCGCCCCTGCCTGACCACCTGCCTATGAGATAGGTTCTCGACGCGTGCCTTGGCCACGCTCCCTCATTCCTCCCCTCGACAATAGAGAATAAAGAATAGCACGAGGAATAATATCAGAGGAGAATATTCTTACGTTGTGTAGTTAGTCCGTTATGATGTAATGGAGGACGAGCTTGGATATGACGTTAGGTTTGTTTTGCTGGCAGCGTAGAAGGTTGCCAACGGCTACATCACCGGTAGATTGAAGGTGGTATTTGAACTTCAAAAGCAGGCTTGGCTGAAACGTAGGTAATGCCCGTTTGAGAAATCTGATCCTTACAGTGTTGCTGCCTGAAGTCAACCATGGAAAAACTGGTGAGTGCCGGAGTAAGCCGACACTGGCCTACAAATACCGCCAAAACTTCTGGCAATCGACTTTCGAACTTTGCATACGTGTGTGCTTCTCGATTTCATCAAGTCTTACATGAAGAGCACCTTCCACACATAACCACGCGACGAACTTTGGAAATCGATTTGAACATGCCCGACCTGCGTCCTTCAACTCTCAAGCAACGCGCATACATGAAGTCCGAAAAAAAGCGCACTCGGAAGCATACTGCCCGCCGGAAACTCGCCAAAAGCCCACGCTCCTCTCCTTCCATCAACCACGGCCTTGGTAGCATAGGCTACCTTTCTCTCGAGATCCGTCAGGCAATCTTCGAGCAATTCGTACCAGCAGAGGTACCATTCGACTCGGATTTCTTCGACATAGACGAGGATATTCCGGTCGAAGATGACCCCCACCGAACGACTTGTAGCCTGACGGCGCTTTTATGCACGAGCAAAGCGATCTTCACTGAAGTCAAGCGCTGCTACCAGAATCGGGAATATCAACTCTGTCTGAGCGCCTCTGGCATCGCGTTCGAACGTATCCTTAGCGTCGTGTCCATTAAATGCTACTGTAGCAACACCTGGCGCACCGGGACGCCGCGGTGCAATCATTGCTCGACAGACTTGATCTGGAAAGTCGCAAACTCTACCCGCACAAAGCCCCTTCGTCATTGCGATGCGTTAAAAGGTCTCAAGATAACCCTGCCCGCTATACGGCGCCTACATGTCACGTTCACAAACGATTCTAAGCCAGAGCCTGAATGGATACGGAAAATCAAGCACATCTGTTCAGCCAGCGGTATCTGGGATATCATACGCAAGGCTGAATCGGCAGGCGTTGAGCTACGTTTCACGATCGACTTCCCGCGCCCTACGCTACGCCCACTTGACATCCTTTTTATCCGAGAGTTCTTTCCGGCGCAGTACGAATCCAGGGTTACGGTCAAAGAACCAAGTCGTCTCATGAGTGCCACTCTGTTCTTTCCAAGCTCGAGACTGTTACAATCGTAGCCTTGGCAGGTTTAGCACTAGGTGCAAACATGCAAGAAGGTTCGCAACGCTCGCACTGCCAAGAGGTGCGAGCACCCTGAGCCTAGTTGCTCGAAGTGCTCGAGGTACTCACAGGTGCGAGCAGCCCAAACAGCGCGAGCATGCCAAGAGTTCATAGGTATATAGACAGACCCATGGAGCAGCCACAGGGGCTCTCTATGGTCAACTCTCAACACAGATCGTGCACCCTACATCTAGTTACACTTGCTACATAACGCCTCACGTGCCCCCTACTCCTTCGACATAGGACTGAATAGTCTGACGAACCCTTTAGTCACACATCCTGACTAAGCGAGCCTAGCAAAGCCCGTAGCGGAGACGCTAAACACAAGAGGAAGGACCAGGAAAAAACTGTTCCAAATCAAGGTCCATCCCTTGTTTCACTGGTATGACGGCGAGACGGCGGGTTCGATATAGCCACAACCTGCTTGACCGAGAGTTAAGGCCCCATCCGCCTCATTGGGGAGGCATGGTTTATTGAAAGCCGTGTTTTATGGACTGTCAAGAAAAGCTTGAAGAGTCTGCCACCTCCACCTGATACGCGATTAGACCTCTGTGCTAGTGCCTGCCTTCGAGCGCTTGAAAACATGCCCCATGTCACGGTTACATCTTCCACGAGCTACAAGGTCTCTTCCCCATCATCATATTTTCAACCACGTGCTTTTCATTCAGTGGAATACCACTCGTGCACTCGAGATCCTACCCAAAACACATTGTCATGTTATCTTCTACTTGCCGCGTGCCTAGCAGGTGCAGGAGACGTACTGCATTCCAAGCTACTTTCGAAAGCCCTTATGAATGACAATTTTGGCGATGAGTAGGTACGAAGTATCAAGAGAGATTTGCAAATCCCTGCAGATAAGTGCGCTCACATCGCATCAAACGTCGGTAACAGTGCGTTGTCTTCAAGTTGGATTTCTAGTAACTTCTCCTTGAAGTTCCTCGCCGGCGCTAACGGCACAATATCAATTCAGTGTGACTCACGAGCTTGGCTAATTTACGGAGATTGGTCTGGGAAACTCCGCCGCAATACTTCCGAGTTCCTTGTCGGTATATCAGCAGCTGATAGCTTCGTTATCTTGCCCGAGTATCCCACGCCCGCCGGTGGCTCTCCTCGATACAACTCGCCACATCCGTCGGGCTATCGCGAGGGTGATGCCTCAATATCTGTGACTATGGCCTGACTAATACCTGAGGCTTTGTCTCGCAAGACATTCCTCACTTTTGGTGGGTCTCCAAGTCCCTAGCCAGCCCATTCGAAGAAGCGACACAGATCTTGGAACTGTCCTTCCTGGGATGACTTTTCAATCATTGAAGGCATCATAGGTCTTACTCCCTCAGATATCGTAGCGATGCTGCTATCGTACAAGCAGTTGGTACCTTTTTCGAGGTTTTTTGGTAAGGAAGGGTGTTTTGGAGAGTGACGCATAAGACAGCCGAGAGGCCGTGTTAAGCGATCCGCCTAGAAGGTCCTTAAAGCAGTATCGCCTTCCCCCAGAGTTTGTTGTTTCAGGGAGCCTGGGAGATTCTAGAGTGCTCATAAGTGCCTCCCCCGCCGCAGAAAGTCTGTTCTCTTATATAATCTCTTCCCCTATTTGCTTCTCTTCCAAACGACCGTAGAAAGGTGAAGTGCGGAAAGAAACTGTGTACAACTTCAGCGTAGGACCGGCCACCTTTTTGTTCCCTTTTGAAAATTCTACCCAGTCGCCCAGGTAAAAGAGTCGTTCGGGGCTTGGGATTTGTTCGAGCGAGAGAGTTATCTATGCGAGAGAACCGCTTGGGCGTAGTAGTCGCTTATTCGCATTCGAGCGGCTTTCTGGTGGCCTCGAGTAATGGGAAGCTAACAGATCTCTTCGAGCCCGCTGGCGGTTATGGCGGCATGAGGAACGACAATCCAACGCCGGGCTCTGATGCGTTCGGTAAGAGTCATGTTGGACCCAGTGGGGGTATGCACGGAGCATGTAAAGGTAGAAACGCCTTTTTGACAATGGCCCGGAATTTTCGAGGACGGTGGGCGGGCTGTTTTGATGATCGCGACGATTTGTGCGCCAGAGAGGACCCTACATATGTTGAGATTAGCGTAGGAGCGACGATGTGAAGCAAGGGACCCGCTTATCTAGGGTTGGAGGAGGTTTATTTTTCATGGCGGATCGGGGGAGAAAAGTTCAGGTTCAAAGTCATTGATGCCGAGTCATAGGACAGAGTCAAACACAACAAATGTACTCACATTAGATCCATCTCGGTCAGGTAGTGGTCGCAGTAATAGCCTTCGCCGCTCATAGAGACTACTTGCCTGGAAGTCTTCATCTCAACCCACATCCTCATCGTATGCCTCGGAAGGCATAACTCGACTTGTGCGTTAGCGGAAGTGCAAGGCCGCAGGAACAGTTGGAACAGAAGATCTGTCTGAACGTACTGGATCAGCGGCCTTCGTAGACTGAGCGAAAGAGCGGCAGATAAGATGAATTGAGGGCGATGGCCCCTGCGCTGTGTCTGTTAGCGTGCGGAGGCCTTCGATTCAAAATGGCGGCAATAATGATCAGTTTTGTCGATGTAAGACACAAGTTCCCTAGGGAGTTCCCATTCGAACAACAGCCGGGATCACCATCAATAGCACAGTAGTCGCCGACTGAAGACAGACAAAGTGAAAAGTGGAAGGGTCATCTCGCGAGGAAAATTTAGCTAACCAAATTAGCGTTGTGGGCGCTTTTACTGTTGGGAGGACAGCTTAGAACCGGCCGGCTACTGACTACCTTGCATGTTCGGGGTTCAAGTACGACCAACTGGAGTAATAGGGGGTGCACAGGGTGGGCAGCGTAAAGTCATACTTGCTCGCATATAAATCCTCTAAATACAACTGGAAAGGAGAATTTAATCGGCGAGGCTGGTCGACACAAGCTCCCTATCGCTAGCTCCGTCACTCCGGTCGCAACCGTGCTCCGGTTGTTGCGGCAGCACCGTGATAACCCCAACCTCACCGCTTTCGACGTCTCGAAAATGTCCGGAATCCCTCTCCTGGTCATTCGAAAGCGTATCTAGAGGGTGGCTCTTTGCGTTACTTGGAAGCCGGCTTCGAGGCTCGGCGAATGGGCCACTTCCACGACTTTGGGGAACAGATATCTCGTTCGAGGATATTCCGAGGAGCTTAGGAACGAAGCGGGAGACAAGAGGTCTTAGAGTTGGAAGGGAGGCGCAGATGATACTGCAATTCGATTCAATACCGGACCAGTAGCCAGCAGCGACATTTGTCCCTGTGATGAACAAGGCTAGGTGTTAGAGGAACCACGCCACTTGAGACGCACAACCAAAGATAGGGACTTACAGCTAACGTCTGGGGAAACAGAAATGATGTATATACTGCGCAAACGGACAATACTAGTCACGCAAACACTGATCATGAGGTGAGATCAGCAAAAATGGTCTGATCATGTTGATGCTTCAGCACTTACAATGCGCCTAGTGACAAGATACATCCTAAGATGATCTTTTGCTTTCTGGGCACCCGCATCCTGTATATTATCGGCATCGGAAGGATCAAGAGTGCAAAATCCGTGGTGATATTGAGTCCCGCATTTGTAAACCATAGTCTTAGCTCATTCATACAATGGCCTCTGACTTTCGAATTCCAGAAGTGAGCAGGCGGGTCGCACAGAAGGAGAGCAGAGAACGCGGTCCATGTACCGTAGACGATGATGAATCCCAACATGATTAAACAGGCCAGTCGTTGGGCCGTGGAGACTACAAAACGCAAATATTGAATGGATATTGAGATCTTGGCCGAGCTCAAGGTCAATTGGTAGAAAAGGATGCTGAAGTAGAAGGGCTACCATATATGTCACATTAGTGCCTTTGACTAGCACTCAAGAGGCACAAGAGTACGAACCTTAAGCATCCCTAGCTTCTCATTGTCTGTAAGCGTGTCAAAATGCCTCCCAAGGCCATAATGTACCTCTTCAGACTAGTCAGTTTGTTCTCAATGACAAAGAGTCGTTGATGAAAGTCATAAGAACGATAGGGTGAATTACGGCGAATGATAAGAGCGCTGTACGTTATCGAGAATACCTAGACAGACCCATCCCATAAATCACCATTCGTACAAGTGATACCAAAGATGAGGGGTTTGGCGCCTGGCAACACATACAACGCTTGTGAGAATTATAAAGTCGTCAAGTCCCAGTGCCTTAATCAATCTCGTCCGAGTATAGAAGCGTAGGCCAACAACGAGCATTGCGAGGCCAGTGAACGTCCAGTCCAGTACAATTGCCGTTGAGGCTATTGACTGTGTTGATTGTGGTTCCGACATGGACCTTGATCGAGAAGGATGGTTAAACAGAATGTACTTTGGTAGGGAGAGGCTGTCAGAATGAGAAAAGCCGAAGCATCTTGCAAATGAGACAAGATTTGCAGTGTGGGGGACTGGGACCATTTTTGGTTTCCTCAGAGTGCCTGGCGGGTCAAGCTTAGCGCCTTGACGACTACTCGTCGACATCTGGTAAATACTAGTATCACACAAGACAACCTCGAGAACCTGCGCAGCTTGAAGCTGGTGAGTAGCCTGCCGCTTCGTATTCGTGCCCGTGCACGTTCCAGGGGGCGCTTTGCCACCATTGACGGCAACGGAGCCGATAGCCGCATGCAGGGTCTCAATAAGCCTCTCACGCCCTACATGGGGCTCTGAAGCGTCAAGACCCACTGCAAAAATTATGATTGACCACCAGATCCTGAGCAGAGCGGAGAAATCGACGAAAGTTCTAACTCAATGATCGTGTGAATGAGAGCCATCGATTGATGCAAATATCCGCTTTGTGAAAACGACTTGCGGCAAGTTGTAGGCAAAAAGTCGGATGACCAATTCCCCGGTTTTACTGACTCGAGAGGGGTTCGGCGCACCCGATCGCAAGAGACCCAAAGTTTCCAGACATTGCAACTGCCTGATTCAGGTGTTAACGAGGCAGGCCAACGACCAATCACCGTTGAGCGAGTTGCTGCATTATATTTCCACAGTTTCTCGCTATTGCACACTTGCAACCGCATGTGCCAGGTTAATTACCGATTGGGCACGGTCGTGACACGCGACCCCGCTTCCGCAGATCCCACGAGGAAATCACTCCCGCCCGCTCTTGTAGCTAGAGTTACATCTTTCATTCTATCCCCGTGTGCCCACCGTAGATATACGGCGTCCGATTGCAAGTGTCAACTTTCTAAATGCTACATACTAGCTGGTTCAGGTACTGATCGGATGAGTCAACAAGCAAACGCCGTTGAACGATTCGCTGTATTAAGGCTTCGCCGGTTCCTAGCTAATGCACTGCAATCGGACGCGGTGGACCGTGCATGCGGATACCCTGGTCTCTCCCCAGATGAAGTTGAGCTGGCTAGATTTCGGGCTCCCAATTAGAATCGTGTGAATGATGAAAGCACGGCAGGCTCGCAGACCCCATGGCTTCGCATTGAGCGTGAGTCCAACGACCGTCAGTCTGTTCATCTATCCCTTTAGCTGCTGCTCCTGTCGCAGCGTCTAACACGTGACCGATGTCACAACAGTAGAGAAGAGAGCGTTACCGTCAATCCAACCGAGGAAAGGATAGCTTTGTGGCGTACGGAACATTGACATGATCGCTACCAAGCCAGCCTCGTTCCCAATTAGGAACACCTGATCGACAACAATTAGTACTAGGCGTATCAGCCCTGAACATTGCGTGTAATGGACATTACTGGCAACCGTGCTGAGAGTAGAGCTAGGACCACATGGCTTGTCCAACTAACATATTCGTGAGGTGAGCCATGAAGGGAGCAGATTAAAGCTAACAGATTGAGCGTCAGTAGACTAGAAAATTTCGCCGACCAAGTGCAAGGTTTCCTGCACCCTGATTCACTGACGAAGAGGTAAGGGAGATTAAGTACCGTTGAGCGGGCCTGAGTACTCAGGGGGATTGATATAAATTGGAAGGCTAACTAAAACTCGTAAGGTTGGCTTACGCAAATCTCCCCCGGACGGGCCAGGAGGGGCCAAGTTAGCTTGCCGTCGAAAATAACCCTTGGCTCTCAATAACGAGGGGCATTTCTCGAATCCTTGCATCGAATGACGTTATTGAACATATTGAAGTTATGGCGAGGGGAAAGAACAATCCGTACCCAACTGCCACCGTGTCTCCAGCTTCTTCCACACAAGCTACAAACAATGCAAACACGATACCAACCACGTAGCGTCATGGCTTGCGACCACTGCGAAAAGATGCGGTTACCCGTCCGATCTACTGACCAGTGTAGCTGCGAAAAATGATGCGCAAACTGCACCAAAGCTCAAAGGCTGGGCGAGGAAACTGGCAAGAGATGCACCATCTAAGCAGTCGGCCCTCTAATCCAAGGATGAGGCCCCTCCAAAAAAGGTCTACATTATCGCGAGGAAGGACTTTGTGACGTTGGCGGACTTTATTGCTTCATACAGTAAGCCCCCAGTGCAGGTGCCCGCAACACTCCTCACACTTCTCAACAGGGTCATCGCCTTGCGAAAGCGAAACGCTCGATGGTACTCCTATGATCTGAGCGACGAGAATTTGAATCGAACGCCACCCACGACCATTTCATCGGAGTGCTAGAAAAAGTGCGCGACACGTTGAAGCCACAAAGCGACTCTCAAATTCCAATCCCATCAGCTGAGGTCCAAGACGATTATGCAGCCGCTAGCGACCTCTTCGATTCTTTAAAGATCGAAGAACCCTTTAGCGGACCCCCTAGCGCCCCGACACCAACGGAGAGATTGCAAGACGAGCGTCATGAGCCAGAGGAGCAGTTTATTGCGGAAGAGGTCAAGACAGCACAGGAAAGGTATCTGGCCGCGCTTTGTCTTTTCCGCGACATTGCCAAAATCAGGGAATTTGTGGGAAAGATTTAGTCTGTTGGAGCTTTTGATCTGATGAACTGGGCTGTGGCGACCAACACAGCCATTGACCTTGTCCGTCAAGCTCAGCGCGACTTTGAGAAGGAATTTGGGATAGCTTTGGACTACGAGGGAGTGGCGGGACGCTTCTACGATGTGCGGTGCCACTTACAAGGGGTGGACCCGTCGAAACGCGCCTCTCCAGGAGACCCGATCAACTTCGAAGCTACTGGCGTTGCCAACTTGGTAATGTTCCCGGTCTACATACTTTTGGCCTCTTTCAAGGATGTACTCAGCGACAATCACATCCCGATAAGTAAACCTGGATTCTTCGGCACCTATGATCCAAATTCCGATCGATCAAAGAAGAGCGCCAGGGAGCAGTTCGAAGAAGACAAAGTCATCCTGATGGAGATCATGTCGGACGTCTGCTGGCTTACGGCAATCACACCCGGCATTCCAGCCGAAGACAACTTTACACGAATGGTGCGCGTCATGAGGAAGGACGGCATCATTGAGCTATGGAGTGTCTTTGCTACGCAGATGTTCGTCGACATCAATAATATCCTACGAGGCGGCGTTGATCGCGGTCTCCTAGAACTCCAGAGGCATGCCAGGAAGATCAAACTGACCCTTGAGACGAATTTGGAATTTCACAAGTCCTTACGAATAGCTGGCTGGCCTAAGACAAACGACCAAGTGCTTCAAAATGTCCTTGTGACGATGGATGATTTCGTGTTCAATGACCCTGTGCAAACCATCATACGGAGATTCGTAAGTAAACCCGCAGACAAATGGCATAATAACGGCTACTAATAATTTTTGGGGGGAAGGCAGAATCCTACGGCGCCTGCTCCATCCTTTCGCTTCATGAAGCGACGTCCTGTCTTCTGCGGACTACTTGCACTCCATCTGAATCTGACTATGCAGCAAGTCGGTATCACCTTTTCAAATGCGTGGGGGTCAACCCTTTGTTTGGCCCCCCTTTACAATGCCGTCAAGCAAGAGGGACTGCTCAAGCGCACATGGTCAGACATGGAACTGGTAATTAGCTTCCACACCAAGGAGCGTATTTTCATGGGCGGCAAACCCACAAATGTGGAAGAATACATGAAAAGATCCGCATTGAGTATGGGCCTCTCAGCTCAAGCCTTCGCACCCAACAAGCGCAAGGCTAAGCGCGGCCCAGACGTGCCCCTTTCAAGCAAAGGCCCACGCTCACTATTGGAAGACACAACGCCAGTCTCAGAACTCTATTGTGCCAAGCTTTATGAGGAAACCAATGCAACAGACTTCCTTTCCTTGCCAGATGTCGATAAGATCCTTACTTCCCGTGCTGGCCGTACTGGTCGTGGAGCTGTCTTCGACAGATACTGGTCCATCCTTCAACGGATATTGAGCAGAAATCCCCGGCTCGGTCTACAGTTCGAGGAAGCGCAAAAGCAAGGTCAAACGGAAGTTTGTATTAAGCTCACTGAAGAAGGCCCAACGGAAGTGCCATCAAAGAGTCCTGAGGAGACGCCTAAATCGGAAGTCCGCAAGGAGCAACGTCGCCAGCGCTGGAGCAAACAACAATCATTAAGCCCCGTGGAGCTCCTCCAAGCCTTGTCCGACGCTATATCAGACGAGGTGACAATCTTGAAGTTCGACTACTTCGCCATGCATCGGAGATGCTGGCAGTTTCCCCAAGAACTTAACGAGCATTTGGGCGACGATTTCAAGAAGTATCTCGGAGCCGGATATCTTGAGCGCGAGAACAAGCTACCATTCGTTGTCGGCTATGTCTTCCAGATCGCGGTGACAAGCCAGCGTACCGCGCGAGACATTCGACTCGAAGCTGAAACCTACAGCAAGATCATGAGCAAAGCTTCCGATATGATGCGGTTGCTCCATGAAGGGGGACGGAATCTGCGCTTTGATGAAGTTGAGTTTGTTCAGGGTGATGAAGGGTTAGAGTGGGAGGAGGGGGAGGAGGTTTTTGAGTTCTCAAGTTATGTCGAAGCCATGGCGGCAATGCGTGGAAATAAATAGGAATCCATTTCGAGCTCCGGTGGCGCAAAAAGACGTCGAGAAGAGAAAGTGTCCATCGGCTATATAAACGAGGATCAAGTGGTTGAGATGAGCCCTTCGCAGACGACTGCGATTCTATCGATGGCTTGGCTGTAGCTGTCAGCATGAAAGCTGTCTTCAGGAGGATAAGGCGAGGCAAGAGGATCTGGAAGAGCTGACTTGGCTGGTGAGAGGTCTGGAAGCAAAGAAGAGGGTTGTTCCGATCTGCACCAGAAATCAGCGCCCTGCTAGGGCATCAAGGCTCTGTCTGTCAAGGTGGCGGAGAATTTTCATTCCCTTAGGAAGGGACACTACAACGGCGTATCAGGTCTTCCAAAACTTCTTCACATGGTCAATTGTGCGTTAGAAAATGCCGTTCGTACGGTCGGTGTCATTGTCCCCAAATCCTGAAATGCCTCTACCTTGGGTCTGGGCCTGCCGGCTCAGAGACCCACGCTTCCACGCTTCGCAATGTTTTGACTCTATCGGCAAGACTTGATGACGACTCTAAGACCAGCAAAGGTCGCAAGCCTCCGAGAAGAAAAGAGTAGAAGGCGGGAAATAGAGCCGATTGCTCGTGGGGAATTCGGATGCTGAAGAGGCCCTGCGCACATAAGACGAATTTTGAGTCTAGCAACTGTTCAAGATCAATTTGCTTTTTGTATTCTCTTTTCTCGACGACGCCCAATACCATAGCCATAACCGGGAATGTGCCGTCAATCATGATAGCTTCCAAAAGTTTGAAGTTGTTCTTGATCAATGTGCTCATTACTCACACACCAAGGCGGCGCCTTTCCAAGCACATCTAACTCGCTGCGTTGGTTGCACCCTGAGACCTCGAGGGCTGTCGGTTTCGGGGGAAGGAAGCAGAGAGATGATAAGATTAGATGAGATGGGATTTTTGCGATTGGCCAAACATCCGAGAAAGGAAAGGCTCAAAACAATGCGCCAGGCCGAGGATGCTTCCCTTTCAATCAGCTGTCAAGGGAAAACGCGTCGCCTCAACTGACAACGGTGTCGGCAACGGCTTCTGAAGAGCAACGATGGCTGCGCATATAATGTCCCTTAGCAGACGGCTTCCCACTCTAGTGATGACTACGAATCCAGCAGGACCTTCTACACAATGTCAAAACCCATCGTGCTACACCTACAAGACCCCATCAAATGGAACCACGAATTGTACAAGAGGCTGAGAGAAATGTAAAGTTGTACGGATACCAAGCGAAGAGCTGGCACGACCAAAACTCAAACAAGCACTCAAAGAGAGGAAGTCTGGAGACCTTGGTTATCTACAGGCCGCCTTGGAATACTGGCGGCGAAATGGGCAACTGGGATGAAGAATTGATGTAAGATCGAAACCAGCTTCAGCGTTCTTCTCTATGAATACCCCTTTCACTCCTCTGCCAATAAGCATAACCCTTCAGCGTCCTCCTCCCTCTGCACACGTGGCAGTTCAGCATCCGCTTGATCTAACACTCCCATTTCATACTCCTGCATGGATTACAGCAGCGAGTCAGTGCTGATCCCTAACCTCAGTTCCCCACTTCCCCACTTCCTGCGAAACCTCCACCAGTGCCGGTGCCGGCTTTGACTGGGTTGACACTACCTGCCTCGCCTGCGGCAACCTCTACTGCAACACCGCCGCCGCCGCCATCTGGCTCTCCTATCTACCTTCCGTCTCTTCTCCGGTCCGCCACCGCCGCCCGCAGCGCCTCCCCCGCCCTATTCACAGACGCACACAAGATATATCGCAGCCGTAACACACAACCCGCGCGGCTTTTTCGCTGGGCCATCATCGGCCTCGGGAAGATCGAGTACTTGATCACGCAAAAGGCTTCAACCGCATTCGGCATGAAAATCCTGTACAGCGACATAGTCCGGATGGGCGCCGCGATCGAATAGTCCGCCTCCGCTACCTACTTCGAGCATTCTGGGCGACTTGCCGCCGTTGCCGATTGCGCAGTCGTTGCGACACCCTTCGGCGGGACGAAAAGTCCTCAACGCGAATAACATTGCCAAGATGAGACACGGCTCGCGAATCGTCAATATTGCCCACGGCAAGTTGATAGACGAAGAAGCGCTGGTGTCTGCCCTGGAGAGCAGACAGTTGTTCGCTGCGGGACTGGACGATTGCGATGAAGCCGAGTGTAAACCCCAAATTAGTGAGGATGAAGAACGTGGAGCTGTTGTCTCATACGGCCGGTACGACAGTGGAAAGTCGCGTTGGTTTCAAAAGGTTAGGGATAGGGAATATTTTGAGCTTTTGGAGTCTGGGAAGGCGATCACGGCGGTGAATGCGCATCTGGTCAACAAAAGTAGGCCTTAACAGAGCTTTGAGGCGGGAGAATTGAAAGTCGCTTTCATATCATGAGTGCATGTTGAAGATAGCTTTGCAGACTTTTGACTCAGTCATAGTTTTCGAACCGCCAAGGACCTCCAGCTCATATCATAGTCTTGCGACCCTAGTCTGATGTTGCTGTACACGTTCTACTGGTCTTCCCTGCTCTGACAACATCCGTCAAACGAGGACTTAATTCAATGTCGTGCCTCCGCTCCGAATCCATTAGTTCCCCCTGCCCCCCAAACACAACGCCCGCGCTGTGACCCATGCCAGAATTGCCCAACAACTCCCTTCCAACGCCAATGCTAAATGGGATAGATGCCTTGCGACCTCCACGCTAGTTCAAGAATACTGACAGGTGAACACTCCTCCCCTCCTTGAAGACTACGGCCATTTCGGTTTCGAAGTCGGCATACTGGTCCTTGGTCGGTCAGCATTTCCCGTAGGAGATGCACTAGCAGTCACTTACAGCATCCTTCATCCGGTACTCTTCCGAGACAAGCATTAGGTTGTACATATAGGCAGAGCTTCCGCCCTCGACCTTCGTCCGGATCACGGCTCTCAGTGATGGATGCACTTGCAGCAGCATACGCATGTACAACAATGCTTTCATCGTCTTGCCCTCTTCGCCAGGAATTCGCTCGGAATGGCCTCGAGGACGCCGCCCGTCCTGTGAAGACAGGCTGATCTCGAAGGTTCGTAGGCGGTTCATCATCATGCATGGCGCGATGGCAAACGACCATTCCGGAACATCCAGGGCGTAACCTCGTAGATGACAGTAACGGATTGAGGAGGCGTTGCGTGGGCCGATGTGGTGCAAGAAATGTTGAAACCACGTGTTCACAACGAAATGCCATGTGTTCCTGCCGTACAGAACCGGCGTAGCTTCGGCATTAGTCTCGCGGCAGGTGGTAAGAATCTGGGGGCAAATGTCGTTGTTTGACAGATCATGGTGAAATCTGAACTGTGGCGCCTGTAGATCCCCGTAGGAGCCCGTCTTGACCTTGGGAAGCTCGGTCTTGGTGATCTTTATCCTCACCTTGGACACGAGCAGCCATTTATAGATCTGAAGGCGTATCTCGGTGGGAATTCGTAGGAATTCAAACGAAGATGGCGCTGTAACTGCTTCACTGGCGGACTCGGAGCTCTCAGGTAGTACGTCGAGGATAGGTTCTGTCTCTGCCGTTAAGGTCAGTTGGCCAATATGCCGAGACCTGCCTGGGGATTGCGGAACTGCGAATTTGCGCTCCGATAACGTCAAAGTGGATGCAAGGGTTGTCAGGTCCGTCATGGCAAAAGCTGGGCTGCTTTATGTGGCGGTGTCAAAGTCAAATGTTTCCAGTGTGTCGGAAGCGCTTCAAAGAACGTGGACAGCTGCACTCGGCTGAGACTTTGTAAGTGAAAGGAGCTCTTTTTCTGCGCAAAGCTGGATTTGGCATGCAGAATTCACGACAGATGCTTCACAAAAGGGTTGAGCATTGGCTGCAAGTTGAGGTTGGGAACGCACGCCGTCCTACCGAAGCGGGAGGTCAGGATGCCAAGAATTGCTGCCTGGCCAATCAAGACAAGCCAACATGCAACTCGACCGCTCCTGCCACATGACGGCCAATCATGTACTAGTAATCCTTCGTGGAGGTGTTGGTGATAATCTCAGTTACGAACAAAAGCAATGAGGGGACCGTGACATATTTCTCGTCATCACTCACGAAAGGGCTTTTTGAGGAGTTCTCCGCGGGGGTCCCACCGTAGTGCAGCTACTAAAGAGACATATCGATAACGAAGCTTACACCGTCTTGTGAGATGAAGTGAACTCAGTGGAGAAGGTGTTCTGTACATCATCAAGACGATGGAAAGAGAGCAGGTCGTTCACAAGCCAGACGCGACGATGACGAGAAGGATAGCAGTGACGACCAGGAGCCGGTCACAGAATCTACAAGTTCTTTTCGAAATATGGGATACGAATCGATTAGCCGTTGCTCAACCTGCTATGGCTCCAGGCTAAAGGAATCTACGATCATGACGGCACCTACGCATAACTCTGAGCACGACTGGTGAAGACCGCTCTGCCTTACAGTGCGTAATTCCGGTCCAAGTCACAGTCAATTGGCATTTTACATTTGCGATGGTCGCCCTGGAAGCCTGAGCAAGGCATTTGCGGCTTTCCGGTGTGTAGAAATGCAGTTGGGGAGAGCCAAAATCTGCTCGCTGAGGCTGTAGACTAGAATATGCAACGGATAGCATGTTAGGTCTGAGTGATAGAATCATATGGGAAATAGGTCCCGATGTTTGTATGTGGAAGGGATTTTGATGGCGTGAGATCAACTAGTTTATATTCACACGTCTATGGACATAAGAGAGAAGCAGAAGTTTGGATGAAACAAACCTCTGAGTGGACAGCTGAGCCGAATAATCTCAGCCACATGTAAAGTAACAGTCGCGCGTACTGACAGAGCAGACGGCAAGTAGAAATGAAAGCCATAGGGCAATTGGCGTGGAAGTCCAATCGACCAAAGGAAAAGTCTTGACAGGTTTGTGGGAAAAAGTGCCTAAGCTACGGGCTTAGATATCGCAAAGGCCGAGAGTAACACAACCCGGCGTAGATGACGCATTGTGCTTAGCACCCTCTGGCGCCTCACCTCCTCCACCGTAGAAGTCGTAGAGGAAATCTTCGTGGGTATACCCATTGCCAGTGAGGTCTGTGGGTTCCTTGCCTAAGTTGTAGAGATTCTTGGAATGCTGGACGGTCTTGACGATGTTGGAGTAGTACTCCGCAGCTGCAGAAGCACCGCCTGGGGTCTCGGCGTCACGCTTGGCCTTGAGGCCGCAAATCATGAATTGCCAGATTTGGCAACCGGGGCGCCACTGGACGCCTGGGGAGCGGGCGGAGAACTCGTGGAATGGGGCTGCGGAGGAGACGGTGGTAGCTGCTGCGAGGACGGTGGCGAGGACGGCAAACTTCATGGTTGAAGTTGTGGGCGTTAAGGAGTTGTCAATTGAGGAACTGTGGTTACGAGTTGCGAGGTGACTGATTGAGGTTACGATGGTCAGGTTCCAAAGAGTGTATTGAATCGTGAAGGAAAGGAAAATGACTGTGTTAGCAGAGGGGCTGTTTTATAGGACCTCGGGCTCTTGAGAGAGTATTGAGAAAGACGTCTTTGAAGGCCTATATCAGGTTGGATAAAGGAAATGTCACTTCCAACCAGGGAGGGACCTATGTCAAGCATGTTCTAGAGCTCTGGGTGAGCAAAAGGTGCGAGGCACGGACACAGCAAACTCCACAGCGGGGGTCAAGAAAGTCTTCGATTGGCCATCTGAAAGACGCCCAGACGGCGAAGTGCGAAACAAACTGTTACAGACAAAGGTGCTGATGTTGAAGATTCCTAGGATGGGTGTGAATGGCGATCTCGGTGGACGAATCTGTATATCAATAAGAAAAGGACTAGTTCGGATTCGGCGTTGCCAAGACAACGCCGGAGCAAAACTCGGCACTGTCCAGAAGCTTTCAATGACGCCTCTGATATCTTTGCCAAGAGCTGAACTCTCAGGCTGTAGTTCGCTGAAGGAGACGGGGCAGTCATCGGGACTTGGTCGTGCAGCAGTAACATATGGAAACAGGATAAACCTAAGAAGACCACAGTTCAAATGCAAGAAATTTAAGGGCAGCAATTGTAGATCGAGTGACGACAGCATTGTAATCGTATAACAACCAAGGAAAATAGGTCTTGTGGACAGACATGTGCAACAGTAAGGATAAATGAAGTCAGTGAATGAAATAGCAGATGAATACGAAGGAACCATAAGCTGGATCAGTATCACTTTCCTATACATTTCTGTTGTGGTAACTGCAGGTGGCTCCTTTGTCATCCTACTCATCAGGAGTGTGTGCTCGGGAGGTCTAACACCGAAGTTCGTCTGAATCCGTTCCCCAGTTATGACACTGCCATCAAGTCGCATACCGGAGGTTGACATACTCCGTGATGCAAGCTGTGTTTCATAGAGATTAGGTCAAGTTAAGCTTGGACGGTCGTGATGCTGAAATTGTGGTCTATCAATGGTTGTACAAAGTCGTCAACTGCATAGAAAGCTAGCCTCCAACCTGGGGTGCAAAAGAAATCCCTTGCTAGAACGCTTTTGACTTAATAATCCATAGGCTTGTCACTCAAAGTCACGCCTCTCCTCACACCTTCAAGGCTGTTTTGGTGGCTCAAGGAGATGTTCCCCGACATTACCCCGCGCCGCCCCCTACCGCCGCTACCCAATGTATTCCGCTTGATTGAATTTTGCTTGCCCACCTCCGGTTCGTCTATGCCGGCGCCGCCTAGGTCGTGGCTATCGTCCATGGGTGGGATGTGGGGGCCTGGGCCGCCCCCAATAAATGCGCCAGGCATCGAGTCTGATGGTCCTGTCGTGGTGCCGTTCGTTCTCGATTCCTCGGCTGATGTTTGAACTGGTTTCGGTGTCGATTGGGTAGTATCGACCACAGGACTGTTGTCAATGCTGCCAGGGACTTCAAGGCTCTGTCTATTGGCCATGGTTCCGTTTAAGCTAGTTCGAGCGGCGGTTGGAGTAACATTGATTGGAAATCTTGTGCTCACACTCCCATCGGTGCTCTTCTCCCGGCGGTGACGATTCGTTGCCACAGGGCTTTTGTCTCGGGTTCGTTCGCTGACAGCTTTCATCCTAGCTTCCATATTCGCCCGACGATTGCTCTCATCAGAATTGCTTACAGCTCGGCCTCGCGCACTTCCACCGAAAGACGCCGCTGGGCCACCCAGATGACCCATAGAAGCAGATTGGCGTTTGAGCTCGCCAAAGATGGCTTCTTTATGGTCGAAAAGATCACGGACCAGTCTGTAAGAATGCCTCTCATCCATTGTGAGAGCATTTTCTGAACGTGGTCTCAAAATACATGGTGCGAGCACCTGCGCAAGGTTTATGACATACGCTTCGTCTGCCGAGGTCAAGTCTATAAGTCGTGTGAAGTGTGTTGTGATGGCGTCTAAGGTGGCGATATTGTTGAGTCGGAGCTGACCAAGAGTGGATTGTAGAACTTTTATTCGAGGCGCCGAATCAGAAGCATCAGGAGATATAGGATTGGGTTCAGCGTCAGACGTTGTGGCGTAGATTGTCTTGATGATTTCGTAAACTTGTGAGGACACCAAAGAATCTACCGAATTCAAACGTCAGTATGCACTTTTGGACAACGCGAAATGATCACTCTTCTTACCGGGCAACTCAAGAAGGTACAATTTCAATACGCTTGCAACGATTGGTATCTCATATCGCTCAAGAACTTCCTTTGGGATAGGGGCGCCATTATTGATCGTGTTTCGAAGATGATGTGTGGCGGCTAATGGTACGTCAACAGTCCAGATGCTTCTTCTTGCCACGTCACCTTCAAGGTCAGGATAGTGATTATCAAGGAAGGTCAGTAGCGTCGTGATGATTATTGGCACTCTCTTCCTGTCAGCCCGAGCTCGGGCTTCCAGATCAACGCCAAACGTTTGATCATCCACACTGCCATAATAGTTTTCGTATGGAACTACTTTCGGTATGAATGCTCCCGAACGATAGTTCTCGAGCATGTATCGGAGGTCTCCTAGAGGCTGTATCGTTTCTTGGTAGAGCATCATGTTGTCCACCTGACTTTGCAGACCTGGAATGACGTTGCTGACTGCGCCTGAAAAGTCGAGAATGACGGCTTTGATGGCCTTGAGCCGATCAAGCTCACATCTCTCGAGGAACTTGAGATGGTCCATCATTGACTCTTCCAGATTGCAACGAAGGAGGTCGAGCCGACGTACGCCAGCTTTGTACTTCTCGTCGGCCTCGCGAGACTCTCTCCGAAGCTTTTCCGCAGGAGTCTCATTCGGATGAGGGTTGTTCAAGGGATTCCAGCCTGCTAGCGTTTCGCTAATGTTGGCAACGACAGGCGATTCGAGAATACCATCTTGCGATGAAGTAGATCCGACGCGAGTTATCGGTTTCTTCTTTTCAGGCACACCAGTTATCTGGAATACCCTTGGTCGCCACTGATACTTCATTTTTGAGCTGTTGGCAAATGTGCTGCCGACATTTCCGATTAGCCTTAGAAATCCTCGGTCGACCATGTCTTGACCAATCCTCTCGGCAAGGCTAACAGTAGAAGCCCGCATGTTCTTTTGGATATATTCCACAATATCTGTGCCTGCAGAGCAATTCTGATAAGTACCCAGTATTGGCACTTTGACTTCTCCAAGAGGAATGGTGTTTAGCATGTGTGTCAGGATCATCTTGATCTGCTCGGGTGTGTACGTCTCGTCCCCAATCTCAACCGGTAATTCTTCCGGCTCTTCTTCAGGCAAGACGATCTTTGGCGGAGGTGGACTTTGAGGCTTGGGAGAGGGCTGCTCCTTTTCCGGAGTTGGGAATGCAAGTTTCTTCTCTTCTTCGAGATCCTCTACCAATCGACATTTGTTGAAGTAATGGCTGCGAAGTTTCTTCACGACTTCCGCCTGTTTGTCATGTGCTTTGATCTTGGATTGTAGGTCATCTTGAGAGTTCTGTACTCGCTGCGCATGTGCGTCGCACCAGCGGGAGAAGGGATTGACAACCAATTCGCGTATATTTGAGGCAATCTTCTGGTGATTCTTTGTCGCCTCGACCATTTCACCCCGAACACCTTCGTAAGCCTGAAAATAGAGCTAAGCGCAGTCACAGGAAAAAATTATGAGGGGGCCCTCACCTTTCTAACGCTCGCACCATCATCTCTTGTGAACCCACCCGTCATGCGGTCAATTGTTGGAGCGATATCCCCTAGCCTTTCGCTGTATAGCTCTTCTGCATCTGCTCTCATACTGGCGATCGTCAACATTTGTTGGTTTTCTGTGACGCCCTGTTGCAGCTTCTGAAATAAAATTCCCAGCCCGCCAGCATAGTCGCTGGACCAGAAAGAGTCAGCGAAGCCTGGCATTTTGGTGGCGGCTCTGGCAACTGGGAGCGGTTCTGTATCGAAGCTGTGCAAACGCGAGTGGTGTTGCTGGCTGGACGCGGCTGGCTTTGACCCGGTCGAGGGCTCGTCGGTGACGAAGTCCGAAACAGCGTCGGCGAAAAATGACATACGTCGGGCTATCAGAAGAAAGAAAGAGAGACTTTAAAGAGCGTTATGCCGTGAATTAGGGGACGGGTTAAAGAATTGGAGGAGAATGGAAAAAGCTGCTGCTAATCAGGGTGAATTCGTGAATTGGCCAGAACTGGCCAGAACTTTGGGATCCTTGGTTCGGCGCGAACTCCACATCTAGAAAAAGAGATCCCTGTACGGAGGCGTGATGCAAAAATGCCTGCCGCCAAGAGAAATTCTGCCACTCTCACTGTAATCTGTGACCTGGCTCCGGCTAAAGGCCCCTAAACCCATCCCTGGGGCAGCCCGAGGTTGGTCTCTAAAACTGGTTTTCTGGGTGACTGCCGAGCCCTGGCACAGTGGGCATAAGGCGGTGAGAATTCTCTCGGCGGAAGGCACTTTTAAATCACGCCTACATGTATCACTACCCACCGCAGCCCACCATCCCATATCTCCACCGCCACATTCGCCAAAGCGCAACGACTCAAGTTCCATCCAATTACCCTCTCTCCATCTATGCTCACTGTATTCAACCCACCATCGGTATCTCCTTGTACATACATCGAGACACTCCCACGCTTTTTGAGGCGTCGTTTTGCTTGCTAGAACGATCGTAGGAACAACTAAGATTTAGTGCCTGCCTCCACCATATCACGATCCCTGGCCAGCCACATGTAGAACGACTTGTCGAAGTTGGCAACAACGCATTTGATCATGATCGTATGGGGTGGGTGTCGTTAGCGGTGTAGATGATGGTTGTCGGAGATGGGGCGTAGAAGCCGCGGGCTCGATCTGCTTCGCTGCGGAAGGCGAGAGGGCAGCGACCGGTGAAGGCAGCAAGGCGCGAGTCAGGAGGCTGGGTTGCAAGAATACGGGCGGCCTGGCTCGAGATGCGCTCCTTGAGTTTTCGTCTGTTGGGAATACCAACTGTGAACAATGTCTAAAGAGTGAAATCTCCCGGAGCACGTCGGGCAGGATGGGACAAATGCAGGACCAGTGTGAACTCTCCGATCGTACACTCGACCCCACACGCAGAAATTGAAGGGGAAAGTGATTGCAGTGTGTAAGGACCGTCACGGTCTGGCCAACTTTGAACGACCCTAAGCATATTATGCAGTCAGACTCCTCCCGGGTCGCGCAGATGCCGATATTGGTGGCAGTCAGGATTTGGTTATGCAGGGAAGGGCGAGTGGGCGGCGGTGAGAGGTCCGGAGGAACTCCTGCTCGGCGGTAGACATCGTCATTGTTGATGGGACCTATGTCATCGTTCACAGAGAGGTCAGTTATGGTGGAATTGAGGTTGTTGGTTGTGGCGAGATTTTTGATCGTAGAATGGTTATGAGGAATAGAAGCTGCAGAGTAGATGTAGTCGGCTAGAAGCGAAATCAAACAGACAACCGTATAATTCAAGATGTTCAAACCTCTCACTCAGGCCTTTACGGGCCGGACTTCAAGCAGCTCAATGTTGCGATTGATCAAGTCTCGAAGCTCGCTTAACGCTCAGCAATAGCAGCAGCAGCACCAGTTCCTCCGTCTCTGCGACCACATGGCATCGTCACCCACCCCCAATAGACCCACTGTTGGCAAAATAGCAGCCGGCAAAAGGGGAGGAACTTTGGGTTGTATTCTCCAACTACACTGATAACAGCCTTCTCATGCGAACCAGGCATTCCGCGGCGCAAATATAGCTGACTCGACCTTATAAGCAAGCACGTGGAGCACCGGCATGGCTGCAAAATTCTTTGGGAGATGTTTTGGGTCGCCGGTTTCATATATGGCCGATCATTGTGAATGACAATCCAGGTGAAAAGGGCGCCGAAACCAGATCTAGTTAAGCGTAGACCACCGACCGCCTGCCGCTTTTATTAACGGAGTTTGTCATACCTACTTGCTTAGGTAGGCAGTTGGTATGGTTTCGAGGCCCAAAATACCAAGTAACTATTGAGAACGCTGCCAGGCTTGTTGCAAGTGTTGTGGCGTGGTCCCGCAGCACAGCATATGTAGTAGACTGCGCTCAAATCCGGTCGGATTTGAGCATTGTGCCTTTTTGAGGCCAGCTTTTGTGGGAGCAGTTAAAGCAGTCGAACTGCCGCCGCGATAGCAACCAACAATTGGGCCACCATCGAGGTTTGCCCTCTCATTGTCTCTTCTCGTATAAAGTTAAGTTACCGGAATTAGTGGTTGCCTTAATTCTGGAAGTTGGGGAGTCGATATTTAGGCAAGCGAACTTGAAGGGGTGCTACCATGCTTGGATATTGGAGAGACGAAAGGAAGAGAATCGTCTTTGAGATTCCTGCGGTCGCAAAAATGCTGTCGGGTTGGATGGCTGAAGGGCGAGAGAGGCAAAATCGTGACTCACCGGGGTGGTCGCGACGAAAGGGGAAGCACTCCATGACGGCAGGTAGTCCACAATTGGCGTGCTTTATGGGAATTGTGCAGGGAGCTTACGCTGGGAGGCAGGGCTCTGAATGGCAGGTTTACTTTTGTTCACATTGGCAGGCCCCACCTGGTGACACACACCTGCCCTAACCCCGCGCCACAGCCCCCTCTATCATCTGGAGCGCGTGCCGAAGCTAATCTCTGGGAATGGTGCAGATGCGGCCAAACACCAATAAGCATCAAGTCCAATACTTGCCCCAATTGCCAGCAAACACGATGCGAGTACTGCCAAACAGCAAAGGTTTGTGAAATGGCAATTGGGAAGCAATCAAACAAGACCCCGTGCTAAATTCCATAGCAATTCCCACAATCCGGACTGAAATCGCACCGTCAGCTTCGTTTTGCATGTCCTACGAGTTTCAAGGTGAATGGCGAGGCATTTTGACTCCAGTGCCACCCCATGGCGACGCTCCCCCCTAGCTGATTGTATGGTATGTTTGTATTACCGGTACATTCACTGTCAGTTTAAAGGGAGGCGACCCCTGCTCTGATCACGAACGCTCGCCAAAATCTGTATACAATGCAAAGTCCCGTCTTCAAGATGAGTAGAATGATCACCTCTGCAAAGTTGTAGAGATGCAGATACGTACTTTGCGCAAGTTGTAGGGATTGCATTGTGGTACCAAACGGGTACTGCGCTCGTTTGGTTCGTTACGATAGGCCGGGCCGTGACACTCCGATGCCTTGCGGGCCACCCAGCCATCTTTAAGCACAGCAGCGGCCTTCTCCCAACCTAAACTCTCCCCTACACCGAGACACCCCTTCTTGCTCATCGTCGCCGTCGACCCAGAGCGACTTGCAATGAAGCTCAACCCTCGTCACGCCGATACTACTCTGCTGCACGCCCTCGCGGTCGGCTTGGAAGACTCTGAAGATGGAATGAGACTCTTATTCAGTTGCCCTTATGTCCGACGGATCCTATGAAGGCTGCCCAAGAACGTCGTTGGACCTCATGGTTGACTGGTTGATGATAAAAGGTCACTGACGCTGAAGAATGGCAAATACGGCCCCTCGATCCTGTAATAACGGAGGCGACGCTAAGAAGCCCTCCTCGGCGCCCCGCATGGTGATGGGCTTTGGTCCTATCTACCATCATCATAGGAATCTGTGCTCGAGATTTCCTATTCTGCATCAGTGTGTCGATCGACTCGTTAGACTCGCTGATACTTCTTCCCTCAACTCCTTCACTCCGAACTCTACCTCTTCATATCCTCCGCACCCACTATGCCGGATCAATTCGATGCGCATTTCATGAAGGAGACCGGGGTGGGAATGGCAATTCACTCCCCTAGCAGAGATATAACTTGCCCTGGATGTGGGAAGAAGTATGCAAAGGATTCTGACTTCTTGCGTCACTGGCGTGTTCCTATTCCTTGTCAGATACCCAACTGCCTCAAGACATTCCGTGACGACAAGCGGAGAGCTTATCTCAATCACCATGCGTCTGAGCATCGCAATGATGAGCAAAATGAACTTTCTCAAGCCAAGCTTGAGTCATATTTTTATGGTAGCACAAGCTCATCCTGCCTACGATTGTGGCCGGATGCTGATTCATCAACAGGGAAGAGAAATGACCTCCGCCATTCTATCGTTCCATACCTATGCGTCAACAAGCTTGGCTGTTCCCCCGAATCTAACGCTGCTTGCTTCGAAAATATGCAAAGTTCTGCAACCGTCGCATCTACCAAACCCCGGAGCGGCTCCTTGAGCCATCACACCGTCGACGCTGATGGCTATACCCCACTTCTGTCCTTGTTCGCTCCTGAAACTAGCATCGGATCGTCACCTCTTGCCCTTTCAATGAATGGTCTCCTTAATGCCCCTGATGTTTTCCCTTCGAGCCTACAACTCGCTCAGCTCGGAACGGGTTTTGACTACGGGAGGGAAAAGCTTCAACCCCCTAGACCAGATGAATGTGGGTTGTATCTGGAGGAGCAGGTTCATCTAACCATTAAACTGTCTATTGAACTTCATTGACGCAATCGTGCAGATATCGGTGTGGAAGAAAGCTTTGTCAACGCAAGTTAGTATTGTTCACTGCCTGACGAGCAATAATATCTAATTTCCGGGATAGCGTCATCACAGTGAATGCCTTCACAGACTTCTAGCCGGCAATAAGAAATATGAAAAGCGCTTGGTTAGTCCTAGTTATTGATTTTCTCAACTGAAGCTGATCATAACAAACAGGAAGACAAAATCAAAGAGGCCGAAGAAGAACTTGACAAAATTTTGCACGCAAAGGAACCAGAGTTTCAGGCGTCTTGTGATCATCAGGATATATGGTCTGCCTTCATGGTCGACGCTCCTCTTGAGGGCCAGAATGAAGTCTGAGAAAGTCAAACACCAAGAGCGCTAAGTGAAACCCCGTGGCTGCAGCTTCGTGAAGTTGAATGTCTCGAGGAAACAGTGTATATTCTCGAGCCAATTTCACGGGCATACTGGGAAGTCACCTCTGGCACCTCATTCAGACCGCTATCTACGTGTTTGGACGAAGATCGGCGTTATGGGGTATCGCTGTCCACCCGTGCACTACTAACGATTTCATGAAAGTAACTAAGACGGAATACGTACGGCTTCTCATTATCTACATTATTCTCTACTAAGACGAAGAGCCCCATGTAGACGTCCACGTTGAAGTGCATTGTTGGATTCTTGAATTGACGCCATGTAACCCGACATTGTAGCAACCATTGATCTCCGCGAGATCAATTCAACCTACACGATGACGAAGAACAATGCTTGAGGAAAGTCCCAAATTGCTAAAACCGTAACGATTAAGTTGCAGGGAAAGTGGGGGATAACATCTGCACGTCTTGATTGTAAGCGATTTGGAGTTCTATTCGACCTCCATGTTCTATTTGTTCGGTCTGCCTACCGTCTACAAAGGCGAAAGGGAAGTTTGGGAGGTTTAGTGCCTAAGCTGCGGGCGGGGCGTGGAGGATGCACGAGCCTCTGTTACGCGACATGTTTTTGCAGCTTGGCTTGCGCATGAAGATAGCCGGCCCTGTACTGCGGCCTAGCCAGAGCACCTACAGCGGTTAACCGTCATCCACATCGTGGGGAAGAACCCTCTGATAACGTTCCTAGTACATTTTCTAAACGTCAACGACCAGTATAATATGCGGCCATCGATTTCACCGTCATTACAGTGCTGCGCGAAATCCACGCCAACTGCCAACCAGCGAGCAGGCACAGCTAACAGTTCTACGTCGACAGCCTCGCTTGCGTGATTACTCGCCATCAAAATGAATGAGCGCATCGCTCACCAGGTCAACCATTTCCGAGGCCCATTTGAGGAGCAACGGCGGGCCTCTTCTGCTTGGCACTATTAATTCCAGCGGCATCATCAGCATTGGTAGGCATTCTGGCGCCCTGAAACCGTTTCTTATTTGGTGCTGACCATTGCGACCTCCAGGTCCCAGTGACAATCCAACCTGACCGATCCTCGTCTTGATAAAGAGCGAATCAAACAAGATTGCCTGCGTTCTCTTTGCTTCCCTGGCATTGATGCTCGTCGGGACGACATCGAACCAGTTCAAGAAGATACGTGCGACTGGCTATTCAAAATGGCACAATTCCAGCAATGGCAAGATCCGAAAGGCCTTCCCAGCCACAATGGAGTACTTGGGGTTAAAGGCAAACCAGGAACCAGGAAGTCGACATTGATGAAACACATCTGCCAAAATACCTCCAAAGACCATTTTATTGCGGCATATTTCTTCAATGCTCGAGGAAGCGAGCTTGAGGAGACTCCTCTAGGCATGTTACGCTCACTGCTATTGTGGTGAAACCGCATGGTGATTAACGTTCCTTGAACTGGATAGATATCTCCTCCCACGTGGGAACAACAATCATATACATTCTACACTACGAGAAATTCCTCTGCGTGGCGCGTTCCCAGGTATTCCGCTTTCCTTCTCGGTGCCTCTACTTTGTGGAGCCGGCCCTTTGGCATTCCTTCTCCCTTCGCAATATGTATGATCCATAAGGTTGTTTGCTGGACACTGAAATCGAGAGGCAGAGAGAGGGGAGGGAGGGGGCATGAGAATCCAAAACGGGCTCCCTATGCAAAGTTCAAAGTTGGCCAAGCCTAGCTGGATGTGAAGGGAGCAGAAATCGGCGGCGAATATCGCCAGATTCGGCGTCCATTTCGCCCGGATTATTGGATTCCCCGCATCTTTGGAATCGTCTTTTGATCCGGGGCCTCGGGCCAACATGGTCATCCGCAGGGCGTTCTTGAACAGAAACATGGTGCATCGTGTACGATATATCTAATCATTCCCATTTCCGATAGCATTACTTTCCATTTACTGATCGCTCTTGAATAGGATTTGCTAAAGCTATGGCGAAATGCAAGGTTACACTTTATTTGGACATAGTGAGCCCATTTGGGTATATGGCGTATTACATGCTCCGGGTAAGTAGAACCCTAACCCAATGTTCACTGCTTCCGTTGATCCCGAGCGCTGCAATACTTTCGTTCCATTCATGAGCTGCGCCGAATCACGTTAGGTTTACAGCGTACTTTTGTTCGTCCTAGGAAGACAGATAGGTCTATCTTTGCCCTTGCAGAACCCTCTCAGACCATTACTATTCCGTAAATACTCCGAAGCGATTCGCGTTTCCTCTCTGTATCCCGGAACAGAGTCGACTACTATGACAGCCACTGACAGAGTCCCCTTAGCACTCCAAAATCTTCGCGCCATGCGACATCAAATACGTGCCGATCTTCCTCGGCGGGCTCATGAAGATGTGCGATAATAGGGCCCCCATCGAGATCAAAAGTAAGCCCCTCTTGGTTTCCGAATACCACAGTCTCTCTAACATTTCCCACCAGACAAGGGTAGCTGGATCAACCTCGAACGCCGGCGGTGGGCGACGCAATTCCGCATACCAATAGTGCAAGACGCCCCCAAAGGCTTCCCTCCATTGACCCTGAACACCCAACGCGCTCTCTGCGCCCTCGAGATCTCTTCTCCCCAGTCCATCCCCACCGCCTTCGACGCTCTTTACGCCTCATTCTGGCGCAATGGGAATCACCTCATCGGGAAGCCCGAGGGCTTCGGTCCCGTCCTCGAACAATCGCTGGGAAAAGACGTCGCGAAAGACCTGCTGGAACGAATGGGCGGCAAGGAGGCGAAGGGGAGGTTGAGCGAGAATACTGATAAGGCGATGAGTTTGGGGGCATTTGGGATCCCGTGGTATGAGTGTGAGAACGAAAAGGGTGAAAAGGAGTGTTTCTGGGGATTTGATCATTTGGGGCAGGTGGTGAGGTTTTTGGATTTGGATGGGTCGGTTGAGGTAGACGAGGGGTTCAAGGAGGGTATGAGGTCTATGTTGTGAGGGTGAAATGGGGAGGCTAGCATTGAGATGTCTTTGCAGAATTATTGGAGAGGTCCAGTGAGTAGTTGGTGCAGAAATATTCGTCCTACTCATTGTATCAGCCATTTATCTATGATATACACAAGCAGCTACCCCGGAACAGCCCAAGTCCTTATACTATCTACTCCAACGCTAGGGCCTCCATCCGGAAATGGGCCTCCCTGATTGCTAGCACAGTATCCCTAGTTGTCCTAGCTTGGGAAATCCGAGCCAGCGGTACTTTTATATTTGTCCCTGAGGAAATCAGAGATCTGCTCGTCCTTTGCCTGATCGACGGCACTCCCGTTATCTTGTGAGCCTTTGTCAAGAACACCTTCATTCTTCTCGCTTGCTGTGCCAGCACCTCCAGCCGCATTGACCATATCCTTGATGTTGTCAAGGAAGCTGCCGCTCCCTGACTCTGTCGTTTGGCCTCGTGACTGCAAGCCTGTCTCGGACGGGGTAGGTCTCAGATCCTTGTTGGAGTAATCTTCTGGTTGAGTGCTGCCGGCTCCAGTTATGCTGCTGAGGGTTCCTTTGCTGGACTCCATTCTGGTTGAAGGCACAAGTCGAACTTGGCCGAAGGCTTGAGGCCGGCGTTGCTGGTGGTCAACGTGGGTAGGTGGTTTGGGAGGGAGATGTATAGACAAAAAGCAAACCTTTATCACTTCAGAGAGCAAGGTGGTTTTAGGTCTGCAAGCTGTGGAGGAATAGTCTTGAGCAAGACTTCCACCTGCTATCGAATTTGGGAGTTGTGTAACGACTTCTCTACGATCGTGTTTCCTCGCGAGATTGCCGCCGGATGAAAAATAGCAGCTAGCTTTCCTAGTGCTACTTCTCCCCTATTTGTAGTCGCGATGGAAGATGGAAGATGCAGGTACGACCACGAAATGACGTGAATGACGTAATTGCGTCGTCTCACGGTTTGCAATTGGTAGTCCTGAGGTCCACAGTCCTACTTGGAAGAGCATGATGTCAAGTACTATTTTGCCAACCATTCCAACGGATACCTACGTCCCGGAAAGGCAAAAGTGAAGATAAGTGAAGTTGTAATCTAGGTGAAGCAACCGCCGAATCTGGCAATCTTTGCCGCCCGCTTTGTGCTCCTTTTCTCCCCACGCCAGACACGAGTCCAGATTCTGAACACTCAGTATCTCGACGCGCAAAATTCGGCCAGCTTGCAAAGGCACATTTTGTATCCGATGCCCTCGTGCCCCCCCTCTCTGCTTGCTTATTCCAGTGTCGAGCAATGACTTCAACTCTCAGGTCACCATGAGGTTGACTGTCTGAGGGCGAATTCGGCCGGAAAACAACGTCTATGTCTGGAGCTTGGCAGCTGCTGGCGAATCTCTGCTCTTGTATTGGGGGTGAGCCCCCTTCTTTGTCAGTCGGTCTTGCCTCTGTAGCGCCACAGGCGAACTGCAGTTTCGCGGATTCAAGGAGAATACCCGTGAGTCGTCAGAGAGTTTCGGCGGTTAATGTATCATGATGCAATTTTCGGCCGAAATTGAATCGCTGCATCGGCGTTAAGATTCCGCAAGAAGAAGACAATACAAACCTTGTTGCGGCAACTTCATCTTAACTTGAACCTCTACTCAACCTGAAGCGCATCTTCAACATTCACAAGCAATACTGTTGTCTATCGACAATCTCCGGTCGCCGCAACCAACTGTCTAGCCAGCTGCTCACACATCATTGAATCAACATGCCTCAAATGATAATTGTGCGCGACTCTCGTTCGGGCAAGGACTCTTTTCCTGGAAGCACCATAGGCACTTTCACTGGCGACGTCTGGATCGACCCTGTGCTTGCAGGTGAGGAGATATCCGTGGCCAACGTCAACTTCACCCCATGCGCACGGACAAATTGGCACTACCATAGTGGAGGGCAGTTGTTGCGCGTCCTAGCAGGGTCAGGTTGGGTATGTGACAAGGGAGGCGAGCCGCAGCGGATAAATGTGGGGGATATCGTTTGGTGTCCGCCAGGGACGACCCATTGGCATGGTGCAGACAACGGAAGCTACATGGTGCACCAAGCAGTGTCGCATGGTAAAGTGGAATGGTATGATGTGGTTACGGATGAGGAGTACGACAAGAAGAAGTGATGAGCTCCCAAAGCAGAGAAATGCACAGCTCCACACGGAGGCCCACAGTTCTCTCATCTTGCGAATTGTAGATGACGAGAGTCAATCCGGGCAAAGCCTGCGCCACGCCATCCGGGCCACCCGCCCAGAGGGCACGCCGAAGTTGAAGGGCGTCTACCTCTTCGCCACCGCCGTCGCTGTGCCCAACCGCTTCGCCTTGGCGCAAACAACACACGCCAGAGAGCCAGCTGTAGCAGCAGCGGTGTAACCCCACCTCCGCGCCCGCTCGGCGCGCCCAACCGCTCTCCTCTCTCTCCACCCTTTCGCCTCCTTAAAGAACGGGGCGGGGATGGCGACCCCTGCTACTCCAGCCTCAGGGCAGATCCTCCCGAAAGCGGCCTGCCTTGATGAATGGGCGTTGGTGCTGCACAAATGCGAAACTTTGATCGCCGTCAACGCCGTGCTGTGCAAAGGCCCCAAGCACTTCCTTACCTTCAACAAATAACAAGGGCGACTCCCATCAAGACTGCTACCTCCCCACCGCCATCGCCTCCATCGCGCTCTGGGACTACCATACAGCGCCATACCCAAACACACCACGTACCCCAACCAAGTCCCAACATCCCAAACTCAGAGGCCAGCTCACAATAAAGGCACCATTATATGCGCAACACAGCGTATCTAACACAACAGTATTGTAAGAGTTATTTTAGTTTTTGGTGCGAGGACTGCTACGAGGACCACTACGAGGACGACAACTTGCGGGTGCAGCTGGGGTAGAATAGGAGCGCGGGCACGAACAAGCGCGGGACGGGGGGAGAGCAGGGGCAAGGAGGAGGAGGAGAAGGAGGAGGAGAAGGAGGAGAAAGGAGGAAGAGGAGGAGGAGGAGGGGCAAGACGGTAGCCGGGGACAAAGGTGCTTGTTCATCTTGGTCTATGTGTGTAAGATTGCTTGGTCCGGGAGATGCGCGGTGAGACAGGGAGTGATGGAATAGCCTGTGACGGCCTGCGATAACCTCAAAGCGCTGCAAGGCATTGTGATCGATCTTTTGTCAACGTATTTGGAGAGCAAAGCTAATCCCCCGTGTACAGCGCGAATGTTGGGAGTGTGGGCGCCTGGTGCATACATATCCTTCCCTACCCTCCCCTAACAAGCCCTACAGTGCGGCTAGTGCAACGCTCGTAGCGAGCACCTCTGTGGCTTCCCCTTCTGCGCCACCCACATCAACGCCGGTACGACGATTTCAACGGTATGTACGCAGATTTCTAGCTTCAAAGCCGGAGAAGGGAAGGGCTGACGCCCGTGGCAAGTGCGATTGATGCTAGTCCTTGTGGCGCTAGGGACACGAGTTGTATTGAGAGAGCAAGGGGCGCGGACTGATAGGAGCAGCAGGGGAGAAGAGTCTTATACAGCAGCTGGGATGAGAGGCTAGAGCGGACGGTACTAGTTTGCGTCTGGTCCGGCAGTATTACAGTCCTTCGAAGAACGAGAGTTTAGTGAACGACACCCCTTCTCCATTCCACAACCTCGTCGTCTTACAATGCCATCCTACATCCTTGCGCTTTCTTGCAAGTCGGCCCAAAGCGCCGTCATTCTGTTGCCCGTCCTCAAATGCCAGAGTCGTCCTGAAGGACCCTCTTAGTGCCGTCCGGTAGAGTATTCCACTCATTCCAGCTATCGCAAATCCGCTGCAACTCACTAGAGTCCTCGGGGCTGAGCTTGATCTTCGACCGATTCTCCAAAATCTGCAGTGCCAGCCCTCCCGCAGCGTGCCAGACGATGTGGCAGTGCATGAGCCAAGACCCCGGGTTGTCCGCTTTGAAGGCAATGACCAGAAACCCGTCCTTAGGCAGCAAAGCAACATCCCTTCGCGGAGGGTTGTCCAGCTTCAGGTTGAGTCCGCCCACTTTATACTGCGTCGACGATTGCTGCAAAATCGCGAAGTCGTGTCCATGCAGATGGATGGGATGGGCGACAGCGGGGAAGGCGCGGTGGTTGATCGGCATACCATGGGAAGACACCAGCAGGTAGACCCAGGAATCAGTGGCAAACTTGAAGTCCTGGTTGACCACAGCCCAGTTCTTGGGCAAATTCTTCGGCTCTCGGTTAATGTTGGACAAGGTCACATTGCCGAAGTCGAGCCATAAGGTGTCGGTCCACAAGTTCCATCTGTTCATCGATTTCTCCGGGAAAATAAACGGTTTACCGGATGTCTTCTCCAGGCTTACATCGAAGGAGCCATCAGCGCCTTAAAGGGGTTAGCACTGTGATCTGGTACCATATCCAATCGACTGCTTACTATGAGGCCCTCCACCAGGTGTTAGAGTATACTTTGAGCGCATTTTGAGTCATATTCAGCTATGTGGCTAAGTGTGACTCGAAGAAACACCGAATACTATTTGAGCAATTTTTGAACTATATTTGAGTGGACTGAATGCTCTGATGGTACCGAGTGGGCTGGGAATGATCTGAACTGAGACTGTCCAAACGGCAATTGAGCATAGTCTGAATGCCCCTCAACTATAATTCAAACGTACTTTGAGCGTGCTCAAGTGCCCTTCAAGTACCCATGTAATTCCTTAAATAGCAGCTGTAATCGGAACGCGTTCTGAATACCTGAGCGCATTCAGCTATTTGAGTGACATCTCATAGGTGTGCATCTCATGGGCGTGCATCTCATGGGTGTGCATCTCACCGGCGGGTATCTCATCAGCGTACATCTGCGTGTGTCTCATAGGCGTGTACCTCATAGGCGTGTACCTTATGAGCGTGCATCTCATAGGCGTGCACCTCACGAGACAGGCATGCATCCCATTACTAGCATGCACCTCATAGGCGTGTACGGTGTCTCACGGGCGTGTACCTCATTGGCGTGTACCTCATAGGCGTGGTACCTCATGGGCGTGTATCTCATGGGCGTGTACCTCATAGGCGTGTACCTCATGGGCGTGTGCCTCATAGGCACGGTACCTCATGGGCGTGTACCTCATAGGCGTGGTACCTCATGGGCGTGTACCTCATAGGCGTGGTGCCTCATGGGCGTGTACCTCATGGGCATGGTACCTCATGGGCGCGTACCTCGTAGGCAGGCTCGTGCGCTCGTAGGTAGACTCGTAGGCTCGTAGGCAGGCTCGTAGGCAGGTAGGCGTATAGTACCATAATTGACAGGAGTTCCGACTTTCCATGGAACCATGGGGATTAGCGACTCGTAGGGTTCGTCTGAGCAATCGGTCGGGAGGTAGGGGTTTTGAATGGTGGTCGGCGTTGAATCGTTCCCGTACGTGACAATCCCCATCAAGATATCTGCGCGGTGGGATAGTACGTATCCAGTAAGTATTGTTCTCCACTCTTTCTTTCGGCACTTTTGTTAGCTACTAAATATCTCATATTGATCGCACACAATTACCGATTCCAACGAGCACTGAGTCGGTCACATATGGCTTTATGGGAACAAAATCGCTACTCATTACCGTGATCTTATGGCTGTCAATGGCAAAAATGAACGTAGTATCGACGGAAGTGTTGATGAGTCGCAGGAGGTAACGTTTACCCTAGAAGCTAGTCAGTGGGTAACAGGCTCCACCAGCAACAAGCACCTACCTCCTTGAACCTAAGTGTGAATTTCGCTGGAACTGACCAGTTGATGGAGCCAATCGGTCATTAGAATGGGATACACTGGTTCGTCATAGTCTGCTGACGATGGGCCATGGATGGTTATTGGTCCAAGTAAACCGTCCGCGTACTGCACAGAGTAATACTAGTAGTACTAGTACTAAATCTTGGTTCACAGAAAAGGCTACTAGTAGTACTACTAGTAGAACGATTCAATGACAAAGCTACAACTCGATCATGTTAGGGCTTCAATAGTACTATGGTTGTTAGATCGTTGATCTGACTCTACTAGTAGTACTATTGGAATGCCCTTGGGCCAGGAACGTCTGAGTGCGGAACGGCCGATTACAGTTTGAACGCAGCTGGAGTTAGACTTGACACCACTCAAGCGACGTTCAAGTAAAACGCGATTCCTTAAATGCACGAATATTTCGGCGCTCCAACTAGTAATACGTTCGAAGTACTATTCAACTACGGTAGTTGAACGGTTTAGATACGATTGTAAACCGTAAGATACCATATACTAGTAGCCACAAGTTTTGTCGGTAGCCAGAGGTTGCCGACTGGTAGTAGAGCGGTTACACTGCGCAGCTGAACGGTTGCCAAACCTCGATACCGAGTTAATACTTGCTACGTAGCGAGGTATTTGAATGGTTCAGCTACCGTTGAATACCACACTGGAATTCAGGTACACGCCTATGAGGTGCACGCCTATGAGGTGCAGCTACGTTGCTGAACGGTTTTACTACTACTGGCGAATACCCTGCTACGGTTCGGTATTACAGCCTAGATGGGGCCATGATACTAGTAGTATTATCGGAAGGAGAGCGTTTACTAAGCGCGCGTCGTATGACTGGAAAGTTGAATCTGTGAAATCTCTCTCTATCCCGCTACTAGTATCTAAGGACGTATTGATACCAGCCAGGACGGCCAGGACGGCCAGGACGGCCAGGACGGCCAGGACGGCCAGGACAGCCAGGACAGCCAGGACAGCCAGGACAGCCAGGGCGGCCGGGATGGCAGGCTTGTACACTCGCACGCTCGTAGGTAGGCTCGCACTCGTAGGCACTCAGACACGCTCGTATGCTCGAAATGGAATCGAACACAATTCCGATTGAGTTCCGAACGCATTCGGAATGATATCCGAGTGCGTTGCGAGCCTAATTTAGACTACGCTCGGGGAGATGTTTGGGTGTATTTGATTACATGGAGGCTAGACCCGCACGCTCGTAGGTGGGCTCGTACGCTCGTAGGTAGAATTCCGATCAAGTTAAACTGATAAGTAGTACTTCGAACATGGACATGAACACTGTAACGCCGCGTCCTGGCCGCCGTAAACTGCATGCCTGCTAGGGTTTCGCTCGATCAACGCTCCAGATCAATCCCTCGTATGAAGCGACCACCCAACCAGCCGGCCTTGCATTCATCCTCTGGCACGTACGCCACTCCCCGGCTACTTGACGTCACCTAGTTGGTTAGTGAATGGCTGGCGTCGATTGCCCCTCCTCCGGCTCTTACTATCAATGAAGCTTTGTTGCAAGGATAAGTTGGAATTTAGCGTGGGAATGACCTCCTCGATCGAGCATAGTCCCTGTACCCCCCTGTTGTGGCCGTTGTCCCGTCTGAATTCTCGTCGGCGCTTTGCCTAAGGGGGTAGTACAACTTGAAGATCTGGAAAACCGGCAGCGCTCTCTGCCGGTTTTCCAGATCTTACGGCAGGCGAGAAAGACGTTAGCGATGAAATAGATTATTGCTGTTCACCACCAACTAGTAGTAGTACTATTAGCACAGCACAAAGAACTTGAATGAAGGGGTAACGAAGATGACGAAAGCTTCAATTCTCTGGTGATGGTTTATGACCTCTGCACCTCGTCGAGGTAGTACTAATAGCAACGGCAGGATTCGTGTCAGACCTACTACTACTACTTTACTGTCGATCAGGAGGGGATTCCTACGCAACTACGACAATGCTCTAATGGCACCACGCCACCCCCGCACATCAGGTGCTCACAGCGCCGTTTCGTTTTAATCTCGAGGCGTCTACCTCACGGTCGTGGCTAGTATAGTATTCCTCCCTTTTGAACCTCCGAAATGGACACAAACAAACTGCCAGTGACCGAAGCCCCCCAATATGACCATGACAAGGAGAAAGGGGACGGCATCGAGACGGTTGATGTTGGTCCCTGGGCTGGGCACCCAGGCGTCCATCGCACCGAAGATGTCGTCCAGGCAAATTCGTTGGCGCGAAAACTCCAAGGTCGCCATATGCAGATGATTGCCATTGGTACTATATATAGTGTCGCTCTGCAGAGACGGAGCTTGTTGCTGACGTGGAATAAGGTGGCGCTATCGGTGCTGGTCTGTTTGTCGGCTCTGGCCAGGCTCTGTACCAAGGTGGACCAGGAAGCTTGGTATGCAGTATTCTAGCCTTGGAAAGGCTGAAACGCATTAACGGTTACCTCTGCTAAGTACCTAGTAGGTCATCGGCTTTATTCTTACCGGAGCCATGTTGCTCACCGTGATGCAAGCCCTCGGAGAACTCGCCGTCATTTACCCGGTCAATGGAGCTTTCTACCAATACTTTGTCCGATTCATTGATCCTGCATGGTATGTAGGGTGAAATTTTTGGATGACAGAGCCTTGCGGGCTCTGGAGACGGCCCATAATTAACAGCCTCGCAGGGGATTCGCCGTCGGCTGGGAGTATGCGATCAGTTGGCTGACCGTATTGCCTTTCGAGCTCACCGCTGCTGGTTTCACTATTCGATATTGGCGTCCAGACTTGAATATCGGAATCTGGATTGCCGTATTTTTCGTTGCACTAGTCATCATCCAGATTTTCGGCGTCCGCGGCTATGGCGAAGGTAGGGAGCTTACTTTGATTAGTAGCATGAGAGCCATTAACACTGATTTTGCATTAGTTGAGTTCATCCTCGGCCTTATCAAGGTGCTGGGGTGCACCGGCTTCATCCTTTTCGCCATTGTCGATGACTGTGGTGGTGTCAAGACCGATCCTCGTGGTTACATTGGCGCTCGGTGAGTGGATTGAAAGGAGAGGAAGAGGGCCGCTTGCTGATCAATTTACTAGTTACTGGCATAACCCAGGAGCATTTGCCCACGGATTCCAAGGTTTTTGCTCAGTGTTCGTCACAGCAGCATTTGCGTATAGCGGCACGGAGCTGGCAGGTTTGGCAGCTGCAGAGGCTGAGGATCCGGTCAAGACCCTCCCCAAGGCCACCAGGCAGGTGTTTTGGCGTATCTTCTTCTTTTACGGTAAGCTTCTGGTGTTTTCTCCCTGGACCACTGGCAAAGCTGATTCTTAGGAATCTAGTTGTCAACCTATTCCTGGTCGGCTTGCTCGTCCCTGCCAACTCGCCGTTTCTTCTTGGTTCGAGCGGAGCCAACACCAAGGCTTCACCATTCGTGGTGGCCCTTCGAAATGCCGGTGTAAAGGGCCTACCCTCTGTATTCAACGCTATAATTACAATTGCCGTGTTGTCCGTCGCCAACTCCGCAACATTTGGTTCCACTAGGACTTTCCAAGCTCTTGCTTCACAGGGTATGGCTCCGAAGATTCTGGCTTATGTTGACGGAAAGGGTCGGCCTCTCACAACTGTCGCCCTTCAGCTGGCTTTTGCCTTGCTCGCTTTCATCAATGAGGATCCCAATGTCGGCGACCAATTCTTCAACTGGCTTCTCGCGCTTTCTGGGCTCTCCAGCTTCTTCACCTGGGGCAGCATCTGCTGGGCCCATTTGCGCTTCCGACGCGCTTGGCACCACAATGGCCGCAGTCTCGACGAGCTGCCATATATTGCACTCTTCGGCGCTTGGGGTAGCTGGTTTGGTTTAATCCTCAACATTCTTTGCCTCATTGCCACGTTCTATGTCGCTCTTTTCGTAAGTTTTATCCCAGTTCATCTCCTGGAGACAACCTCCTAACTCCCTTACAGCCTGTTGGAGGCAGCCCGAGTGCAGATGGGTTCTTCCAGGAATACCTTGCAGCTCCTCTTATCTTCACTCTATACCTAAGTTGGAAGATCTATAGCGCTCTCAGTAGCAACCCCAAGATCAATTATAGAGGATGGAAGCTGTTTTTGAGGGCCAACGAGATCGACATTTGGACAGGCATTCGGCCCAACATTCTACTTACCGAAGAAGAGCAGGCCGAAAAGAGGGAAGCCCGCGCCAAGATGACCGTGGCAGATCGCGTTCTGCACGTGCCCAAAGCCTTCCTTACGAGCTTGGTTGTATAATGGTTCTTTAAATTTGGCCATAAGGAGCTCCAGTTAGGCCAGTTCTAGTTAGCCGGGCGGAGGTGTACGCTTCATTAAGGGCATCGGTGCCCTGAGACAGATTTTTGGGAGCGTTCTTGACATCTCTTACTGTCACCTTGTCCTTGAGAGATTCGAGATGAAGCCGCACCAGAAGAAACTTACCCCACTTTCAGGAGAAATTGATATCAGTCATTGAGCGCAAGACTCACATTCCATCAACAGTCCGGGCGATGCTGTCAGCAATTTCCTTCTGTAACTTCACATTTAGTCTAACACACTTGCCCAGAACCGACATTCTGCCCTCCAGATATCTTCTTACATCTTCATCAACGGCTCGTATCACCACTGTTTTGCACTCAGGGAACTGTGAGCCTACGGATAGATGCGGCCGAGAAGTCACGAGCGTTCGGAAGTCGGCCGGCAAAGCCTGGTTGTGTCTTACTTGCGAAGTGCCTTTGGAAAAGCAGCCGTGCCTCGTCGGAAAAAGATGCCTTAGCATCGATCAGCTGTGCACAGAGACTTCCTACGAGATTTGGAAGTGTTTGTGTATTTCGCTCCTTGTAGTTGCAGTAGACACAAGCTATGCCTATGTCCTTATCAAATTCGAAGATGTGCTCCAGCTTTTGGATCTACTTCGCACCCAAAATTCAAGTTGTTTGACTATTATTTTTCGTCGCGCTGCCTCACTAGAAGCTTGAGCGCAACTCGCTCTGCCCTTCTCGCGACCTGCGCTCGCACTTTCACTCCGCCTTGTCGCGTCTGGGCCCTCTGATCCAGGTCTTCATCGACCAACTCTTCTCTGTGTGTCTACTAGTACTAGTTGGTACTTCCTTTACATTTTCCTCCCAAACATCCTGCTCAATTCGTCCATGTCCCCTGTGTTCACGATCTCCTCAACACGTCTTGTCTGCTTACTGAGCGCACACAACCGGCATTCCTTGAAATTGCTGATCCGCTTAGTGAATTGCGAAGGGCACTCCCTGGATGTGAGACCTTTGTAGCAGGAAAACGAGCTGGAGCCTGTATGAGTGCAGGAGTGAATGAGTTGAGTCATATAGCACATGGTAGTGGTATATGTGGGTTTCGGTTGTAGTGTGCTGTATGCGCCGGTTTGGTTATATCTGATTCTTAGGACAGATTAGTTGCTATGAGGGGTTAGATGTAGCACTGGAGGCTTGACTTAAGTTACCGAGCATCGCAGCCTACTACTTATGTACCTGGAGGTCCAGAACCTCAACGGCCACAAAGATCTTAGACATGGTTTAGGGTAACGGGAAAGACAAAGACAGAGGCAGAGATACCACCATGGCACAGGCAGTCAACAAAGATTTCGTTGAAGAACTTTTGTTCCAAAGCTTGGATCCCTCATTTCAGATGCACAAGCACAACAAGGAAAAGACTCTCGACAAACCCATTGTCCAAGGCAGACCGAATAGCAAAGTCGGAAGCTTAGAGGGCCATGTTGGATCCTTTTTCGCAAGCACTGACAGCCGCAAAAAGCGATTACGTGAGTAATGCTTTGGATAAATGAGGTCAGTTTGACTAGGCAAGCGAGATACCAAATACGGAAATTCAAAACCTCCATCTGCCTTAGTAGTGCTCACCCAGGGTCAGTTTGCTCGATTGCGTGCGATTGAAATCGCCCTGCCGTATTCAGCTTTTATGCGGAATGGTATCCCGCCGGATGTGCTCATGCAGCTCCCGGTTTCCATCTAATAGAGCCTCAGCGCCCATTTTTCCGCTTGCTGGGTAGGGTGTCTGACAAACACCAGGGCCCTTCCACTGTACGGACTTCAATAGGCTGAAGTTCATCACTATTCGTAAAACAAATTCTAGTACTGCTCCTCACCTGGCCTGTGTCCTCCTTGCTCATTTCCTTGTCATCGATTACGAGTCTCAGCATCTCCTACTTGTCCTGCCTCTTTTCCCTATCCTTATTCGTGGTAATCTCAGTGCTGGAGGAAGCCAGACTCCCCAGGGAACTCTCCCTGTCTGCCTCAAAGCCATGACCGCACGGGGACTACTAGTATCGATGGGTTACCGCCGACAATTTGACCTACCGTGCCACGCATAGTTCAGTCGGCTTGACACTATTACCAGCGGACAGTGGGAGCTTGTGCGTTTCGCGCAAATCCTGGTAGGAAGTATCCAGTGACGAAGGCCGTCGGGATCTGCTGCGTCCTTGACTTGCTGGTCATGCCATACGGCTAGCCCTCTGAAGAGCTGAAGATCGATTACCCAACTTTCTCAACACTCACTTTGCCATCACCAGCCTTTCCTTCAAGCATGAGCAGATCATTTCTTTCCAGCTTCTTCTTCCACTTCGTCGATCCGCCTCGCGCTAGGACAAACGTGAGTCTCGCCACAGCTCCTTTCATCCCCGCAGATTCCGAGTCTGGTAGAGCCGTGTATGTCCATCGTCCAAACGCCCAGTTCAGCACATACAGCGCCGCAGTCTGCACTGTAGACGCGCTCCTCTCACCTGTCGAGTCCGGTGGTGGCATGGACGATATCAGAAGCCCTTTAATCCTGTAAACCTCGTCCTTCGGTGCGGACAGCAGCAGGTCCTCAAAAGCATCCATATCCACCGCCGCCGAGCCCAACGCCTCGCTTTCAAGCACCACACTCAAAACTTCCACCTCTTCCTGATGCTCATGATGGCCGCCACGCCCATGCGCCTCCTTATTTATCTCCGCTGCCACATCCGCACCTCCCTTCCCGATCAAACTCCCATCAATTCCCATGACGACCGCCTGATCCACCCACCCCCGCCGACTCCTCACCCATGCCGTCTGCAACTCCAGATCGCCGACCCTGTCCAGACACTCATCAAAACGACTTTCGTCCACCAGCTCCCATTTATTGAACACGATCAGATCTGTGTAACGCGCCTGCATTTTGGCGGTGACACTCGTGTCGTCGTAGCCTTGCCAATTCTCGACGTCAATTACAGAAATAACGCCGTCGAGGACAAAGCAGCCCGCTTGCTCACGGATGAGGCGGTTGACTTCCATGGCAAGCGTGGCAGGGAACGCGGAGCCAGAGGTCTCAATAATGATGCGGTCTGGGGAGGTCAAGGAGCGAAGTTCAAGCAGGGCGGGACCGAGCTGTCCGACGAGATTGCAGCAGATGCAGCCATTGAGGAGCTCGCGGACGCCGGAGATGGAGGCAGAGGATGCAAGTTGGGAGTCGACAGCTAGGTCACCAAATTCGTTTTTCAAGAGAGCGAGCTGTAGGGCAGTGCAGGTTAGCTCTGTGATTATTTTGGGGGCGGAGAGACAAACTCTGTACGTTTTTGGGAGTTGGGGGATGAGATTTAAGATGAGGGTCGTCTTTCCGCTACCAAGGAAGCCTGTGATTATTGTTACTGGAGTTGGAGTCATGTTGGCAGCTGATGGGTTTTTTGGGCAATTGTCTGAAGAGTGCCCAACCCTCCTTTGTAAAGTTTCTTTAGCTGGCGAAGGTGCGGGACGGGACGATGGACAGCTCCCCCATGTGCAAGCGTTAGCGAACATTCCAGGTAAATTTAAGTACAACGCGACTGGCCAGAAGGAAGCTAACTAGTTACGGAATTGGCGTGAATGCCTGGAGCGTCGCCGAAGAGAGCGCTACAAAGTCTTGCTTCTATTCAAGGGACGTTGCGCATAACCAACACCTATCGGATGAGTAGGCAACTAAGAATGGCCGTGAGACAATTTTTCCAAAATTCGCTTTCGAGGCCTCCGACATCACTGATACGTTCTTTCGATTTGAGGGCTGTTTCCGATGTCGGCTACGTCTGCCATTGCAAACAGAATGGACGGGCTTTACAAGCCTTTGCGTCATGGTGTCAGCGGCCTCCCATGGACGTGGCTAATATGCCTTGAGCCTGGTTCTAGTGGTTCCCAATTCACTGCTCCTTGAGTATTGCCTGTCCTATCAGCAAGCCCAGGATGAAGGCATCGCAAATGACAAACCTTCGCATGTTCAAGAAAATGACGGGTCTTCACAACATGAACAGCGTCGTGTTTGCAACCACCATGTGAGACAAAACTCCGCCTGAAGACGGCAAGAAGCGGGAGCTGGAGTTGCTTACCACAGACGCGTTCTGGGGAGAGCTTATCCAGTACGGCAGTCGAGTGAAGCGTTTCAAAAATGACAGGACCCCTGCCTTGAACATCATGGCCATCATCGTGGATGCCTACGAGAAATTCGGTCCTTCTCTGCAACAGGAAATGGCTGTCGATAAGAAGAAGCTCGACGAAACTGATGCAGGCAAGACCCTTTAGTATCGAATTGACAATGGCCAAGGAAAGGTTTGCTCGCGATTTGAAAGAGTAAGAGTCAGAGCTCAGGGATGCATTACGTGAGAAGGACACGGCATACGCACAGCAGGTAATGGATATCCAAGACAAACTGCACAAGGAGATGGAAAGACTGGCGAAGAACCGGCAAGACCTTCAGGTGACTAATGACCGGTTGCTAAAGGATAAAGAGGAGGAAACCAAAAGGGTGAGAGAAGAGATGGACCAGACGCGCAAGAACGTGGAAGGGAGGGACAAAAAGCACGCGGGTGAAGTCGCAAAATTGCAGGAAGCGAATAAGACAGTCGAGGAGACCACGAAGCTGGAGATAGCGAAGAGCAAGGAGAAGTTCAAGACGGACACGCAGGCATATCAGGAGGAGTTGGTTGGTGGAGCAGTGACACTGGTCAGAGAAATGGATTCCTACTACCAGAGTCTCAGCGTGCAACAGACGCAGAACATGGAAGAGCAGATAGCAAAGGCGAAAGCCACTGCAGCACCACCGCCGCCGCCTTACTTGGCTAGCCAATATCAACAGCCAATATACGCAACAAGAGCCAAGTGCTGATGAGATGTTTGCCGCATCTGTGAAGCAAGCAGTAAGAGCTTGAGCGATAAGCGCCACAGCGGCTGGCGGGTTACTGACTGCTGCAGCTGCAGCTGCGGTGTGTATCGTTTTGTAAACAAAAATTCCGGCGGCATTTGAGGTTTATGGTAGAGACTCTTGTGCAAAGAACAATGAAGGCAAAAGGGATAGAGCGTTCGAACTTTTCTAGTCTGTTTGACTGACGATGCATTGTGGTCTTTTTCAACAACCCTGCAAGGGTAAAAGGATTTTCAGCTCGAAACTTGTAAGGTAGTTCGTGAGGATATCTGATAGGCGTTGTAAGGAAGTTAGTATGCACCAGATCAACACACTTACCGCCCGGAGGTCAGGCGCGCTGTAAACTCCATACATAGAGAAGCAATGGGGGGGATCGGGGGGTTGCCGGCTAATGTGAGACCTTTTGGTGGTTTTGGTGTGTACCACGATGAAGGACCTGAGCACAAGGCCTGGGGCGGGAAGGTCCTCGGCTGATTGAGTCACTGACTTTGTAGGAATATAAATGGAGAGTTCCGTTCTTCTATGTCGCTGTGAAATTTCCCACAACTTTACTCCCCCACGGCCAGTGTGCTAACTAGTCCAATTTTACCGACCTTAAATCACGTGACATGTGGGGAGCTGTTGATAGCTCCTACAGCTCAAACACACCTTTGCACCGAGCAGATTGCTACAACATCACACCTGCCCACTCTTGCATGCCACCATGCATCGCCTACCTCGCCTTCAGAGCTGCGCAACTGCCGCCCTGCGCCAGCAGTCCCGCCGATATGCAACCGTGCAGTCCGACATCTTCAAGCCCTCCAAATTCGGCGGAAAATACACCGTGACTCTCATTCCTGGTGACGGAATAGGCGCAGAAGTGGCCGAGTCAGTCAAAACAGTCTTCAAAGCCGACAATGTCCCAGTAGAATTCGAGCAGGTTGACGTTAGCGGTGTGGATACTGGAGACAAGCACTCGGAAGAGCTCTTCCAAGAATCGATATCCTCTCTACGACGCAACAAGCTCGGCCTCAAAGGCATCCTACACACACCTATCTCGCGGTCTGGTCACCAGTCCTTTAATGTTGCCTTGCGTCAGGAACTCGACATCTACGCCTCCATCGTCCTGATTAAGAACATTCCGGGCTACAAAACGCGCCATTCCAATGTCGACCTCTGCATCATTCGTGAGAATACTGAGGGGGAATACTCAGGCCTGGAGCACCAGCCTGTGTCTGGCGTCGTCGAGTCACTCAAGATCATTACTCGAGAAAAATCCGAGCGAATCGCCAAGTTCGCCTTCGCCTTCGCCCTAGCAAACAACCGCAAGAAAGTTACCTGCATACACAAGGCGAACATTATGAAGCTGGCAGACGGCCTGTTCCGCAACACCTTTAAGCGAGTTGCGGAAGAATATCCAACCCTGGAGACGAACGATATGATCGTGGACAATGCCTCTATGCAGTGCGTGAGCAGACCACAGCAATTCGACGTAATGGTCATGCCTAACTTGTACGGTGGCATTCTCTCAAATATCGGTGCCGCCCTGGTCGGCGGGCCTGGCATTGTGCCAGGATGCAACATGGGCCGAAATGTAGCAGTCTTCGAGCCAGGCTGCAGACACGTCGGGTTGGACATTAAGGGCAAGGATCAGGCCAACCCGACTGCCATGATTTTATCTGGCAGCATGCTGCTCAGGCATCTCGGGCTAGACGAACATGCGAACAGGATTAGCAAGGCGGTCTACGATGTCATTGGAGATGGAAAGGTAAGGACTAGGGATATGGGCGGGCAGGCTTCCACGCACGAATTCACAAAGGCTGTGCTGGATAAGATGGAGGCGGCGATCTAGGTTCCAGGAGCTGAATTGAGCATAGGCGAGATCTATAGAGAGAATGGGAAGCAGATCAGAGAGAAGATGGACATGTGATAAGTTGTAGCAACTGTAAATATGGTATTCATACATCAATTTGACCGTCTCTTCACGAGGTACCCTGTTCAAAACTTCGACGGCGTATCATTTACGAACTGTACACAATTTCGCCAAGCCAAGTAGGTGTGGCCAGAAACCTGTAACTTGACCTTGAATCTCCATCGACTTCAAAGTTCAAGTCGTGATCTTGTGATGCCGCCTGAGCTCATCCAGGTGCTCGCGCCTCATGCCCAAGACTTGACTTTAGCCTTCTTGTGTAGCATTTACCAATCAATGCTCAACTTGTGATAAATGACCAAGTAAGTTCTTTTCTATCCTCTCACCCCCCTGGAGATTCGGATGAGCAGAAGCTACGATACTGAGAGACGGTTCGGTGGTGAATCCAGCCTGCGCCTTCCGCTAGCAGGACTCGCTCTTGAAACTTTCACGCGACTGTGTACCGCCATCAAGGGATGTCGTCTTTGACTGCTTCTCAATGGAGCTCCTAGACACATATTGCTATGCACGTCTCAAAACCTCAACCAATATTCGACTAGTTCGCCTACTCCCTCCTGCCGGCGAAAATGATAACCAACTCAACATCGAATTGCTGGAGCACACCCATGTCAGTGCAAATGGCACGTACACTGCATTATCGTATGTGTGTGGCGATACTTCTGTCGCACTTCGACAGCCCGTTCTATGCGAAGGCCGAAAGATAATGATCTACCCAACACTACACTCTGCTTTGCTAAAACTGCGTCACCACTCTGAACCAAAACTGATTTGGTGCGATGGCCTGTGTATCGATCAAGGTCAGGAGGCCGAATCTCTGAAAGAACGCTCACAGCAGGTCCAAATGATGTTCGAAATCTATTCAGCTGCTCAAAAAGTTGCAATTGATTTGGGCAACGATCTTGGGGAAAGACATCGCGACTTCATTGACGCGTTATACCAGCTCGTAGCCATCTCTACAAAATGCTACAAAAGCGTTGCACCATATACCTTCGACCACGTGGAAGACATGGAAGAGAATGAGCCGGAAGGAAGCGCATCACCCGAGAATTCTCACAGTATAACATCACTCATGAATATTCTACCTGCCTCCGTTCGCCAGAAGTGGCTCTGGCGAGCCTTCGCCGATTTGCTCCGGCGACCGTACTTCAGGAGATTATGGGTGATTCAAGAGCATGCATTGGGTCGCGAAGTTTTCTTCATGCTCGGAAGGACAGAAATACCAGGACCGATATTGGCCCGCGGGGTCAACCGTCTCTACAACGTTCACAATATCTGTTCAGCCGATCGAAACGAGGTCTTTGAAGCCCAATCTGGGATAGACCTTCCTGTATTTGATAGTGTGGACAAGATCTTCAAGACACGTCATTTCAGGGCCGGATGTATCTCAGATAACTCCTGGAATAATCTGGATACGTTGGTCTATCAAACCATTGCTTTCGATTGCTTCGATAACCGCGACAAGTTGTATGGCCTTCTGGGTCTTTGCCGACCAGACGAACGATGCGATCCTGCCCTTCGTGTCGATTACAATGAGCCCTTTGGGAGCTTTGTCCTACGTCTCTCGCTCTACTTTCTCTCACACGGCGCGCCATTTGTGCTGTATCGCAGTGTCGGATGCCACGCAGCATATAGCCCGTCGGAGGCGTCGTGGGCTATCAATCTGGCTATGCGGACGAACGATTATTTGAGTGCGCTGATAGGAGCTAATGGAGCTTGCAACGACGATCTTTTCAACGCTGGTAATGTCCCTACAAAGGCGATCAAGACTTCTTTCCAACCCTCTTTCTCTATTGATGCGACCTCACAACAACTAATCGTCTCGGCGGTACTACTCCCTGCTCTTAACAGCGTCTCCCCAGCTCTATCGCAATCGATGGAAGACCCAAACAAATCTATCTCAGTTCTCTCGATGTGGCTAAGAAATCTGTCGACGTGGGCTTTCGAGCAATTTTCTGCCATTGATACCAATGCCACAGCAATACTGGCCACCATCACAGCCGATACTTTCCGTGAGCTGGGGCGTTTCTATCGAGCCAGCCGCTATGCTGGCTCCACTGAATTAGCCCTCATCTTTGCTGCGTTCCGTAAATGGATAAGCTATATTAATGGTAGCCGGGCAATCGATGCAGAATATGCTAAGGCAGGCGAAGAGGCTATCCCTCTAGCGAGCAGCTTGATATATGCATATGGACGAAGGGTAGCAAATTCGGTAATGATACAAGGAGGCGAATCGCTACTGTTCCTGGTACCTGAATCTGCAAGACCTGGCGATGTAATCGCTGTCTTTGTGGGCTTGCCTTTACCCTTTGTCTTGCGCCCGGCTGGACTTTTAGAGGCACAGCCAGAAAGACCTGCTTTCCGAATCGTGGGCTCAGCGTATGTCCACGGCCTGATGGACGGACAAGTGTTTAATGGATCCTTATCGGAGCAGCGCATAATTTTGGTCTAGCTTACAACAATGATTCCATTCGCTTGCTGTACCACTCAGAAAAAGCAGAACTTCAAAATTGAATGGCTGGCAACGCCGCCTGATGACTTCGGACACTCGGCACATTTGTCGGATGAGTCAACGTTGCTTTTCCAAACTCTGCAGGCTGACCAGTTCTCGGTACCTTCCTTTCAATGCCATCAACTTATGATGCGTATCTTGTTCCGCAACAATTCCTTAGGAATAGTAATTCACGAGGACCCAAAGCGTCAGACACCGCGGCAGTGAATGGCTGAAAAATAGCGGATGTCAGAAGGTATGTCGTACCGGCCCAAAATGCATCTGCAAACTTCACATGGAGATCGTGGGCAAGAGTCTGGAGCTTTCTTAGTTGTAATCGTATGCCTAGACACCGCGTTGCTTCATGCCGGAAGGATAGGGACGAGGACAGTCGCGTCGAGGGCCGCCATAAGGGACAGGAGTGTTTGAGTGATCATTATCGACCACTCCCGCCTTTGCGGCTTCCAGTCTTTTGAAGACTCTGATGCTGTCATAACGTCGTTCGCCATAATGCCGTGGCAACTTTAGACCGCAAGTGGTGTCGGCCGAGTCACCAAAGGCTGGGATGAACGTGTGAATGGAAATGGCACTGGGTGAGAAGAGCATCCTTACAACATTTAGACGCATGGCTTATGGCCATCGTGGCTTCCTAGGTACGGCCCTTACCAAGGGCAAAGTTGGCCTTACCAGAGGTAGACTCTAACGAGCCATCCAGTAGTCTACGCCCTTAGAAGTAAGGATGGGGAGCGCTTTAGCTATTTCACAAATCTCTCCCCCTCGAGGAGAGCGCCTGACAGTGTGGCTCCTCGTCACTACTCATAACATCCACCTACGTAGGGTGGCAAATGCAAGTGCAAGTCCCAACTCATGCCGTCGTCAGCTCGTAAATTCGTTTCTATAGTCATAGCCACAATCATGCAATGCTTTCTCTTGTCTTCGTGAATGCCGGAACTCAACAAAAACACTAAATCGGTCATGAAAGTACTTTAGCATCTGCCTCGGCTGTATCGCCATCCTTGTTCTCGAAAGGCTGATCGGTCTGCGACCGTCTCTTCTCACTTAGAGGCAGCTTAAACTGGTGCCAACAGCTGAAAGCTAATTAGCATGATCATCCCTTTCACTAGGGTTCGGCTTTTACTTACTTTGGAGCCTCCAGGACATACCGGCCCATCGCCTCTCTAAATCTCTTCTTATACTCTTTTGGACTTGTCACGGTGGGTCGATTCTTATTCCCCCCTGCAAACCCACGATCCTTAATCCAGGATTCCAGCTTCTTGTCCCAGGTATAGGTACGAATGCAGTCGATGATGCCAACGACGAGCTCTTTCCTGTTCTTATCTATGGCCATCATCAAGCTGTAATCCATGACATTCTGCCTTGCCAAGAAAAGCGTATCATTGTGTACGCTGCTTCGCAGGAGCTTCTTGGAGTGGTCGCGCGCAAAAAGGGGAGACTCGTAGATGAACTCGACCATGTTCTCGTCTAGAAGCACCTCGTTACGCTCACCAGTGCTTTCGATCTTGCGGTTGCGCATCGAACCTTTCAGGTCGAAGATTCGAGTCGGTGTGCGGTCGTAGAATAGGTTTTCCATCACGAGCAGGAACCAGTTGTACTCGACGCCCGTTACGGGATTCTTGATGATGATTTGGTAGAAGCCCAGCATTTTCGCGATCACAGAGGGCAGCTCGTGAAAAAAAGCTTCGGACATGATTTGGAAGTAGTTAGGGGCGAATTTTAGGAATGACTGAGTTTCGATTGGAGACAATGACTTCAACACGAAACGATCATCCAAGGTCTTCAGGAAGAGCGACTTGGTCTTTCCGCCTTTGGAGTCCCATTTCATACATCTCGAAAGTGACTCGACGATGCGGTCAGAGATGCCGCACCTGCGACGGACAGCGTCGAATTGTTCGGCAAAGAAGATTTTGCAGAGGGCCTTTGCTGGACCTTCCTGGAACTGATATTTCAGATGTGTGCCTGTCTTTCGCAGCAAGGAATGCATAACTTCGGCCTGGCTTTCCTCGCTAGAAGTGACTCCAGCGACGTCGCCCTTTTCGCTGAAGTGGTCTGTATGTTCTTGGATTTCCCATAGCTTCGCTTTGTAGTCTTCCGAGTCAAGGGCAAACGCAATAATGGAGCTGGGCTCATCTTCCCGAACGATAATATCGCAGTCTGCGAAGACGTGATCGGTAGAACTCAAAGGATAATCCAATGAGGTCCAACCGCTGGAAGACCTCTCAGCCCAGAAATTAGTCAGCATCTTCATCAACGAACTTCGTTCGTGCTTCGGCAACTCCTTCAGGTCTAGGTCTTCTGGAGACATTTTAGGCAGCTCTTCAGGCGATTCGGGCACGGAGATATCTTGTAACGCTTGCTCAACATCGCTGTGATCTTCATCACCCTCTGCGTCTGATTGTGCTCTGCTTGTATCATGGCCGTCTGCGTCCGTCTCGGTATTCTCTGCGGGTGTCTCCTCGGTATGGAAGCTGTCGCCACTAATATCAGCCGGGTTGGTGTCAGCCATTCCCGATAGTGTCTTGTCGGTGTCCCCCGTATCTTCATTTGGCTGATCATATATCATGAAACTCTCGTCGGATGTGTCCCTCTCTTGCACGGCATCATCAACGTTCTTATAGACCTCAACGGTGGGCTTCGATGACGCTAAGGGATAGACTCGGGATTGTCTTGATCTAGCGGCCTGTAGCTTCCGCTCTCGGATACGTTCTTTCTCGAACTCTCGACTCAATTGCTCGAAGTGTTTGGCAAGGTTCGAGACTCTCGAATTCTTCTTTCCGGGAATCGATCGAGGAATGAACGATTGGCCCTTTCCCAATTTGCTGTTCTTAAGCCGACCCAGGCCAAGCCTATCAGAGAGTTTTTTGTCACCAGCGTTTGAAACAGCTTCGTTGGTGGAGGGAATTGTGGTATCGCCAGGTTGCACGCTATTAGAGCCGAATCCCTGAGTTGCATGTATAGCAGACATGGTCCCAGTCTTACCATTGCTTGGCTCTCGGCGGATAGTTGCCGGGCCAGTAGGTTGAGATTGTGCTCTCAGAAGTGGTGGTGACGCTATTTTGCCACCTATGGTTCGGCCGGTTGTAGCCTCATTTGCGCGCGGAATCTTTGTTGGGGGAGGTAGATGAACGTACGGAGTTCGTTTGGAGTCTGCCTCTTGGTTTCTGCTGCTGCCATCGGTGGCAGATGGAACTGTCGCGTTCGGTATTGCCGCATCTGGCTTGCGAGAGATGGGGTCAGGTTCATTGAAAGTCGAAGTAGATAACGCGGACGCAGGTGGCACACTTTCGACGTTCTCAGGATGCGAGGCTGGAGGGTCCGCTGACACAGCTAGGTCTAAGTGACGAACGTCCGGGACATCAATGTCGATCGCCTCCTTTTCAGAATCGCTCGCAACTTTGGCTTCTTCCTCGTGTGTTGATTCCTTATTGGTAGCATGCTGTTCGGAATCTGAACGAGAGTGCTGCTTCATGACAGCCTGCAAGACGTCATGTGTCTTCTCGGGTGAGAGTTGAGTCGTAATGTGGGGTCTTGAAGGCCGTGGGGTTGCATCTGATTCCATGTCTTTTTCGTCCATTATCGCTTCTGAAGGTGGTGTGACGGGCCCTTCTTCAGTCGAGGTAATAGAAGTAACGGAGACCTCGCGGTCAAGGAATATCTTTTTGAGCTGCAATGTGGCCAGCCGCCTGATGTCCTTCTCAGAAGGAAAGAAATCCCTTTCGAACTTTGCGAACGCATTATCCCAGTCAGCCACACTTTCTTGTGTTATTCTTACAGCCCTATTGAGTGGAATGGTTTCCCAGTGTTTGGAGTTCGAGTATCGTTCTTGAAGTTGACGGATCAAAGCGAGATGCTCTTCATTGGCTTTCTTCGTCAAATGCTCAATCTCGGCACGGCACGCTTCTGCCTTCTCAGGCAACACAGCATCCATATTGATGGCCTTGAGGCGGGATTTGACAGACAGCATGAACTTGTTTAACCGCTGCTCAGTTCTCGTAAAGACTTCGTTCTTGAATTTGAGATCATTCTCCACTTTCCAAGTAATTCTCATTCTCGGAACGATAATCTCGAGGAGATCAATGGAATCGTAATGGATTCGAAGTGCAAAGTTCTTATAGCCGACGTATCTGAGATGATCACGATGTAGGTCGTGCGGACATACGCCTGCACGTGCATGCAGATCTGCACTCCAGAAAGACAGCTCCAGATATTTGCCAAATGAGTACTTCCAGGTACTCATGGACATAGGTGTGACGGGGGTTTCGTTACCACAGATTTTGCATTGGCTCCACATCAGTATTGTGTCTTGCATGCCTCGCATTTTAGCGGAATGTGGCTGGACAAAGACGCTAACCTGAGCTTGGCCGTGGACGTACTGGCGGTGGTGTTCAAACATCGGCTTGTGGCAGTTGGTGGATGGACAAATATCATTCGCCCGGAAGCACAAGTCTTCCACATATTGGCCAAGGGTGCAGTCTGCTTCGAATTGTTCATCTGTCTCGTGCTCATTATAGAAGCTAAAGGCAAGAAGATCAGGGCCAGAGCACGGGATCGATGTCGATGTTGAGACCAGACTAAATAGGACCACAATGTTCTGGTGAGCGTATGGATCAAAAAGATTCTTGTTCCCTGAAATAAATGCCTCCCACTGCTTCTTCTGAGTCTCATAATTGTGCAGGGCCTTGTCGTATTCGGCATCGTGCACGGCATGCAAGACTTCCCTTACTTTGGCACTAGCGCCTGACAAGGACGCATGAACCATCTCCGGCTCAATCAATGTGAATTTTGGTGCTTTGACTTTCTCTTCCGCGGACTGCTCATATGATATATCTTGATCGCGCAATGTCTTTAAATAGGCCACCCGCCTTTCCAGCTCTCTGGCGCGCATTAGCAAGTAAGGCTGCATGAATTTGACGAAGGGCGACGCCGAAAGGATCTTCGTCTGGTGTTTCTCAACCAAATCTTCGTAAAACTTGGGAACGGGGACATCATCAGGTATGGGATTGGATTCAGCGCTACCAACCCTCGGCGTAGGTGAGAACACTGCGTCTGAAGGTGTCTTTATAGGCTTCTCATTTCCGGCCTCTTCCAACGGGTCTGCGGTCGATTTCTCATCGTTGCCAATTACGTCGTTGGCAGTATTTGACGTTGCTGGCAGGGTTTCAGATATGCCAGCGCAGTGGGGAGGCTTCTTGTCGGCTGCCACTGGTTCGACTTCGGTTGAAGGTATCAGGGCAAATTCGTCTCGCATAAGGCAGGTTTCTAGTTTCAAGTTGTAAACGACATATACCATGAACTCGGTGATGCGTTTGATCTCGGATAGGACAGAATTCTCAGCTCCACGGAGCGTAATTGTGCAGCCAAGGTCAGGCTGACATCCGGAGAGGTATATGTATGTCTTCTTTTGGTTTTCAAAGACAAATGTTTTCACCTCAAAACTGTCACAAGTTCCGGTCTGCGCGGGGTGCACAGCTAATTTGTCAATCGTATGTATGATCTTGGTCCGTGTGCATCGTGATACAGCTTCAAGTACTGCTGGCTTGACGTTGTATGCTGTGGCGATGTTCGCCTTTTCCAGGAATTCAAGAGCGAGGCCAGAAACATTACGCTGCGCCAGCAATAGATGTGGTTTCAAAGCAGCAATGCGGCCCACAAGGTTTTGCAAATACTCCCGTTCTTGGCGTATGACAGGTTCCAGACTCATGAAGTGTTGTTCATGTCGAGCATATTCCAGAGGAAAGGTGATAATCAGAATCCTGGGTTGTAGGATCGCTCTTGGCATACTTTTCAGTGCAAGGTTTTTCGTGAAGACGAGGCCAGAAACGTATGTCGTGTCCCCTGGGCGCCCCCCAGGAATCTTTTTCAACTTTACGTAGTGCCGAATATCAATGTCATCGCCTCTTTGAACATCAGGATCAACTTCATCGGTGGCCTTTAGCAATATTGGGAGAAGTGCGGTTTCCCAGCTGGAGACCCGAGCTATATTAGCATCTTTCAAGAGCTGCTGTAGAAGCTTCCGCACATGCTGGAGACTTGCACGATTGAGCTCTATCGCTGGCGCCCCTGCCCCACGCATCGAAGCGCTGCGAGTCATCTTGGACGCTCCTGAAGGTGCAAACTGATTTGCAAGATGAGACGCTCCATTGGTTTCTGGTCCAGCATGTCCCGGTGTCCCCAAGTTCTCCTTAGTCGGCTTTGGTGATAAGCGGTGGTGAATACTGCTCGCTACACTCAGATTTCTCACCCGTGATGGTCGTGGCAAACCGGCAAGTCGTGAGCTCGTTACGCTAGTGTCGTCTCCGTCACGCACAGTTCCTAGCATGTTTCCTATGCTCTTCTCCGCAAGTCGAGATTTGCCCTTCCTGACCGCCGCTAATAGGCCACCAAGTGAGACCTTATCACCTTCTGGAGCACTCTTCGGCAAGCCGTTTTCGCCGGCCATAAAGACATCCGACTGATCGTCATCGCTAGAAGCATCATCTGATAGATATTGGGCCCAGTCTGGGTCTATTATGCTATCCCGGTAGAAGTTCGATTGTCTCATGTCTCGTGACAAAGAATCGCCAATTTTTCTCTGAAAAGGAGCTCTCTCTTCATGATATGCTTTGAAATTCCGAATGTGCTGGTGGCGAGAGTGATGCCTTTTGTGGTTGTGTCCAATGGAATGGGAGGCTTTCAGTGATCGGGAAGAGCTGGGTCTTGGAAGTGAGCGGTCCGAAGCGTCAAATTCGTAAACAGCAGACCGTCCACTTTTGCTGTCGAGCGCAAGGCGAACAGGGAAATTCATCGTAGGTGTTTTCGCCATCTGCTCTAGAGACTGAGATACAACGGAAGCAGAATCATCGTCCATGGCTTGTGCTGTCTTCAGCGACTGCTGCACAATCGGTGTACGGGGCTTTGCCGCGGCAGAATCTGGCATCGTCGAGTCCTCAGCTGAGTCGTCAGACGAGTCATCGTCGTGAGCATTGATAATTGCCTCGCACGGTTTGCACACCCTTACCGAACTTGAGGATCCGAAGTGCATCCCGTCGATCAGTAGAGTACATTTGTTGTCAAAAATTTGCCCGCAAGTACGGCAGTGATGCTTTCTTCGAAACGTCGAAAATGGCTCTCCACAATGAAAACAATCTTTGGCATTCTCATCACGCATCCAGAACTCTTTGCTCAACAATTTACTTTTGGGCCTGCTAGAGAGAGGCTTCAACGATCGCGGACTAGCATGAGGCGGGTCGTAGCTGCCGTCCAGCTCGGACTTAGCAAAGGTGATATGACCTGACCCACGGCTGGTAACCAGGGACTCGGAGGATGATTTGCGAGAGGGTCTAAACCCTGGCAGATGGGACTGGCTTACACGAGTGGGCACCTTTTCCCTGGGTCGAAAAGACGGACTCTGTGGGGATTTCGGAGAGCGAACGTCGCCGGGTACCTGATTTTTGCTCCTCATCTTCTCGCTAGATGTGTCAAGTAAATGCAATGGATTCGAGCCATGATGGTTTGCAGATACTATCTGTTCCGACTTTCGCAGAGCACTCCGATCCAGTTTTTGGCTCTCAGACATAGTCAAGAGAGGCTCCGAAACAGCATCGAAGTCTGGAAAGGCCGAAGGTAATGGCTTGAAGTCACCATGTTCTTGTGACTTCACTCGGTCCACCGATGTTTGTGACAGCTCCCCCTGTGCCAGGTGTGATGAATGAGGCTGGCGGTCTCTGTCTGCAAACACCGTATCGTCTGTTACATTGCCCGAAACAGCCTTTCGGGAGTTGCTCAATTGTGAGAACACTTCTTGAACCTCATCGTTCATTGGGTTCCGAGGCACCGATTCGTGGGCGGGATTTCTCGAATGTAACTTCTGGCTATTCACTGAATTGATGTTTAGGTCAGATATCGATGGCTCCGCCACAATACCGCTAGCGTTTCTTTGTGGCACCGTGGTAGGCGACCTAAGAGCCGGAGTCGATGGCACTGAATTCTTGGAAACGGTACTTGGGGCCGTTGAAGTCAATTTAGATGACTTTGTCCGACTTTCACTAGTGGAAAGGTCGAATGAAGTTGCCACTGGTGACTGGATTCTGGAAGAGAGATTCGAGGAGGGTAATTGTGAGACGCCGTTGAGGTGCTCTCTCGTCGTCTCGGCGGTGGTAGGTTTTGCTGGCGGAGCGCCATCGGCCGCAATTTGACGTGGGTTATCAGTGGCATCCAGAGCCTCAGGATCTCCTTTCGTTCCGCTCACAGACGCGATGATTTTATTGTAGAGTCCGCTGAGGCCGCCTTGCAGTTCCTCTGCCAGTCCTTTACCCTCGCTAGCGGATGATGGTGCCGGTGGACTTGTGTAATCATTGAATACCGTCAGCGATTGTGAATTTGACGCCGCCGTGTGTATGTGATCAAGAGCTTCATTGAGCGTGTCACGGTCAACTTGATTGTTTAAGGACGACTTTGAGTTCCTGCGGGAAATGCGACCAAGAGGGAGGAAGATAGAGGAGGCAGAAGGGCTCGGAGTGCCCTGAGTATGATCGGAAGTCATATCGGCGATTCGTAAGGTCTTTCAAGTAGCTTCTCCTGTTCAATATATGGCAGTTGTGCTGTCCACAACCTGGCCATGGTCGCCACGCCAGGCAGCGTCATCGGGTAGGAACCTGGAGAGTACAGATCGATGGCATGATCTTTCGAGAATGGAAGCAGGTCACAGCTTTGCAGAAGACCACGACGATGGTGCCAGAGGCGTGAGCTGTTTGCCACAAAAAGTTTTGAGGTCAAATTCCTTTTGTTGTTTCGGAACCCACGCCCGCGGTGACGTCTTCCGGCGCAGTAGTTAAAATCACGCCTCGAGAGCACTGGATGTAGTTAAACCTTTTTTGCCTTCCAGGGCTCTGGGACGTTGCCGATCAACTCGAGTGCGGCTAGCTCTCCCGCAACGCAGCTCTACCCCACGACGCGTCCCGATTTTCAAGACGTGTCTGGTAGGTCGAAGGCCGTCTGCCTTGACCAAAAATGCCTTCAGAGTCGACCTAAGTACATGGACGCAACCACCAGACAAAGTACAGCCTCCCAATATGTCTTCAGTCTCACCTTCACCATCCTCAGGGCCCTTGATCATTCATGGAGGCTATCCATGACTGGATCGCACCTATCGTGATACGAGCCTTGGACGAATATCTCGAAGCTACAGATTCAAAATACCTACATGTTGAAGATGACTTGAGCAATCTCTACATTCACTGTGGTAATGTAGAATTTGTACAACTTGTGGAGGTCCGAGCATCCCCTTATTTGCAGATGGATATCCCTCTACCAACTTCTTCGTCACAGCCTCGAACGAGGTATCACATAAATATGTTGCCTGGCTGACAAGACACAGTGGCAGTCTACCGCGAGCGACATCACAGCTCTTGTCGCTGATACCAAGACCTCTATTCGTGCAGTCTTCGGACCAGCATCATCCTGCCAGCCGTCACAAAGCTGTGCGACATCCACTCTGCTGGACCTCAAACCGGGCGCAATTGTCCGCCTAAGTTACCCTGAAGTCCGAATTTCGGATTGCTTCGATCCGACTAGGGCTGAGATTTGGATCAAGGAGTTCGAACCTGTGGCCTACGACGGCGACATCCGCAAGCGACAGGAACATCTTGTCGAAGTTAGCACTTCCCCTGTCATCACGGACAGGTTGGGCCGCTTCGCTAAATACAGGGCGGAAAAGACGATGGCGAAGCTTGAATCTACATCCGCTGTCGACAGGAGCCCTGGTCTCAAGTCGCAGGTATCAGCTGAAGGAAACAGTGATGTTGAAAACATGAGCGATCCGTTAGTCGCGCAGACGACCTTTGTTACTCAAATTCCCTATTCACCACCAAAGCCTGCGGAGAAGACATCACCACGGAAAACGCAGTCCCTTGGCAAACGCAAAGTGATGGGGGACTTGCGGCAGCTTGTCAATGATACCAATAGAGCGCAAAAGAAGACCAAATTGTGCACCGAGGATAAAAGACCCACAAACGCTGATACTACGCTGGCAGACGTTGGACAAGGTGATGTCACTGCTACTTCGGTTGAGATTGCGGTGGAAATCGAGTCTCCGCCCAAGAAGCAAGACGCTGGGAGCAGCCCGAGCAACTTGGGTAGACCTACAACCCAGGAGCCATCTCCGCAACATCTTGATGGCGCAAGAGAACATTCAAATCGTTCACAAGCGTCGCTGACGAAAGTCGCAAGCGTCACAACATCCGAGAGTAGACTTTCTGCTTCCGATTATCAATCCAGCCTATTATCAAGGTTACGGGATCAGTTGACCAAAACGACATATCTGCCAAGGTATCTCCAAATAATCCCTAAAGCCCAGAATGACCTGCTCGCAACGGATGCTAAATGGCAACCTGCGCTTGTTGGACAGCCAACCCGGCCCGGAACACTCCCTTTGGAGCTCATCAGCCGCCTCACAGCAGCTGCAGACCTGGAAGCTGCACTAGTGTGCGAGCCAATTCAGTCCAATCAGCGGGTACCAGGTAGCCTCCAGGATATCTCCGGAGCCCAAGCTGGTGTTGTCGATGAAGAGCCGGATCTGCCTTCAAATTCTCTGATTCTCCAAAGCGCCACCCAAGCATACGACCGGATTCAGAGTGAAGTTCAGAAGGCCGAATCCGAGTCCGAAGTTGGTAGCACCGAATGGCCTTTATCACCACTTCGATCCTCCCCTCCCGGACGGATCCTACCCCCTGACAGTAGCCCCGTGCAGGGTTCCTCCAATATGTTAGTACCTTCACGTGCCGCTGAAGCATCCTCATGCGAAAGCAAAAAAATGGAAGATCCGATACCTCTAAACCACTTTCAATGTTCCTCAGTTAAAGAGGTTGAGAGGTCAAGCCAGGCTTCTCCACCTGGTACCGTGCAAAACGAACCTCAACCCAACGTTTCCATGGAAGACTTTGAGATAGACTCCTCTGAGGATGAAGGCATACCTGATGCAAACTTACCGAGGTCATTGTCTAACAATCAAGCCCGAGATGAGCAGGCTGATGTATCTCAGCAAATCATGATGGAGATCCAGGCTGCTTCGCAAATTCCCTCCGTTGCTCCCAGCAACCCTGAGGATGCAGATGATGAGGAAACGGCACACTCTAACCATGACGCCTCGAGCCATGAGGCAATATCAGAGGATAGAGTTATGTTTGCCTCAGACTCCACCTCTTCGGCCAAGCACAAACTAGACAACGCGGATAAGAAGGAGCTTTCTAATCATCGGAAGCATGCCAAACCCAGTTCTGTGCTTAGTGTCTCAAGTGAGGACCATGACTTTAGGCGAGTCGACAATATGACGAGAATTTACCGTCGTGGGGCCTTCAGCAGCTTTCGAACGAATGCTACTCCTTTATCGCCTTCAACTTTCCTGACGTCCAATATTTCTCCACAATCTACAAGTATTCACTCAAGCGATAGGCGGCAGTCGGATCATACTTCAGTCTTCAAGCAGATTACAACATCAACGCCACTGACACACGTGTCAGCCCGAGGCGAAGGGGTTTTGGTTGAGCGTCTGACCCCGACGTCTGACATGTTGAGAAGGAGTGCGCTCCGGTCAGAGGATCAGTTCCTGGTCTTCAAACAGAGCTACCCGACGTACAGAGGCAACCTAACCCAATTTCTAAAGTCATGTATCATGATCAAGAAAATCCGAGCTGCGGGGAAGATGCTCCCCCAGTGTGTGTGGGACGATTTTGTGTATCGTCACCATCATGATTATCGCTCATATCTGCTCGATATTTACAAATCGGATGAACTGGAAAACCCGATGCCTTACGAGGAGTATTACGCTGACTGCGTCCCAGAGCCGTTGCATCTGAGGGGCATTATAAGACTCGCTTTCATTGATTCTCTGAGTCTGAAGATGGATCCCAAGACGACATTTGATACTCCCCCAGTCAGAGAAATGTGCCAGCTTGACCATTTGGACGATTCCGGGAGCCCCGTTGCCGCTAGTAGCCTAGCTAGCAATGTTCAAGCAAAGGAACCGCTCTCTGAGGTGGCTGACAAGATCATTCCGAAGAACAATTCAACAACACTGGAATCCCAATTACAATTGAGGGAACAAGAGAAAGCTCCCCAAAGTCAGTCCTCTGTCGACCTATGGCTTCAGAAAGCCTCTGGAGCAGCATCACCAGAGCTAGGCACTTCTGATAGCCTATCGGCGGCAGATAACATTCCATGCATCGATCTTACAGATGAGGCCGACCTCACGTTCGATCTCGCTCAGGAATTGCTACCTCTGACGAACCCATTCGCCGATATAAGGAGAGATGCTCCAAAAGCTCCTGTGGAAGAGTCGCGCTTGCCAAATGCGAAGACAGAACCATTCAAGCACTTCGCATTGGAATACGCTAAATTGGATGTTGGAAAACATGAGAAATTACAGATCCAAGCTGATGCCGAAGGTACTCGGCGGGCCAACGTGCAAAAAACCATTGACATCTTTACGTGGAGAGCTTAAGAGATCCGCGTCTGACGAGATGCGATGCTAGAAATACTAAACTGATGTCTATGCAGATTAGACCGGAAGACTGAGTCTTCCGAAGGCCCAAAAATGCAATGACTTCGGCCTTCCAACTTACTCCGTCAGGCGTCGATTTTGTATGCGGAGCAGAAACTTTGGAGACTGATGTGGCCGCACAGAGGAACCTCCCTTCCCGAACGAACTTCATTTCTTCCCATACCTACTCAAGAGCAGAAGTCTCTGAATTTTGTATTCTATGTTTTGGAACATACCATTTCCCCCCGACGGTTGCCTGTTGTCTAGACAAGGCTTGTCCAGTTTGTGACCGAGCTAGGTGTAGCACCCGCAATGTCCTTCCCCGTTGGAACACAGGTTCTGCCACTGCTTAGACGTCTTTGCTTACAGTTTCCTGACCTGGTTGTGTATACTTACAAGGGGTAATTTGATTTATGCCTTGCAAACACTCCGTGAAGACGGTTGAGCGGCTTTGAAAAGGGGAGTCGACTCAGCCGGGAGCGTCGGAGAAGACGGAAGTACCTGTCCGGGCTATGCAGCGAAATTCAGAGGTAGATATGGCAAATCTTCTAGTGCTCGCGAGCGTGATGGGCTGGAGCGATCTAGAATTGGAGCATTATCGGACGATATGTGCCAGAGTGGTTAGCACGGCCATACCCTGGCGTGCATTGTAAGCAACGTCAAATCGTGGGCGTACGTCTGAGGACGCCAAAGTCGAGAGGCTAGGAGCATTTTAAGCCGCAAACTTCAGACGTGTAATCCTGCAAGATAGTTCTGTGATTGTCCCAACGTCAGAAACCAGAATGTAGACTCTCTTCCAAAGCATGCCCTCAAGTTTAAGGACTAACGGAAAGTCGCGTTTGTGACTTACTCGCGAGGCTCGAGCAAGATACGGGAAGCATTGCCCGCCCATCAATTCTCTCACTAGCGCGATAGGCGTGGGAGCCAGAGAAATCTTTGGAAAGCTATGAAAAGAAGAGGGGCCGTATTCATGCCATGGCAATGATTTCTGCATCGTACAGCGGGAATGAAATGCCAAGGTTTTCTCGGCTTGGCGTTGTGTTCAGTTTTCATCCAGGCTCCCCATCCTGATGGCTCTTTAGCTCTTCGCCTCTTTCCGAACAGCAAATAAATCTGATCAACATGTCCCATCCAAGCAGTAGTCCGGTATATGATCATTGATCCAGCCAGGGACATACACAGTCCGGAGTATCTGGTTTATTTCCTCGTCCCTACAATAGTCGTTGCCCCAATTCGAGGTAAGCCCTGCCGCCAGGCGCCAACTAGCGTTATCGATATCTGTCACAACTGCAGCGGAACCCGTCACAGTATGCTCCCATGTAACGATTGAATGACCGATTATTTCCATGAACTGGGTCTCTTCTAAGATGTCTCTTCTTTTCCGCCCCAAGCCTTGGTCCGACCTACCTGAGGCTCTAAAACCCTGCTGGTGCACTTCATGCATAATACACAGGTATTGTTTCTCCTTTTGCAAACGTAGCTGTGCTGCGTTAACGAAGGTGATCAGACGGGATGGTCTGGTTGAGAACAAACGACGAAAGTTCCGCCTTGTTGCTTCCAGAGAAAAGGACGACCGCTTCTTCGTCAGCGAGGAGGTGAGCTGATACCATGTCTGCCAAAGCAGAGATTGACCTCATGAAGATCCTCAGACCGTCCGGCTTTCACGGCTGGGAAGCTGAAAATATCTCGGCAAACTCAATTCTGCGTCTCTCGGATGAACTCATTCTGAATGTCTTTAAGCAGTGTCGCGACCTGCCAACGTCAATCTGTCTGGCGCTTTCGTGCAAACGGTTATGCTCCATCTACCAGTCTGCAGTTGATGAGGCCAAACGCAAAGACATCACGCGGCTCTGGGCGCATGCGAAACATTCAAAGCGACGACTTCTGACACAGCTTGCAGATGGATGGATCCCGAGAGAGCGGATTCGAATCTGCTGGGCATGTTTCAGGTTCCGTCCGTATGGGAAGGGTGCAAGGTCCTACTGGCAAGCACGGTTTCAAGATTTAAACGCAAATTGCACAAAAGCCAAGAACTTCAGCTGTGACCAGGAAGGAATGTGCTGGCTCGGATATCCGGTCGAGCATCCACAACGCTACAAGCCATGGTCGTCGCTGGAGAAGTGTGAAGCTGTCATGGATTCAGCCATCGTAAAAAGCTGGGACGAGGAAGTCAGGTGTCCTGAGTGTGTGCTTTGGGGGTTCGAAATTCTACTGAGTGGGAGGATCATCAGAAAGAGGAATCAACACTGGGCTGCTCTACTACAGCAAGATCGAAGTACCTGAGCAGGACTTCCTGCTGTGTCCTTCTATCAGTATGGCCTTGAGGACGAGATTTGACGTGTAGGATTGTTTGCGCTCTGGTGGTCTTGATATAATCTGTGTGACAAAATATCTGCCTTGGAGAGCGGCCGCTTCTGAGTCTGTCCCAAAGAGAACCAATGACGGGATCCGGCTTTCAACACTTGGAAACAGTACGAAAGATCAGACAAGTGAAGTGAAGCTAGATTCACATAGAAAAATGTTGCTGGTTCCGTTTTCCGAGCGTCTTTCCCGACGTGCGCCTTCACTTTTCCACTCATCCACATTCCACACCACACCTAGTGGGATCGACGACAGCAATGGCTGCTCCTCGATTTTGTACAGGCGGACAGATCTCAACACCCGTCTACATCCCATCTCCGGCGTCGCACGCTCCCAGACCGGCCGATCCAAGAAAAGCCGACCTTGAGGGAAGCAACATCGAGTACGCTGAACACACTGGTGAATGGATTACCCTACCAAATCGTATGGCTTTCTGTCCATGCAATTCATGCAACAACCTGCAAAACTTGTAAGTCTACATTCACAATTGATAAATTGCCACCTTGTTTTCGCTGTCAAAGCTAGAATGCTCTCCATAAGTGGCTGCCGGTTGATAGCTAACGTTCTTTAGGGGAGGATCAGCATGATACTGACCAGTCACCAAGACAACTTCATTTCAAGCCAACCCAACCTCTACAATGATGGTGCCTGAGAATGTAAGCGTCCGCTGTGGCATAGCTTCCCCCCCTGATCCTTCTGAGGCTAATTCTTTCGTACGCAGCTGTCACAAAGATCTTCTGGAGCTGCCGATAAACCCAGAGCTTCGTTACTAGGACAATCGCATTTTTTGGGCCTGCTAGCGGTTCCAAGCATTCGGTGAAGGCTTAAAAGCTATGTGGTTGCACATGGCAGCTAAGCAAACCGACACGGCAGAACACACTCAACGCGCCATGGCATGGGAGCGGAACTGGGAAGTCAAAAATTGGTTCAATGAAGAATCTGACGAAATATACGGCTTTAGCAGTGATGATGAGCGACTCCGCTGCCCGGGTTGTGTCATGAAAGGCTTCCGAATCATGGTCTCCAAAAGCTTCGTCCATCGTCGGAACAGGGAGAGAGAAAACAGAGAGTGGCTCGGGGAGATAGTGGAGAAGGATAAGAAAGATGAGGAAGACAAGCTCGCCACGGATGCAAAGGCAAAGGATATTGCAGTCCGCAAGACCGCGCAAGCGGCCTACAAGGACGGTTCCGTGACAAAAGGGGTGAAAAGAAAGGGAGATATGAAAGCTGAAATGTGCGCGTTGAAGGTGAAGCGCCAGAAAGAGAGCGCTGGTGCATGTGAGCTAGCCGTGAACGAGCAACGAACCATTCTGTTGCCTAAGAGGCTTCACCTTTTTGGCGCTCTTTGCGGCTGTGCACGGTAGGAATCCGCCGAACGATTTCAAGCTCTTGTAGCCGTCGTAGTGGACCTGTCGAGCTCCAGCGGGGTCGAGGGCACCTCGTCAGGCAGACACGCAACGCTACTGGGACGTGACCTCAATCCAATAATTGTTGGTCAACCCACAACGCCGCCGTCACGCACTAACGCAGAGAACAGTAGGCGAATATCTCAGGACTCCAATGACGGCGAGATTGGCTCTGATGCAGGTGGGGGTACGAGCTATCTTGATCGGGACTCGAGATAAGGCAAGCCCCTCTCTCCCCTATCGATTCATGGGGGAAGAGGCTATCTCTGTACTGGCCGGGCTGCATTGCAAGACGAAGCTTCACTCTACGGAGGCAGACAGCGTTCTAGCTTCTCAGCGCAATCGCAACGTTGTGAGCGTGCGGGAGAGGTTTCCACACCATTCGAAATCCACCGTTTGGCCTCCCTGGAGGTTGACTGGCGAGAATAATGAAGTAACCTCATCCAACAATCTTCCACATGGATCCGTAGTACTTTGACATCGTGGCAGACATCCAATACAAGCTACCAAGGAACGTCTTGCAGCGACCGACTGCTGATGGGCAGTTAATACTTACGACTCTGACGTTGAGCTACAATGGTTGAGAAATCCAGAAAGCATATTCCTATCGATGGTAGATATTTCCGAGGCTGTTCGTTGGGATTCTCTTTGATGGGAATGAAATCTGCAATGCTCGGCTGTATCAACTGATTAGTAGTGGAGCCGAATCTATTCAGTGGCTTATCTGAACTATCCTCAAGAAAGGCGAGACTATTCAATCAATTTCACAGGAGGAGTGGTTAAGGGGCAGCCAGGAATGGAGAGGTAATGAAGTTACTACTTGGCCGACGAGGCACTGAAGAAGGCCGATCCGACTTCAGCTGTGACCAACATGGTAGTGAATGGGCTTGGTAAGAAGGAAGAAGAATTCAGCATCTTTCTCGGTCGAGGGTGCCAAACGCGCCGCAAAAATTGTTTCAAACACTTAGCGGTTGTGGCATGCCCGGAATGGCATTGTACGAGATTCGGCCGGCGGGCAAGAAGAACAAGGCGACCAGAGCTCCGCCGCGTACCTGAGGGTAGTGATGGGTACCAGGACCGGGCGACGTCCAGCCGGCAGCCCGCCAACCCTGCATTCCCATCAATTCGGCTGTTGGGTCCACTTGGACGACACAGTTGATCTCGCCGTACGGGTGGGCGTGATATTGGCCGGAATACTCCTCCTGGCTGTCCATGTATACGGTTGTGATGCTAAAGTAGCGGCTTTCCGCCGAGGGCAAGGCAATCTTGCCGCGGCGGTATTTGTGTCCGTCCAGCTCCGTCGTAGCCACCCACCCCTCCTGCAGCCCTTGCTTGACGTATCGGCAGAAGTCCTCGTAGTACGAATTTCCCGGTCCATACTCGGCGTTCAGCCGTGTCTCCAGATCTTTGCCTGGTGTTCTTTTTCGGAGGGTGGCAGAAACTAAGTCAGTCCATTGTTTTGGATGGGAATTTTGCTAAAGGAGTTTGCGCCTCCCGGGGAAGGGAGGGAAGGAGAGAGATCAACATACAAATCTTGAACTTCAGCAAAGAACTGGTGACATCTCTGAACTAATTTCTTTGCCGTCGGGTAGGCCTCGAGATCGAGCACTGCAGCTTTGTCGGTTGTGGAAGCATCCATGTTAGCATTCACCGGGACAGACTGGAGCGGGTTACGGGAAAGTCAGCTTTGATCAGTTCACGACCGATCTGTAGAGCGCAGTTATATACCAAATCACAATTCGACTCCGGTTTCCCTTGATTCAATGAGGAACGCATCCGGTGACTCCGGTTTGCCATAATTCAAGGAGGGACGCATCCGATGACCCCGTGAGGGGGATGACAACACTGAGGCGCGCCTTGGTAAAGATGAATGTGGCCTTGCCTGCTGCAATACGAAGACCTGCCCGAAGGTCATTCGCGTCAGACGGATAAAACCCCTCAGTCCGTCCCCCCTTTTTTCATCATGTAAGGAATACCTCTGAGTGAGCTTAAGTTGTACGTATGTCGGCTACCCCATCTCTCCGACGCGAAGAATCTTGGGGGTGGATGTGTTCCAACGGGTGTCCGGCGGGTGTGCAGCGCGGGTGCAGCGGCATCCAGCAGCACTCAGTGGCATCCAACGAGTATAAGGCGACATGTACGCAAACCGATTCCAAAAATGGTAGTGATCAGTCCCCACACGCGGCAAGCTTCTGGAAGATACCACTACTTAGGGCTAGGGGGAATTGAGGTTGGATTGTGGCAAGGAAAAGGGGCTTCAAAGACGTAATAATTTCGGCCTTTCTGGGTTCTCCGACTCAGCTGATGAAGTCGGCAAAACGTTCAACATTGTATGATGAATAACCAAAGGGTGACACGCGGAAGGTGGCAACCAGGTTGGAGGGGTTTAACATTGTTTAATGGCCTGTCTCTTATTGTATACGCTGGCTGAAGGATGGCAGAACATATCCGAAATGCATAGGCCCGAGGAGATACCACCGAACTCTCAGATTCAAAAATTGGAAGGAGCATTTCTTAATCTCTGAAAGACTATGAGCTTTTTGTTATGTATGTATGAGATGCTTGTAACTCTTTCTCCCCGAAAACGGGGCGCAATATCTCTCTCTCACAATAAGAACCCCTAATGTCTGTGGATTGAATAAGAAAGTCGCGTGGAGTTGGGTGTGGCGGTCCTGGGAGCTGGAAATAAGCCGGGTTTAGAAGCATAATGGGTTTGGTGTGGAATGGCCGGAGGGATGACGACGACGACGATGACGATCCGATCTCCCTTGTAGCCCACCAGAACTTGATATCACTGACAAACCCACTTCATCCCTTTCTTTTCCCTCACGAAGCCAAAGCGGCAATCAAGTATCCAATTTTGTGGACCAGTTGCGAATCGATAAGCAAGCTCCCCGATCTCGTACTTGTACTCACAAGCCACAAAAACGAGGCGAAGCAAAAGCAAAATGTCCGCCGCTTGGCCAGCTCCTACGCTCCCATCGCCGCTCCCATTCACAATGCTAAGCGCCCGCGTCTCGACCGACACACGGGTGACTCTACATACCGTCCCACTTCCGACTCTCTGCCACCCTCATGCGCTGCTAGTCCGCGTCGCGAGCTGTGGCACCAACCCGAAGGACTGGAAGTTGCCGGCAGGCATCCTGCAGACCATCCGCCCCAGCTCTGACCCGGGTTTCTCCGATGGCATGAATAGCGGCGACGACGTGGCTGGATATGTCGCGGCAATTGGGCCCCGAGTCACAGAATTCCGGGTCGGCGATCGAGTGGCAGGCTTACATGAGCTTGGTGTCGAGGACGGAGCGGCGTTCGCCGAGTATGCTGTCGTGATGGATTGGGTGGCGTTTCATCTGGGTCCTGATTGTGCTCCTCCACGCCCTCTTCCAGTACTTGCCCCTGAGTCCGATAGCGCTCATGCAGCGTCAGTGGGAGGGGTAGGTGATTTTAGTGCCGGTGGTGGCATTGGATTCGATGAGGCGGCAACGGTACCTATGGCTTGTCTGATGGCGGTCATCGGGCTATTCATGATGCTGCGCGTGACGCCAGGGCCGTGGGCGCCGCTGGAAGGCCACGACGCTGACGACGAAGACAACAAAGCTGATGAGGGAAAGCAAAGGCCACTTGTTATCTATGGCGCGGCGGGGGCAGTAGGCGCGTATGCCGTTCAACTCGCTCAGCTCGTCAATGTTCATCCGGTGATCTGCGTCGCGGGACGAGGAATGGAGTTTGTGCGATCGCTGCTCGATGAAGGCAAGGGCGACACGGTAGTCGACTACCGGCTCGGGCCCGACAAGGTGTTACAAGGAATCAAGGACGCATTAAAGGGCAGGCTCCTGATGGACGCGTTCGATGCTACAAGCGAAAACGGCAGCTTCATCAACCTGAGCCGCGTCGTCGCGCCCGGCGGACACATCTCGCTCGTGCTGCCAGCATTTCGACCAGAGATCCCCTCGTTCATCCGGCAGAGCGCGACGATGGCTGGCTGTCTCTGGAAGAACATGGCGGTACATGCAAAATCGGAGAAGAGAACACTTGGCCGTTTAGACGCCGGGCAGAACGGCCGAGAATTCGGACTGATGTACTCACGGTTGGTTGGACTATGGCTGAGAGAGGGGAAGCTGAAACCCCATCCCGTGGTGGTCGTGGAGGGCGGCCTGAGGGGATTGGAGAAAGCGCTCCAGGATTTGAGAGCAGGCCATGCGAGCGCGGTAAAATATGTCGTTCGGATTGGGGAGACCAAGGAAATTACTGAGGGAGAGGAAGAGCTGACTATCGCTTGGGAAAACACCTGTCTGAAGTGAAAAGCCAGTTGGTAAAG
>Ga0335072_10000424_pt1 | contig 84572 bp, 88 predicted proteins | sample Lox_Sample_21_FD_206725 | JGI IMG/M metagenome (GOLD analysis project Ga0335072, IMG submission 206725) | Soil microbial communities from Loxahatchee National Wildlife Refuge, Florida, United States - Lox_Sample_2.1 | ecosystem: Environmental > Terrestrial > Soil > Wetlands | place: USA... | reverse complement strand
CAGTCGAGGATGGCGTCGAGGTTACTAGGTCTCTTGGCTTTTCTGAACTTTGACGACATTTTCCTTGGTCTGTTCGATATCGAGTCCCGGTCTAAAGGAGCGACAGACAATTCGCGTCAAATAGGGAGTCTACGGTGGCTGGCCCTCCTCTCGTTGGGGACGATGGTCGATCTAAACGCTATCGAATCGGGCTTTGCAACCCTTCAGATGTACTCACTGCTGTCGTGGAGAGCGGATCAAGTGGCTTATACGATGCATAAACTAGTGCATACGTGGGGTCATGACTGACGAAAGGTGAAACAACAACAAACATGAAGCCTAGCCGCACTTGAGCTCGTGAGGTGGTGGAGGAATATCGGAGAAATTTAGCGATTAGTATCGCACGTGATGGCTGATTTCACATCGATGTCGACGGTGTGTGGAACGTCGTATCCTTTTGCCAATCGGGACCGAGTCTCCGTGGCTATGGTTGGGAATTTTCTACGACGGCTAGGGCGTTGGGCATACGAACATGATGTGCGGCTCTTCCATGTTCGGGTCACGGAGCGCATATTAGGACCGAAGCATCCCGACACACTGGCGAGCATGAACAATCTGGCTTTGGTGCTGAGCAATCAGGGCAAGTACGAGCAGGCGGAAGAGATGCATCGGCGGAAGTTGGAGTTGAGCGAGACGGTGGTGGGGAAAAAGCATGAACAACCTCGCCATAGTGCTGAGATATCAGGGGAAGTCTCCCGAAGCGGAGCAGATGTGTCGGAAAGAACTGGAAGTGAGCGAGAGGGTACTAGGCAAGGAACATCCTCACACACTGGCGAGCATGCACAACCTCGCTTTGGTGCTGAGGGATCAGGGGAAGTATCCCGAGGCGGAGCAGATGTATCGGAGAGTAGTAGAAGTAAGGGAGAGGGTGCTGGACAGGGAGCATGCTCCCTTTCCTTAGGTGATATGGGCTTACGGTAAGCAGCTCAACAGGGCTAAAAGTAACCAGGCCAGGTAGCAACGCTGCTTCGGCGGCTCTCGGCGCGAGATCACCCCAGGGCGCACTCCAAGGATCCACCCCGGCTCACTCCGGCTCACCGATGAATCATATTACTTTTCTGCACTGTGCCGCCCCTCCCAATCGGTGACGCTGGCGGAAGCGAAATTCTCGCAGTTTCAAAGCAAAGATACGTGGTCATATTGAGACGAAGAACGGGCAAGGCGACGCGAAGGCGGAATTGTGAGATGAAGGTAGAAAGCGATGTACCTAGATTAGTCACAATGAATTCTCTGTTCGGCCAGATCTGGTTTCGTCCTAGAGAGCGAGGAACGCCACTTTAACACTGGGCTTGAGGTGAGCTTGAGGTGAGCTTGGGTGAGCCTGGCTGGGCGATCAGGGAGCGCTCCCTGAGCAACTCTCTGCGTTACATTTTGGGGGGCCTTGATCAGCCACTTTACTAACCCAGGTCAAGTTGCCTGCGGAGTTTCTTTTGGTTCCAGCCAAGCCTGATCTCCCAAACCAGCACTAGTGTGCGCGTTTTTGCCGCTGCTGCCTAAAATACAATGTGCCACAAATAAAGAAGCTCACCTTTCTACTGTGGAGGGGATAAGGGTATGCCAAAAGACAGGTTGTACGATAGGGAAGGCATAGCAACAATGGGAAGACAGGACCTACAGACACGTTGGGTAGAAAATGCTTGCTTGTTACTGTCTGTGTGTCTTCGCTATCTCTAATAGATGCTCAAAAGACAGTTCCTATGCCCATAAGGGGCTAGTGACCAATTGGCCCCACCACACTGCACGTGTTTGACGACTATTCCCTCGAATTTAAACCTGTTTTCCAAGAGCAAAATTCTCTTTCAGGAATAATGCTATGTAAGCATTGTGAAGGAATCACCATCAAAGGGCTTCGGCAGCGATATCAGCATGCTCCAAGTTTTAAAGCGTTGAAGTCATTGGCCACGTGGTGCTCACTATGCGCCATTCTTTGGAAAGGAGTGGTAACCCATGCTGGGTGCAGCCCATGTCCCTTAGACATCGTCCATATTCACGAAGAACCTATTGTGTTGGAAGGATACTGCGAGCACTCATCGAGCTTCTTGACCTATGTCGTCATCTCTAGTCATACTGAACACGGTGGTTTTCGCGTTCCGGGAAGGGCGTACGGCAAAATCGCTCTTTTCGTCCCCCCTAGTATGTTCAAGGTTTCTCAATTTCAAAAGGACTTCTGTCGATTCTAATCATGAACAAGATTCTCCGGCGGCGAAGTGTATCGCTGGCCGAGAAGTTACGCCAGATCCAGGTTCCCCTACAAGTTTGAACGTTCTAGGCTCATGGATTCGAGTGTGCGCCACCGAACATACTTTCTGTCCTCAGTTGCCAATTTCAGTATTAGCGCAATTGCCTGGAGTTGAAACCGAACAGAGTCCCCGTTTGAAAAAATCGACGTGGGAAACAGAAGCAGCGCTTCTACCGCCTCGTGTCATCGATGTTGGACCGTCAGATGGCTGACAGGAGCCCTATTTGCTGGACACTACACTGTCGCGTCGAAAGGCCAATTACATCACCTTGAGCCATTGTTGGGGCAAGTTGCGGCCACTCACAACTACAACAGCGACGTACCAGGAACATGTACGGAGCCTTCCCATGACGATATTGCCTGCAACCTTCCGCGATGCAGTTATAGTAACCCGCGCTCTTCGAATTCGCTATCTCTGGATAGATTCTCTTTGCGTTATGCAAGATTCTGAAGACGACTGGAAATGGCACTGTGCTATTATGGGAGCTATATATGCAAGATCGTTCTTATCCATCAGTGCTGCTGGCTCAGCCGACAGCACCGGTGGATGCTTTATCAAAAATTCGTCTTCTGTATCTTTATCCTGCGTATTCCGGCCGACAGATAGTCCTGCCGACATCCATGTCACTGAATTCGTTGAAGAGGTTCCTTTCTCGCACGATCATCCAGGATATACAGATACTCGCGCTTGGTGTCTCCAAGAAACCGCGCTACCCATTCGGGTCGTCGCTTACGGCACAAAAATGATGGGCTGGCTTTGTGATACGAAGAGAATTTCACAGCAACGTGGTGATATGGGGACTGCCGTTGGCTTTCGATTGGAAAGGGCCTGGGATGAACGATTTCGACAACTGAGATGGGCGTTCATTGTGAGCAATTATACTGAACGGCATCTTACATACGAGAAAGATAAGCTTGTAGCCTTATCTGGTCTGGCTGGAGAAATCCAGGCTGTAACCAAGGATGATTATCTCGCCGGAATCTGGAGAACAAATCTTGTTGATGGTTTACTTTGGACTACTTATCCAGAATCGAAGGTTACACGGCCAGCCCAGTACCGCGCGCCTTCATGGTCTTGGGCATCCCTCAATGGTCCAATCAAATTCAAAGTGACCACATCCGTTCAAGAAAGTATTGCAGTCACGGTGCTTGATTGGCATATTGACAATATTGGGGGAAATCTATTGGGTGAAGTATCAGGAGGTATATTAAAACTAGCTGGACCTGTGGCGAAACTTGAATTTTCCGAAGGTGTATTCCGCCTGTCGCAAACAATTTTCGGATACCAGCCAGATGACTTGAAGACCACTGACTCTGAGACCTTTACTACGCTACCGCAGGAAGCGTTGCGGTGTGATTTCGATATCCCCGAAGAAAAGCACGGGCATTCTACTCAGTTATGGTGTTTGGGCATGACTAGGGGCCAGCATAGCAATCCCTTCGGCGGACGCATCTCCGGAGAAGGCTGGGGCCTACTCTTAGCCTCTGCTGGCGGCAGTAATGTGTACTTACGGGTGGGGGCGGCACGCATGGACTTTTCTGTATTTCTTGGTTGTCCGATGCAGTCTATAACATTGATCTGATTAATCAAGACCCTGTACAAGAAATCAAATCATCATTACGGAATATAAATACCCATCTAGTTAAATACCAAGAAAAGGGAGGCATTTATAGCAGCCAGAACACGGAACGCTCTAATACATCCTTCAGTGGAAAGAAGCAAGGGGGACGGCAGTATAGTCTTCAGCGAGTGCATCTCGAAGAGCCTAATTAGGACCCAAGGTGATATTGGAAGGGAGGCGCGCAAAGAGGAACCCCGGGATCTAAATTAGGTCTATCGTCTAAAGTTGACAGACAGGTGGGCGCAGAAGGGGGCTGATAATAAGGCTCAGTGGAGGCTCAGGGAGAGCTCAGGGAGAGCTCAGGGAGAGCTCAGGGAGCAGGGGTGAGCACCGAGCAGAGGGTAAATAGCGCGTGAGTAAGGCGGTGGAAGCGTAGTCATCGATCGGAAGGAGAAAGAGTGGTAAAATTATCGTGACTACTGATATATTTCCTTTCGGAAACGGAGAGGCTGTGCCAACTGCCCGTGCCTGTGCCATTTACTATACCTATATGCCCTCTACTATTCGTGGCCATCTGCTACTATGTCTGTCCTGTCTGTCCTGTCTGTTCTGGCTACTATTTAATCTGTTCTACCTGTTTTATCCTGTTCTGCCTGCTCTGTCCTATCTTGCCTGCTTTGTCCCATCCCGTCTATTCTGTCCCGTCCTATTCTGGCTATCCTAGCTATCCTGACCGCCCTGGCTGTCCTGGCTGTCCTACTGACTGTCCTACTGACTGTCCTGACTGTCCTGACTGTCCTATTTGTCTTGCTTATCTTGGCTACCCTGGCTGTCCTGGCCGTCCTACCCGCCTTGGCTGTCTTAAGCTGTCCTGGCCGCCCTGGCTGCCCCATTTGTCCTGACTACCCTAGCTATCCTGGCTGTCCCGACCGCCCCAGTTGTCCAGGCTGTCCCGGCTGTCCTTATCTGCCCTACCTGCCCTACTAATCCTGGCTGTCCTGTCTGCCCTAGTATCTCTCCTGACTGTCCTGCCTGTCATACCTGTCTCTCAAGATGGAATCACCCCATTTTCTTAATTATTCGCCTCCGCTCCGCTCCAGCGGGGGCAGAATACCTGCGGTAGGCTTTCTACCAGTTCTTATAGTAGTATTACTCCTTTTCCTTTAACTATTCGCCTCCGCTCCGCTCCAGTGGGGCAGATCACCTGCGGCAGGCTTCAAATATTGAGATTTGAGATTTTGATGGGGTGTGACGCTAGCAGGGTCCATTCCTGAGAGCACTTTAAATGGATTTTGACCTGCGGTGGGCCACTGGGACACCTGCACCAACACCTCCCCAGTCATCATTTCCAACGACGACGACCTGGTGGCTGTGAGTGAGCTGTTTGCAAGGGCAGACCCTGCCCCCGCGGCAGTAGCTGCCACTGCCATTCCCGCCGCGGGTACCCACAAGCGGCAGATCTCGGAGGCTGTGCCTCAGGATGAGCGCCCAAATAGGCCTGAGGCTACCTCCGCGGCGCCGCTGCAATAAGAGACTTCGGGGGGTTCCCAGGAGGCTCAGGAGGCAGATACAGGCGCTGGCACAGCCAATAACGCTCTCAAGAGTAGCAGGGCCCGGAAGCCCAAACGGCATAATTGAGATGCAATTGCAGTCTAATTACAGTGCAAACGGTGCCTGAGAATAGCTAGAATAGCGCAGTCAGTCACACCTGTGACAGTCATTCATTCAACTACAAGTGCTCAATCTCGAGTAGCTACCCTTCATCTCATTGTCCATGAATTGCTAGTATTTTTGGTGGTCCCAGTGGCAATTGCGATGCCAGCCCCGCACGGCGTCGGGAGATCGCATCGGTGTTGGCGCAGGTGTCCCCAGTGGCCCACCGCATCGATCACTCAAGGGGAGAACAACGCGGGAAGAGAGTCCCAAAAACCATCTCATATACTATTGATGATGTATCAATTCAACGATAAGCTTCCTTGGTGGTTGGTTATCACGTGGGTGAGCAGCACCAGCAATCTTCACCAGCCCATTATTAACCAATCCCCCGGGGCTAGGTCTCATTTGTATGATTTGGTCGTGCCAAAGCAATCCCATAATCCCAAGGCCGCCAGTTCGAGTCTGGCAGCAATTCTCTTTTTGCTATCTCTATTTTTCTCCCCTCATATCTTCGATGACTCAGTTGCGGTTGATAGCTGCATGCATGCCACACCAGCAGCTTTGGTTGATTAGATCGGTACAGAATCTGTCGCAGTATGGGTATATATTTCCGCTAGTCTCCTTTGAGACCAGGACCGCTGACTCAGCTTCGACTAGAAACCCTCATAGCCTCGCGACTTCCATCGATAGAGTGCTGTTGACCTGTTCACTCACATCCATCCATCCATTCACCCACCTTGAGATCCTCTTAATCTTTGCGGATGCGTCGATTTAGCAACGCTCTCAAGAGGCTGAGCATTATTGGATCTGATTCCAGCAGTAGCGTGACTGCAGACACCTTGTGCAAAAGTTGCCATGGCTTGATCCTGGAACCGCGACTCCTTCGAGAATTTCCCGAGGCTCCGCTCCCAGGAGGCTCGTTCGCCTTGGACCTCCGTCAATGCTATCTGGAGCTATCTCTCAAGCGAAAAGACACGAATCCTGGGTTCCCAAGTCTGAATGGATCTGCCGAAAGGGGGTGTAGCTTCTGCAAGCTCTTGTTAGAGGCTATTAAGCACCACCAGCAGCGAAATCTGTCATTGGGGAAGGAGCCGATCCCTCATGGTGACATTCGCTTCGCTTTTCGCTATCACTGCGCTCCAGAGCCGGGATCCCAGAGCTTCAACGTAGGAGAGTGGCCTTTCATGCTCCATGCCTTGGAGGCTGTCGTCTCAAGTTCGGGTGATCCAATCACTCTCGCTTTCAGATTGCATTGTGAGGAAGGTATGTCGCGAGAACTTGTCGATATTGACTCTTACGATTAAGGCATTGTTAGGCTCTCTCGTGGGTCGCTACCTCCGAATCCATGGGAGATCAATCGACAAGGTAACTCTTTCATCGAAAAATATATCTATGGTGAAAGAATGGATGCAAGAATGCGAGCAGAACCATGTTATATGCAAGCAAGTCGTCATCCAAAATCGCTCGAGTCGACCAACAAGACTACTGTACGTCGGGGATTTCGACCGCGGTATGCAACCGTGCCTGGTTGTTACAGAGCATATGGAGTTCCCGGAGAAGTATGCGGCGCTGAGCTATTGCTGGGGACCTCCCTCGAGCCCGCGAATGACCACGACTCACAGAACTTTATCCACCAGGATGAATGGTCTGTCTTGGGAAGAAATTCCCGTGACGTTTCGAGATGCCTTTTTGGTCTGCAAATGTCTCGACATTGAATACATTTGGATCGATTCTCTCTGCATCATACAAGGAGACGAAGAAGGTTGGGACCATGAGGCAGCTATCATGGGTGATATCTACCGACAGGCCTACGTTACTATCGTGGCAGCTTCATCCAAGTCCACCAATGATGGATTCCTTCGCCGGTACCTCCCCGCTCGGCCTGTAAGTCTGCCCTTCAGATGCCACTCACATCCCGAAATCTCTGGGGAGTACTTTGTGTCCTTCACGGGATTCGACGGGTACCTCGCAGAGTTCGCCTCTGATGTCGAAGGCTCAACGTGGAACGAGCGAGGGTGGACGTACCAAGAAAGGCTCCTATCCCGTCGCATCATCTTCTTTGGCGAACATCAAATCTACTTCGAATGCAGGACTCATCGCCATTCCGAAGACTATGGCCCACCGCTGAAGCTGAAACTTCCGTGGCACAAATACCTGCAGCAGGAGCGTGGACTGGTTGACCTGGAGACCCACTGGAGACGGCTAGTGGGGCAGTACTCAAGAAGATCATTTACGTTTGAGAAAGACCGGCTGCCAGCCTTAGCCGGCTTAGTCTTCGACACAATGCTCGCCGCAGGCAGTTCTCCAGTCTTCGATCAGCCCTTGCAATATTTGTCAGGGCACTGGAATTACGAACTGTGGTCCGATCTCCTCTGGATGCCGGAAGATGTCGCTCATCAAGGCCCAACTGACCGCGAACTGCTATCACGGATCCCGAGCTGGAGTTGGTGTTCTCGAGGCGGCGCGGTGTCGTTTGTTGACTCCCGGGTTTACGGCAAACATTGCGATATATCTCCAAGGAGCATCGGCGGTTTCCGACCATCTAACTATGGAATCACCAACAATGTTTTGGAAATCAATGGTCTTCTGTCGAGACGTGTTCTCGTTCAACGCGGCATTCTGCTAGACTTCGAAGCTTTGAGGAGGCATGATACAGGGCCGCTCTACATCAGTTTTGATTTCCATTTGCCGCTCGTGGATTTTCGAACTGCGCTTGATCCTCCCGATGTCTGGCTGGCCCCACTTTGCTACCTAAGCCGCAACAATAGGGGTCATTTGACGTGGGGTTTCGACGTCGATAACGGAAGGTATGATTGGCTCATAACTCAGCACGTCGTTCTTCTGGGACTGGTTTTATCCCCGAATCTGCCAGGGCGCGGATGCGAATGGGAGACCGAGTTTCAGGTCGGCAATCTCGAGGCTAGGACAGCAGCCGAGACCAACTGTTTTCGTCGAATCGGGCTGTTCGAAGAGCACCTCCCAACGCTGTATGCAGATCGAGAAAGATACTTGCGGTGGGAGTTCAAACACCGCACATACCAAGTATGGTGACACCACCGACAGAATTTCCGCTCTGGACGCAAAGACGAGTCATGCAAGAAAATGAGGAGAGAACTACAGAAATGCACCCAAAGATGACTGACGAATACTTTACAACGACGTGTAGTATCGATAACCACAGCGCAAGGCGTCCTGAGCGTTGAGAGGAGTTTCGATCAACATTGAACCCGGTCAGTACGCCGCTATTGTCGGTCCGTCAGACTGCGGCAAGTGAACCATAATCTCTTTGCTTGAACACTTTACCATGCCATCTTAGGCCGCATTTGCTTCGACGACGAGGACATCAAGACGTTCTTGCCTCGGCTCTTCCGTTGGTCAACATCGGTGTATCGCTATTGCTATAGCACTTACCCAGAATCTGAAATTGGCATCAATCTTGAACAATAGATGATAGAGAGAAGAGCGTTGGTAGAATTTAGATTGAACTTGACATGGCGTGAAAGTCTAAAATGAAGAGAAATTGCAGCTTCGGAATGATGAAACTAGAAATGCTGGACTTGATGCCCTATGGAAAGGAGTACATGAGTAGTCTCTTCAATGACATGTCAGAGCTTCGATACCTTCAACGGTCTCTGCTCCAAAGGATCCAGACATTCGATTGCATGAAAAGATGAGGTGAATTCGTTCTCCCGACGATGCCGCATCTGACTCCTACGAACGCCACCTTACTAGCCGATTCACGTATTGACGTGACGTTACCATCACCCAGTGGCAGCGAGTGATTGGTCGTATTCTATTTTCGCCGGTCTCGACGGAGTTACGGTGTACAGCATGTTGGCTTACGAGGAGCCGCCATCAGCCAGACTAACAAGCGAGGATGCACAGCATGGGTGGGGAAAAGCTGCCAGGCAGAACTCATCCTGAAGCGGGCCTGTAAACCAATTAGAGGAAGGCTAGGTCTCTTGTTGAGTCACGCTTTTTCGCGACATATTCGCGACGCTTGGGCACCGGTCCGCACGGTTTGTTCTCTTTCATCTCAATTATATCCTCGACCTGCTTGCTAGACATGTCACAAAACCCTGACAATAAGGACGGGGCGAAAGGTGGGCGCAAGCCATATGTCAGGGTGATCACAGACAAGAGAAGAGAGCAAAACCGGCGGTCGCAGAAAGCATACCGCGAAAGGCAGAAGAAGCGTCTTGAAGGCTTAGAGGAACTAGAAGAACAGATTAAGGCCAAAACGCCGCAAGTGCTTTCTTGGTCGGAGGCAAATTGCTTGGAGGATGACGGTCTGCCACGAGGAGCCCAAGCCCAAAGCCGCCTCCACTATAATCCAAGTGACTCGTCCGCGTCCGTGATCGATCTGGGGGCCGCCTTTGAAGTGGGCGGAGACCTGGCTGTACCTGCAGACTCCTCGCTTCCCCTCCTCAACATAGCAATCAGACCCCGGACACCTTCGCAAACCACACCCCGATCGGGCTCCTCTCAATGGACAGTAATCCGGCAGCCGTCGCCAGCATTCTCGCAAAGCCGAAAATCAGCGTCCTCCCCACCAGGCGAATCGTCTGAGACGCTCGTGAGCTCTACCCCATCCTCCACGTCATATGTGCCACTTTCATCGTGGCCCGGATTCTCCCTCCATGCCAACTTCCTCCGCCTTCAAGGCGAGAACAGCTTGGCGGCATGCCTCGCCATCGCGGCAACCCTCGGCATAAGCCAGCAGTCCTATATCGAGGATCACCCTTCACCCTTCTATCTCTCCTCCCGCGCCTTTGACAGCGGTTTCCTAGCGTCCGGCACAGAGTTCGGTTACACACCACCGTCCTCCCTAGAATCACCTGCTCTGATCGAACACCCAACACCATTCCTCCACTCTCGTCCCTCTGTCGCCGAAATCAAACCTGACCTCCGCCCAACACATACCCAGCTTGTAACTCCACATCCATCATACCTTGACTGTATCATTTATCCATCCTTCCGCGACCGGGCCATTGAACTCTCCGCCGCCAATAAGCTTGATCACTGGGCACTGTTCTGCGATATCATCAGCGACGGGCTGGTATGTTGGGGCAGCGCAAACAAAACCGGAATGGAGAACGGCGTCGCCTGGAGCATGCGGAGCTGGGAAGCTCGGCCGTGGTTCCTGAAAAAGTGGTGGTTTCTCGCTGGAGGCGAGGACGAGGAGGTGTGGCAAAATAGCCGTTGGTGGTGGAATATGCGGGGGGAGGACATCAGCGTGGATGAAGTCTTATTCAAAGAGTTCAGAGAGATGTAATGGTTGAAGATGATCTTCAGACATATGAAAAAGGGTTAATCATTGAATACCTGGCGTCCAAGGAATAGGCAGTCATATTATGTCAAAATCAGCTTCAAGCTCTGCACATCAACGGCGACTCATGACACAAGTGACTTCGAGAGTTGAATGCAGTAATGTCATTTCTCCACGTCTCGATGAATGGATACGGCACGGATGATCTATCAAGTCAAATCTAACCAGCATTGAAGTAGGTGCGTGCTGCTACTGCAAGGAGAGTAAAAACGAGTAGACTGAGGAGGTAGGCTGGTGAATGTTCGGGCCATGAGCCATTTGCGGCCAGGACAACGAGAATTGCTATTTGATGACGTTGATTTTGTAGGCAAAGTCACGGAGAATTACAAATATGCAGAACAACAAGAATGCTATGGAAGGCAACGCTTCGGAGAAGGAATCTCGCATGGCGAACGCACTGGGACAAATTTGAGACTATCGCCCCTTGCTGCATTGGTATCTCATGAAATCCCACTGACACAGCCCCCTCGGAAGGTTTGCCAGAGTCAAAATACATAGACTTGTGACGTCTCCAGTAAAGTTTCGGTGGCTAGTGGAGATGTAGGATCAGCCCGTCGAAGGCAATATGTAACGCGATAGACAGCTACAGACAAAAGACCATGAAATTTCAGCAGAATAATGTGCCAAGCTAACTAGTCCTGTTAGGCCTAGTTCGATATAACTTGTCATTTTTCCGATTTAATGCTCATCAAAACACTACAACTCTGGACATATACCTCGCCTTTCTCCCTAAACACTCGTCAGACGAATGACGATCTTTACGCCTTAATGAAGAAATACGACTTTTGATACTTGGTGTTTGCGCTCCTCTCCCTGTAGCTCGAAGAACCTCAACATTTGTAATGCCTTTACCTCTTGGATGACATACGCCTCAAGTATCCCAAGTCTGTCTCTGTGGTCCTTAGGGCTGTCTTCCTAACCGCCTATCTCTTCGAAGCTCACTTCTCTGGCCCCGGAGAACTCTGCTACCTATCTAGCACCACACTTTTCCCACTTCCTCCACTTCTCAATCAGCCTTTATGGCGGCAGGTGAGTGACCATAAGCGGCTAGAGACATCTGTGCTCAATTTGGAACAATTTACACAACACTCTTTTGGTTGAGTTGTTGTACCAATGATCTGACATTCATGCCAGAGACTCCCAAAGTTGTGCCCTTGACATGTCATGGCCATTCGCGGCCTGTCACACATCTCAATTACTCAGCGGTCGTAGAAGAGGACCAGTTCTACCTGATATCTGCTTCTAAAGGTACGATGGCATTCAACATATATTTCTCGCATGCTGAAGTAAATGTAGACAACAATCCTATGCTTCGAGATGGCGTGACAGGGGACTGGTAAACGCTCTGCGCGCATCGATTTGCGTCCCTGGCTGACTAGTACAGGATCGGTACATTCATCGGTCATAAGGGAGCCGTCTGGTCATCTCGTATCTCCTCAGATGCAACATTGGCCGCTACTGGTTCTGCCGACTTCACAGCGTGACGATACCTCACCGCACTTTGATTAACGTTCCCTCTGCTAACCAACCCCCAGCAAAATCTGGGATCCCCACACCGGCGAATGCCTCCACACTCTGCAGCACACCCACATCGTCAAATCCGTCGCCTTCCCGCTGCAGGCCTCGCCAACCTGCGTTGCGACTGGCAGCCTCGACAAGAAACTCCACATCTTCGACCTTACTCAATCAATCTCCCACAGCAACGACGCCGCATCGACAAACGGCAGTCCCACCAAGGACACCCTCAACGGCTCTGCTTCCACCCCGGAAGGCTTCGAAATCGGCCCTGGCGTGCACACAGCTCCCATCAAGTCAGTTGTCTGGATGGCCGACTACAACATCCTTACCACCGCCGCCGAAGACAAGACCATCCGGTGGTGGGACCTTCGATCCCGTCGACCCGTTTCAACCTTTGCAACCGACCGCGCCATATCATCCTGTGAACTCAACACCCTCCCCACAGCCTCCGCCTCAACCTTGAGTCCTAGCCCTAGCAGCGATGCTGGTCTCGTCTCCGTCGCAGCAGGCAACACGTGCTATTTCTTCTCCGGCGCCCACCCCGGCGAACTCGTCAAATCCCTAACATTTGACCACGATGTTGCCAGCGTGGCCGTCAACGTATCGGCCGGCAGATTCGTCACAGGCGGCATGAACGACACATGGGTGCGGCTGTGGGACTGGGACGGCACGCGTGCCGACGAGGTGGAGACGGAGAACTCGAAGAACTTGATCGAAGTGCAAAAGGGCCACCACGGCCCGATCTGGTCGATTTCCTACTCTCCGGACGGCAAGCTGTACGCCACAGGCAGTGAGGACGGGACGATCAAGTTGTGGAAGGCGTGCAAAGAGCAGTACGGATTATGGCGGGTCTAAGGTTTAGGCCAGGTCCAGATGGGGAACAGGGGAGTGGTGCATACGCGACCATGTTGAAAGAAAGGGCCTCGGGTGAAAATCGAGGTTGGTTGATCTGTAAACGTTTGGGCATAACAACGTAGCAAAGCAAGCAAGGCGCTTGTTTGGGGCAATAGGCTTCTCTCCGCACACGGTCATTTCGGTTTGAGACTGCGAGAGAGAAAATGAAACCAAGGAGAAATTAACGGTGCCTCTTGAATAGCAAGAGCACACAATTTCCAGAGTGGAAACGAATGATGCTGGAATAGACGAGAAACCTCCCAAAACTGGGCCTTGACTGTCATCTGGGTCACAAAAAGCGACATAGATTAAGGTCGCTCTCTCTATTTTCAAACTACAAAAGGCGATTCGGGCAGTCGCAAACTCATTTTAATTCTCATCAAAGCGGGAAATCTATGTAGATCTTCTCAAGCGCGTGACTTAAGATGTTTTATCGCATCCAATGCGCCCGAGCAACTCCTTGCGATCGCTATGCCCTAGTAAATTGACACTCGTCGTGTGCGCCTCGGACGCTTTCTTTCGCGATGACCTCCTGACAGGACTCCTCCGGCCTAGATCGGAAGATGAGTAATGAAGATCCACATCGGTACTCAGGACCTCCTTTTCGAGATATAGCGGCTGCTCCGGCCCTGATTTGACGCTTTCGAATGCCTTTTCCGCCACGGCCATATCCTCCACATCCTCTTCTTCATCCTCCTTTTCGTCCTCGTCCTCGTCATCACTTCGAGTATCATCCGCACCTTCTCCGCTAATAACTTTGTAGGCAACTTTCAAAATCATGCTAAACCAGACAAGCAAAACACACTGTAGCGCCAGCAAAAGTCCCAAGAACACCCATTTGATCTCATCATTCCAGCAGACTAAGCCCACTGGGTCTCGGAATGGCTGCGTGAGGTGGTCAAAATCGTTGGGTACAGGCAAAGGCCCTTCCAAATCTAGATCCCCACCTCGGTAGCAGCCATATTGGATCTCCTGCGGGATATGAGCGTAAATGCTCCAGCACACCGTCATGTACAACACGTGTCTCGCCACCAGCCATGTCACCATAAAGACACCAAAAGTAACGTCACATGTTTTATCCCAATTTAGGTATTTCAGAATCTTGGCCAACGGCAGGAATAGATCAACGACATCCATCAGGCAGAGAATGAGATTTCCGACTTTAGTCTGGTGATAGCCGTAGGAGGTGAAGATGAGTGTACAGGTGATGATATGGTGCGTGAACATCTGGACATGGTCTTTGCGTCGCTTCTCGATATTGACAACGACAATCTGTTGGAGCCAAAAGGCGAATTGGACCAAATAGTACCACTTCGCTAGGCCGGACATCTCGCGCGTGGGCCATGAATGCCAGAGGGCGCGTAGGGAGAGCCAATAGCTGGAATTGTACATGATGTACTAGGTTTCAGCATTAGCCATGAGCGAACAGTGGGGGTTTAGTGGTGCTGGACTGACCATCCCGCAGGACCAGAATGCGCCATAGTACAGGAGGATCCAAGCTTGTTCAGCAAACCTAATTCTTGCTTTCTTCTTTGCAATTCCTGCCCATGCAGCTACTGGTGTGAGGATGTAGTCCATGATGGCGCAGCGCATGCCCGTGAACACGATGATCCAGTAGAAGACGAAGAAGATGTCGTCCCAACCAAGGGCGAACGTGCCAGTCGCTTCATTATAGTAGGAGATGCTGAAGAACTTTCGGGTGTGGTGGCGTACTCGAGGGAAGGCCACATGGGCAAGGAAGAGGATTGAGAGGAGATTGACCGCAATGCCTGCAAAGCATTAGCATTGCGAGGGAGGGCACATCGGCGTCCCAGTGAATCTACTAATTTGGTGGTCGACCACCCACGTGCAAGCGTGGGCAATTGTGCTCTTCTCTTTCCCTTTCCCACGCCACCGCGGCATAGCAGTCTTCTGCGATGGAGAAGCATTGTGGGGGCGGTGCTCTACAACCATGACGTTGCCCGTAACCAATTTTTCTTGGTCCATGTTCGGTGGGGCTGTTATTCGGACAATTGTGGAGTTGCGCACATCGAACAGACTAGGTGGAGGGCGCCGTGCTAGAGGCTAATAGGCGGTGTGGAGAAATGGGCGTTGAGGTTCTTTAGGACATGTCCTTGGGCCGTTGGAGTTGTGACGCAATGGATTGCGAGGACGAGCGAGTGAATGTAGAACACGGGAGAACGATTGACTGAAAATGAAAGGTTCCACAACGTCTTTTCTGGCTGGTTTCAGTTCTCGTGCCACGGGCAGTTCGTCAAGACTACTCCTCTAGCGTCTTGGTTTTAACCTTCCGAGGAGCTCAGTAGGCCCTAGGCCGTTCAGGGCAAAGGCTACTGTTACAGAGACTCGGCATGCTCGTCAATCACATGCTATATTTGTCTTACAGATATGTAGAAAGCAAGTAATCATCCTGTCGCGAAGGCGATATTGATCTATTGTAGAAGTACAGCTGATGTTGTTTAGAGGTCGCAAAGCTCAGGGCCAGGAAAGTAAAAGACCACCCCCTTTATGCCCTCTTAAACCGCAGAGAATAGCACCTCTCTACAAGTACAGTCCTTCTGGCTCACCCTCAGTCTTGGTCTTCATGACTCTTTCCCTTGCACTGCGGAAGTCGGCCATCTGCACCCTCATTCTTCTTTCCCTCAGCGCCAAAAGTCCGGCCTCGCTGCAGATAGCTTTGATATCAGCTCCACTCAAATCGTCTTTCTGAGTTATGAATTCTTCCAAATCAACGTCCTCGGCCAAACTCATCTTACTGGTGTGCAGAGTGAAGATCTTCTTCTTTGTGTTCGTATCTGGATTCTCGAACAGAATCTTCCGATCAATACGCCCGGGCCTGATGAGGGCAGGATCCAGCGTATCAATTTTGTTTGTTGCCATAATGACCTTTACATCTCCGCGATCATCAAAACCGTCCAGCTGATTCAAGAGCTCCAGCATGGTTCGTTGAACCTCGCGCTCTCCACCGGACGTAGATTCGTAGCGCTTCGTTCCAATGGCATCGATTTCGTCAATGAACACAATGCTGGGTGAATGTTCAGCCGCAACTTGAAAGATCTGTCGGACCAGTCGAGGGCCGTCACCAAGGTATTTCTGAATCAATTCCGAGCCAACGATGCGCAAGAAAGTAGCAGACGTCTGGTTGGCCACAGCTTTTGCAAGTAGTGTTTTGCCTGTTCCAGGCCCGCCATAGAGAATGACACCTTTTGGCGGTTTTATGCCCATCTCTTCGTATAGCTCTGGATGTAGAAGCGGCAGCTCCACGGCTTCCCGAACTTCTTGTATTTGCTGCTCCAAGCCACCGATGTCTGCATATGACTCCGTGGGTGCTTTGTCAAGCTTCATGACCGAGACGAGAGGGTCAGCGTCATCCGTCAGTACGCCCACGACGGAGACCGACTTGTGATGCAGAAGGATGGACGCGCCAGGCTCAAGCAAATCCTTGTCAACGAAGGACATAATGGAAACGTAGTACTCGGGACCAGTAGCGCTGGAGACGATGGCGTGGTCATCGTCAATCATTTCTTCCAGGTTCCCAACACCCATGGGGCTGCCACGCATGTCGTCAACACGGCTGCGCTCGTCTGCATTTCGATCCATGGCTTCAGACTCTGCCGTTACTGCTGATGGCGCTGCAGTGTTAGCGGCTTTAGCTTTGCGTAAGCGCTCTTGATTCTCGACGAATTCTTCTTCCAGCAGCAGATGGTCGTGGATGCGCTGCATCCGCAGGTATCGTAACTTGCATCGAGATGTAGGGTAGATGGTTGGGAGTTTCGCTGAGGCATTTGGACCGGCTGCCTTCTTCTTACGACGACCAATTCGAGTTGTTGGCTGTGGAGGCGGTTCGTACTTCGGTTTCTCCTTCTGCAGACGAGGATTGTCAGCACATGTGAACTTCTCTCTTCGGACATGGTTCATTTCCGAGCTGGAGGTGCAGTTCAACAGACCTTCTTTGACTTGTCATCTTTTCCATCCCCGCTAGGCGGGGCTCCACCAAGTGACTGTTGATTTCCCTAAGACGAGACGGATTAGCAAGCCAGGGTGACGAGATCTGGACAGCTCCACTTACCATAGAATTGATTTTGAGGCTGGAAACTGAAGGACTGTGCCTATCGAAGCTAACGCAGTAAGGGGAAGTGATAGACGATTCAGTAAATTGTTGTTGATGTTGAGAGTTGTGAAATGGTGGTAATGTTTGAATCGTCAACGCGAGCGCCTTGGGGACGATGCGGACAAATTGCTAGGGGCCGCCCCCGATTCGCTGGCTGCTTAGAAGGCGCGGGATCGCAGCGGAGCCCTCGAACGAACAACCACGTAGCCAGGCTGCAGGACAAGTCACTTCTACCCTCCCCTACTTATCCTCGTTAATCCATCTAGTGGTATACGCTGCAAATTGCACATTTTCCGTACTTGTTATCTGTGATGTGACCCTTCCTGGCCTCAAGTCACTGGGAGACGAGTACTTTCGACGCTATATATTCGCCCTATTCTGTGACAAGCGGCTAACATCTCCAACCCTGCGCCTCTCTGATTATCATCTTACATATCTCTTCTACCAGCAAAACTATTCAAGTCCCAAGTAAATTTAATCCAAGCCGGCTTCTAGGGCGACGTCCTGGCTCTGCACGACAACTAACCACACTTGCCTCTGCCTAAACGAGTTCTGTCTGTGTGCGCAGCCTCGCAACAACCCTACAACCCAGGGATTGCATCACGAACCGTTGCATGCCCTTTTCTCCAAGCCTCTCTACAAGAACAACGATTGTCTATCATGGCCTCCAACAAGGCACGGCGGATAAACAAAGAACTTGCGGATATTCACAATGACACACTCTCTCATATCAAAGCGGAGTCGATCGGAGATGATATCACACGACTTCGAGGGTCGTTCGAGGGGCCACCGGGTACTGCATATGAGGGCGGCAAGTACGACATCAATATAGAGATACCCAACGAGTATCCCTTCAGGCCTCCGATCATGAAGTTTGCCACCAAGATTTGGCACCCAAATGTTTCAAGTCAGACTGTGCGTTCTGCCAACAACTTGCATTTGAGATAGCTGGCTGACCCGTTAGTAGGGTGCTATTTGTCTAGATACTCTCTCCACAGGCTGGTCACCGGTTCTCACAATCAAATCGGCCCTTTTGTCGCTGCAATCCCTCCTCAGCACACCGGAACCGAAAGATCCGCAAGACGCTGAGGTGGCTCAGATGCTGATCAAGAATCCGAAAGAGTTTGAGCGGGTAGCACGGGAATGGGCTGTTAGATATGCAGGCGCTCCGAAGAGGAATATCGGCGAGAGCAGCGGTGGAGCGACTGCGAGCTCGATTGAAGCTGCAGAGAAAGAGTCTGAGCAGCGAGAGGAGGAAGCCAATATGGCCGTCTACGAAGGCTACAACAAGGACCTCATCGACCGATTTGTGAACATGGGATTCGATGTTGATCGTGTGGTGTCGGCTTTCAAGTTTGTTGGCATTGATAGAATGGGAGGTGAGGACTATGAGCTTGAAGAGGCATACATGGGAGATATTACCGCCAGACTATTAGGTGAACCATGACACTCGTTGTAACGGCTTTGTTGAGAGCGGTTCACGGGCGTTCGAAATTGGTCTAGGGCTTCTGATATACATGAGCTGGGTTTTGGTTTCATGCTCTATCAGGTCAATCCAATATCTAGCAGTAGCATTAACTTCGCATGTGCTATGACAAGATGACTGTTCGTAGGCTGTGAAAGCCCGTAGGTTCTACAAATAGGTTTGCCTGTTAGCATGCCGAAATGCACCTCTTGACCGAATATTCACCACGTCAAATAATTTTTTCCCAACTTTGAACATGACAAAACGCAGCTCGGCAATCTACATACGCATATTCCCACTATGATAGAAGACGAGGCATACCGTACCTCGAGTCAGTATCGCAACTGGTCATACACCCGCGAGGCACTTGCTTCCCTCCGGCAAAGTACCAATGACCTTGCTTCCGAACGTGTCAGAATAGCTATTAGAAGGGCTCGACATGTCAAAAGTCTCCAGGATGATTTCGAAAATGGCGTTGGGAAACCTAACGGCGGCGACTTGGACGATAGCACCATCGACACACTCACCGTGGAGGAAGAGCTGAAGATAGTTAGCTGGTTCTCTTCGAAGATCATAGAGATTGGAGGAGCAATGGAGCCACCGATACCTATGGAGATCCGAGTACTACAACCCTAATACTTCGCTTGCGAAGACTGCTTGTGCGTTTAAATGCTTACGAGACTCACAGTGTACAGCTATACAATACCTGCGTCGTTTCTACATCTCGAACTCCCCTATGACCTACCATCCAAAGCAGATTATGATGTGTGCGCTGTTCCTGGCTACAAAATCTGATCACTGGCACATATCACTTCACAAGTTTGCATCGAGGATAGGAAATACGACTGAGGAGGATGTCAAAGCACCAGAGTTCTTGCTCATGCAAGGGCTGAGGTTCATGCTTGATGTGAGGCACCCTATGAGAGGTTTAGAAGGAGGCGTGGGGGAACTGTTGGCTTTTATCGAAGATGGTACCCTTTTCGAGGACGAAACAGACAAACGCGCCCTACAGAAAAGAGTAGGGACTGCTGCAGAACGGGCGAGTAACATTCTTCGGACTGCCGCGCAGATGACAGATGCCTACTTCCTATACACGCCGTCGCAAATCTGGTTGGCAGCTCTTCAGGTGGCTGACCAGGATCTCGTCAACGCCTACCTGACTAAGAAGATCGATTACACTGGAACTGAGGCAATACCGCTGCGAGAGAAGGTAATGAAGACACTGGCGTCAGGTGCAAAACTTCTCGCTTCATACAAATCTCCTGATGACGATCCGGCCGAAGCAAAAGAAATGAAGCGGATTGGGAAGAAGCTACATCTTTGCCAGAACCCTGAGAAGGTCGATCTTGTGGCAGTGACGCGAGCAAAGGCGGCAGAGAAGAGGGAGGGAGTCGATGCAAGTGAAGAGAAGGTGTTGAAGAAACGAAGATTGGAAAGGGAGACCTTGGAGAAAGACGGGGACGTCTTTGGACCCAACCTGAAAAGTGTCCCAAGATGAAGTCTACTAATTTGTGGCTCCACATCAGGCACTTATGCTACAACTGGTGTCATTAAATTCTTCGAGCATCCCATCCTCGGCAGTCTTTCCGCCAAGGCTTGCCCCACGCTTTGAAATGTTGGGGTCCTGAAAAGCCGTACTATTGAGAGGCGTATCATACTTCGACAAATTCAACCTTTCGCAGCGCCCGTCACCTAGTGCCAATTAATCCATTGGGACCTGAAGCGGGTTATCAGCTACTTTCTACTTGGAATATCCGGCTGTCTGAGCGCAAACAAGAAATTGTTGAGCTTCGCCAACTGTCGTCTCTGAAATACGAAGACGTCCCAATGTCCTCCAAGCGTTATAATATCGGTGTTATAGGCTATGGCTTGAGTGCCAAGGTCTTTCACATCCCTCTCATTCTCACTGTATCCGATTTCAAACTTCATGCAATCGTGCAGCGCAGCCCAAAGCCTGACGATAATGCCGAGAAAGACCATCCTGGCGTCAAAGTCTGGCGGTCTGCAGATGAAATGGTCACAGATGAGGGACTCGACGTGGTTGTTGTGACGACCGCCCCTGACACACATCCGAGTCTAGCAAAGCTGGCACTGGAAGCCGGAAAGCATGGTATGTCCCAAAGGCCTTGTAAGCTAGGAAAGTGACGCTCACTAACACATGACGTTGCAGTGATTGTGGAGAAGCCTTTCACACCTACTTCCCAGGAAGCCAAGGAGCTCATTGCCCTGGCGAAGAAGGAGAATCGCTTGCTGAGTGTCTACCAAAACCGGCGTTGGGACTCAGATTTCCTCACATTAACCAAATATATCAAAAACGGCTCCCTAGGCAGAGTTATTGAGTTTGAAACTCACATTGATCGCTACAGGCCGGAAGCACCAAAAGGCAGCTGGAAGCTGGAGCAACCGGCTGGAGCTGTGGTTTATGATTTGGGAACTCACCTTATTGACCAAGTGGTTCATCTGTACGGTCTGCCGAAGAGAATCACGGGCCTTTTATACAACCAAAGGGACCACAATCCATCCGAATTTGAAGATTCATGTACTGTACTCTTGCATTACGATGGCATGCTGGCAACGGTCAAAGCTGGGGTTGTCAGCCCAGAAGTCAATCAACTCCGATACTGGGTCAGAGGCGACAAAGGAAGCTTCAAGAAATACCACCTTGACTGTCAAGAAGAGCAATTAAGGGCAGGAATGAAACCCGGTGACAATGGGTATGGCTTGGAGCCTAAGGAGCGATATGGGGTTCTGAACACGGCTAAAGATGGAAAGATTGAGAGTGAAGTCGTACCAACAGTGGAACCTGCAACGTATGCCGAATTTTACAGGAAGTTTGCGAGGGCTCTGGGAGGAGATATCTCGCAGCTGCCCGTGGATCCGACGACCGCTGCTGCGGTAATACGGTTGGTGGAGCTTGCAAAGGAGAGTTCCAAACTAGGGCGCACTCTTGATGTATGAAGTACGACCTTACACCCACTAACTTTGAAATTGATAATGTTGCACATTGAACCCACCACCTAGATTGCCCTATAAAAAGCCTCGGGGATTGTATCGCTTGCCCATGTTAGCTTCTCCCGTCTCCTAGAGTCCGCTTTGCCCTTGTTCTCTCACTTAACTGGGCAAAGGTTTGGGGATGCTGGGCGGCTCTGCGGAGGCTTGTGGGCCTCCAGAGCTTATTCTCCTGCTAGTCTGGCCTTGGCTGACGGCAAAACTTTAGATTTGAAGTAACCGGTCTGCACTGCTTTGACAATCCTTCCATGCCTCCCTCACAGGCGATACAAGGCTGGTCCACGATGGCCCGCCCTTGGTCGGAACATGTATCAGTGGAAGACGACAAGCGTTATTCACGCAGCCTCAGCTTTGCCCGGCACAAGCTTATCCATCAGTCAATTGATCCGAGTCGAGCGCCATCGAGGGTGCACTCACTCTAGGCAGCCCCCACTAACACCGGCTTCGGACCTCATTGATAGTCCCCCAGGGTCGTTCTTACAAGATGACCAAGACTTGCCTGCCCCGGTCGTGCTTGCCGCCTATGTCAAACCGCAAGCAAACTTGACGACACTAGAAATACCTAACCATGGTGCCTTGCGCGGACTACTTTATACTGCTTGCAATCCGAGAGTCGCCCAATTTCGCCATTCTCGGGTGGAAGCGAACCCGCTGGCCGCCAAAATATATCGTCGACATGCTACACAATCAGCTAGTCACCTTCCACCTACGATCAAAGACACATCGAAAAAATCGTTGTCTACCCAGACAGGGTCAAGCCGCTTAGGACTACCACAACTAGTTCCCAACAAACTGCCGACCGGTTTAAAGGCACCTCTAAAGTCGGTGAAGCAGACAGATGACGCTTTTCGCGCGATGGATCATGGTGAGACTGCACGTACTTGGCCGAAGTCTAGCGAAGAACGGAAAGCCGAAGTAAAAAGAAAAGAAGAAGCGCGGCTATTGAAGGAGGCCAAGAAGAGGGAAGTCAGAGAAGCTCAGGAAGAAGCGGATCGCAAGCACCGCCAAGAACAACAGCAACGTGAAGTGGAGGCGAAGGAACGTGCCGAAGCACATGCCCGAGAACAGAGAATCAAAAAGCTTAAGGAAAGGCGGATAGCGAGGTCTTTATCCATTGCTCCTGGCTTGGAGCGGGTGAATGTGCAACTGGATGACATACGCAGTCAGCTGGAAACTTTGTTAGGACGGCGTGGAGCAGCGCGAAGGAAGCTGTGGGAGGAAAAGGCCAAGATGGTTGAAATGACATTTGACAAGATCCTGGAAATGAAAGAGCGCAACAGCCAGTTAATTGCAACATACTCTCAAAGTTCGACTTTGCTCTGTGACGCCATCGAGGACTTTTGCGTCACTGTCGGCAAAGACGTGCAAGGAGAAAGATATGCTATACTCGTGAACGATCGAAGTCCTTTCCTCCCCCGCTACATGTCTGCCGAAGGGGACTCGCCACACCGCGCAACTCATCTATGTGCGATTTTTTGGATGTACCCTCACCTGACCAGCTTGAGGAATGACACGCAACTCGAAGCTCATCTTTGGCGACATCTATATTCAGCTCGCAAAGTTCATGAACTTCACCCAGAAGCTTTCGCTTACAGGCCACGTCTTGCCGGTTGGTACTGCAGACTGCAAAGATTCGTCAATAGTGCACACGCTCTCCTCGAAGACTATCGGTTCTGGGAAGATCATACAGAGTTTGTCAAACCTCAAATGCCAAGCAACCGGCAACGTGGGAAAAGTCTACCGGACGTGCAGGCAAGAAGCAGGCGCCGAGACGACCTCGCGTTCTTCCTGAGAGACATGGCCGTAGAAACCAAGTTAGACTTGTCTCGCATGCTCGATCAAGGCAACTTCGGTTTCGGACGACCTGCTACTGATTTTAAACGTCAGCAGCAGATTGCGTTTCGGAAACCTCTCACTCTCGTCCTGGAACAAGTTCGCGAGACAGAGCAGTTGGTGGGCTCTTTTGGACGTCTCCTTAATGAAGTTTATCATAGGGAGCAAAAGATCCGGGAGTTTAAAAATCGAATGGAGGAGGAGTTGCGTCTCTTCCGAGCGACCATTACACGACCTTATATGAGAGAACTCGATATCCTCACATACTGGAATTGGTTTGCTATAGAGCGGCGCATACCTCAAAAGCGGTTGAACTATCGGAGAATCAGCCAGCCAACTACAACCGCAACTAATTTAGGGAAAGCTTATTGTAAGCCTGCATTCGAACAGATCGATTGTCCAGATCGGACGTGGCGGTACACCAATTTTCGAGGACCGCATGGGCAGCAAGTTGCTGTTGATTATTGTGCTACGCACGAATTTGCCGAAAGGACGGCTGATCTGTTCACGAGTAGTAGGGTGATAGGCATTGACCTTTGGGGAGGCAGGCGATTTGCAAATGTCGAGGATGCGGTAAGAGACGGCAATAGCCCCAAACGATGTATTCCCATGATTGCGATTGCGAATGAGGAGCGCATTGCGCTGTTTCACATCGCCAGTATGCGATTCGACCGCTATGCTTCTCGATTACCCACACTAGCACGGATTCTCGAGGATCCAGCCATCGGCAAGGTCGGGGAGAACATACAAGCTTTTCGACAAAGACTGTTGATATATATGGGTATCAGCATGGAGGGTACTGTTGACTTGGGATCAATGTGCGCATGGCCTTCCAGGTCCTTTCAGAATGGCAGTATCGCCGATTCCGGCGCAGCACTTGAAAGGAAGGCGTTGTCATGTGCCGTGTATCCCCCAGAGCCACCTACGACAATGACTCTTTCCGATCACCTCAAAACCCACTTTGGCCAGTCACTACGTGATGACACGATCAGGTGCGACGACCTACAGGTGGAGGGCATTCGTTCGCCAAAACTGATGCAATGTAAGAACCCCTCACTGCACGCATGTGCCTCTGCTAACAGCATTATCAGTTTCTGCTTCAAGGCCTTACGCCGCTCTACAACTGCATCGCACCTTGGAGCACCGCAGTCAAACTGGCGGCCAGCAGCTTTCAACACTATTTGAGAGGTCGATAAAAAACAAGACGGCGGAGCTTGGCCTGCTGACGAAGCCGGCCGACGAACACGTACGCGGTTCATTGGACAAGATCAAAGAGGCTGTACAGGCCTCCTCTAACGGTCAGAATCAATGTGTCAAGGACGAAGAATCGACTATCGCCGAAAACGACCTTGGTCCAACCACCATAGACCCATGGTCCCCCGAGATCATCCGAGACTCCCAGCTAGAGCAACTTGCGACCGCACTCGCAAAGGTGATCAAGGGTCAAACTGTGGGGATCACAAAAGACGGCCCTCTAGTAGCGTACGTTCTTTTCACGCGATTTCGCCAAAGCTGTGAAGACATATACCGTATCCTTCGTATTCAGGAGCCTGCTGATGCTATTCTGGAGTTGATTGAGGCAACGAATCTACCGATCGACGAAGCGATGCTAACTGTTTTGAAATTCGAAAAAGACACGATGGAAGGATCCAATCCCGAAATGCGTGCCACTAAGTGGATTAAAAAGATGATTGCTGGCGTGCCAGTTCTGCTGCGAATGCACCGCCGCAGTTCCCAGGTGCGTCTTGAATTCAACGTATACGCAATGTGGCATCGTTTGGAGATGAGCGTTGAGGAAATCTCCGAAGAAGTCAGGAAGCCCAAGAAAGAGATCTTTGGACTCATCTGGAAGACACTCAAGTTAGGCAACCCTCCCTTTTTCCCATCACAAAGGGCACGATACTTGAGCCTTCTCGGCGAATATGCGCCCACGGAGTATGCAAAAGAGCTTGAGCGCACAACTACCGAAGCATCTCCCCATTCAGCCCCTTGGGGTGCTACCGTGGACGTCCCCACAATGAGCGGCCTAGATGCATTGGATGACGGAGATTTTGTGAGATATGTTGCAGGAACTAAGGATCTCTCATCTCCGGCCGTCTTCGGTGGGGTCAAGCGCCTAAAACTTGCGGAAAAAGTCAAAGTACCCAAGGCATTCAAAGCAGTCAAGACGGTGAAAGCATCGAAGACACTCGACATACGCAAGACCGTCAGCGCGACCAAGGTGGCGAAATCATTGAAGAAACTCAAAGTAACCAAGGCCGTCACAGTAGCCTTGAAGGTGAAAGCTAGTCCAACGATCCGAAGTACAGCTCTCTCACCTAGCGAAAAGTCTCGTTCCAAAAAGAGTAAGGAACAAGCATCTTCCTCCGAAAATAGTTCGACCCCTCAGCACGTTTTGGCAAAAGCATCCAACGCTCCTGCTCGGGGGCTCAAGGAGAGACCACCAAGGTTGGCGGTTCCTAAGAAAGAAATTAGCCTGAAAAAGCGAGTTACCTCTAAAAAGAACATTGGCTTGAACAAAGAGAATATAGACTCGGGCGACTCGGGCTCGTTGCAAGCGGTAAACGTTTGGACACAAACTGAGAACTCAACAGTTGATCAGGAGCCTACGAAGAGAGGCTATATTGCCGAACAACCCAAAGCGTCCAAAAAAAACCGGCCGCGAAGAATGCGTCGACAAGCCCCAAAACCCAGCGGTCAGCCTAGGATGGTTCCCTCGCTCAGACTACGGCTCTTACGTTCGGAAAGCAAGTCGCCCATTGAGAAAGCATACTAAGAACAGTCTTGAGACATGCGACGGATGGTCGCTGGATCCAATTTGACAATCAGATAAGACAATATTGGAGGAAACAGTACTGAGAACTCCCCTAATACTAAGACGACGGAGGGAACCATTATTGAATCAGCTCTACGTTTCTCAGTAAGCCGAACCCGTTGTCAAACCAGTTGGCCGCAGAACCACACTATCGTGGAATACTCCGCCTCGATCTATCGCAGTACCAGAACCTACCAGACAGGGGTCATAGAGCTGTCGACGGCAAACAACCACAAGGAAGTCGCGCGGAGTCATACTACGCAGTCACGAGTGAACGGAAATTTCATGGGCGTACTAGATTGGGACACACGCGTCAAGAACGGCCTTCGCGCGTCGAGGCTTCTTACCTCGAATGGGCGTTGTAGAGGAATTCTCAAATTAGAAGGAGGTACACGCGACACGCGCTTGGATTATTTGATAGCGCCCACACATTGACGGACTCGTCGATGGACATATATTTCGGCATTTTTAGATTCTATGTGGAGGCAGACGAAGAGGAATTGATTCTGTCAACTTCGTTACAATCCCAATACTTCGTCCTGGGAATTCCCTCATGGCTCGCCTGGAGATTTGTAGACTAGCCCCTCGTGCATGTATATATGCAAATGCCCTGAGCTTCCGCATTGAATCATCATTTCCTCTACCAAGCCCGCTTCGTCAGTATTACATATTCTCATTTGAAGCCAAGTCCCATGTCTTTTCTACGATGAAGAATGACTTGGGGGTCGATCTGCTCTCTCCGAATGGCTATGCTAGCCGATGCCAACGCCTGCGTCCCAATTGAGGGGTCCTTCTCATGCCGGAGCAAACGCCATGCTACTATCCTTGCCCCCATCGACTCAAACCTCAACAATGGACACATCTTGCCATTCCAGCTCTTCTGCAAGGCCTAATCCCAAGTCGCTACGTTCGAGTGGCCTCCCCAATATCTTTACATATCCGTAGATCCAGATCCGGAGGGTTTGAATTCTGTCTCTCCGAGGTCGCCAGACTCTATGCATGCTCTGTAGCTCCGGCGTCTCGCCTCTTTGCTCTCGGACCGACACCCACGCTCACTCTCTCAGTGGCAGAACCTTCTGCGGCAGCACACTCTGCCGGCAGAGTGGACACTCGGCCTTCTCACGAACCCAGTCCTGTACACATGTCCAGCAGAAAACGTGGCCACAAGTTGTCGCGCTCGGATCACGGAAAGGCTCGAGGCACAGCGTGCATTTTCTTTGTTGTCCTTGTGGGATCCAGCCCATGATGTCCGGATCGCTGAGGTCATAGCGTGGATGGTCTAGAATTGGAGTCTGCGTAGACGCTGCGACGCCTTTCGGTAGATGTTGTGGGATATCGACATTGCTAGGCACTTGATCAGTCGAGCCGCCAACGGAGACCTCGACTACGTGGCCGAGAGCGGCGGATGTTGGCTGGCCTTTGAGTGTAGTGCTTGATTCGATGGCCATTGCACTGCCTTGGCCTTCAGCCCAGGTCTCGCGGACATGTAGAGCGGTCTGGACAGCCAATTGGAGTACGAGAAGTACGCCGAGGACTTCATAGCCGACACGCTGCTCGTCAGGTTTTATCTGGCGAGTGAAGATGTAGCGGAGGGCGAAGAGGCGCTTTGAGATGTGATAGTATGAGCCGGTGAAGTAAAATGTGGCAAGGCTAAGGGCATATATGGGGTTAAGGGATGTCAGGGAGTCTAGGTGCTGGAGGAGGTATTCTTGGATTCGGAGGGAGGTCGGGAGCATTGGGCCAGGCTTCCGCTTCGCCTTTTCGATATTGTGTTCGAGCTTCGCGCGTAGCTTTCGCCGCAGGGCGGGCAGTGATCGAGCGAAGAACCACGGCGCGAAGACGACGCTGGATATGTAGCCCAATCTGCGGACTAACCCTGCTAGTCGGAGTGTGTCGTCTTCAATCAGAATGACATCGCAGTATTCTTCACCTAGAGTGCGGTTTCCAAGCAGCGTTGTCAGGCACAAATATAGCAGCTCTGTGAGGTGGGTGGTCGTCGTGGAATGTCGGTGCGCGAACCGCGCTCCGAACAGAGCGCGAATAATTGCGGACGCTTGCGTGGAGAGTGTACTTGTGAAATATGCGTCCTTCTGGTGGGTGCGGAGGATGTCTGGAGCGGGGGCAAAAGGAAACTCCATAGTGGACGGCGGCACGTGTGTTGCTGCTGCCATTGCGAGTACTTGTATGCTGCAGTAGCCTTCGGCGATGTTAATCAATCCAGAATCTCCCAATATCAGCTTCGAGATACGTGTTCGAAAGTCATATTCTCGAAGAAGCAAAAGTACGATGAAGCGCCGAGGTTGATTTAGCTGCGCAATTGGCCGCTTGGGCTACCGTATCGGACATTTCAAAAACAGTCAATGCTGGAGAGAGATCGCATGCCCGTCCATCTTCATACGCACCCACCTTAGTCGCTCATTCTACCCAAAGCTCTATTGCTGATAAGTCTCCAATTTCAACACGATGAGAGAACCTCCGCAAAATGGACCTTGATCCTGTGGAAGAGCCCCAACTTGATGCGTTCAGCCAAACCCTCCCCTTGCCATACCGAGTTGCCATTATTGTTGTGTTTGGTATGCACATGCCTTCACGGCAAGATAAGAAGTACGACTGACGCAGCATCCAGGTATTTGGGCATGGGGACTGAATCTTCATTTCCTCTATTTGGTCAAAATTGCAGGTTGTCTTCAACAAGCTCCCTGACATTTAAACTGACGCAGCTCAAGGACGTTCCTGCATTGATCAGATACCAGCCTCGTCAAGCGGCCCATCATGTGCCGCACCACTCCTCGACCTATCGTCTCGCAACGCTCCTCACGTTCCCTCTGATCTTCTCTTTACTTCTGTTCTGGGCAATCACACATGGCTCGGCGCGAGCGGTCCTATCATGGGAAATACTGCCACAGTCATACCTTGTCTTCCTCGCGATCTGCTTCGCCCTTCCTTTGCAACAGCTATCACGATCCGGCCGCTACCATTTCCTGGATACCTTGAAAAGAGTCAGTGTAGGAGGTCTAGCGGAACCACAAGATGGCAAATTCGGAGACATCTTGCTTGCGGATGTCCTTACAAGCTATGCCAAGGTGTTGGGTGACCTGTTTGTGTCTATTTGCATGCTATTCTCGAAAGGCGTCTCGAGCACCTCACTGCCCAATCGCGGGTGTGGAGGTGCATATATGGTCCCGCTCATTATTAGCATTCCCAGCATCATACGTTTACGACAATGCTTGATTGAGTTTGTGCGAGTCCAAAACGGACGACAGACCTCCCATGGATGGGGAGGGCAGCATCTCGCAAATGCTTTGAAGTATGCAAGTGCGTTTCCGGTCATCGCCCTCAGTGCCTTGCAAAGAGGCTATGACCCAGCAAAGATTCACATGAGCGAGGCTGGTCTATTTCGCCTATGGTGGGACCTCCCTATGCCCTTTCCGAATGCTGCTAATTGACCCTAGGCTTTTCTTTGTCTTCTTGAATTCATTTTACTCATTTTACTGGGACGTTGCGAAGGACTGGGACCTTTCGCTCTTCTCTTCGAGGACTGAGAGGAATAATCCTGAGCATCCATACGGACTCAGACGCCATCGGTATTTTCGGAAAGACCAATTGTATTATATCGCCATCGTTGCGGACTTGCTTCTCCGGTGTACCTGGAGTTTCAAGCTTTCACCGCATCTGGACCACTTTAATGATCTTGAAGGGGGCATCTTTCTCATGGAAATACTAGAGGTCTTCAGGAGATGGATGTGGATCTTTCTCCGGGTCGAGACAGAATGCGGTTTGTTGCCATCCTTTCTTGTATCCTTCTCCGTGCTGACCTTGATAGTTCGAAACAATCGTGGCCCGGCTCCGGATGACATATTACTTGGCGAGTTCGGTAGCAAGATAGATGAAGATTGACAAAGAAATGAAGAAGAAAAGATGCCTCTTGAGGTCCATAGATTCGCGTATACAATGGTGCGAACTCGCTACCTTATTTTCACACCGTGCCCCTTGATCTATTGAATGGTGTAGCACGCTGCGATTTCGGTCTGAGAAATCCTCGAAGTCCAAGGCACGGACGGGACGAGGAGACATTTGAGAAATCTTGTTGAAAGGCCAGCAGTATAAGAGTTCTAAATCAGGTGTCTGGGCGAATTCTAACACACAAGGTGATAGCTAGGGATACATCAACAAGACAAGTCACTATATGGATGATTGACGATGATGAACACGGTCCTGCCGTCTCGGAATGACTGCCCTTAAGGCAATATGCAGACAACACCTCATTCCGCCCATCACCGTAACGTGGAACTCGGCTTCAAAGACAATGCAAGGACTGGAGTCTCAAAAATGGCCAGTTGAAACTCGCTTTGATGAAACTCCGTACCGTAAGGCTTGCCAATCACAACAGCGTCTTCCCATTGAGTGCCAGAGCAGTCCAAATCGCGCGTGGATTCAATACATGCCACTTTCTTGTCGTCCGAACCGCGCCTGGCGCTACTTGCGTCTCTGCTATGTTGGCTGATTGTTCTCCTCCTATGCTGACTAGCTATATGTCCGCATGCTTCTCACGACGACACACACGCCGATTAATCCACTCCAACCTGGGAACCGCAAGGGTCAATGGTAATCTCCATCAGGAAAATTCCTGATCACTCTAGGTTTGACCCTGGGCGTCTCTTTGATAATTTCTGCGCTGTAGTGCCTTCCCCCCTGCCCGAACTGGTAATAGCCGTAGAAGAATTTTGCGTCAGCCTCGGGATGGGCTCGGGCGATTTCCTCGCCAGTGAGAACGCTTCCCGTGCGGCACCTATCGTCCTTCAGGTGATCTAGCAGTGGCATCAACAGCCTGGCTGTGGAGAGGGCGCTATCGTTCCTGATGACTGCATTGTTCGCCCACGAGGCGACAGCGATGAGCAATAAGAATTGAGCCGCAGGTATGATCGCCAGGATAGGGATCGCGTATTTCCATAAAATATTCAGTCGAACGGACGAGATAGGCATTAACGGAGAAGTGGTTTCCACTTTATTTCCGTTGTCGTCATATGCTGCAATAGCGTACATGGAAAATTGCTGGATTAGCGCTTCCATGCCTGGCTGGTACGTAAAATAGTTGTCGTTATTGAAGAACTCATAGTCCAACACGTCTTTCGTCCTAATTTGATGGGGTGGCGACCAGTATGAGTCAGTAGGATAGAGGTGGTATTCTCTCGTGTCAGTCTTGGAGATGTTGAGTGTCGGGTAGACAAGCCCCGTCCATCCAATAGCACCAGCCACCAGTCTTGCTTGAGTTTCGTTAAATGGTATCGTGGTAGTCTTCCCCGAAGTCGAGTCGCGAATCTCCGACACGGTGTTGTTGCAGTCGAAGATCGTGGATGAGGTTATATTCAACACGGTGTTGGATGTGTTATTGTCAGGTAACTGCTTGGCTTGCAGAGCGAGCACTCGAGTACAGCGAGGCCCGCACGACGGGCTGGAATCGGAGATGTATGTCACGCAACCAGGAGCCCATGTCTGCACATATAGTTGTTGAGGATGACCTTCGTTATCTGTGTAGTTGAAATAGGCGTCCTGTGTCTGCGGATCATTCAAGACGGTATATGCAAAACACACCGCAGTCGAATACACAGAGAAGTCAGACTTGTTGTAGAGAATGGCGCCCGTGCTTTGAAGTTCCTCGGCATTGACGATGTTTAGACGATATGCCGCAAAGTCGTCGGTTGCGTTCACATAGATGCAATTATTCACAAATGTTGAATCTAGTGGAGGTGGGCATAATAGATCTTCCGTTTCTCCTGGGAAGGCCGTCGTCAAAGCATCGTTAGCTAGGTGAATGATATAATCTTGACCAGCCTGTACGCCGTATGCGTTCACCGCATATTGTTGTGAATCGTATTGCGATCCAGAATCAATGGACGAAATCGAACTAAGATCCGCCACCCAGACCGTGCCTGTCTGCCGCACCAAGGCTGTCACTGGGTCAAACTCCTGTGTTAGGCCAAGTAGGCCGGTGGCTATTGCTGAACCTAGGTTGAGCAAGATCCATGCCACACACAAGACTTGTACGCGAGTTAATTTCCGTTCTCTCAATGTGTAGAAGAGGAGAAGCTTCAAAGTCTTTGTCTGACTTGCACAATCCAGGGCCAGGTCTAGCTCTGAAAGCGAAAGTGACGACGCTGCGAGAAGGCGCCATCGAAGAACCTGAACGTATGACCTCATGGAAGAGGTCAAATTGATAGTCAGAGCAATGATTAGCCCAGTCATCAAGAAGTTGTAAACGTGTCGCTGGCTTGTGTCCAGCGTCTGCTGTCTCGCATAACCACCGAAAGTGCCCGCTAATCCAGCTATCAGGATGCAAGTTATCAACAATTGTGCAAAGCCGGGGACCAAGATTTGACTTCGCGCTCTTCGAAAACTGTACCGCCTCGTGTGACTCCTGTTGGCATCTGGACAATCACTTTGGTCGCTCGGACGATCATACTGACCCGGAGTCCACCGTTGAAAAAGGGACTGGATGTTTCGTGGATGGTGTTTAGAACCTGAGACACAGCATTAGTGACTCACTGCGGATGAGGCTACGCCATAACTGTGTTCTCTAGTGTTGTTGTTACAGCACGCCCGTGCTATGTCAGAGCCACAGGCTTATCTCAAGCAGCTTCCATTCTTGGTTATCGTTGGATTTTTGACACGTACCAGATGTATCATAGTAGTGTGAGTGAGGCTCCTCGTCATATTTGGGATTCACAGACGAATTTGGAGATGATTCACGACCGTCATAAGTGTGGACTAATGGGCTAGACTCTCGGGTATCTCCAGCTCCACGATTGCCTATAGGTCTGCGCGCGATGGTGTATTCTCGCATTTCTACACCACTTTCAAGTCCTTGCCCGGACGTTTGGGACATGTTTCTAACTGCTGTATCGTCTAGGTCTTACGAAGTCATCCTACGACCTTTGGGATTCGAAAAGCTTGCAATCGCAGGGAAAGGGACACGGACGAGGCTGAAGCTCGAAGAGCTTCAAGGAACTGGAAGGAAGTAGAGGCCGTCTCCAGATCACGGTTACTCTGTTAGGGAGGACTGGGAGATGAAAGTAACTCTGGCAACAAGTTTCGCGGTGGCGCAAACACGACCTACGTCTTTTAAGCTAGAATTAGTAGCTCACTTAACCAATCTAGATGTTGACACATGATGGAAGGGCTCCGCAGAGGCTCGCATAAGCTGTGTTCTGCAATTGTGCCTGCGCAGGGATAATGGTCACAAGGATCACAAACCCCTGCAAGAGCGTAAGGCTGTGAGATAGGGCCTCCGCTGGTAGGCTATTCGATCCGGAATCATATTGGACGGCTCGCTATGCTGGTCGTCAACTCGAATCCTATAGGTTCAGTTCTGTATTAATAGGCAACGCTCAGAATTTACCTCGCAGCCCTTTGTCGCAACATGTACGCGTCTTTAGCCGTAATACGTGGGCCTTTGAAATCGGGTATCTTTGTTCGTGGTCAACGGAATCGGGTTTTGGCCTTAGTCCCATGAGTGCAAACAGTACGAGTTGGGGCCTTTCTTCGCGGGCCACATGGATCGCCTTTTCTAGTCTGAACATGAGATCCTTTGGAACTAAAACAGGGCCAAAACCATTTGGAGCGAATAAGTGCGAGGATGCGAAGTGTAGACTGAGAGAGCGAAGGCTGAGAGCTGAGAGCCTCGTCCGCAATTGGCTGTTTTCGCGGCCACCAAAAATACTTTGGAAATTCAACTTTGAGTCTCGGGGAAGGGAGGGGCGGGGGGGGGGGGGGCAGGGGGCCAAAAGTTTTGGCTCTCCGCGGCTGACACGGCCAAACGATGAATTGTCCAAAACTGTGGAAACGCGTTACCGAGAGTGGCAAGTTCCAGTCAATGCTGGCGATTGGGCTGAAAGACTTTGAAGTAAGAAGAGATGACAAGCCCTCTCCCCAAGTAGAAGAAGGCAACCTTGGTGCATTAGGAGAGATCTGGTTGTGCCGGCAAAGCACCGCTCCGTTAGCTGTGGGCCAGAACGCCGCACGGCCCGTTTATCTCCTGGCCAGGGCCAGTGCCAAGGCGCGACAAGCTTGCAGGTCAATGCAGGAGAGCTCCTGAAAAAATCGAAGAGCTTCCTTTTCGGGTATTCTTAAACATTGTGCTGTTGAAGTTGTATCTGAGGATTCTCGAAATGTCTAAGACTCACTCTGAGACATCAGAGGACTTCGAGTACATTGAGACTCCCCCAGCGCCAACGCCAGCCGCTCCTGTCGGAGACTGCGGTGTGCGGACTACTTCTGTGAGTCGGAAAATGCATACCAGCTTTGTCTCGGAGTGCTGATGAGAGAGCAGTATCTTGCTATCAAGAATGGCCCTCTTCCAGCCGACGCAGCAGGTAGCGAGTCATTCAGCAATATTCTGTTGTGCTCATTGCTCGCCATCGTCCCCTGGTACCTAGCACGCCAGCTTGGAGGGGGGATTTACACAACTCTGTTCCTAGCACCTTTCACCGCATTACCAATTCTCATCACCTTCTGGACCGTCGCATCTACCATCTCACCCCGGAAAAATGAGAAAGCAAGGTATCCTGGTAGGCCTGTGCAGGACTACCTGCATTTCCGCAGCGAAAAGGACCGCATGAAATACTATGGAAAGAATCGCATACCGATGGAGACATTTCACGAAATGTACTTTGACGAGAAAGTCGACTTCAAGGGCGATTGCTTGGATGTGATGGAATATCGCCATGACTGGGCCAGCTTTCGATTTACGTTGAGCTTGTTCAAATTCTTCTTCACTGGCATGATTCCGGAGGTGATCATGCATACTCGTTCGCAAGGTTTGTCCATCATAATCTGTGCGGGAATGACAACGCTGACCTCGTGGGTCCAGACGAAGAGCAAGTCCGCGACCATTACGACCGCGGCGACGACTTTTACAGTTGGTTTCTTGGCCCTCGCATGATCTATACATCGGGCATTATATCAGACATACATCAAGAAGAGACCCTGGAGCAGCTTCAGGACAACAAACTTGCCATTGTGTGCGAGAAAATCGGGCTGAAACCAGGAGAAAGCATGCTCGACATCGGCTGTGGATGGGGTACGCTGGCAAAATATGCAAGCGTAAACTACGACGCTCGAGTTACCGGCGTGACCCTCGGCCGGAACCAGACGGCTTGGGGCAACAATGGGCTCAGCAAGGCTGGTATTACGGACGAGCAGAGCCGCATACTCTGCATGGACTACCGAGACATTCCTGTGCCCGAAGGCGGTTACAAGAAGATCACCTGCCTAGAGATGGCAGAGCATGTCGGTGTCCGACATTTCGGCAGCTTCCTTACCTCCGTATACAACATGCTCGATGACGATGGCGTCTTCTTCCTGCAAATTGCTGGCCTACGTAAGCCTTGGCAGTACGAAGACCTCATCTGGGGCCTTTTCATGAACAAATACATCTTCCCTGGTGCTGATGCTTCAACACCGCTCGACTTCTTCGTCGCTAGGCTCGAAGGCGCTGGTTTCGAGATCAAGGGCATCGACACGGTCGGCGTGCACTATTCTGCGACCCTGTGGAGATGGTATCGCAATTGGATCGCTAATAAGTCAAAGGTGGAGGCGAAGTACGGGACTAGGTGGTTCCGTATATGGGAGTATTTCTTGGCCTATTCGACCATCGTGGCCAGACAAGGAAGTGCAACTTGCTATCAGATTATCCTTGTGAAGAATATCAACAGTACGCATAGAGTGGAAGGTATTGAGACGCAGTTCGGTCTGTCAGGAGCGTTACAAGCAGGAAAAGCGCATCTGGCAGGAGCTAAAGCTGCAAATAAGGCTGAGGGTCCGGAACAAAGTGTCAAAAATGTTGTGAGGCCTTGAAGGCTAGAGCCTCCGGGGCCTAGGGTTTATCTAAGTAGAGCCTGTCTGTCCCAAAATATTTCGTGCTTGCAATGCCTGGGATTGTAAGCCTTGGTTAATAGGCGAGGCTTTGGCGAAGTTAGTCATGCTCGCAACTTTGCCTTCGACCGATCCCCACTTTAGCATATTGGATAGTCATGCTCAACTGCTATCCCAGTATGCTCCTCATTCCCAATCAGCTAGAACATGCCATTTACCTACATAGCGTGACCAGAGTCCGTAGTCCTCATCACTGCTATGACACTCACAGTATCGTGGGAGGCTGATTGAGAGGCTATCCTGTTTCGGCTCTACTACTAGGAGACGAGTTCATTATCACTGGCACGCCAAAACTCCTTTGACTACGGCGAAAGCTTTCATCTCTGGCCCTTTGCTGCTACTAGTCTGAGCTGGTGCATTCTCTTGAAATTGTGGTGCCGGCTCGGACTCGTGAGGAAGGATAGCCTGTTTGGAAGGTACCGTAGAAACTAGTTGAAGAAAGACTGATATTTGTGAGAAGAGCCTCAGACATTACTGAGAGCCGCAGAAGACTGGTAAGATCAACGGCAATTAGGAGCACCACGGAAAACGGAAGGGATGTGAAGGTTCGTTGACGTAGTGATCAGTTGTAAATTTGGAGAGAGGAATGCATTTCGGATGAGCAGAGATGGATATCGGCTTTATCGGATGTCATTAGCTAATCGAGGGATTGAAGATGGAGGAAAGATTTAAAGGCCACTCAGATTGATGCCAGATATGACTTCTGTGGACAGGTCAGACCAGAAGCTCCTGCAACATGAATGCTTTGTGTTGTTTGTCTAAGAGTGGGTGTCGTCGACGTTCCTGTGTAGTGGGCCTTGCAAGTTGCTGCTGCGGGGACTCTGTGCTCAGGCGGTACGTTGGGTGAACGCTGAAGTTTGTTGGTGGAAGATGAGAGATAGTGGTTGAGCGGCGTCGCAAATTGCTTTCGTGCATGACGATGACTAGGAGAGAATTGTTTGGTTGGAACTTACTGTAGGGCTCCCGGCCAGAATGTCCCTACAGCTTGTTTCGGAGACCTTCCTCCTTCTTCTTGAATACCTCCAGCTCTTGACCAAATGAATTCAAGTCGCTCTTCAGGATACTTCACTGGCATCCAAAAAGTTCTCTGGAGCCTTTGAGGTCTTTCTTCATCACCGGCGTCTGGATCTGCTTCTAGCTCCGTTTTTGCCAACGTCTCGGCTTCTATCAGGCTGTCCATTTGTTCTTGTTGCCTTGTTATGTATTTCTTCGAGGTAATGCTTTCCGTTTGACATGTCTGATGTGCAACAGTGACCTGGCTTCCATGTTGTCGCCCATCAGAGCCTCAACTCTTTGCAAAGGTCTGGGGGCGGTTGGCGAGGCTGCGACTTCTTGTGGACTTTCCAATATGGGTTGATCGAAAGCGGATCGGTCAGCTGTCGCGCCATACTATAAGGCACTCCTAGCCGAGAGGTGACTGCGAATGAAGTACAATATTCCGAATTTGGAGACCGCTTGGGAGACATCGAGACAATTTGATGTCGTTTCAGGACTAGGAGTTGTGGCTCTTCATGAGCTGAGCATTGCGATACACGTTTCTTTAGCCGAGTAAGAAGGCGTGATAGGGCCTGGGGCAGAATACACTGCCCCTAGGCGTGGCACTCCTGGACTCGAATAAGTAGATGACATGAAAGGTTAGAATAACGCTCACCCGATTAGGATCTTAGTAATTTCCTGAGAAATGGTGGGGTTTTGAGAGAAAAATGCAGGCAGAATAACCTGGCGATTTGCCGTTAGGTACTTCACTGCACAACACACCGGAGATTTAGGCATTGAATGCTGACAAAACTGATCCCGGGAACGGCTGCGGAAGCGCTACTACTTAAGCTTCCTCGTCGGAAAGATTTGAAAAGGGACGGGGCAAGTCGAGTGAACTGCGTCGAAGTTTGATCGACCGAAGGTGTGAGGCACTTGGGATTGTGTTGAAATCCTGAGTTAGGTTTTCTCATGGCCATATTGTCGTCCAGGATCAGAAGCTCAAAACACCAACCACAATAGTTGGTCAACTTGGCGCGGCAGGTCAGAAAATCAAAGGACACCTGTGAGAGAGGAATGATCTGCTATGTCCGTACCATATTTACGGTCTTGCTTGACCTCTGAAAAAGATGCGACAAACTGGCAGACAGCTTACACTGAGCACAGCATGGAAGGCGTCCAACAAGATAATCAACAGAGATCCGTCAGTTTGATATGGACAGACGGAAGAATGAACAGCTGACATGACGCCTGCCAGTACTTCTCTAACCTAGTAAGTTACACAACGACCGTTGGATATGCCAGCTCTTTATCTGCAAGGATATCACATATTGGAATTGTGTGTCACGAGTGTCAATGCGTCCTAGCGCCAAAAACTAGAATGAGAACCTCTCGATGGAATTTCTTGGAGGCATCTTCGCTTGCAGAGTGTAATCGTGAATCTGATTTATGATTCTAGGGATCCGAGAAGGACTGGCAGGAAAAGGCAAGGCAATGAGCGAGCGAAATGCTGCCGCAGGATCTGTGAGCGTCAATAATGACCAATGTCACGACACTCACATGTTCTCGATGGATAGATTGTTTACCCTGATTTGAAGCGACAACGGTTGGCCAAGAAAGCCTGTTTCTGTCAGCATTTCCACCACCTAATGGTAGAATATGATTCCATGTTAGCACATTAGTAGCGGTGTAGAGATGACGATAGGGAAACAATGCGACGCTGACAGTATCTGGAAAACAGCGAGAGCAGAGTTGAGCGCCATGCTTCCTTAGTGGTTGTCGCCTCAGTGGAGGCACGCACTATTGGGCCTTAAAGGGGACATGTAACGTTTCCCCAGGGGCACCGTAGACCGATCAGAGTCTTACAAATCCTCTAAGAGGAAATTATCTGTATCGCATTGAAATGCTTGTGTCCAGACACCGACAATTTCCTATGGCTTCCACCCTACCTCAGCACGAGGAGCACTCTACTGTGCATACTGACAGCCCCACGGGATGTAAATGGGCCTTCTCATTCGGTATTCCATGGTGTGGTAGCATTCTCTATAATTCCGTCTGAATCAGGAGCAGGGATCGCCGGTGGACCAGCGTGCTTGAAGGCAGCTTGGCTGAAATAGGTACGTATACCGGAATGAGGCACCAGCAGGTGGTAGGGATTAGTTAGCGGTCGCCTGGCATGGAGTGGAACCCCATGGCCTGACGAAACGAGTCTCAGACGGGGAAGCTCACGCGAGGAAGTTTCTCATTTGCAATTCAGCAGCGTCATCCGGCGCAAAATTTCTGGGTGGGGCCACAGTGGCACCTGAGGTATTCACGTTTGATATTCGAGACTTTTTGGTGGCCATGGCGACAACCTTGGCCACTGCCAAGAAGCCAGGGTTTGCGCTTTAACCATGATCTTATTTGGGCCCAATAGCAGATTATTTTAGCAGCACGTGGAGGCGCTAGGACCCATCATCGACCACCTTACCTGACCAATGGAATTGCTTCCTCATACACGCTGAAGGGCTCAAATCGAAGGCCTTGCTCGGGAGGTAAACACCTAGAGACTAATAGGCGCAATTCTGCACCTTTCAAAGTTTGGATCCTCGTGGGGAGCCCCTTGTCACTAAGTCGTAGCCCAAACCAAAGGCGAAATCGATATGCAGGGGGTTTTCCCATTCTAGCAAGCCCGTTGTCAGTGCTTGCATGAGCCTCCAGGTAGGCAACTGGCAGACAAACAGAGGCGGAAGGGCTCGAGATTGTCGCGAAGGAATCAACGAAAGTGACATCGAACTTGGCGATAGCGACAAAAAGGCCCTTATATCCTGTACGGACACGTTGCTCCAGCTCGTGATCTAACTTGCACAAAATAAAGCAGGCGCACAGCTGGTGCCTCTTGGCTGCTTGCGGAGCACCCCTTGGCAATAGAAAGTGCCTTTTTGAGGCCAAGAATGATCTGCTACTCCGCTCCGTCGATTGGCCCATCGCCCAGATGAGTATCAACCCCCGTCCTTCCAAGATGTCAACCACACTCATTAGCCTTTCTGGAAGGAATCATGGGTAGACGACACAGTACCGTGGTGGGGTCGATTAGTTACGAGTAGTGCTGCCTCAATGTGACTTCAATCGCGCCACAAACGCCCAAGAAATGCTGCCTCGCCTATTAGCGTGTCCGAGGAGCTTTGCCTCTCCGATATAGCTTGCTTCGTTGTCTCTGGAGCATCCGCAACTTCTTCTCCCGTTTCGCCCTCAACCAACCTCCATTCACTTCATCAGCTGCATTTGCTTTCCTTACGCCGACAAGGCGCTCCGACTTGCAATGGCGATGAAAACTGCGGGCGGCAACGCCGCTTTTCACAACTTCCACAATGACTTCGCCCACATCGTCGACCCCAACGAGCGGCGTCGTCTTGCCCTGGCCGAGATCGACAAAGCCCCGTTCGGCTGGTACCACGTTCGTGCCATTGTCGTGGCCGGAATTGGTTTCTTCACTGATGCCTACGATATTTTCGCCATCAACTTGGTGACCGCCATGTTGGGTGTTGTCTACTGGCAGACCGCCAGGAAAAACCCCGGTACTATTCCATCCAGCTCGGATACAGCCATCAAGGTTGCAACGTCGGGCGGTACTGTCCTCGGTCAGCTCGGGTTCGGCTGGTTGGCCGACGTCGTTGGTCGCAAGAGGATGTATGGCCTTGAGCTCATTTTGATCATCTTCGCAACTCTTGCCCAGTCTTTGTCCTCCGCTTCGAAAGCCACCTCAGTCGTTGGAGTCATCATCTTCTGGCGTGTGATGATGGGTATCGGCATTGGTGGTGATTACCCGCTCTCTTCTATCATTACGTCTGAGTAAGTCCCAGTCCGACCGACCGACCGACCTGTGGTGTTTATTGCTAACACGACACAGATTCGCCACTACCAAATGGCGCGGGGCGATGATGGGGGCTGTCTTTGCCATGCAGGGTCTCGGCCAGTTCACGGCCGCCATCATCGCTCTTATAGTCACTGCTGGTTTCAAGGAGTCGCTGATCACTGCCAAGTCCGCGGCACATTGTAGCGGAGTCTGCGGCCTTGCTGTGGATAAGATGTGGCGAGTCATCGTTGGCTTTGGTGCTGTTCCAGGATGCATTGCTCTCTACTTCCGTCTAACCATCCCCGAGACCCCTCGCTATACTTTCGATGTTGCCCGTGACGTTGACAAGGCTCGCGAGGATGTCAAGGCATACGTGGAAGGCAAACCAGAGGGCCATCCTGACGAGATCAACCGCGCCGCTGTTCTTCAAGATGCCCGTATTCGCCTCGACCCTCCCAAAGCAAGCTGGGCAGACTTCTGGGCCCACTACGGCACCTGGAAACACGGCAAGATCTTGCTCGGTACTGCTGGCTCATGGTTCTTCCTCGATGTCGCCTTCTACGGCCTTGGTCTCAACAATGCCATTATTCTGTCAGCTATCGGATACTCTGGTGGCAAGACCATGTACAACATCTTCTACAACACTGCCGTCGGAAACTTGATCATCGTCTGTGCTGGAGCTATTCCAGGCTACTGGGTTACTGTAGCCACGGTCGATACCATCGGTCGTAAGCCTATCCAGATTGGGGGATTCGCCATCCTTACCATTCTCTTCTGCATCATCGGATTCGCTTACCATAAGTTGAGCGAGGGTGGCCTCTTGGCTCTCTACGTCATTGCCCAATTCTTCTTTAACTTTGGACCAAACGCAACAACCTTTATCGTCCCCGGCGAATGCTTCCCAACTCGGTACAGGTCAACCTCTCACGGTATCTCTGCTGCATCCGGCAAAGTGGGTGCCATCATTGCTCAGTGTGTGTTTGGTCCCCTCCGAACTCGCGGAGCCAAGCCAAAGGCGACGGGCGCTGCTGCTTCCCCATGGCTCAACCACGTCATGGAGATCTTTGCGCTCTTCATGCTGTGCGGTGTTTTCACTTCTCTCTTGATCCCTGAGACCAAGAGAAAGACCCTTGAGGAGCTCGCAGGCGAGGTTCCGGGCACACCTGAGTACAACGCTATCTCTGCTGGCCACACACGGAAGGATTCGTACGGTGGTGTTCGGGCTTCCAACAGCTCGCGTGGTGCACCTGTTGAGGAGACTATTATGGAGAAGTCGAACGTGTAAAATCTTTTTCAGAGATCCACAACGTTCTGCGGGAATTTAATATGGAAGATTCGTTCATTTGATTTCGATGGATTTGTAACTAGCGTAGGACCTGCGCGGTCATTGGCAGATACCTCGCCCATAATCGAAATTTTCATTCTTTTAAGGCTGTGTTGTGGTCAGATCTTGCAAGCCTTATCAAGGACTCTACGGAAGAATGCGGTCCTCGAGATTTATCTGCTCCTTTACTGAAGCTTCCAGCTTCCTTGCCGAGCTTATTTCCATATAAGTGTATGCACGGTGTTATGGCCGGCGACATTATTTCAACAGGTCGACTACGATGGGAATATGAGCCAAGCGCCAAAATGATCTTTAGAAGTCGGCAAAGAATAAGGACTCCCTATGGAGCGGAAAGTTCTTGCCCACTGCCTTGGATGGGAGTACCGCACAGGATAGGCTTGACCGAGCTCCTCAGTTGCGAAGGGCCGGTGTAGTTGCTAGCGCCATTATTTAGTACTGGTAACGCAATACGACCTTCAAGCCACGATGGACTACTTTAGCCGCAAGGTCACCCGGAGTTGTCTGACGCAGCTCGGCAAGGCTTAGTGAATTTAGGGGTGGTGTGATGGCTTTCAGTCGCCTCACTAGTTAGAGCCTTGCCTGTTGCTGCAGGGGAGAGTTTCGTAAGAGCACGTATTGCACTTTGTAAAGAAAAAATAAGTCGGGCCAGACATTAAGTGCAAACAAGACAAAACATTTGTCGAGCTCCCGAAGTTGAGCGCAGCTAGGGTCTTTCTCGACGCAGAACTTACGATTCTTGAGCACGACTTTAAACCTACCTCTTCTTACGCTCCTTTCATCCCTTTGAGGGGAATTTTCTGGTATCAATTCACCGCTATGACAGCAGCTTCCCACCTTCGAAATCCAACATGTTCACCTTCACTCCTCTTCTAGGGGCTCAGAGCACGTCGAACGCGTCGCAATCGATACTTGAACTTGATGGTGGAATCAAGATCCTGATCGGGACTGGCTGGGATGAAGGCTTTGATCCTCGCCAACTCGTTGACCTAGAAAAGTCTGCCCTCCTCCCATCGTTCGCTCCCCCGGAAAAATGAAAGGCTTTGAGTGCTAATCTAGATATGCAGACATCTCCCAACTTTGTCTTTCATTCTCCTCACTCATGCAACGACCGCCCACATTGGAGCCTTTGCGCATTGCTGTAAGCACTTCCCGCTTTTCACTCAGATTCCAGTCTACGCCACGAACCCTGTAATAGCCTTTGGGCGAACCCTGCTCCAGGACCTGTACTCTTCGCAACCACTGGCAGCCACATTCATCACCCCCAGCGGCCCTGAAACCGAAGCCAAAACGCTTTCAGCGAATGACACGCCTCGGACGAACATTCTTGCTCAAGCACCTACACCGGAGGAAATAGCTAAATATTTCTCGCTGATAATTCCTCTCAAATACTCTCAACCATATCAGCCGTCAGCTTCACAATTTGCACCTCCGCTGGAAGGGCTGACTGTGACTGCTTTCAATTCTGGGCACACGGTTGGCGGCACAATATGGCATATTCAGCATGGCATGGAATCTATCGTCTACGCAGTAGACTGGAACCAAGTTCGTGAAAATGTGATCGGAGGCGCAGCATGGTTTGGTGGCATTGGTGGTTCAGAAGTCATTGAACAGCTTCGAAGACCAACTGCGCTTGTCTGCAGCAGCAAAGGAGGAGACAAAGTGGCGTTATCTGGAGGCCGGAAGAAACGTGATGACTTACTCCTGGATCACATCCGAAGTAGCGTGGCAAAGGGTGGGAGCGTTCTCATTCCAGTCGATTCGAGTGCCAGGGTCCTGGAGATAGCGTGGCTGTTGGAGAAATCATGGCAAGAAGCTTCTACACACCAGACGCTCAAGAATGCGAAAATCTTTCTCGCCAGCAAGTGCGCAATTGCGACCATGCGCCACGCTCGCAGTTTGTTAGAGTGGATGGATGACAGCATCGTGCGCGAGTTTGAAGGCGATGACGATAACATTCCAAAGACGCACAAAAGAACTGGCAGTAAGCTAGTTAATGGGCAAGCTAACAAACCTGCCCGGCCTTTCGAGTTCAAGCACATCAAAATGGTGGAGCGAAGATCGCAGTTCGAGAAAGCCTTAAAAAGCGAGGGGCCTCGTGTCATTCTAGCGACAGACCTGTCTCTGGACTGGGGTTATTCAAAAGAAGTTCTGCAAGAGATATCAAACAGCCCGGAGAACCTGATCATTCTGACGGAGAAACTCAATCCTCTCTCAAAGTCCCACGAACCTGTGGGTTACGCACTGTGGAAATGGTTCGAAGAAAGACAAGACGGAGTGGCTCTCGAAATGACCACAGAAGGCGAGCAATTAGAACAAGTGCACTCAGGAGGCAGAGCCCTTAAAATCCCCAGGATTGTGAGATCACCACTTGAAGGGAAGGAAATGCAGCTCTACCAGCAGTATATGGCCACACAAAAACAACTGCAAAGTTCCTTTTTGCCACGAACTGAGGCTGGCACGGACGATGAAGATGCCGCCGAGGAGGATGATTCGGACTCTTCATCCTCGGAAGACTCGGAAGACGAGGGTCAAGGTCGAGTCTTGAATGTTTCGGCTGCTCTAGGACACGCTGGACGGAAAAAGGCAGCAATCAGTGACGAAGATCTAGGTGTGACTATTTTGCTGCGAAAAAAGGGCGTCTATGATTTCGATGTTCGGAATAAAAAGGGCAGAAACGCGGTCTTCCCCTATGCTCACACACGAAAGCGAGGAGATGACTACGGTGAGTATATCCGACCAGAAGACTATTTGCGAGCCGAAGAAAAAGAAGAGCCAGATGCGTTGCAAAGCGATAAATCGAACATCGCTCCTGGGCAAAAGCGGAAATGGGGTTACGGTAGGAATGGTGTTACCGATGGCACCAACAAACGCCAACAGGTGAAGAAGGCAGAAGCTGCCGTGGGTAAAGCGCACGATGAAGTTAATGGCCCCGAAGATGTCCACGAAGCTGATGACTCTGATCAATCCGATTCGGAGTCTGAGGAAGACACCATTCAAGGTCCTTCCAAGGCTGTCTTGACAACTCACACCGTCAATGTCAATGCACGGCTAGCTTTTGTTGACTTTGCAGGCATTCATGATCGACGAAGTCTGCAGATATTGATACCGCTCATCAGCCCAAGAAAACTCATCTTGGTAGCTGGAACCAAAGACGAGACCGAGACTCTTGCCGCAGACTTTAAGAGTCTGCTAGCGGTCAAGGAAGGTGATGTCGACTCCAATCATGCAGTTGATATCTTCACGCCAACTTTGAAACAAACCGTGGATGCTAGCGTGGACACAAATGCGTGGATAGTCAAGCTTAGCCGCAACTTGGTGAAGCGACTCCAGTGGCAGAGTGTACGGGCGATGAATGTGGTAACGCTCACCGCCCAGCTACGGGGCGAAGCGCCGGTTGTCGAGGATGTTCCCACCAACCCCAGTAACAAAAAACAGAAGCTTCTCAAGGAAGACTCTGAAACTAAGCACGAGCCGCCTACGACAGTGGAGTCGCAGGATGGTATCACTCCAATCCTTGACGTCCTTCCTACCAACATGGCCGCGGTCTCAAGATCGAATGCTCAACCACTTCATGTTGGTGACATGCGACTAACAGACTTGCGAAGGCTCATGGTAGCTACAGGTCATAGTGCAGAGTTCCGGGGGGAAGGTACTCTTGTCATCGATGGCAATATTGCCGTGAAGAAACTGGGAACTGGCAAAATCATCGTTGAGAGCGCAACGGCCAACACCATTATGACTTCGAACAGGGGAAAGAGTAACCTTCAGGAGGTAAAGAGGCAAATATATGCTGGGCTAGCTGTGGTCGCTGGAGGTTGATCATTGTCATGCATCATGACGAATCATTCACAAGACCTTCTGAGCACTGTTTAAGAGTCAGCTAGGCAGTGATTGTCTTCGAGAGACAGCGTCACAAATTACGCTGGAGCATTGAATCGTGCTGAGAAATGTGGAAACATGACATTTGGGGCAGCTTGGTGATTCAGGCATTGGTCGTTTGTCGGGCAGTACGCGTTGGGTCACTTGAGAGGTCTATATATTTGACTACGCACGCTTGAACCATTGGCTTTATCCTCTGTCCATCAACAACCCCCCACCCCGAGCCGCAATCAATAATACGACACTTCTACCGAGAAGCTCTGGTCCCTCCCCTTGTTAGGGCTTCTACCGTTACTAAGGCTTGCGCAAACATCCACCATCGAAAAAGCCATTAATCAACAGTCACCTATGGGAACCAGATATAGGTACTTTACCGCAGATGGTGGTCCGCCAAATGGGGGTGCACCGCCTGGGGCCCCCAAGAACCCCCCTGGATTCGGTCCATTCGCGTGTCCTCCTTCTCCCAACGGCCCTCCATCTTTCTGTTTCGTGCCCGGTGCGCCACCGCAATATGCCTACCATCCATTTGGCCCCCCAGGTCAACAGCCTTCTATGATTTACCATCCCACACCGGCTCCTCAACCGGCTTCCGTAATCTGCCGTCCAACGTCAGCTCCTCCACCGCGAGCCATCTACATTGGGAGCCAGCCTTCATCGGCCCCGGCCAGCGCTGTGTTCATCGGCAGTCCGCCTCTGCCGCCGCCGGGACCTACATGGATCAGTGCCATTGCACCGAATCCACCTCCCTACAGCGATCCGCCTCCACAAGGTGGTCGAGTGAAGGGTCTTCTTCCAAAGTTTCCAGACCGCAGCAGTGGTTACATCTTTCCAAAGAATAATTGCACCTTCCACATTGTCAAGGGGGACAGAAAGCCTTGGGAATGGCAGGGCCTTACGCTGGACTTCAATGTCATGCATGCGCCAACAAATATGACATTGGCAGAGTTCATCGAGCAGGTGGGGGCGGTGGAGAAGGCACCTTCGAGCACACCACGCGACCAGATTGGGGTCGTCGAGGTTCTTGAGGGCGGGAACGGCACATGGCATAAAGGTACGGCATTCATGCTTGGAGACGGTGGTGGCAGGATGAGGCAGACCCTTCAGGAGGTTGGCTGGGACAACGACCGTGGCGAGGCGGGGCGGGGCAAACCGGTGATCCTGGTGTTCCTACCGTAACCAGGATTCAAATGGCAAGGATGGTGCTTTGAACGGGCTATATTGGTATGCACTTACAAGATTTGGTTTGGGCTACAGCTAGCATGCGGTACTCGTGGCATCGAACGCCGATAGCTACTCCGATGACTTACACAAGAATACATAAGCATTGCTCCAACCCTTCTCTGGATTTGGAATTAAAATCCATGCGCTGGTGATACTGGATTCGAGCTCCGAGAGGATGTAGATGTCCCTGTAGCCGAATGAAACAGGGCGGGCATCTCCTTTGATAAGGAGGGCGCTCTGGGGCCGCAAAGAGCTGCCCCTCGTAGCTTAGACGCTCTGGGCAGTCGATGTCCACGCACCAGCTGATTGGGGGAGATTTTCAGTGGAATATGAGTCGAGAGTACCCAATGCGGCATTTTACTGTAGGGTGGACGAAAGGGCGTACTGTGGACGGGGCATTATCGAACGTCTCTCTCATTCCGCTCTCTCCTGTGGTGCAGATATATACTCCTTTCTTTGGTATTGTTGCTTTCGCATCATCAGCAGTTGTGATTTCTTCATTTTCTTGACCCCACAATGGCAGCCACCGAAGAAGCTATTTCCCCGCAGGCACGCGATGCCAAACACGTTGCTACACACCCTCTCTGTCCCTTAACCGCGTCGGAAATTTCCACCACTGCTCAACTGATCAAGAGATTGTGGCCGTCAAATGTCGATATCCTTTTCAAGGTCATTACTTTGGAAGAACCGCAGAAGAAGCATTTTGTGCCATATCTAGATGCCGAGCACGCGGGCAAGACCCTACCGCATATCGACCGGAAGGCTTTCGTTGCATACTATCTCAGGAATACCGTAAGATTTCTGTCCTATGTTCAGAAGGATAGTGGCGCTGAACCCCTCCGTAGGACAAATTCCACGAAGCTATCGTCAACCTCTCAACACAGACTGTTGAGACCAATGTTCGCCTTGGCGCCAACCAGCATGGCAACGGGGATTATACCGAAATCTTGATGGTGGAGAAGATTACATTGGAAGACAAAGGAGTTAAGGCCGAGATTGCGAAACTCCAGCTTCCGGAGGGCAGTGTGGTCTGCGCGGATCCATGGATCTATGGTGAGTCCTACCAATTGCCCTGGTCCCCCTGCGTTAACAAGCTGTTGCAGGATCTGATGGCATCAACGATGATGAGCGCCTCTTCCAAGTCTTCTTATACATGCGCGACCCCCTGAATTCTTCACAGCCAGACTCGAATCAATATGCCTTCCCGCTACCAATCTCGCCTGTGCTGGAGTGCAATGAGTACAAGGTCATTAGAATAGACATCCTGCCAACAGGAAAAGATCTCACGATCAAGCCAATTCAACCATACAGGCATAAGCCAGCGAACGAATATATTCCTGAAACGCAATCTCTGCGACAGGACCTGAAACCACTGCATGTCGTCCAACCTCAGGGCGCTTCTTTTACAGTCACACCAGTTGGCGAGACGGGAAATATCATTGCGTGGCAAAAGTGGACTTTCCGCGTTGGTTACAATCAACGCGAGGGAATGGTTCTTTATGATGTCCGTTACGACTCGCGGCCGCTCTTTTACCGACTTTCGCTTTCCGACATGAACATTCCCTACGCTGATCCGAGACCTCCTTACCACAAGAAGGCCGCCTTCGATCTAGGTGACGCCGGTGCCGGTGCCATGGCGAACAATCTCAAGCTTGGCTGTGACTGTCTTGGCAACATCCACTACCTCTCCGCTGTCATAACCGACGATACAGGTAGCCCTGTCCATCTAGAGAACTGCGTATGCGTTCATGAGCAAGATGCTGGCATCGGCTGGAAGCACACAAATTATCGCACAGGTCGCGCTGCTGTGGTCCGCTCCCGTGAACTTGTGCTGCAAAGCATCATCACCGTCAGCAACTACGAGTACATTCTCGCTTTTATGTTCAACCAAGCTGGTGAGGTCATCTACGAAGTCCGTGCCACAGGTGTGCTATCCACTCAACCCATCGATCAGGAGCTAGACAAAGTCGGCGTCCCCTTTGGGACTGTTGTCCACCCAGGAGTCTTGGCAGCATATCACCAGCATATCTTCTCGCTACGAGTGGACCCTATGCTGGAAGGACATGCAAACAGACTGGTTTACGAGGAGGCGCACCCCTATCCCGTCGACAAGGACTGGAATCCGCATGGAACCGGCTACTACGTGCAAGAGACAGTCGTTGAACAGTCTGGAGGTCTCGACCTTGACGTCGATGCGAACCGCACTTTCAAGATCCAGAACTCGTCCGTCCACAATCCGATCAATGGCAAGCCAGTTGCATATAAGATTCACGTGCCACCATTCCAAAAGATCCTCGCCCACCCAGACAGCTTCCATTTCAAGCGCGCTGAGTTCGCCAACCACAACATCTACGTGACCAGGCACCAAGACCGAGAACTTTATGCTGGTGGCTGGTACACAAATCAATCTCGTGGTGGCATAGGCGTCAGATCATGGGCTGATCGCAAAGACAACGTCAAAGACGAAGATATTGTCGTCTGGGTGCAATTTGGTATTAATCACGTGCCGAGGATCGAAGATTTCCCAGTCATGCCGTGCGAAGTTCTGAAGGTGAGCTTGAAGCCGGTGAACTTTTTCGACAAAAATCCTGCCCTAGACGTCCCGCCAAGTGAGCAAAAAATCAATCAAAGTACTCTGGCTAATGGAGATGTGGGGATGCATCATCAGGGCAGTGTCGATATGGTTGTTGGGAAGGGCCTGGCTTGTTATGATGTGAATATGCCGGGTAAGCTATGAGTACTGAACTGATTAAAGGGGAATCAAAGGCCAATCTGGGTGTGGTAAGAAAGCTATCTCAGCCATGGTTCGCATCATTTCTACATAGGACATTATCTCGGTGGAATTAGATGACCCAATACTGTCCGCAAAAGATTCGGCAAACCTGGCGAGTAGATGGATGAGTAGACACTGTCACTGGCTTTTAAAGCAATGAAGACCCCCGAACAAAGTATTTCCCATGGCGGAGCCTAGTCACCGTACATTGGTCGCGTTCAGTTCTAGAAATATTGTTCCCAGTGAGCGCTGGTTGCTGCTCGCGAAAATGGGGAAGTTGGTTACGAGTCTTGGTTTGAGGGTGGACGTTGATCCATCTGCTTCGCATCAAAATGACCTCTGTTCAAGACGACCGATTGCTCGATCCTCAAGATCGATCCTTGAAATGACACTTGGGGAATGTTGGACACTTTCCCCGCCTCTTCTCCCACACATGTTCCCCGGCTTCCGCAACCTGGCCTATCCCCCTTTCCTCCCTTCATCACGCGGATTTGCCATCTACCTTTTTGATCTTCAACTTGTCGATATCCACGTCCTTGAATGCCCGGACCTGGGTTAACACACACAGACAATGTCAACACTGGCCCAGTACAGCGTGGCATATGAGATGCAAAAGGAGAAGGGAGGAAAGCAAGAAAGGAGTGAAAGGAAGGATGACAAAGAAGCTCACATTCAGAGCAGTGTGGTCCGGGAAGAAATCGGGCGTCACGCTCGCACAGCAGATGCTCGTGCCGCACTTGGAGCAGAAAGAGTGGGCGATACGGCCTTGGTTGAAGGTGTATTGGGTGAGGGTCGGGGTGTTGGATGCTTCGGAGGGGGCGACTTGGGAGGGCCCGCCGGACGTCCAGGTGACGTTCTTGTTGGCTGGGTAGACGAGGAGGTAGCCGTTTAGGTGGCAGATCGAACCTGGATGGGTTAGTTGGCAGATTTGGGGGGTGAATGGGGTGTAGAAAGGAGAATTAGGGTGCGTGGGGAGGTGAGAGGGAGGAAGGGAAGTGGAGGAAATAGGGAAGTTGGTATAAGAATGAGCTGGGGAGGATATTGGGCTTGGAACTTGGGTATAGACGACGGGGGAACACAACACAAGTACTTGATGAATGTGCTAGGGGATGGGGACGAGCTTTCGAGAAATGGATTGGAAATGCGTACAATTGCAGCTGCTGACCTCCTGGTCATAGAGCGGCTTCTCAAGGTTCACGGTGAAAGCTTGCGCGCCGCAGTGGCAGCTACCGTGCCATGTCTCCGCTGTCGCAGGTGCTTGAGACTCGGTTTCCGAAGCCATCCGAGCGTTGGAGGAAGGAGGAGCGGTGTAGACGGTTTTCTGGAATGGTGCCCTTTGCTACGTATAAGTATGTATGCTTTGTGTTTTTGTCACTGCAGTGTGAAGGTTGAAGAGTCTCTCCCCAGCAAGATCTGTCCAAAGACGGCCGGGAGACAATTTTCGTGATATAGGCCGCAACTTATATAGACAGAATTACCAACCCACGGACGAAGATGTGAGTTCCTCCGCGTCTTGCTGTGGGATTGGTGGGGACTTATCAGGCAACCATTGTTAGCTTTGCATTATGGTGGAAGGTCACGTCCTTGGCAAACTATATCCCCCGAAAGGGCAGTGGCCATACGATATACGAAGAGCCCGGAGGAGATTGATGTTGAGGGGGGCCTACGGAAATGGCGTATTCGGGATTCGATACGTAATATGCCATGGTGCGTCCCAGATTGGCAAATCAAGGCCACATTACGTGCACAAATTATGCTTGTTTGTTTTCATCCATGAGCATAACGTTACAAAGCCGCGGCATTGCTCGTGCTCGACAATGGCAGGACCCCGTGCCCGTCGAGTATGTTGGTAATCCTGAGGTTAGTTCCAGTATGGTGCCTTCAGCCCAGTCAACGAGGCTACGATGCCCTCCCCAGTGCTTCCTCCGTCCCCACTGTCTTCCTTTTTCCGCTGGCCAGCAAGCTCTAACTGTATCGCCCGGTGTAGCGTTATTAGCCAGTCTACGTAGTTCTACATATTTTGTCAGAATATATCCCTTTTTATCAAAGCTAGTTTGAAGCTTACCTGAGCCTCATTGTTACGATCCTCGACCAGCATCCGCGCAAACTCGAATTCCGATCCATCGAGTCCTTGTCGCGCTAGTTGGATCGTAGCAGCTTTACTGCCCCGGACTGTGGATAGGTACTGAAGGAGATTTCGCACTTGAGCGTTAAGATGTGTTTCTAGGACTGGTAGTTCGGAAAGTGTAGGTGGTAGCAATGAAAGAGAAGTCACACCCGGCCCGAAAAGATCTTCAAGCAGGTTCGGCGAGACTTGTGCATGGAGCCAGACCAGGAGAGTCTGGCCGTTGTCCACAATGTAGACGCCACCTTCTTCTACCCGAGAATAAGATGCACGGAGGGTCGGCGGCACCACCAATTGGCCTGTCTCGGGGTTGGGGAAGCAGTCTTCCGTCGTCAGGTTGTGCAGCGGGTAGATACGAGGGTAAAGGTACAACGCCAGCTCAGTCGTTCCACACGACTGCATGAACCGCGCAGAGTGCACGCGTCGATCTGTGGGCTCGACACCACCTGATATGCTTAGCCTCCGTACGCGGTTGATCTGAGCGAGGAAAGAAGGAGCTTGCTCCGGCTCACCTTTGAATGCGCGGCTCTTGATCAGGCTGAGCATGTACATTGCGAACTCCTTCAGATTTTCAGGGAGAACCAGCTGGCCTGGAGGATGGGAGCCAGAGAAGTTCTTGCGGTACCCGGCGAGGATGTCAATGGTCTTTTCGGTGATACCGGCGCGGATGTCTTTCAAAGACTTCTCAGCCATCTTAGACGAAGCTTCTTTGGCGATAATGTTCACGACTGCGTCTTGATCGACGGTCCGCATCGTTTCCGCAGCGCCTTCGCTGACGCCTGCGACAAGATTTATGCAGCGCACTCGTCGCTGACCGGAGGCTGTAGTGTAGAGAAGTGCTGCTTGGAAATGTGCGTCTAGTTTCAGGTCGAGCTTCCCGTCGTAGGAGAAGATGACGCCAAGAGCTTTGTCTGCGTCAATCGTGCCAATTTCGAGATCTGCGCCAAAAGCATTTTGGAGGAAAGCGCCATGGTAGGAGGATACTTGAAGGCCGTTGGAACAGCGGACTTTCATAAGAGCTTGATAGCCTGTTTCGCGAGTTATTGCATGTTTCAGTTCTGTCGTGAACTTCAGCGTGTCTCGCGCAGCGAGGAAATTAGGGTAAAAGAAAACTTCCCCACCAGTCACGGCGGAGACATAGCCAATGGTCGCAATGTCCATATAGCCACCTCCTGCGGCAGCCAGGAAGAAATCGACACCGACGCCAGATGATACCATGGTAGAAGCAGTCTTCTTAAAACCAGGATGTTCTGTTGTAAATAGTCGTTTTTCGGCGTCAGTGTCACGACCTTTGCCGTCATCGCGGAGCATCAAGCGACCTGGACCCCAAGTCGGAAGCATTGAAAGTGAGCACACAATTTTCCCTCCTGTTGCCGACAAGGCAGCTAACGCAGCGTTGAGCGTTGGTAGAAGAGCAGGTTCGGGATTTTTGACATTAGAGAATAAAGTGGGTAACTGAGTGAGTAGAGAAGAAATGACGTCCTTCGATTCGTAAGGGTCCACGAAAAGTCCTTCACTTAATGGTACGAAAGGATCCTCCAGATCAGTCATGACCATCATTTGAGCCTGTTCAAGGCGCGAGCTGAGGTTGTAAAAATGAACCTCCTTGTCAAAAGTTACGATGCCGATCCGAGTTTCAGGTGGAAGACGCTTGATCGCAGGCAGATCCTCGCCATCCTGAACGCCATTTGAAGGACCATCTCCGCTTCCGTATAGCGCGTCCATAATGCCTTGGCAGACAGCACTGATAAGGCCGCGGTTCACAGCTTCCTGAGTGACATCTATTAGGAACAGCCACCGGAGACCGACAGGTTCTTTCACCCAGTAGTCTTTGGGGACCAAGTATTCCACAGTCCCCATCATAAGCTCTGGTCGTTGCATTCGGTCAACTCTGACACCTGATGGGTCAGTAGGGGCGAAATATTCTGGTGCGACATCGTTTGGAAAGTTGCACATGTTGCAAACAAGTTTGTTCCCCCCGGATCTGAACAGCATAAATGGGTTTATGTATGTTCGGCATCTTCGACATCTGGGAGGTCCAGCCTCGCCAAAGTCAAGAACGGGAATTGGTTGTTCACCTTCTTGCAAAGGCGCAAGAGGTTGCACAACGAGGCCGAGAGGTAGCGCAGTCGAACTAAGGCTTTCAGCTGTCGAAGGCACATTGTTGATGGTGAGTCTGGCGAACTTGGGGGAAGAGTTTCCTTGATCGTGCGTAATGAATGGCACGGCAGCCGGTGGAGGTGTGTGCTTTTCCATTGTAGCATAGACATTGTTGAGATAGTACTGCGTGGCCACGTCTCTTGATCTGGGTATGCTGGGTATTTGTTCGGGATCTACCCTGCCTTGCGTAGCTACCGACTCTTCACCAGACCTCAGTCGGTCTCCTGGATTTAGCTGACTGGAGCCAGGTCGAGACCCAGACATTGCTTGCGGACCCATTGCCGGAGAGCCTAGACTAGCGTTCATCTGTCCACCCTGCAGAAACTGCGGCGAAGCCGGGGCCATGCCCTGAGAGGACCCAGGAGGCTGGCTGATATCGTGGTATGCATGCCTCTCTTTTCTTCGATGTGTCCTGCCAAGGCCTACGCCTGCGGCATCTGAAGAAAGGCCTAAACCGCCCATCTGTGCCGTTATTCTTCCAACACCATCACTCCCCGACGTAGGAGAGTATCCGATTCCTTGCGCGCCACGGCTTGGCTGTGGCGACACGCCGTACTGTTGCTGGGGGAAGCCATCATTTAATGCGCCCACTTGTTGATAGCCGGAGGGAGTCGGGGTAATATGTGGCTGAGGATTTGGAGGCGGGTTCTGGTCGCGAGATGGTGGATATTGAGGGTCGTTAGGTTGGCTAGCTGGATTCTGGCCAAGTGCGTGATATGCATTGAAATCGGCCATCCTTTTTCATTCAGGAACGGAAGATGATGTGGGGGAATTTCCAATTGTATGTCACCTCATGGCAGGTGTCATTATGGGTATGGATGGACGAGCTATTGACAACAGTTGTCTAGGTTCAAGACAGTTGAACAAGTATTGGCCGTCATTATGGGTGGGTGCACCCGTAAAGGCCACCTTGAGCGATTCATTCACACTGAGCTTTTTATTCTTGTGCAGGCAAAGTAATTTTGGAGGCTTATTTAGCCTTTCCCGCCTAGAATGCAGCGCCAAAACGGTCCGTGCGAGCACATTGATACCATTACTCCTACATTGAGTAATCCCCCTCCTTCCTGCCTTGCGTTACTTCAGCTTAATCATTGCCGCGTCTAACGAGTCTTCGCGCACGCTATCGATGATCTGCTTGATTGGAAGATTTACAAAGGACGAATGCTTCGAAGTTAGAGATTGTGGTCGAAATTTTGATTTTTGGAGGAAAGGGTAGGGATATTTAATGGAGATGTTTGGAGGGCAAAGTCATGCTGCATTGAGTTTTTCCATCAAAAGTGTGCTATAATCATCCATTCAAGCCCATTCCTGCATAACCATTCGCTTTTTTAGATCCCTTTGTAGAACTCCTTACCAGATCAGCCATATCATGCAATCGATAGTCGTATTTGGGCGTCTTCCAATCATCCTCAACCAATGAATACGTCTCCAATTCGTTTTCTCTTGGTTTCCGAGGATTAATCGCCCAGTACCCAAAGTCAGCATCACATTCTTTCAAATATCTTATCAAGTTCTTCCAGTAATGCAGGTCGCCCTGGTTTGGTACCTCTGGTACGCCAATCTCCCCAATCCAAACTGGTGCAATGTCCTCGGCTAAAAGGTAGGCCCAGTTATGCTCCATATCAGCGACGAAAGAATCGTAGCTCCGCTTCCAATATGGACTCAGTGAGCCCCAGCCCGACCAGCCGTAGACATGTGCGGAGTAGACCAGCCGGTTGGGGATCGTGAGTTCGATCGGCCGTAAACGGGCGCCTGAAATGTCATTTGCTGACTGAACGCCTTCGACAATGATCAGCCAGTCAGGCTGCATGTGCAATAGCCTCCCTGCCGCCTTCTCCGCAGCTGTCGCCCAACTGTACCATGTGAATCTACCCCAGGGACTCCGGACCTCGTTGCGTAGATCAACCCCGACAACAAACGGGTTCCGCACATGAGGACGCATGATGGTCTCCCAGTTCTCTACCCACTCATCTTCGGTCTGGCTGACTGTGCACAGCGGTCCAAGGTAGTCATTCGACCAGGCAGCGTCACAAAGATTGCCGTCGCAGCACCATCGGGCTCGCGTGATGTGATTATTGATGATGACAGCTAAACCAGCATCGGTCAAGGCGTCGACGACAGCATGGAAGACGTCAAGAGCCCTTGAACCCACCAGGTCGGCGTTGGCCACCAGCAACTCCGGATTAATCGTCGGATTCTTCCGAACCATCTCGTCGGCATATGGAAGGCGCACGCTATTGAAGCCCAATCGACGGATAGTAGTTGCTATATCTTGCCGATGTTGCACATCGAGTCCACCAGGTATAAAGTGCTCGTCACTCGCTCCATACCAGTTAACCGATGCGAGTTTCACACGTGCCCCACTGCTGTCCAGAATATATCGTCCCTGTGTATGTAGGGGTGGCTTGAACAGCGGCGTTGTTGTATTAGAGGCTAACGGCCACTGCGCAGCTATGTCCTTCCTGCTAGGATAACCCTCCAAGCTTGCCAGGGAATGGTTGTAGCTTAATATTTTCAACGCTAGTAGGTATACGCAGCCCACGCCGATGATCACAGCAGTGAGCGAGATGCCCGACAGCTTCAACATCGCGACGAAGCTGCCGCCGGCGAGGAAGGTAGAGGGCTGGAGGAGACATTCTGTACAGAGCATTTTGGTCGTGTGCTGACGCAGACGGCAGAGTCGGGCAGAGTCGGGCAGACTGATAGCCGAGTTCCGGCCCGCAGCTTTCCGCGGAGAGGTGCTTATGCTGGCTTGGCAGCCGCCGTGGTTGGAGGCGGCCTATGTAGGTACTGATGTCCTTAACGCTGGCATCAATGATACTGTATCGACAGAACTGTTGTACACTGTTCAAGTACACATTGCTCGAATGGGTAGCTTGGACGGAAAAGGCTTGCGGGGGAATGATTTAGCGAAACACGGGGTGCGCCAAGTACGCTTGGAGGCCATCCTGCGGACGAGATCTGGCCTAACATATGTACTAACAGGAGAAGAGAAAGGACCAATGAAACACTGCAGATGACGAACTGGACGATTGCGCCAAGCGACCCTGTCAAGATAGCATGTCACTTCCCGAGAATATTGTCGGTGCGGTAGAATTGAGTAAAAGCTGCCGTTGACGCGATCCTAACCCTTTTCCCACTCTTTGCTGCCCAAGTCGCTCGCTCTGAGGGTAAGTAAGGTTTGGGGGACCTTGTAAGATCGAGGCGGAAGGAATTTAATCCAGTTGCGTGAAAAATAATTGTAATGCCCGCAGATATTCAGATCTGAGAGGGAGATTTGACCTCGCCAGAAATGGCCCCTTGAAAAATATCAAGTCGCTCATGGGGCATCAGCACTGCATAACTGCCTAGGCTCAAGCCATGTCTTGTGAGCTGCCACTCGTGCTGCAGAATGGAATGTTGAAACCAGAGAAGTGGTTCGCTCAGGCCAGCGAATGTCGCAGTTGAAGGAGCGCTGCGCCTCCGGAGCAGCCTGTGATGGTTAAACTTTTTGTGGGACGGTGGCGGCCGAAGGGGTCACAAGGAGGGTCGCTTACAATTGCCAAGGATGAGCCTCGTCTCAAAGACAAGTCATCCCTCCCAAGGGCAGGTCAGTTGATACCAAAGATTCCTTCTCTGTTCAACATCAAACATTCGCCCAGTAACCAATCATGCCGCCGGAATTTGGCACTCAGGGTCCTCATAGGCAGATCTTTAACGGGAGGTTAAGCTTTACCAAGCTTCTATGGGAATGGCCGAGGGTTGCGGCCACTACCAAGCTTGGTATTAGGGCTGTCACATCTTGCCGGTGATTGGTGCCCTTCACGGGTGCAATTGAACGTGCGCGTTACGATTGATTTAACGCGTGGAAGCCTCCATGGCGCAACCACTTTGCCATTCTGGTGGCATGACTTTGGGCTGTCCGTGTTTTCCCCTAAACTGCTACCTCAATCCTACTAGTCCCACAGATCGTAGTTTGCAATCATATGTAACTTCTCGCACCTAGTCAAGCCCAAATGCATGCGATATACATCCTTCCTCCATCTTGCCAGCTGCGGCGAACATGGCCGTCCTCGACTGGGTTGTCCGTTGTCTTCCAGGTCTCTCTATCCTCTGTGTGTTGATCATAGCAGAATGCGCGCTGCAGATTGTCCAGACGACCCTGGTCGGCCTCAACTACCCTCCAGGCCTCATCCAAGGCCACAACCCAGTCATTCCCCAATTCTTGTTCATTAGCTACTCCCTCGTTCTTCACTTACTTGCATTTTGCTTTCCCATCCGTCTGTGTCGCTCCGTTTATCAGGCCAGCAACGCGATCGAAGAAGTCTTCCAAGCTCGTCGTGAAGCCAACACAGCAGGCAAAGAAAAGTGCGAGGATGTTCCAACCTTTCGACAACCCTCGCCGAGTTTGCAGCAGGAGGAAGTTCCCCTCACACCCAATGAGACCATACATGCCATCATAGTCCCAAGCTACAAAGAAGATATAGGGGTCCTCGAAGACACGCTCAATGTTCTTGCTAGTCATGGGATGGCCTCCAAGAGCTACGATGTGAGTGATACCATCAAACATCATCGTCTTCGTCCAACAGTCGAGCTGGCTTTGCTGACTTATTGTCTTTCATAGATCTTCCTCGCCATGGAGGCAAGAGACCCGAACGCTGCTTCGGTCGCCGAGACACTCCTCTTTACCTTCCAGAATCGCTTCAGGCACATCCAATACACCATGCATCCAGAGGATCTGGCTGGAGAAGCGCCGGGCAAGAGTAGCAATATCAGTTGGGCTGCGAAAGAAGTTCAGAGAAAATACTACTCGACGAGCGCATGGAAGGATGTCATGTTGACTGTCATGGATAGTATGACGTAACTTTGTCGCCGAGTCATAATCAGCGGCTAACGGCTTGACAGGCGATACTCATCTGCTAAGCGATTACTTCAGACTGGTGACTCTTAGACACGCCCAAAATCGGCAGCAGGATGTGCTGACTGATATGACGCTGTACATGCCACCGATTGTGTTTGATCGTAATGCACACCTTGTGCCACTCCTCGTTCGGGTTGCAGACCTCATGTGGTGTGGAGCTGGCCTATCCTGCTTCCAGAAAACCCCGGGCAGGAGTGGCGTTGCCATCCCCACGGCAGTGTACACCGTGACTTTGCCCCTGGTTCATCTTGTGCAAGGTTGGGACGCGGGGCCCGAAGCCATCGGAGAAGATATGCATATGATGCTGAAATGCTATTTCTCCACGCACGGAAAGCTCGCTGTTGAGTCGATTGCGAGCCCAGCTAGTCAGTGCAATATCAGCAGCAGCAAAACCGGCATCAGAGGCTGGATGGTCAGCCACAAGGCAAGGTATTTCCAAGGCCTTCGCCACATGTGGGGATGTCTTGACACGGGTTTTGCCTTTAAACAGTGGTCTCAGCTTGGAAAAAGGTCGGAAGGACAACCGCCACGACAACGCAAGCTTTCACACACCGAGCTCGAACTTAAACTGTCACAATATCAACAGCACGGCGACTCAGGTGTCAAACTCACTATGAGAAATCTTGTACTCTTCATCCGCATCTTCGAAGCACATTTCTTGCCCGTCCACCTGTTGCTTGTCGTAGCCGCCTCAGGCCTATACAGCAATTTAAAGGCGCCATTAGTCCATTGTTGGCTGCTCTCCTTCGTCATGGATGTCACTGCGATCCTCCGTGCCGTCAGCTACTTCGTCATGGTAGCATATTTCGCAATCTTTTATGAACGCTATCACCGCATTTGCGTCGAAGCCCGTGAGTTCGAGATGAGACGCGCAGGTCTTTACGACAATATGACGGAGAACTTTTCTTATCGCAAACAGAGTAAGCTGGTGACCTGGCTGGACTACCTTCTATTTCCACTCGCTGGTACAATCTTCGGCAGCGTTCCGCTTTTTCATGCGGCGCTCGCACACTTCTGGACTGATCGTCTGGTGTACAAGGTCAGCGAAAAGCCGGTGAGACCAGTCACGAATATGGCATTCGAAGAAGTATAGGCCAAAGGGGTATTGGTCGCAAAGGTATCGTTATTTGCATTTGCACTGCAGGGAACCATGGAGTCATCATCCAGTACCATTAAAGATTGGAGGGTAGAGACATAGATAAAGGGCATAGAAGCTTCTCGAAGAGAGAATGCAATTCAAAAATGCTATCGAGGATGTCAACTTTTTGGTGCGCGGCACTACCAATCGCGAGCTGGGCACCCCCCTTCTAGTTATTCGCTTCGGAAGCGCCGGATGGTCGGAGCTTCGGACGATCCGGAAGCCGGTTTTCATCATTGAACACAAAAGATGCATAATCTGACGATCAACTCCTTTTTGACGAAGAGAGAAGTTTTGCATCCAGATCTTGGAGCATCCGATTACTTTTGGTCAGAGCATGATGTTTCGGCCCTCCGACTAAGTGGCGGCGGCCCTTGCCGCGATGAAAGCAACTCAAAGGCTGATTTCTACTGACTAGAAGCCACTCATCTACTAATCTAGTACTCTGTCGGCACGTCTAGAATTGACGGTGGTCGTTATTCAAGAATGGGATGTAGATGCGTCTTATGTAGCCTTTTAGGGAGGATGTTGGTGCGTAATTTGTGCACCACAGATGGCAAGAGTGATTCAAAGAGCATATCTTGGAGAAGACGCTCTGCAAAGAAACGATGTACCAGTGAGCTGGGCGGCGGTGTTTACGGGCATCTGCGTTTAGATTTTGATCTCGCCTGCGGTCACTTATCTGCAATGTGAACAACTCAAAATTCCCTGCGGCCATCTGAGGTAGAGGAGCACTTCATCCTTGACTAGTCTACGTATCTGCCCACCTTCTAGACACCCCTTCATCATGCAAACCGACGGCGACCCCCACGGGCCACTGTACATATACAATGGGCCAGTTAACCTTCAAGAGCTAGAACGCGTCAATTTGACAGGTGCCCGCATCTTCTTCAATGGATCGTATTCGCTCACAGGCCTTCGCAACGTGAATTTCATGGGCGCTACTATCTTCATCAATAGTCAACAGACGGTAATCTCCTGTTCACACTGCCTTGACCGTCCGGTTCCGCGTTTAGCTAACTCGGCACATCCAGTCACCTCCTACTCTCTTACACTCCCGATCTCGCCCTCGACAGTCCTCTCCCGAACGACGCCATAGTGATTACTACCGTTCCCAGGATAACCTCTGCAGACCTGGAGGAGAGTATCAGTATCCGTGGCTCGATCGACGACTCACGCAAGGCGGACGTGAACGCAAACGTCGCCGAGCTGAAGACGCATCTGATCGAGGGTCCATAGACGGCTTCCCCAAGCGCTGCTCGTCTGCTGGTATGCTCTGTCGCACATTCTCTTGCCATCACTAACCTCCCGAAGCAGCTGATTATGCTTCCATCATCATACCGTCGCTGGAGCTTGCCAAGCACGAGCCTGGTAGACTCAGCCCTTATGAAGATTCTGGAATGAAGAATTCCGAGAAATCTAACGCGATTATTGCCGATGGAGGAAGGATCACACTAACTAAACTAGTCCCACAGAGCTCTGATCACCAGCTGCCCTGGTCCATCAAGAAGGAGGATTTCTTGCTGAGCCCAGAGGTTTACGAGCGAACATTGCAGACAGAAAACCCACAGGAAAATAGAGCAAAGTCTGACACGGAGGCCGCTGGCTTATCATCGACATCAATAAGACAAATGGCAGAAAGGATGAGAGTCGACTCAAACAGTGATTCAGGGCTTTCTAACAAGGCCAACAGCTTAGCCAGCGAAGAACTCAATCTCCGACTGAGAAAGAGAGTCCTCGCGAACTTGGGCAGGAACAGCCGACAAGAGGATGCGAAAATCAAGCAATTATCGGCCGAACGACAACAAATCAAATCGCAACTTATGCAACAGTCACCTGGGAAAGGGGACGCCCGTGTACCAAGTCTCTCGCTTCCGAGCCTGCCACAGGAGTCGCCATTGAAGAATATCATAACTTTTGCTCGCATTGAGGAAGAGATTGTGCAAACAAAGGTCCAATATGCTATGGCGGAGAAACAGCTGCGTCGAGAGCGGCAAACAATCGGGCGTGCCTCAGACGGCATTATTCAGCGTGTAAAAGCGATTGGAAAGGCCATGGCCGAGCTGTATGAGGCTCGTGAAGCGACGCAGGCGGACAGGATCAGAATTAATTCATTTCGCAGGCCAGTTGGCAATGAGAAGGCCCAATTACCAGTAACACCACCTATTACGGATGCACCTGTCGTAAATCTCTAGTCATCTGACCCCGTTCCAGGTTCAGAAGACGGAGAAATCAGAAACTAGCGTGCTCCCGAGCAGCAACCTCCAGCTGAATCAACGGATATTGCGCCAAACAGCACGAACTCTGACATATCTAACACCCGGGTCACATTTGCACCAACAGATACCGACACCTCCATCCAGCCTTGACCGTTCGGACGACAGGGTGACCGCGAGACTGGGCGGGCCCAGTGACGCGCATTGAAGACCTTCCCTTTGCTTCGTGTCAGTGTGTCTATGATACCGCATTACAAGCTCTCGTCATATCTGGCGGTCAAGGTCATAAGCAAGTTCGAGTCCAAGGGGGACGCTGTACATATGAGATGATGATAGCCAAAGCAGAATGGAAAGTTGTTGGCGAAGTGAGGGCCAAGCTGTCGCTAGTTATTTCCCTCGGCATTTCGACGCTGTTGAGCGAGGGTCATTATTCATCACCCTTGGCCCCACGGGCCCGTCCCTCTCGCCACAACCAAGGCCCTCTCGGCCTGACAAAGCTAGACTCTTCTCGGAAGGTTGGCTTTTGCGAGGGGGCCGAGTTATTGAGTCGGCCGGAGAATTGCTCCACGCCAGTGACTTTAACCACTCAGGAAACGGGGCTAAATAACAACTCGGGCACATTTACCCAAGCCGATTATGCAACGTCACTTGCCCGAAGAGCGAACGCTGCTCCGTCCTTCTTGATAGTGTATCGCAATTGGCTACGGTTGCATGAGCATATGCCGCGTTTTTGGGGGGCTCTACAGTGTATAAAGAACCATCCTACTGTCCGCTCAAGTGTGAGACTTACTCATCAACTCTTCTCATCCTTACGTTGATTGAGAATAATTCCCCAACCATCATACTAGCACCCAAGTATATCATTGTAGACTTGACACAAAGAGCTCACATCTACCACCGCAAAGCTTCAGTCTCATACCAGGAAGATTTATCCGTCTCAGATCAGTTATGCCGCCATCAAAGCTCATTACAGTCTTCGGTGCCACAGGCAATCAAGGCGGCAGCGTCGTTAAATCAATCCTCGCTCATCCAACGCTGTCCCGGCAATACAAAATCCGTGCCATCACCCGAGATCCGTCAAAGCCGAACGCCCAAGCTCTGGCTGCAAAGGGTGTAGAGCCAGTCAAAGCAGACATGGACGATGCAGAATCAGTCAAACACGCGCTCGACGGCAGCTATGCCGTCTTTGCAGTTACAAACTACTGGGAGAAGGCATCCAAGGAGATAGAGGTTCAGCAGGGCAAGACCATTGCGGATGCTGCCAAAGCCGTGGGTGTGAAGCACCTCGTCTGGTCATCGCTGCCTAATGTCACCAAGATGACAAACGGCGCGCTGAAGCACGTTGAACATTTCGACTCCAAAGCTGAGGTTGCCGAGTACATCGAGAGCATGAAAGGCGACATGGTTGCAACGTACTTCATGCCAGGATTCTACATGACAAACATCAAAAGCAGTATCAAGCCAGGGGAAGACGGCGTGCCAACCTGGACACAAGCATTTGATGCCGACAAAACAGAGGTTCCGCTATTTGACACCGCGACTGATACCGGCACCTACGTAGCAGGCATCCTCTCTCAAGATCCAAAGTCCGTCGATGGCCTTTACGTCCCAGCAGTGTCTCAGTGGCTCACGCCAAACGAGATTGTGCAGACAATCACCAAGGTCACCGGGACCCAAGTCAAGTTCCAGTCTGTGCCTGAGAAAGTCTGGCAGAGCTTCTTGCCCATGCCAGAGAAGATTGCGGAGGAGTTGACGGAGAATATGGTCTTGGTTAGGGACTATAGCTACTATGGGAAGGGGGCGGAAAAGGAACAGGCGAAAGCCGACGAGAAGGTACTTGCGGGTGCGAAGACGGTGACGTGGGAGGAGTTTGTGAAGGCCAATGGACCGTGGAAGTGGTAGAGCACAGAAATGCCATCAGGTCGTACCTAGACCAAAAGGTGGTGTATTACAATGTAATAGAGTTATTCATCCCAGTCCACCGAATTCACTCTGGACTTTCATAGTAGGCTTTACTGTGTCTTGTGCTGCTGCTTCGACCTTTTCCCAAGGCTGCTGCAATCCGGTATCAGCCCGTTTTCCACAATTTAATCTTACTCCTTGGCTTTGAACAACTTTTTGGTGCAGTTCATGTTTGGTTGGTTGGCGATTCACCAGCTGGGGCGAGCGCCGTTCCTCTTATGTAAAGGTCGGCCCGGGTGATCGTTGTCCATAGCCACAAGCTACGCGTCGCAGGGCTTGCGCCTTTAAGCCCTATTTAGAAATTAGGGGCGGACAAGTGGGCAAAAAAGCCCAACAGCAGCCGCCTAGTGACATTTCCCTTGCTCCTCTTTTACCACCTCAACGAGCCATAAGCGCTACTCTGACGTTACCCCAAACTAACCCCCAACCTCTACAAAGCCCCTTCCTGCGAACGACTCGGCTCCCAAGCTCAGCCTCATCGACGACACCTTCCACCCCAAGGCGTAGTTGTTCCTATTCTACGACAACACACACCTTCAGCCGCCTACCGCCTGGCGATGCGCAACGCCGCCTTGCTTTAGCGATTTTCGTCCGTGCGAACCCCCGCCTGTTGTCACAGTCAAATACCTTCAATCGCAGCAAATTCGCGCACGCGCGAAAGTTCCTACTACCGTGCTTATTCTTGCGGCCACCCAACTCTTCTAGACCAACTCCCTTGCGCTATTTGCGCTAGCAATTCAAAAGCAATGCTCACACAATGCAACTCAACCCTGGAAAATGAAGCTCGTACGTCAGATGTTGTCAAGGCTCAAGGTTGGAAAACTGACTGACTGATTGACTGGAAATAGTCACTGAGGATCCTATCTGGCATGGCCATACTATCCATGAAATAGGCAAATGGATTGCCGCCGTCTTCGCATTAGTAGCTGTCGCCTTGTCCGTCATGTTGATATACATGCATGCTACCCACTACCTGAAACCATGGGAACAGAAACAGTAAGCTGCAGATAATACCCTGGAGAACGCAATAGCCAGTCTGACAAGGCTCTAGCATTATCCGAATCCTCTTCATGGTACCCATCTACGCCGCTGTCTCCTGGCTGTCCTACAGATTTTACCGACACAGCATCTACTTTGAAGTGCTGCGCGACTGCTATGAAGCGTTTGCGATTGCCTCGTTTTTCACTCTCCTCTGTCATTATATCGCCAAAGACCTGCATGAACAAAAGAACTATTTCAGAAAGACCAAGCCAAGGAGCTGGGTATGGCCTATACCATGGCTACAGAAATGCTGCGGAGGGGAGAATGGTGTCTGGAGGACCCCACGAAGCGGCTTAACCTGGTTCAATGTAATGCCAATTCCTGCCGAGTTTCTGAGACATTGCTAACCTTACTTGCTCAGGTCATTTGGACTGGTGTCTTCCAATACTGCTTCATTCGCGTGTTCATGACGATTACCGCCGTGCTCACACAAATCTCCAACCGGTACTGCCTAGAATCCCTAAGCCCAGCTTTCGCCCATATTTGGGTCATGGGCATTGAGGCCGTTGCAGTCACGATTGCCATGTACTGCATCATTCAATTCTACTTGCAGGTTAGGAAGGATATCGCGCAGCACAAGCCGCTACTGAAGGTGGTTGCCATCAAACTCGTCATCTTCCTCAGTTTCTGGCAGACTATCGTCATATCGTTTCTGACCAGTTCTGGGCTTATCAAACCCAGCAGCAAGCTCCAAACGCCCGATATCAAGGTTGGCATTCCGAGCTTCCTCCTCTGTGTCGAGATGGCCTTTTTCGCCTTCTTCCATCTTTTTGCTTTCAGTTGGAGGGATTACACCCCCGGCTCCAAGGTCTATCAAGAGATGGCTGCCAGTGACGGAACTCCACCTGATTACAAGGGCGGTTTTCTCGGCATCAAAGCGATCGCCGAAGCAGCTAATCCCTGGGATATAATCAAGGCAGTTGCGAGAGCGGGCAGATGGTTGTTCGTAGGACGCAGGAAGAGGATGTTGGACCTGAGCTATGCCGTGTCAAGGACAGATACGGACGAAACTATGGATCGTGACCCCATGGCATACAGTAATACCAAGCTCAACCCCCTGAATGGCCCGACCACTTATACCGGTGCGAAATCCGGTTCACGACCTAGCAAGGCTGCGAGTTACGATCTTGAAGAAGACCAGCAACCGCTTGTGCACGACCAACCCAGTCCGTTCTTTGATGCTTCCTTAGGGAGGGATCACTCGCCATACAGCCTTGCAAATACTGAGTCGAGGGAGGCCGGCGATATTGGAGGTACCAACTCACAGTTCGACGAAGATGATGACTGGCCACGAGGTCGTCCTGGGCCAGCGCCGCCAACAATTCATATCAGAGCACCGAGTGGGCAGGAGACTGACGTTGTTCCGTATCCGAATGAGCAAAGTCAACAGAGCCAGACTATGCCACATTTTGATCCACCGCCCTCGGATGACAAGAATCAAAGAGGTGAAAATTGAATACTTTTGGTTTTGTACTTCCCCCTTACGATTTTACGATTTCCATCTTACGAAGGGACTCGGACTTTTAAGAAGGAATGGAATGCTTTCGAGCCATCTAGGCCGCAAGGACATCGTTGAATCTTGAGAGGCGTGATGGATTCTACTTGGAATCTGAAAGTGCTGCTGATATGAGCCGGCTTTGAGTGTACAACACACAAAGCTTACTTTATGCAAAGTATTACATCTGCTCAAGCTATCCGTGCAGATACTACTCACGTTACACGCGACTTTCCGGGATGTCACCCTTTTTTGTTTGTTCAGCTCCTCTCTTGACGCCCGTATTGTGGTGAAAAATGGGACAGCGACAATTTGCTTGGGCTTTTCTGGGCGTTGCTTTCCCTAAAACCGTTGCAGGAGAGACGTTTGGGTTCAGTCGCAATGAGCAGAGAAGGCTCGAGCGCATTCTGGCAGGATGGAAGATTACGTGATGAATAGAGGCAACGGTGGATAGAGTACGAATACAAAGCACGCGGAGTGTGATCAGGGGGAATATTCAATCATTTTTGGGCTAAGAGAGCATTAACACTAACTTCCCCCGGTCCATATACACCCCCACCCAGCGATCTGGTTTCAGCGCAGTCACTTCCAAATCACAACTTCTTTAGACGCGAGCCTGAGTTTGCCGACGAGGTGTTGCAGCTTGACTCTGCCGACGACCTCCCATGGTCTGGCGGATTCGGAAGTCCTGTTGCGATCTCGTGAAAGAGCTTGCTCAGGACTGTGAGGGTCGTGATGCTCGCAAAGGCACATAAGAGAGCCTACGACCAGTTTTGTCGATCTCGGCGTTGTGGAGCTGCTGGGCGAATGGTGACCGGACCCGGAGTTCGGGGCCCTTCTAGTATATGACGTAGACAGCGATGACGAGGATCAAGGAGATGCAGAAGAGGATCGTGTTGCCGTATTGCAGGTTGCGTGGAGGTCTGTAGTGGGAGCCAATATCTATTGGAAGTTCAGCTCAGCTCAGGCACGTACAGGTCGCTGCAAGACGTCACTACTCTGGAGGAGAATGGAGTGGCAGGGATTGTCAGGACACCAGCCAGGAAATCTCGAGACCATCCATTGCCACCAGCGGTTGAGGTGGACTAAGGGCTATAGGCACAGATCATGTAATCGATAGTAGCCATGTAAATGCTATATGCCTCGGCTATGCTCGCACCCTTCGTACTCCGCGACCGGGTCTTGATGGTGTCGAATAGCTAGGTAGCATATGCAGTGATGACTTCTGCGACTACCCCGTTTGCAAAGTTCACAGCTATGCTCTGCTCGATTTAGTGGGTCCGCTCGTAGTCGTTGAGGATGTTGTAGATGCCCATCCGAAACGCGGTGGCGGATGCTTGCTTACGGTACATTCCTCCGAGGCCGCGTTCTTGCCAAATGGTTTGCACGGCATTTAAGAGGCGCCTTTTCATGCCTAGCGTCGTTTACAAGGGCGGTCTTAATGCGCTCCGTTGGCGACGGCAGTGATGCTTGCGACAACGCCGGCGGTCATACTAGCGAGCATGTTGCGCGGAGGCGATAGAGTCCCGGTTTCTGGATCTGCAAATGCATTCTTGATTGTGTCGTAAGATAGGAAGCGGACGCCATCCTTGGAAATTGAGCCCACAATGAGTGGGAGCATCTCTTGTAGAGGGCACAAACGCCCTCATTGTGAAAGGCTTGTCTCACGACAACGAAAGGGTTCTTTGGAGTAGAAAACATCCTTGTCCTGCGAAGCTGAAACACGCGTTTTAGCGAACTCAAATGCCAAGAAAACTGGATGCCCCAGGTCAACCAATGAAGCCGCACGTCCACGCGCGCGCACTGTCCCTCCGACTGGCAGAGAACTTAAGTCGCCCTAAGCCTCAAAAGGAGTCATCTCGGCTGGCGTTTTTGGAGGCACCAATTGAATTGAGATGCAGATTGCAGTGCCTTCCTGAGCCGCAAGGATGTTCTCCACCATCGATAGCACGGTGAACTCCTGTCCAGCGGGAAGATGAGCAGAAATTGTTGCTACTGGACATACGGCGCCACGAAGACACTACTTGTCCGGATGCAGCTAAGGGTCAGCATTTTCCAAGGACGGCAGACGGGGGTCTTTGGACGTACATGAGGAAGGCGATCCCCTAGCTGGATGCATTTGAACCTTATGCAGGGAGAGCTCCTGCTCAGGAGAGATCAAATGAAACCCTATATTAGTGCTTGTCCGGCGGGTGCGAGGACATGTAGTGGAGACATTGTTTGATCGTACAGCGGCTTGCAGACAAGAAAAAGTGGGTACTTCGAATGGTCGGCGGCTCGAAGAAATGGAAGACAAGGGTTGAAACTTCCAGCATACAGCCGATCATGGACAATGGGTCAATACGCGGCGTGTAGGGCGGCTCGAAGACATTTCAAGGCGGGTTTGGACAATCACCTCAGCGTCTAGATGACGAAAAGAGTGTACAGCGTGTTCTCCGGCGGCTCGAAGACACGGGCCCCCGAACTGACCAAGAACTCGGTGCTACAGGGGTCGGTGGGCAAAAGCATCAGGACTCGGCATGTAGGGCGACTCGAAGACGCTGTCAAGTCCCGTGGGCGGCTCGAAGACGAACTCAAAAAGCCGATATGGGGAAAGAACAGTCGATATAGGTGGAACTTCAGAGTATAAGAATAAGGGGGACATTCCCCAGTGGACTATCTGCCGTCAAGAAACGTCTTGCAATCAAAACTGTGGCATCATAAAACGCCAATCTTGGATTAGTTTCCTTTCTGTCATCAAAATAATTCTGCCACCAAATCATTCTGTCATCGAAGTCATCTTGTGGCAAAACGATTCCACCAGCAAACCCTCCACCAAACCAAACCATCGAAAGTCAAAAGAGCCCTACTATACAAAAGGGACACGCACTTTAGCTGGCCACAATCGTCTTTACTTCGGAGAAGGTATGCCCTCAGTCGCACAAACGATCTTACCAAGATTCTCACAGAAAGCACAGCAGAAGAAGAGTTCATGTACCCGTCATTCCAGTGACAACGACCAAACCTCACAGCTCAACCAAGATGTGCTTCTACGAGCGTATCGATTTTCTCTGTGGCGATCATCGCTGGGGCACAATGCGGCAACAGTGTCCGCGTGAATACCGAACCGGCGAGTCGTGCCGTGGCGTCAAATTATCCCATGATGACTATATCAACAAGGTCGACAAAAGGTGCCATGTTTGCGAGGCCCTCGAAATTAAGGAACGAAAGTACCATAAGGAATTCTCGAGCTTGATGCGATGGCAGGAGCAGCAAAAGTGTGGGGTGCGGCGTGGAGCAAGCATTGAGAAGGCCCTAGAAACTTTGCAGGAGCTGGAACGTGAAATTGTGGAGTTGAACAACAAGAGGACAAGTGTAAATCGAAGACTATGATTGATCACCCCTTTTTGGCCAGGACTGGCAGAGCCAGGGTTGCGCTGGACATGCCCGGGTGTCTTTGTTAGGTATTGTCGGTTCTTGCGCAGCAAGACAATCTGCACAGCGTCTCATGTGCGACCTCCTTTTTCTCCCGGAGCTCTCTTCGGATCCACCTTTCATAATCCCTGAGGTATTTCTTCATAATCCAAAGCCTTACCTCATTGGTCTCAGACACTAAGTGACGACGCTTACTGAGCTTAGCAGCATACAAGCCCCAGTGAAGACCACAACCACTTTGTACCTCAAGGCACTATAAGTACTTACATCAGTGAGAGGTAACAGCATTGAATAGCGTTTGATAAGAGGAGTCACGAATGGGCATCAAGGTAAGAGATTCCAGATGCGACAGTCCCCACGACAGACACATAGCGGTTGTTGGCAAATTCAGGGAGCTGAGAGTAGTAATTTGGGAAAACTCCAAATGAGAGACGGAAGCGTGATATCGTCATGTTGAGAGCCTGCGTCTGCAGAAGGAGTAGGGAGCTATTTGAATAGCAGCGGCAGTTGCAAGCTTACCCCTCTACTAGCGCTTCGAACACAAAAGCTGCGCAAAGTAGTCTCCAAGCCGCGAAGCCACCACCGGCGGGTTCGAGGTGTTAGCTGGTTGCTTCCGCAGTTGGGTCGCGCATTACTGCTGATCCCATCCCGCTGAGATGTACTGACATGTTGAAATGTGGATCTGGATGTCCTTTGATCGTCAAGTTCATATGAACTACCCGACGTTGGTAGAGCTATCTTTGAAATACCGGAGAATCTGATAAGCGACTGACTGGACATAGAGTTGTCCTTTGAGGAGGACAGATGTCACGTGACAACTTAACTTTTCTGCGAAGGCCTGACGTCAGAGGCTTTGTTTTCATCCAACCCTTCTCGTGGTCCCTTCGCGTTTAGGCCAGCCAATCCATCTGTGCATGAAATCCTTGCACGGTCACTCTTTTAACAGACTCATCCACAAATGCGCACGCATGCTGGCAAAGCGTTGTACATGTCACACAGTGAAATCTGCACCAACTCGCTACCTTTGCTGATCTAGCTATCCTATCATGTTGTCGACGCGTGCTCGGACTCTCAAAAGGACGCGATCCAGGGCGGAAGGACCAGTCAGTATCCGGACTGCACCTACAAGTCCGCCCTCAAAACGCAAATGTCACGGTCTCGGTAGTGCGAAAGCTTCTGCACAGCCACAAAGGTGTTACCTCGAAGGACTGCCCACCGAGCTGCTCCAGCAGATATTCTTTACGGCGCTTAACGGTAATCTACTCAAAGCTTCGCCGCGAGTCGCCGTTAGGCTCTCAGGGAGCGATGCAGTTCGTCAAGCTGCTTTCTTCCTCTGCTTTTACAGTCCGGATATTGCCAAGATACGGAACCACTTCGAGTTCAGGGGTATCTTATCCGACATTTGTGTTCCTGTGCCATTCTGGGAGCTGAGGTCGATGACCCGTGCCGTTCTGAATAGTTCTTGGTGCAAATGGAGCTGGGTCAAGAATTTTCTCTACGGCTTACTTACCAATGCGGTATACCGCTTCGAGCGAGACTACACGAGCAAGGTAGACGAGAAGACGACTCATTACCTCCGCCGGATTTGCCAACACCGGGAGAAGAAGATCAGGGATCTTGCTATTAGGGAACTTCATGGGAAGGGCCCTAGAGGAGAAGACGTTGGCATAGGCATAAACCTTTTCGACATATCCATCAATTCATATCCCGATGAATGTGGGGACGATGTGTTCGATTTCCTTTATGACAACGATATGTGGACCGACTTTGATATCCTTCGCCTCCAATGTAACGCATTCGGAAGCAAGCAATTGAAGGCTGGGCAACTAAATGACTATTACCCCGACGATACTCCCTTTTTCGAGATCGTTGGCCAGGCGCTGAATATCGGAGATCCTGACCCCACAAAACCGACTCTGGACCTCTGGGAACGTCATGAAAGCCAGATGATGGACGCTGCTAAGCGTGGCAGCGAAAAGGAATTGCGGGACATACTACAAGTCGACTACTTCTTCTACCCAGAAGACGCGCCATACAGAATCTCCCCAAGACTATTTCGTGCAGCGGCTAAAGTTGACGTTGGCGACTCAGAGATCGATTGGAAAGGGCGCAACTTACACGTCCTTTTCGACATAGACCCTTTCTCGTTACCGCGGGGGGATCGTGCTCTCAAACGATGGGCAAGCTTCGCGGCTGATCAATGCAGATCACACAAATGGGAAATGCGACGTCTAAATCGTCAATTGGCAGCATGGCCTGTGGAGTCCAGCCTGCTTAGTTCACTGAAGAAGAAGGCGCTGGAGAAGAAAATGCAGCAGGTGGAATATTGGCACAATCGGGATGTAGCCATACTTCGCTACATCAGATATGGCGTTCTCGACTTTCATCCTGATCTACTATCGCCACGGCTTGCAGGTCAGATATTGGGACCTAGACCAGAAAGTGATTGCTTGGTCAAGTCGGCCGATCAAGTGGGGCAAGAAGCGAATGGAATTGCTCCGAACAACCCTAACGGAACTACTGGCTCAGAAGACGGCAATATGTCAGAAGATGGGATCTGGCTGGTAGATGAAAGAGAAACAGAATATCCAAGTGATTGGGAATTTGAGACTACTGACTCGGATCCTGAAAGTGAGCACCTGGAGGGCAATTTCTCTGAGTCGGACGATGAGCTGGAGAGCTTATATGACTTTCACGAAAGGATTGGTCGTCACTACCCATACCACTTTGCAGAACCCGACGGAGAATCAGTCGAGGAAGAGTCGAGCGATGAACTTGAATCCGAACGCGAAGAAGACTATCAAGAACGCCTCCAACAATATGAGGCACAGAGGCAAGAAGACTACTGGATGTATGTCACGGACTGGGTATCATATGAAGCTGCCAAAAAGCCTGAAGAGGAGTTTGCGTCATGGACTAGCGCAAAACAGTACCAATGGTATCAAGCGCCTTAGACTCCATCAACTCCATTGCCGGTCGTCAGTTGTACAAAGTAGAAAAGGTTGGCACAATCGAAAGCAGTCGTACCAGGGCGAACTTCGCAATAAGACCCAATTACTACGTCTCACGCAATGCTCGTCTTCCTCTCATACTCAACAGATGTCCTCCGGTACTCCGCCGCGACCTGCTTCCACAGTTCCGTCGTATCAACCTCCGGAGTTCTCTGATTCATCGCAGCGTGTGCGTTTCCCACCAAGATTGACGCTCTATTGCTGGTGGTCATCGTCGTGTCGCTCCCTTCCCGCTGCCGTCGTCCGGCATTTGTCAAATATTGCCGACACCAGCTTGAAGGCATGAAGAGCGAACGGCTCGAGCTGGGCCTTGGGCCAAATAGGACACCCTTGAATTATCTGCCGGCGGTTCAATAGGCAGGTTGCTGATGACTGGGGGTGCTCGTAAGCTGATGCGAAGAAGTTCTGGCGTTGGCGAATGTCGCTAATTGTGTTTCTGTTTGAGGATCAGAGCAAGAATGTGGCAGTGTATAAACGGCACGTAAATTTCGTTCTTCGCAAAGGTTCCTTTAGAAAGCCAAATATTTCGGAATCGGGTAGACTGAGAGAAATTGTGAAGCATCCATGAGCGAGAAAGTACATGCCTTTAATGGAGGTCATGACGTAAGTACAGCATCAGGGCCGCCACCTGCCGCCAGGCCCTCGGTCTAAAGTTCGGCTGAGGCGGAGCGCCGGTAAATACTGGGTGTAAGAATGTCGGATAGAAGAATATCCGGAAACATCTTGTATGGAGGTTTTACTGGTGGCTTCTTCTGGCCACGGGTGAGCCTCACATCATCCGAGCTCTGCGTTTTCTACGCATTTGGCATTCAATGGTAAAGATCCGGTTACGACCACAGTCCAGGCAGCTACATTTAGTTCTAAGCCGTCATAGCAGCTGACCACGTCGGAGAGTTTCGTGCCTGTAGGAAACACACCGACTATTTCAATGCGGCGCGCCTTAGTGGCAATCTTCGTGAGCTGACTAATCGCCAAAGTGCGCAGTATTGATGCTCGGCCAAAAGCTGAGGGCGCCGGAAATGCGCGGAATTGCCAGTTTCGATAGATGAAGGAACCATTGGAGAAAAAACTGGAGTAGGAAAGTCACCAGACTGCACTAGGTGGATGGCGGCTAGGGAATTCGCAGTCACTGGGACATCATGCAAGGTTGGGCTTCGGCATGGAGTGTGTACGCGAAGGCCGACCTCCGCGGCTAATGGAAAATGCGGATGGTAGAGGCAGTCTGGAATGGTTTGTGACTCCTTTCGGCAAGAAAGTGCTGGGCGGCAGATATTGCGGGCCCAATCCAAAGAAGTCTTTCTGGGATCATAATCTATCTACCTTACAATGATCACCTTCACCGTTCGTCTTCAGCAAGTTGGCTCCCGGCGCGGAACGGGGCAAGTCCGAGATTTTTGGGGTATGCCATTGTGTGAATCTCCAAGCGGCAGAGCTAGTTGCCCCCTAGGCTCGTCCTGCTGAGCCCAACTCACAGTCACCCAGCCAGGTTCTTCTGGAAGGCCTTTCACCACCTTTCACCCACTCTATTGCTTGATGCCATATCTGATTGCTCAACATGACACTTGCTCAGGCTGATCTGGCCTTAGCCATTTCCAGAACTTCCCAACAATATCTCCGCCATGCCGCGACCACGGTCCAGAAACCAGGCGAGTTCCTGCTTCCGAATTTACAAATGCCCCTATAGTCAGCGGCGGTGCGAGATCTTTCCGTTCCATCAACGATATAAGCTTTGGGGTACGGTAGAGTCGTTCTCTCTTGCTCTCAGAAAAAGAAGGTGTGGAGGTGTCGTATGAGTGTTGCAAACTGGTCTGTAATGTTCTACAGCACCTCCGAACCCTCCTCGAGCGCGTTCAGTAAGCTAGAGTCGGTTTCGAGGATCTTTTGGAAATAGTGAAGGGAGGCAAGCTTCTGGAGACTGCCGAGGAGAGGGGCCTTGCTGGAGCCGTTGTGAGGAGTGCGGAAGAAGAGGATACCGAACATACACAGTAGATAGGGTGCAGGTGAGCGGCTTTCGCAGCTGTTTGGCTCACGGAGTTCGCCAATGCCTATATTTTGTTGCGTTAGAAAGTATCGGCTTGACACTTTGCTCAAAATCCTGTGGCAGGGACCACGCACTCTCTTGACAATGATACCTCCCAACGAATGGCAAAGGAAGATGATGGGTCTATCAGACACTCCTTCGAGCTGCTTCGTTGTCAGTAAACTCTTTCAGGTCTGCCTCGAGTATCAATCTAGCTTAATTGATTCTCCATCAAAGACATTGCTTCATACCTCTCTGTCCGCTTGTAGCTCTGCGATTAGAGTATAAGCGTGCTGTAGATTTCGGTCCGAGGATGTCTCCTTCCCTGGAAAGAAGCAACATTCGCGTTGTAACCCCAGGTCAGAATACGGGCACCTTCAACGTAATTAGGTAGAAGATCCGGGTGACTGAGGCAACAGATGTCATTCTTGTCAGATGTCCATGTCCACATCGCGTCACCATGCACGGCGACAATACTAACCGCATAAGTCTCGGTACCTGTGAAAACACGGCAGAAAACGACGCCTTTGGGAGCTGTTTTCAGCACCCTTTCCACACACCCCAACCCGCCGTCTGGCCGCTTTAACCTTTTATAGGCTCCAGCACACCAAGCGCTTAGAGAGCCTCCACCGCAGAAAACCGTTGCTCACGCTTTCGACATCCACTCTCACTCCACCTCCCCCCTTCCTCCCCTTCCTCAGAGGGACCTATTTTGGCTCCACGAGCTCTATCCCCAAAATGGACTCCTCTCCATCTACCCTGCGAATCATGGCTCGCTGTATATATAGGACTGCGTTACCCACAGGCCTTCGCTTTCGCCCTCGCCTCCCTATCCATCGTCGCCCTCTAAGCTCAGGCGTCTACTCTCTTTTCGGCCGGACGCACGCTTCAAGTCATGAACGCACCACCATTGCCGACACGCCCTGTCCCTCCTCGTCCACACTGGACCGAACCCGTGTCCCGTGAGGAAAAATTAGCGAGACAGGAGAAATTTCAGAAGATTGGTTGGCTTCCGCCGAACCATAAACCTAAGACGAAGAAAGGTATCGCAACAGCCAAGAGGCTCTGGGATAAATACGTAATTCGTGGCTGTCACCTTTGCCTGCAGTGTGGTGTCTCGGTGCGTACGGCTAACAGTATGTTGCCAGGTATTGTGAGCATAGTTGAGGCCCGTAAAGAGCGGCGTGACCTTCCCGCCAGCTAAAGTGGGTTAAGAACCCTGCTCTTGAAACTGCTGAATTTTTTCCTTAAGCTAAGCCGTCCTGCCTGTCGAGCCTTTTCCAGTTCTACGAACCCAAAAAGCACCTCACCACTGCCCCGAGCCCGCACAAGTCCCAGATCCTTGCCTCGCTTGTTCTGGCTTGACTTCTTCCGTTCTCTGTTCGTAATCTGGGTGAATCGCCGTATCTCACCTGATCAGAAATATGGCGCTCGGCGTTGTGGGTCTGGTGATAGCGCCGCGTCCAGTTCTCGTTCTGCGGATCAGCTCTCCCGCGAGCAGATTGATGGCTATGTCGCCTCCGCCGCTGACGGGGAAGCCCCGTTTCTGGCCCCCAGGGCAAGAGGGTGTTGCCGTATATTTGTCGTCGGATTCGTAGCCACAAGGAATTCACATTAGTATCTCCGCTGTGCTGTTTATAATAGAGTAGCCGAGGATAGTGTGCGTGTCGCTTTCGACGTTTGTGGTGCCGTCGATGTCGCCGCCGAGGAGGGCTCTGGTGAGGATTCCGAGCGACAGAATTACGCTGTTGTTGACTAATTTTCTGAGAACTGGTGTCTTGAACGATTGCTGGAGCCGAATCTCGATCCTCCTGGTCGTCTTGGCCCAGATCTTCGTCCGGCGGGGGCTCAAGATCAGCTATCATTGGTCGGGTTGGCTCGGTCTGCTCTGTGGAACATGACACTGGCGCTTCGGCTGGGGCTTCCAAAACTGATTCAACAGGGAGGAGGGTTGCATCGCCGCTCTGCCCCAAGCTTTTATCATTCTCGTCCTCCTTCAAGACCATTTGATCGAGGTTTAGGTCATCCAGTTGATGCGCTTCGGGGAATACCTCGAGGCGAATTTGGGCACAAGGAGGTGATACCCGTCCAACTGACGAGACTGTCGACGGGAGCGAAAGGCGCGAGACATTAGCAACGGACTCATTATTTTGGGGAAATAAAGGTCGCCGTCCCGGATTCAATTTTCGAATTGCCGCCATTTTGCGCTCCAAATCATTGCAAAGAGTTCTCAGGGCGTGACGGAATATGTTGGCACAATGCTCGTCCTGAAACGAAACGGTCTCGGGGACCGTCCAAAGTGAATATAATGACTGATGGCTCCCGGCTACTTCAAAGCGGCCGTGGGCTCTGATGAAATGGTAACACAGGTAACAGGAGAGCTTATTGCACGCTATATACGAAACACAAGGCTGCAAATCGGGATGCTCTTCATAGAAAACAATAAGTTGGATTTCACAATGAAGGCGATATCTCGGCCAGAGTTCAAGCTTAGACTGAAGGGTCCGATTCGAACGAGACTGAAATTTTCGACCTCCTCGACGCTGCAGGTCGTCCACTGACCGACCACTCAACTCCGGAACTTCAGTCCTCGACGTGGAGACAGCATGGAGGCCAATAGCCCTATTATTCTTGACGAGCTTCTCTCCAAATGCGTGGATCGTGACCGCAGCTCTGTAATACCGGGATATCTTTCCCAGTCGTTCCACAATGCAGCTAGCGGCAAACCCTCGCACATCTTCTCGCTTCGAAGCCCGGAGGTTAAACTCCAGGAATTGTTTGAAGCTGCTGGATCGACGCACGTCATGTGCAACTCGCGCTAGAGACATCATTTTCTCTATACTCCGGTTGCGTAAATCAGCCAGCTCAGATGATAAATTTCTCAGCTCGTCCATCCGACTTCTGCACAATGCCATGTAACGAGCATGGTTCTCTGCACAGTGTTTCCGCAGCTGTTCAACGTCGTGTGAGGCTTCCTTGCTACCGTTAGTCGAAACAAACGCCGGAGTGAGATACTGGCTCGCTGGCATGCATCCTGCATTCTGAAGCTCATTACGAAAGTTTTGGGCATGCTTCAAGAAGCGACCGCTGCACCGCCCCAGGATTTCGCGCAAAATCTCTTGCCGCCTCTCGTCTCTCACATCTGTTGCTGCCTTGCCGTTAATTTAAGGGGAATTACGAGGGGAAATAAATGAAACGAACTTGTCGGGAGGCTCTTGGTCATGAGTTGCAGGATGCGGCGCAAATGAAGGAGCGTCCCATCATCGAGACCTTCGTTCCTTGCCAGACGCAAAATAAAGGCCCTATTAGGTTCGTCGACATCCATACACACCGCGGACACGTTGTCCTTGCCGCCGGCTCCTGCAACAACGAGAGCAAAATCATCAAGGAAGTTTTGGAAAAGTTGGTTCGAAAATTGGCTTCCAGGTATCGCTGTATTGGCATCGCTTTGTACAACACCTCGTTTGATAGGCTGACCCTGAGTCTGAGAGTTTACGTCGAGGAGGATGGCATTCTCAAAGAAGGACAGTCGGTCAAGACCTTCCCAGACGTGACATTGAAGCATTGCTCAGGAGACGACCAACTGAACTGGTGCGGAGGTGAGGATTTGCTCCCGCAGGGAAATCATGTAAGGGCCTCTCGAGGGAACGAGGCCCTTTCCCCTCGATCTGGCAGGGCGGGGTGGATAACTGTAGCTTGATCTTACTGGCTCTCGTACAACACGAAGATCCAACGAAAAGGCTCGAGAATGCGTGACACAAGTCCTTCCCCACCTAGCCCGAAGATAGTCAGCCGGACTATGCAACGAGTCATGTCCGCCACGGACGAAACAGGTGACGGAAACCTTAAGGTTGATGGCCTTTGTTCGGAATTGAGCCAAGCGGTCCTTTGCACTTCGCGGGGTCTGAGAGCTCCTTCCAATTTGCTGTGCTGGCCGCTTGTGATTTGTCGAATTCAGGAAGTGCTTTTTGGCGAATTTGCGTACTCATAATTAGTGCTAGGCAAAAATCGAGCCGCCACAGGCCAAATTACGCAGTACATCCAAGTTGGTCGCTTCACACGACTACTTTCGTCTTTAATTGAGAGTGTGTACGAAGTGGAGCCTGGCCAGGGTCTCGGCGAGGACCAAGACACGGCAAAGAAGCTTCTTGCTCACCACGGCCGTGCGGCCGTTCCCCCGACTGCTACCCTTGGCGCTCCCCGTGGCTGCAGAACCACTTTGCGCCTGCCAGGTAGATGATTTATTCACTTGCTAGATTCACTCCTTGCATGACCCCCTTCACGATTATCTGCTGCCTCTTACGACTGCCTCGTTGCGACCGAGCCTGATGACTACATTCAACAGCTTCGGCACCATGGTTTCTATTTCGAAGCCAACAGTTCTAGTGCTAGCTTATTTAATCCTCTAGAGGTGTAAACGCCGTCGTATGCTGTCATGTGGAAAAGCCATTACTCTGCGGCATATCTAGCCAATGGATGGTCATCTAGTACGGTTTGTGTAAGTGGAGCCTCTGAGCAAAGATGCAACGTATAGAGTAAGCAGGCTCGAGCAATGCTTGTGTGAGCCGGCGCCGTATCAAAGTTGAAGTGTGATACGACAGTTGCAGGTAATTGGTTCGACGGCAGATATTCTTTGATCGAGAAATGTGCCAAGTGAACTTTAGGGACCATCTGACCACGGCCTGGTTCTTTAGTGGTCGATGGGACTATGATGACCAGACTCGCACAAATAGTGATAATGTCTCGGGGGCCTGGAAGACGTTGCTCAAGGGCAAATCCAAGCTCTTCGTCAAGATTGATTGTAAGTACCTCGACCATTTCGGCTAGACGAAGTGGACGAGCCGAGGAAAATTGCGATATTCTCCCAGGGAATGAATCTCTCAACGTAAATGAGCGCATTGGGGACGAATGCGAGTCCAAAAAGATAGGCTAGGATCGCGTGCATATACGGTAGGATGTTGATGGTCGTCTCACCCAAGTGTTGGCACGCATAGGCAGTGGCATCATCGGATCCCGAAAATTTGGCATCACTGGATGTTGAATCGGGAACAGGAAGCAATGTCCAGTATGCTTTCATGGACGCGTCTTTGGCGTTGGGATCTTGAAGCATGCATTTGTCCATTCGGAAGGGTATCTATGGTCTGTGTACGGATCTTCCTCCGGAATGCGGGACGGAAGCAGCCCGAGCACGGTAAACGCGAATGTCGAAGCCAGTGCTTCCTGTCCCACGACTAGGTCGAGCAAAACGTCCCCCACACAATCCAAGTCTGAATATTGCGTGAGGTCGCTCGTCATTCTTCTTTCAACAACACACCTGACAATCCTGTCCTTGCCCGAACTAATAATGCGTGCCCAACCCCAGTTTTGGAATTGAGATAGGCCGAGTATCACATCGAACTTGAATCCAGCGACGTTCCTTTCCCTAACCCCTCGCTACCCGCCTTCAACTCACCCTCGAGCGCCTATCTGATGTCTTTCGACACTCCCAACCCAACATACAGCGCCTCCGACCCTTACGCAACCTTCCTGAACGCATCATGCTTCGAGCACCTGCTGATCGAGCTCGTCCCGCTCGCAGAGCGCATGGCTCGTCGCCTGGAAGACAGCATTGACGGGCGTGGCGGCCCAGTCGGAGGCGCAGCTGGTGCGACGATTGGCGGCAGCACAACGGGTACAGGCACGTCGACGGAGAAGGAGCAGGACGATGAGCGATTCCGAGATGCGGTTTATTTCCGATTGGAGGGTCTTGGATACCGAGTCGGGCAGGGTTTGAGTGAGCGGTAGGTACGGCTTTCCGGGTTCCATTCAGGCTGTGTCAGGTGAGCAAGTGCTTCAAACAAAAGTACGGCCAGACTGCGAATTTGCGGTAGGCCTGCTCGGTCGCATCTCTATCACCAGACTTCTCTGGCCACTGGTTCCCTCGTTTTCAAAAGCATTGCTCTAACAATAGCTCTTTAGCTTCTCTCGAGATCGCCCACGCTTCACCGACAATCTAGACGTAATCAAGTTCCTTTGCAAAGATCTTTGGACTATCGTTTTCAAGAAACAAATCGACAACCTCAAGACAAATCACAGAGTACGATATTTAGACCTTCCTATTTTCAGGTATCTGCTAATTTAGCGGTACATTCAGGGCGTCTACGTCCTTACAGACAACATGTTTCGACCGTTTGCACGCATGAGCATGGCCAACAGGACCGAGGCCGTCATAAAGGCTCAAACAGTTAGTCATTTTCGGGACTGTACATGAAATTCATTCAACAATCTAACGAAAATCAGCATTTGTTCTTTCCGGCCGGTATCATCCGTGGCGCTTTGGCAAGTTTGGGTATCGAGGCCACCGTCCAGGCAGAAACGACAGAGCTACCTCAGGCCACCTTTCAAATCAAGACCCTTCAATCGAAAGCCTGATTCAAATATCAAGTGCCCAATTGGTTCACTACCATTCCGAAACTGAAGCTATGGATGAGGGTGCAAATACGGTCTATTGTGATGACTATGCTGCATTTCTAAGTGATGTGGATGGGAAGAATGAGATCAAGACGATCTTGCGTCATCGTCAAACTTTTAGAGCATGGCCCTGTTTGCGTACCACCCGAAGTCAGCAAGTGATTATGGAAGTGCTAGGTCCGACGGGCACACAGATGGAACGTTCGCATACGTGGTCTCGTGACTGAGGAGAGGATTCGCGCAGACGCTCACCTACACCATCAGAGTCAGGGACTGATGACAGTAAGGTGGGAGGGATGCATTACTTGGATGGAGGGTTTGCGACGAATTCAATGCCCTTTTCGATGTTGCCCTTGAGACCCTCAATGCATTTCTCAAGGAGTTTCTTCTCATAGGCGTTGATATTGCCAAGAACGTTGATGGCTTTCTCGGCTCCGGATGGCTGCGGAGTAGAGGTCAGTAAATGTGGGGGACTTTTGATAGGGTTTACTGGAGGACTTACGCCGAGCTCGACTGGGACGGAGAAGAAGTTGCAGCCGGTTTCCTTTGCAATTTCATCGCCGCCAGGAACACCTGGAAGATAGACGAATGTTGGCTCTACGATGCCTTTTTCTCCCTTTGCCGCCTTCATGAGACGTTCGGCGAAGCTGGATTTGTTAGATGATAAAAGAGACAAAAGACTTGGTTAGCTTACCGGAAGCCGGCATATGCCATGGACAGAGTTGCGGAACCAGCGCCGTCCTTGGCCTTGACAACCTCATCACCGCCAAACTGGACACCTATGATCAAGATTAGTTTAAGCTCAGAGAAAGCAGGTTGGTTTTGACGTACGATTGACCAAAGCATCAAGCTTGTCTTCTGGAATCTCAACCTTAGGCTCAGCCTGGCTAAAGAGCGGAACGATTGTTTCGCCAGAGTGACCGCCAATGACTGGGATCTTCGTCGCGGTTGGATCTCGCGCGCCAGTGATTTCCCGCACAAAGGTTTCGGCTCGAACCACGTCTAGACTGGTAACACCAAAGAGCCTCTTCGCATCGAACTTGCCAGCCTTTTTTAGGACCTCGGCGGCGATTGGGACCGTGGAGTTGACGGGGTTCGAAATGACGAGGATGTAAGATGTTGGACAGTGTTCCGCAATACCCTCAATCAAGCCCTTGACGATACCAGCGTTGATCTTGAAGAGGTCGTCTCGGGTCATTCCAGGTTTGCCTGTATCCTTCCTTCAGAAAGCTGCCCATCGCTATAGCTGGGGGAAGGAGGAAACCTACGTGGAAGGCCAGCAGGAATAATACAGATATCTGCGCCAGTGAGAGCACGTTTCAACCCGTCATCATCTGGTAGGTATCCGGTGATTTTCTGCACGCCTTCAGTATCATGAGTCGCAATGGGAATTTTTGAGCAGCTCACCGCTACTGATGAGATGTGTGACAGATCGGCAGTGACACCTGGAGTGTTGACCACATCGTAGAGGGAAAGTTCGTCGATGAGAGGGGAGACTTTGCAGAGAAGCGACAGAGGCTGCGAAATCACAAGAGTCAGGTAAATGACAGCATGACGTTTGAAGACAATTGCGGACCTGCCCAATACCCCCGGAAGCTCCAAGGACGACGGCCTTCATATTGAATTGATGGCGGGGTTATCTGCTGAGGGGCGGTCAGCTAGGGCTCTTCAATCCGAACGCCTGAGCGAACGACTCACGGAGTTTGAAGGTCTTGATGAACTAGTGATTGAAGGAAGTAAGTAGTACAGAAGAATGTCTCAGTGTAGAATGAGTTGCTGGAAAGCTACGTCTGAGAAATGCCGGAATATTAAACGAGCTTTAAGAGAAGTTGACAAGCAGCGGCATCGGCATGCGGGAACGAAAATGCTTGGCCGGACTGCCCCGCAGCGACGGAGAAATCAGGAGAAATTATGGCCACACTTTACAAGACAGTTACGATTGGACCTTCGACCCGGTGATATGAGACGGCGGCAAGACCTGAGACCCCTATCATGTGTGAGCAACTATCTTGTTCAATTGCTCATTCTACGTTGGGGCAGCTTGCGTGGCAAACACCAGCATCTGAGCATTGGCGCGGGCATTGCCACCGGATGGCCATGGCTCTGCCTCTTGCCCGGTTTCGATTGTCCTTCCACATTGGCCATGCACGTGAATTCAACTCCAGCCATCCATCTTAGAAGGACGCCGTGATCCTGAGATACAGTTCACTTC
>Ga0335072_10000423_pt1 | contig 84660 bp, 68 predicted proteins | sample Lox_Sample_21_FD_206725 | JGI IMG/M metagenome (GOLD analysis project Ga0335072, IMG submission 206725) | Soil microbial communities from Loxahatchee National Wildlife Refuge, Florida, United States - Lox_Sample_2.1 | ecosystem: Environmental > Terrestrial > Soil > Wetlands | place: USA... | reverse complement strand
ATACCGGCCGCGCCCTCCAGCTGCGCCATGTGCGCACTCGCATCTACACGCCGCGCACCAACGGCAAGGCTGAGCGCTTCATCCAGACCATTTGCCGCGAGTGGGCTTACGCCCGCCTCTATCCGAACTCCGCCGAGCGCGCTCGCTCTCTGCCGCTCTGGACTCATCAATACAACTGGCATCGTCCCCACACCGCTGCCAACCACAAGCCCCCCGTCTCCCGCTCCGGAATCGTTGTCAACAACCTCTTGACACACCACATCTAAAGACCGGGGCTTCTACCGTCTTCCTCGCTTGCGCGAGGAATTGCAATGCAGGGCCTTGCGAAGAGCGGGTAGGCGAAGCTGGAAGTAGGCAGGCTGAAGCGGAGTTCCGGGCCTGAAGGCCCTCCTTCTTTTGCTACGGTTCTTTCCCCGGTCTAAAGACCGGGGCTTCTACCGTGTTCCTCGCTTTCGCGAGGAATTGGAAGACGGGGTAGCTGGAAGCTGGCAGCCGATAGCTGGTAGCTGGAAGCTGGGGGTGGTATCCCACATCTGCCAACGGCGGGCAGATGTGGGGCACCCGGCGGGAAGCTGGAAGGGGAATTCGGGGCCTGAAAGGCCCTCCTTCTTTTGCTGCGGTTCTTTCCCCGGTCTGAAGACCGGGGGCTTCTACTCGAAATTGGCTGCGGCTGTTCCCCGGCCTGAACGGCCGGGCTTGTACCTTGATCCTTCCTACCTGGATCCTTCCTACCTTGATCCTTCCTACCCGGATCCTTGCTTCGTGAATCCTTGCTTCGTGAATCCTTACTACCTTGATCCTTACTTCCTGCGGGCCGCCTTTTTGGCGGGCGATTTGCGCGTGGTGCGGGCAGGCTTCCTGCCTTCCGACCGCGACGAAACACCGTCTGTCGGCACTTCCGGGAGCATCCGGTCTCCGAGCACGTGCAGGCGCAGGAAGTTGGTGGATCCGGAGCGCGTCCGCGTTCCCGCAACGATTCCCATAATCTCTCTGGGCTTCACATAGCCGCCCTTCTCCAGCGTGGTCTCGGCGAGGTCGACCATCTGTTCGGCGGTGTGCAGCTTGGGACAGCGAATCGGGTGAACGCCCCAGAGCATGGCCATGCGGTGAATCACCGGCTCGACGCTGGACAGCGCGTAAATCGGCGGCTTGGGGCGGTATTTGGAAAGCTGCCGCGCGGTCGTGCCGGTTTCGGTGAAGACGGCGATGGCGCTGACGTCCAAATCCTCAGCCGCGTGCGCAGCCGACTCGCAGATGGTTTCTGCAATCGACAGCCGCACCTGGTGGTGGCGGGAGTCCCAGGTGGTGGTCTCGCGCAGATGGGTCTCGGTCTCGCTGACGATCTTGGCCATCATCTTTACGGCTTCGACCGGATACTTGCCCGCGGCAGTCTCCGCCGACAACATCACGGCGTCGGTTCCGTCGTAGATGGCATTGGCAACGTCGCTGGCTTCGGCGCGCGTGGGGCGTGGATTCTCGATCATCGATTCCAGCATCTGCGTGGCGGTGATTACCGGCTTGCGATACTCCGCAGCACGCCGGATCACGTGTTTCTGAATGGCCGGGACTTTTTCGGGTGGCATCTCCACGCCGAGGTCGCCGCGCGCCACCATGACGCCGTCGGCGTTTTCGAGAATGGCCTCGAGGTTCTCGATGGCCTGCGGCTTCTCCAGCTTGGCGATGATCCAGGTTTCGAGGCCGAGCGCGGCCACCCGAAACTTCACGTGGCGCACGTCTTCGGCGGTGCGGACAAAGGAGACGGCGATGGCATCGACGCCATGCTTCATCCCAAACTCGAGGTCCTCCTCGTCCTTTTCGGTCAGCGATGGGACGCGCACCGGAATGCCCGGCAGGTTGATGCCTTTGTGCTCGCCCAGCATGCCGCCGTTGATGACTTCACACTCCACGTCCTCGCCGGGAATTTCAATCACGCGCAGCTCGATGAGGCCGTCGGAGAGGAGAATGCGCGCCCCCGGTTCCAGGTTTTCAGCCAGCGTGGGGAAGGTCGTGGCGATGAGCGTGGACGTGCCGAGAATGTCGCGCGGCGTGATGGTCAGGCGCTGGCCGCCCTTCAGCTGCACTGGAATGCGGTTCTTGAGCCGGCCGGTGCGGATCTTGGGGCCCTGCAGATCGCCGAGGATGCAGATGGGCTTGCCTTCCTCGCGCGCAACCTTGCGCACCATCTCAATCAATTTCAGTTTTTCCGGGTGAGTTCCGTGAGAGAAATTCAGACGGGCCACATCCAGCCCGGCGCGGAGCAGTTCGCGAAAGACAGGTTCCTGCGAGGAAGCGGGCCCCAGCGTGGCGACGATCTTGGCGCGGCGCGGGTTTTCCCCCAGGAGGCCCGGACCAGACAGCGTGAAATTCATCCAACCCCCAAACTTTCAGTTGTCGTTCTGTGTGGTGGTAACAAAGCGGTGCGGTGCAACCTGATTTTATCGTGTCACGGCGCTGCTTTTCACGTTCCCTGGGAGCGAGCGCTGGTTTGCGGAATCTCGACGACCTGCGCATGCTGGAGGCTGGGCGTCGGTCCTGCGGTGATGGACAGCGGCGCGGACTCCGGCAGAGGGAAGAGCTGGGCATTGAACTCAGCGCCGATGAGCACGCTGAGCGACACCATATAGAGCCAGACCAGGGTGGCCACTCCCGCAGCGAGCGAGCCGTAGACGATGGAGTAGTCGGCAAAGCGAGTGACGTAAAAGCCGTAGAGCAGGGTGGCCAGAAACCAGATGGCGGTGGCGATGGCCGCGCCGGGCATGGTCTCGCGCCAGCGGCCGCGTACCATAGCGAACTTTCCTGTCCGTGTCGCCGTCTTCTGGCGCGGCACGCCGTAGTGGTAGATCATGGCGAGAGCCACGACGCTGGCGAAGAGCGCAATGGCCCAGCGGATGAGCCGCCACAGGATGATCACGGTATAGTGCAGCTCGAAGCCGGAGTTCTGGATCATCCAGCGCTCCATCCCATGGCCGAAGGCGAGCAGGACGGTGGCAATCGCCATCGGCACCATGGTCCCCGGAACCAGCAGGAGGGCGACCACCCGCTCGCGCACGACCCCGAAACTTCCGCGGGGCAGGCGGTAGGCGCGGCGGAATCCCTCCATGAGCGAGAGCAGCACGCCCATAGCCGCGAAGAGGGTGACGAAGACCGAGCCCCAGACGATGTGCATGGAGCGCGCGTGGTTCACCATGAAATACATCTGAACCAGAGACATGGTGTCGGGCGGCAGCACCTGCTGGAAGGCGGCGCGCAGTACGCCGCGGATATCGTCGCCGGCCGGCAGCAGAGCTACGAGGGTGGTGACCACCAGGAGCGCCGGAAAGATGCTCAGGATCGCCGAATACGCTGCGGCCTTTGCCATGGAAAACACGCCGTGGCCGAACGCGGCCCACAACGCCTTTCGCAGGTGCCTGAAGATACGCAGCATAAGCGCTTCTAAGTTTACCCGCGACTGGGGGTGCACGGGGGGACTGGGCGTTCAGCGATCCAGGCAACTGTCCGGCGAAGGGTGAGTGGGATCCCACACCTGCTAACAGCGGGCAGATGATCGGGCACCCCGGCCTGAAGGGGGAAGCTGGGAGGAGATTCCGGGCCTGAAGGCCCTCTTTTTTGCTGCGGCTCTATCCCCGGTCTAAAGACCGGGGCTTCTACCGCCTTCCTCGCTTGCGCGAGGAACTGGAAGGTGAGGTCGAGGAGGCTGGAAGTCGGAAGTCTGAAGCTGGAAGCCGGAAGGGGATTCCGGGCCTGAAGGCCCTCTTTTTTGCTGCGGCTCTATCCCCGGTCTAAAGACCGGGGCTTCTACCGCCTTCCTCGCTTGCGCGAGGAACTGGAAGGTGAGGTCGAGGAGGCTGGAAGTCGGAAGTCTGAAGCTGGAAGCCGGAAGGGGATTCCGGGCCTGAAGGCCCTCTTTTTTGCTGCGGCTCATTCCCCGGTCTAAAGACCGGGACTTCTACCGCCTTCCTCGCTTGCGCGAGGAACTGGACGGTGAGGTCGAGGAGGCTGGAAGTCGGTTGGGGAGTGGAACGCGGTCTCCCACATCTGCCAACTGCTGGAATCCTGAAGGGGATTCCGGGCCTGAAGGCCCTCTTTTTTGCTGCGGCTCTATCCCCGGTCTAAAGACCGGGGCTTCTACCGTCTTCCTCGCTTGCGCGAGGAACCGGAAGATTAGGTCGAATGGCAGGAAGGCGGGAGGCCACTTGCGCGAGGAACCGGAAGGTGAGGTCGAGTGGCTGGAGGGAATCAGGGGCGCTTCCAGTGCTCGAGGAAATTGGTGACCGATTCCGGGTCCATGCGCCGCATGGCCTCGAATTCTCCGTTCTTCTGGCTGTAGAGCAGGTGTCCGTGCGAATCGAGAACGGCGAGGGCCGGAACGCCGCGCTTGAGAGGCACGTCGTACTTCTGCGCCACGTCGACATTCTTGTCCATGTGGCCGATGTCGATGTCGACCAGCACGAAGTTATGGGCGAGCAGATCGGCGTTGGGCTGCTTGTGGAAATAGATGTCGAGCACCTTGCAGTCGCCGCACCAGTTACCGCCGAAGTCGAGCAGGACGCGCTTGTGCTCCGTGGCTGCCCGGGCCAGCGCGTCGTGGATCTCCTCGTGGGCGTCGGCGCTCTCGTTGTAGATCTGGCGGAACTGCGCAGCCAGGCTGCCGGCGCTCACGACGAGCGCAGCAGCGGCTGCAAAAGCGGCGCCTGTGCGCCGGAGTGCGGAGAATTTTGGGTTCATCGTTTGGCTCGCACGGGGAACTGGGATCCCCGTGCTCATCAGGATGCCATAATTTGCGTCCGCGTCGCTTTTTGTCAGCAGAGGAACGGCCAGCAGGAAGCTGGTAGCGGGTGCGGATTCCAGGCCTGAAGGCCCTCCTTTTTTGCCGCGGTTTTTATCCCCGGTCTAAAGACCAGGGCTTCTACCGTCTTCCTCGCTCGCGCGAGGAAGACGGTAGGTGAGATCGAGTGGCTGGAAGTCGGTTGGGGAGTGGAAGGCGGTCTCCCGCATCTGCCAACTGCGGGCAGAGCGATTCGGCTCGGCTCCTCCTCGTCGGCAAGGTGGGCACCCGGCGGCAAGCTGGAAACCTGAAGCCGGAAGCTGGAGGCTCGAAGCAGGTAGCAGGTAGCAGGTAGCAGGAGGCCTTCGTGTTCAGTTTGTCTGAAGGACGTAAACGTTGGGACCGAGGGTTGTGACGAAAAGACGGCTGCGGTACGGGTCGATGTCGGAGTAGTTGGGGCCACCGGGGATCGAGACGGTGTTGATGATCTTGTCGTTCGCGCCGTTGATCACCTGGATGGCGCTCAGGCCGTTGCTGGTGTTGTCGACGTAAACGCGGTTGCGCAGCGGGTCCACGGAGAGATCGCCAGGTTGACCGCCGGTGGTGATGGTGGTCTTCAGGGTATTCGTCCGCCCGTCGATCACGCTGACCGTGCCCAGCTGGTCGGCGGTGTAGACGAGGTTGTGGACGTAGTCGACGCCTACGCTGAAGGTGAGATCGCCCCCTGCATTCACTGTGGTCAGGATGGTATCGGTGGCGCCGTTGATGACGCCGACCTTACCCGGGAAGAGATCCTCCGCGACATAGATGCGGTTGGTCAGGGGATTGACGGCGAGGTTCTCGACTCCCTGGGGGAAAGAGATGTCTTTGAGGATGTTGTTGGTCCTGCCATCGACGACATAGACATTGGACTCGAAGTCCGAGACGTAAATCTTATTGGTGGCGATGTTCACGGCCACGCCGACGGCGGGAACATTGACCGTGGCGACCACCAGATTGGTCGTGGTGTCGACCACATAGAGGGCCTGCGAAGTGGTGACATAGAGCCGGTTGGTCAGCGGATTGACGGCAACCTCTTCCGGACCATAGGCCGACTCAATGAGGGCATAGCCGAGGACGGTGTTGGTTTTTTCGCTCACGATGGCGACGGCCGGACCGGAGGGAACATAGGCCAGCGCGGTCACCGGATTGATGGCGACGTCGGTCGCATTGGGTATGGGAATTGCAGCGATAACTTTCTGAGCACGGGCCGGGGTGGTCGAGAGCGGCAGCAGGCAGAGAGCAGCGGCGGCAAGGGTGAGCTTACCGTTGAGCGACAGAGCGGGCATAGAAACTCCGGGAGCGGTTGGGGGAAGGTCAGATGTCGAAGCTTCGACATGGCAGAAGCCGGTCAGTACGCACAACTGGCCGGGGAAACGGCAGCGTTGTTGCCAGGGCGCGTCTTAACCCGCGCCGGAATTCGAACAGGGAAAGTTCTGCTTCATGAATTTCTGGTGGACCCTGCTGGTGCGGCATCAACGAGCTCAGATCAGCCGCAGGCGAGTGGTCTTCCCTGCTCGCAATCAGGGCCTGCGAGGAGAGTAGATCGCAAAGGGCCGCCCCAGGTTGTACCGAACTATTAATAAGTCAGTAAATCTCCCGTCCCGGGGAGGGCGCCAGTTCGGGTTGGGCGGTTGCACGCTGCGCGCGGCAGGTAAGACGAGTTCGCATTCAGCGGGAGTAGGTGTAGAAGCCGCGCCCGCTCTTGCGGCCCAGCCACCCCGCATCAACCATGCGGATGAGCAGGGGGCAGGGGCGGTATTTGGGATCGCCCAGGCCGTCGTGGAGAACGCGCATGATGTCGAGGCAGACATCGAGGCCGATGAAGTCGGCCAGCGTCAGCGGACCCATGGGGTGAGCCATGCCCAGCTTGAAAACTTCGTCGACGGCTTCGGCGGTAGCCACGCCTTCCATGACGGCGTACATGGCCTCATTGAGCAAAGGCATGAGCACGCGGTTGGAGACGAAGCCGGGGGCGTCGTTGACCTCGACAGCGGTCTTGCCCAGCTGCTCGGAGAGGGACTTTACGGTGTCATAGGTGGCCTGGGAGGTGGCGAGGCCGCGGATGACTTCGACCAGATTCATCATCGGCACCGGGTTGAAGAAGTGCATGCCGATGACGCGGTCGGGGCGATGGGTTTGGGCGGCGAGTTTGGTGATGGAGATGGAAGAGGTGTTGGTGGCGAGGATGGTTTCGGGGCGGAGGAGGCGGTCGAGCTCCTGAAAGAGAGAGCGCTTGACTTCGAAGCGCTCGGTGGCGGCTTCGATGACGAAGTCGCAGGAGGCCAGCGAGGCGCGATCGAGCGTGCCATGGATGCGGCCGAGCGCAGATTCGAGATCGGCGTGGGTGATTTTTTGTTTCTCGGCTTCGCGATGCAGGTTTTTACGGATGGTGTCGAGGCCGCGGTCGAGGAAGCGCTGCTCGACTTCGCAGAGCTGAACCGTGAAGCCGCTGCGGGCGAAGATGTGCGCGATGCCGTTGCCCATGGTTCCGGCGCCGATGACGCCGATGGTGTGGATGGTGGTCATGCATGCTCCGGGGTTGAGGGGCCGGGCCAGGGCCCGGGCCTGAAGGCCCTCCCATTTTAGCTGCCGCCCTTTCCCCGGCCTGAAGGCCGGGGCTTCTACCGTGTTCCTCGCTTTCGCTCGGAATGGCAATATGCGGCCGAGGGGGCTTGTAGGTCGGAGCCGGTAGCTGGTAGCTCGGAGCTGGAAGCCGGTAGCTCGGAGCTGGAAGCTGGAAGCCGGTAGCTCGGAGCTGGAAGCTGGAAGCTCGGAGCTGGAAGCTGGAAGCTCAGAGGCTGGTAGGAAGAAGCTGGCGGCTGGTCGTGAGGTGGGGTGGTTGCCGACATCGGCCGACGGCGGACAGAGTTACTTCGACGCGCGTTCGGCTTGCTTAGGCCAGGTTATGGGGCGCCCTGCGTCCAGCCTGGAGGCAGGAAGCTGGGTTTCCGGACCTGAAGGCCCTCAATTTTTAGCTGCGGCCCTTTCCCCGGGCTGAAGAGGGCGGCGGAAAAAGGCGATTTGAGGGTGGGAAGACGTCCCTCAGGGGCTAAAGCCAGAACCATTCTCGGCACTTACGGCACGGCTGAAGCCGTGCCCTTTCAAACCAGGGAGTTTTCCGCAGCCTGTGAAGGCGCCTTCGGCCGTGCTGCGGGCCAGGCTGGAGGGGAAGAGGAGTGGAATCCCACATCTGCCAAAGGCGGGCAGATATGGGGCAGCCCGGCGGGGATGGGGATCGCGGCCGCGGGTGCAACGTGCGGCTGGGCGGCGTGGATGGCGTGGAGGCGGGTCGCGGCAGGATAGAGCGGTGAGCGTGGTGCCGGGCCTGAAGGCCCTGGATTTTGTGGCTTCATTTCCCCGGCCTGAAGGCCGGGGCTTCTACCGCCGTCCCGCTGACGCGGGACCACATACGTCGCAGATGCGGACGACGAGTCTCGGAGAGGAGACTGGGTGGAGACAGCGGGCAGAGTTATTCGACGCGCGTTCGGCTTGCTCAGCGAAGGTTATGGGGTACCCGGCTTGCCGTTATCGAGGATGAAGACCAATGGTGAGGGCTTTCGATTCTCCCGAGTTGAGACGGACAGGATTCGGCGCGTGCCATGGTTGGTAGCCTTTCGCTTCCACTTCCACCGAAACATCTTCATCGGCGGGAACGAGGACCATGAAATCGGCGCCGAGATTCGTGCCGAGAACGACTTTGGGGTCGGCGAGCGGGTGCAATGTGACCGATATGTTCTCAATGCGCGCTGCCGTGACAGCATCGACGACGTTGAAAATCAGCGAGCCCGCCCTGGGTCCCACGTTGACAGTTACATGAGCCGTGGGTTGTTGCGGTGACAGTGTGACGGTCGCGGGGCACTTTCCATGTCCGTAAAAGTTGAAGGACAGATCAGGATAGCCATCTGCCTCCTTCCTGGCGATGACACGGTATGTCCAAAACTCCAGGTCCTTCGAGCACATGCCCTCGGCATCCGTCAGGCACCAGGGAAGGACAGCCGCCAGAACTGCGTCAGTGGGCAAAAACTCGACCGTGGCACTGGCCAAGGGCTTTGCGTCCTGATCGAGGACTTTGGCTGTGATGGTGCCTTTGTTTTGCGCGGACAGGGAAATCGCCGCAGGCATCAGTGCCAGGAAGAGAAGGCTGCTGGCCATACGTTTGGCTGATCCGGGGCACCCGGATCGAAGCCGGGTCATGGGGTTTGCACGAGGAGGCAGGTGATGTTGTCGCGGCCTCCGGCTTCAGTGGCGGCTTCGACCAGGCTGCGCGCGGAGGCTTCGAGATCGGGCTCGGCGGCGAGCACTGCGGCGATTTGCTCTTCGCTGATTTCGCGAGTGAGGCCGTCGCTGCAGAGCAGGAAACGGTCACCGGTTTCGACAGCCAGCTCCTGTACTTCGGGCGTGACCGACTGCTGCGTGCCGATAGCGCGGGTGATCACGCTGCGCAGAGGCGATCGCTCGGCCTCTTCCTGGGTCATGGTGCCGAGGCGCAACTGCTCGTCGACCAGCGAATGGTCGCGGGTGATGCGCGAGAGCTGGCACGCACGGAAAAGGTAGCAGCGGCTGTCGCCGGCGTGAGCGACGAGCGCGCCCTGCGGCTCGAGCAGCAGCGCGACCAGCGTGGTGCCCATGCCATAGAGGCCGGGATCCTGCTCGGCGCGATCGAGCACGGCGGTGTTGGCCTGGGTGATCGCCTGCTGGAGCAGTTCGCGGCCGCCTTCCCGCGGCTCGCCGCTGAAGAAACCAAGCACGGTATCGACGGCGATGCGGCTGGCCACTTCTCCGCCCGCGGCTCCGCCCATGCCGTCGCAGACCACGAAGATGCCGTGCTCGGGGCGGTAGCCGAAGGCATCCTCGTTGTGATTGCGGACGCGGCCGGTGCTGGTGTGGGCGGCTGCCTGCGGCAGCGATGCATTCTGCGTGCTCATCGGCTCCCGGGAATCGAATCAGAAACACGATACACGAGAGCGGGTCTTCTCTATCGCTGAGCGGGTTCGGCTGCGTGGTGGAGTGGATCGTTCAGCAGGGTGCCGGGCCTGAAGGCCCTCCATCTTCCTGTCCTCATTTCCACGGGCTGAAGCCCGTGGCTTCTACCGCCGTCCCGCTGACGCGGGACCTTTTGTTTCTCTGACAGGAGGGCGGGTTCGGATGCGCTAGGCGATTGTCCTGAGGGCGAGGGGAGTGGAATCCCACATCTGCCAACGACGGGCAGATATGGGGCATCCAGGGGCACGTTTCAGGTATGGGGCACCCAGGGCAGGTTTGCGGGGGCTTCTACCGTCGTCCCCTTTGGTTCCCTGAATAGGAGGGCGGGTTCGGTTGCGCTGGGAATGGATCGCTCAGCAGGGTGCCGGGCCTGAAGGCCCTCCATCTTCCTGTCCTCATTTTCCACGGGCTGAAGCCCGTGGCTTCTACCGCCGTCCCGCTGACGCGGGACCCTTTGTTTCTCGGATAGGAGGGCGGGTTCGGCTGCGCGGGGAGTGGATCGTTCAGCAGGGTGCCGGGCCTGAAGGCCCTCCATCTTCGGTCTTCATTTCCACCGGCTGAAGCCCGTGGCTTCTACGCCGTCCCGCTCGCGCGGGACCCTTTGTTTCTCCGACAGGAGGGCGGGTTCGGTTGCGCTGGGCGATTGTCCTGAGGGCGAGGGGAGTGGAATCCCACAACTGCCAACGACGGGCAGATATGGGGCACCCAGGGGCACGTTTCAGGTATGGGGCACCCGGGGCAGGGTGGAAGGGGTTCCACAAAACTCCTGCTTCGGGGAGCTTATGGGAACGGTTGGAGCAGGGTTGCGTGGTGTCGGAGGTCACCGTGGGGAGGGCAGCGCATCCTCTACAATCGCAATGAGGATAACCACACGATGACGCGAAAGCCGCTGATTGCCGCTAACTGGAAAATGTACAAAACGCCAGCTCAGGCTCAGGAGTTTGTGAAGAACTTTTTGCCGCTGGTGACGAATCACGATCGCGACGAGGTGGTGCTGTGCCCGTCGTTCACCTCGCTGTCGGTGGTGATTGCGGCGGTGACCGGATCGGGTGTGGCGGTGGGCGCGCAGAATATGCACTTCGCCGATGAGGGCGCCTATACCGGCGAGACCTCGCCGCTGATGCTGAAGGCGATTGGGGCAACGCATGTGATTCTGGGGCACTCGGAGCGGCGGCAGTATTTTTGCGAGACGGACGAACTAATCAATAAGAAGCTGAAGACGGCGGTGCAGCACGAACTGATTCCGATTGTGTGCGTGGGCGAGGTGCTGGCAGAGCGCGAAGGCGGCAAGACCGAAGAGGTGCTGGTGCGGCAGACGCGGGGCGTGCTGGCGGGGTTCAGCGCGAAGGATGCTGCTTCGGTGGTGATTGCTTACGAGCCGGTGTGGGCGATCGGGACGGGCAAGACGGCGACGCCGGAGATTGCGTCGGCGGCGCACAAAGTGATTCGCTCCGAAGTGGCGCAGGTGCTGGGCGGCGAGGCTGCCGAGCGCATGCGGATTCTGTATGGCGGCAGCGTGAAGCCCGACAATGCCAAAGCACTGATGAGCGAAGCCGAGATCGATGGCGCGCTGGTGGGCGGTGCGAGCCTCGATCCGCAGTCGTTTGGGAAGATTGTGAAGTACTAGAGGCAGGGTGCAGGGTACAGGGGTATAGGGGAGAGGGTTTAGGGTACAGGGTTTAGGGTGCAGAGGGATTCCGAGACTCTCGGGCGAGGAGAGCATCCAAAAGAAAGATGAATGAGCCGGATACCATCCGCGAGATGCTGGAGAACTGCCACACCATTGCCGTGGTGGGGCTGACCAACCGCGAGGGGCGCGCCAGCTTCGGCGTGTCCCGCTACATGCAGAGCCAGGGATACCGGATCGTGCCGGTGAATCCAAAGATCGAGAGCGCTCTGGGCGAGAAGGCCTTTGCGACGCTCGACGATGCCTGCGCGGGCGTTGGGGGGAAGATCGACCTGGTCAACGTTTTTCGCGCGCCGGAGTTTGTGCCGGAGGTGGTGAAGGATGTGATCCGGCTGAAGATTCCGAACCTGTGGCTGCAGGAAGGCGTGTGTCATGACGAAGCGGCCGGATGGGCGGAGGCGGCGGGGATCAAGGTCGTGATGGACCACTGCATCCTGAAGGAGCGGATGGCGGCGGGGTGGCGCAGGCGGGAGTGAATCACGGCTTTCGATTGAGACGCCCGCTGCGCCGGGTTACTCGGGCTGAGGCGGGTGTTCGTGGACTGCTGAAGTTTCGCGGTGGTGAAGCTTCCACAGGATCTGGCGCACGAGGCCGAGCCATTCATTCAGGTCGGAGGGCGTGAGCGGGAGATCGCGCACGAGGCGGCGGACCTTTTCCTCGATGAGATTTTCGGTGCCGCGGTGGGCGTAGCCTCCGCTGGAGAGCGCTTCGAGCAGCAGCGCGATGAGGCGTTCTCGTTCGCCGGCGGTGGCGAGCGGCTGCCCGGCGGGCGGATGCAGGGCTTCTGCCGGCGTTTCGCGAATTAATTCATAGAGAACGACGGCGACGGCCTGGCCCAGGTTCATCGAAGGGTGTTCGGTGCGGGTGGGGATGCGCAGCAGCAGGTTGCAGTGGCTGAGATCCTCATTGGACAAGCCGACCTTTTCGGAGCCGAAGAGCAGGGCTACACGCGAGCCGGCACGGAGGTGGGCTCTCATGATTTCGGCTGCGGATTCGAGAGGGGAGAGGGGCTGCGAGGGGGTGCGCTGGGCGCCTCCGGTGGTGCCGACGATGAGTGAGGCGTCTGCGACGGCGGCGGAGAGATGGTCGAACTCTTCGGCGGCGGTGAGGACGGATTCAGCATCGACGGCGGAGCGGGCTTCGCGAAAAGACGGCTCCCAGGGATGGACGACGCGCAGGCGGAGGAAGCCGAAGTTGGACATGGCGCGGGCGGCTGCGCCGATGTTCAGCGGGTTGCGGGTGCCGACCAGCACGACCGACAGGCAATCCAGTTCTGCGGGGGTAAGCACGGATCAGTATGACAGGCGGGAAGACCGGGTCGAGTTTTTCGCGGGGCCGAGCCATGGAGCGCCGCTTAGACTTCGACGCTGCGGGGTTTTACGTTCTCGCGGATGAAGCGGACTACGGATTCGAGGGAAGTGCCGGGGCCGAAGATGGCGGATACGCCCTGGCTCTTCAGCGCTGCGATGTCCTGTTCGGGGATGGTGCCGCCGAGGACGACCAGGATGTCGTCGGCGCCGCGCTCGCGGAGCAGGGCGGTGATGCGGGGGACGATGACGTTGTGCGCGCCGGAGAGGATGCTGAGGCCGACGCAGTCCACATCTTCCTGGATGGCTGCGTTCACGATCATTTCAGGGGTCTGGCGGAGGCCGGTGTAGATGACCTCCATGCCGGCGTCGCGGAGGGCGCGGGCGATGACTTTGGCGCCGCGGTCGTGGCCGTCGAGGCCGGGCTTGGCCACGAGGACGCGAATTGGAGTTGTGCGCTCAGCCACGGTTGTTGCTCCCGGGAACGCTGAAGAATAGCACAGGGTGAGGCGGAGCGCCGAAGGGGCTGCGGTTCCGGGTTGGTGTCCTGAAGGTTGGTTTTTGAAAAGCACCGCGGATCTATTTGCCGGGGCTAAAGCCCCTTCTTCTTTTGGGTGTCTGGGTCCACGGGCTGACGCTGCCTTCGACTGCGCTCGGGCCAGCCTGGGGCTTCTACCGCCGTGCCGCTGCGCGGGGACTAGCCGTCCAGGCGGATGCACCTTCGGCGCGGGACCGCTCCCCGAAGGGTCTCCGAAGGGAAGATGAGTGGAATCCCACGTCTGCCAACTGCGGGCAGACGTGGGGCACCCGGCCCTGGGAGACGTTTCCGGGCCTGAAGGCCCGTTCTCCTCAGGCATCGGTTTTTCCACGGGCTGAAGCCCGTGGCTTCTACCGCCGTGCCGCTGCGCGGTACCCTCATGCGCGGGCACCTGCGCTCCGTTCATGGCACCCTCATGCGCGGGCACCTGCGCTCCGCTCACGGCACCCTGATGCGCGGGCACCTGGACTCCGTTCGCACCATCATGCGCGGCACCGGACGCCGTTCGTGGCTGGTGAGGTTGGATGAATCCCACGTCTGCCAACTGCGGGCAGACGTGGGGCACCCTCGATTGGCTGCTGGGACAAAGATCCCGACGATGACAGGGTGGCCGGGCGGAGTCAGTTGAACAAGATCATCGATAAGAGGGCGTTTCGACGGCGGGGGCGAGGCGCAGGCGGCGCAGCAGCGGTTCCATGGTGAGCCCCTGGACCACGATGGAGAAGATCACGACCACGTAGGTGATGGCGATGAGGCGGTCGTGGGGAATGCCGGACGGCAGAGAGAGCGCCAGGGCGATGGCAAGGCCTCCGCGCAGGCCTCCCCAGGTGAGGACGGTATGGGCGCCGGGCAGAGGGCGGTGGAAGATGCGGACCAGCAGCAGCGAGGCCGAGACGCTGAGCCAGCGGGCGATGAGCACAACGGGGATGGCGAGGAGGCCGGCGTAGAAGTATTGCCAGTGCCAGCGCATGACGAGCAGCTCAAGCCCCATCAGGAGGAAGAGGATGACATTGAGCATGTCGTCGATGAGATCCCAGAAGCGGTCCACGTGGTCGAGGCTGGTTTCGGACATGGCTCCATGCCGGGCACGGGCGGCGGCTACCAGTCCAGCAGCTACGACTTCGAGGGGCGCGGAGAGATGCAGCGCGTCGGCGAGCGCGTAACCGCCCATGGCGAGGGCGAGCGTCAGCAATTCCTCGACGCGGTGGGCGTCGACGGTGCGGAGCAGCCGGTAAGCGATGTAGCCGAGCGCCAGACCGAGGGCGATGCCGCCGCCGGCTTTGATGAGCAGCATCCAGCTGAAGGACGCGGCGGAGGGCCTTGTGCCGCTGGTGAAGGAGTCGAGCAGGGTGAGGAAGAGCACCGCGCCCACGCCGTCGTTAAAAAGCGATTCTCCGGTAAGCTGCGCCTCGAGGTTCGCAGGAGCGCCGACGTGGCGGAGCATCTGGAGCACCGCAATGGGATCGGTGGGCGAAATGAGCGCGCCGAAGAGCAGGCAGGTGAGGAAGTGAGCCTCGAATCCGGTGACGGAGAGGATCACTTTGAGCAGCAGCGCGACGAGGACGGTGGAGAGGGCGGTGCCAAAGGTGGAGAGGGTAAACACCGCGGTCTTCTGGCGGGTGAGGTCGGTAAGGTTGAGCTTCATGGCTCCGGCGAAGAGCAGGAAGGCGAGCATGCCGTGCAGGACGACGGCGGAGAAATTGATGTGCGCCATGATGGCGCTGGCTGCCGCATCGAGAGAGGGAATGGCGCGCCCGGAGACGGCGAGCAGCATGGACATGGCCAGCGACAGCAGCATGACTCCGACGGCCGCAGGCAGCCGCAGCACACGATGGCTGATCAGGCTGAAGGCGGCAGCCAGACAGACGAGGATGCTGAGAAGCGCAAAGATATTCATGATGGAAAGTTCGCCGAATCGGGCCGCATGCAACTTCGATCCTACGCGGATTGCAGCCAGACGGAGCTACTGCTCGCTGCGGGCTCCTGTGAATCGATGTGTCGAATTCGGCTGGGGACGAGGAGCAGAATACGATTCTGAAAATCGCGGCGCGCCGGGGAGCCTGATGCGGATCCGAAGCGGCTGGGGTACGGCTCAGGAGTCGCTGCTGTCGCCGGTTTCGATGGAGTCGATAGCCGCGAGCGCGCTGTCGTCGACATCCCACTGTTTGAGAATGCGGAAGATGACTCCGGTGGAGAAGCCGGCGCGGACCAGCAGGCGAACGACGCGCGCGGTTTCCTTGTCGCTTGCGGGCTTGCGGATGCGCTTGCGCTCGAGGTGGCGGCGCGCCAGCTCTTCTTCGCTGACGTTTTCGTAGGCCGTGTCGAGGGTCTTCGCGATGACCGTGGACTGTACGCCCTTGCGGATGAGGTCCTGCTGAACGCGGCGCTTGCCGAAGCTGGAGTTTTCCTGGCGCAGTTTCGCGTAGTCGGCAGCGTAGCCGGAGTCGTCGAGGTAGCGGCGCTCCCTGAGGTGTGCGATGACAGCTTCGATTTTGGCTTCGCCCTGCTCGCCTGGCTCGACGCGGCGGCGCAGCAGGCGCTTCACTTCAGCGACGGTGCGCATCTGCTGGCCGAGCAGCTTCACGGCGTAGTTGTAAAGCGATTCTTCGTCGAGAGGAGCGGTGGGCTTGCGGGCGCGCATGAGGATCAGAACTGCTTCTGCTCGCGAGCCGCATTTTCGCCGCGGGGCAGGGCGCAGTGCTCCATGTACGGGGGTTTGGTCGCGAGACTGGCGAGGGCGGACTCACCAACAAGATGTTGCAGCTCGTCTTGCACTGTGCCTCTATCTTGCCGATTGCGCTCAATTCCGGTCAATCCGACGGTCGTTGAAGTGTTACAGCATCCGGAGACAATGCCGAGCGCGCTTTGGCATAAAGGAAAGGCAAGCGCGGATCCTTCGTCGCTCGGCTCCCTGATTGAATAAGCCGGGATGACAGCGCAGGAAATTGGTTTTTTTGCTTTCGTCCCCGGCATTTCCGGCATTTTGGGCGTATTGAGGATGTGCGACTTCGCATTTTCAATACGGCTGTGTCGTGCGCTGATACAAAGCCGATCAGGCAGGATTCACATTAGATTTCGAGGATGACGGGCATGATCAGGGGACGGCGGCTGGTGTTTTTCTGGATATAGCGCTTGAGGTCGATGCGGATTTTTTCCTTGATGACGCCGTAGTCGGCTTTTTCCTCGTCGCTGGACGAATCAAGGGTCGCGGTGACCACCTGGCGCGCGCCTTCCATAAGGCCGGGCTCGCCGCCGACAAAGCCGCGGCTGACTAACTCGGGTTGGCGCTCGACTTTGCCGCTGAGCTTGTTGATGGTGAGGATGGGCAGAACAAAGCCGTCTTCGGAGAGATGGCGGCGGTCGCGGATGACAAGGTCTTCCACGACGTCAGCGGTCGAGCCGGAATCGATGCAGACGCGGCCGGCAGTGACTTTGCCGGATTTGCGGGCGTTGTCGCGGTCGAGCTCGAGGACTTCACCGTTCTCGATAGTAAGAGCCAGGTCGACGACGCCGAGCCGTTGCGCAATTTCAGCGTGTTTCTTCAGATGGCGGTAGTCGCCGTGGATGGGGATAAAGAACTTCGGCCGGAGCAGGTTGATCATCAGCCGCTGTTCTTCCTGACTGGCGTGGCCGCTGACGTGGATCAGGCCGGCGGAGCCGTCGTCGAAGATGACATGGGCGTCGCGGCGGCAGAGGTGGTCGATGACGCGGAAGATGCTCTTCTCGTTGCCGGGAATCACGCGGGAACTGAGGATGACGGTGTCGCCGGCGGCGATGCGGGCGTGCTTGTGGTTGTCGACGGCGGCGCGGCTGAGCGCGCTCATGGGCTCGCCCTGGGTGCCGCTGATGAGCACCATGACCTCTTCGGGAGCGTGGTCGTTGATCTGGCCGGGATGGATGATGAGGCCGGCGGGGAGATCGAGGTAGCCGAGGTCCTGAGCGATCTCAGAGGACTCGAGCATGGAGCGGCCGATGATGGCGACCTTGCGGCCATGCAGTCGGGCGAGTTCGGTAGCGATGCGGATGCGGTAGATCGATGAGGAGAAGCAGCTGAAGAAGAGCTTCTTTTTGGTGCGGGAAAAGATCTCGTCGAGGCGCGGCTTGACGGCCCATTCGCTGGGTGTGTAGCCAGGGCGGTCAACGTTGGTGGAGTCCTGCAAAAGGGCGAGAACGCCGCGCTGGCCGTATTCAGCAAAACGGTGAAGGTCGAAGGCCTTGCCGTCGGGCGGAGAGAGATCGATCTTGAAGTCGCCGGTGTGGACGATGACGCCGACGGGGGTTTCGATGGCGAGAGCGACGCAATCGACCAGCGAGTGGGTGACGCGGATCGGCTCGATGGTGAAGGGGCCGAGCGAAAATTTCGAGCTGGGGGTGATTTCGATCAGCTCGGAGTCATCGAGCAGAGCGTGTTCTTCGAGCTTGCCCTCGACATAAGCGAGGGTGAATTCGGTACCGTAGACGGGTACGTTGAGCTCGGAGAGGATCCATGGCAGGCCGCCGATGTGGTCTTCGTGGCCGTGGGTGAGAATGATGCCTCGGACGTGCTCTTTGTTCTCGATGAGATAAGAAATGTCAGGGACAACGATGTCGACGCCGAGAAGCTCGGACTCAGGAAACATGAGACCGGCATCGATGACAAGAATGTCGTCCTTATAGCGGAGGGCGAGGCAGTTCATGCCGAACTCGCCGAGGCCCCCGAGGGGGATAATTTGTAGTTTTGCGTCAGCCATTGAAGAGGACTAGCTATCCAGGCATCTGCGCCGTCGGCGCCAAAGCGGTGCGGATCCGGGTCCGTTGAGAATCATGCACAGGATAACAGGCTGTGCGGTAGGGCTTGGGGCTGGCTGCAGGTGAGCAGGCACGCCAGCCCGGTAAAGCGCGCTAATAACTTTCCGATGCTGTCGGCCAGTACCCCTGCTTGGCGTCCACACTGTAGCCGGGCAAACCTTCGAGGCGCACCTCGATGTTGTGGTACTTACTGCTGATCGCCTGCTGGTGGCTCATGTAAACGATGGTGTAAGCCGTCCGTACCGACTGCGTGATGTGAACGAAGGCAGTCTGGATACCGTTCTCCGACATCTGGTGCTCGACTTCGCCGCCGGTGGCGAGCACATAGCGCGGGAGCATGTCGTCAGGCTGAATGAGGGGCAGCTTGAGGCGGTCAAGATACCCGATGCCCCAGAGCGCGGAGTCGCCCACTTCCGTTCCGTAGACGGAAACGTTGTTGGTGAGCAGGTACTGAACGACTTCCTTGAAGCTGGCTTTGCTGCGGACGTTTTTGCCGTCGCTGACGACATAAATGATGCGACGGCGGCCGCGCGGCTGGCTGGCCAGCTGCTCAGCAGCGTAGAGGATGGCATCGTTGAGGGGATGCGCTTCTTTCGGCGGGACGAGGAAACCGCCGGCGTTGCCGTGCTGCGGCTCGAGGGTGGGATCGGCCGGCTGACCATTGACCATCGGACCGAGCGCAAAGGGGCCGTCGACGATGGGGACGCCCATGGGGGCGCCGGGCTTCTTGGCCATTTCAAGGGCCGCAGGCAGACGAGCGCCCTGCGCGCCGGTGAAGTTGGTGACGAGCTGCGGCGAGGTGCCTGCGTAGGTAATGACGGCGACGCTGTCGGCAGGGGTGAGCGCGCCGGTCACAGCAGAAAGGCTCTGATTAACCCGCTGCATGATGTCGCTGGGCAGCGTGGCATCGATGACGAAGGCCACGGAAAGGGGGTAGGCATCGTCGGAGAAGAAGGCGATGCGCTGGCGAACGCCGTCCTCGAAGACGCGGAAGCGCCACCAGGGCAGGCCGGCGACGAATGCTCCGTGCTTATCGCGGACGGTGACCGGGACATCGACGGCGGTGACGGGGATATGCAGGGTGAGGACGGGCCCCTGGCCCGGAGGCGGAAGTTCGGGCGGCGTCTTCTGGACGCTGTCGATGGGGGGAGCCTGCTCCGCCGATGGAGCCTGGACGGTGCCGTTACTGATCTGAGGAGCGGTTTGCCCGGCGGCGGCTGCGCCGGCGGCATCATTGAGCGGCTGGCCGGTTCCCTTGCCAGGAGCTACCTGATTCCTGAAATCGGGGAGTGACGGGGTTTGGGGCGCCGGAGCATTGGGAGGAGCCGACTGCGCTTGCGGGGCGGGAGCATCGGGAACGCTCTGCTGCTGTTGTCCTAAGGCCACTCCAAAGAAACAGAGCGAAAGAGCACCGAGCCAAACTCCCCGCATCAACCTGAAACCCCCAATTCGTTCACGACCTGAAAGCCGCCTGTCCATATACTGTGTCTCCGTGGACCGAACGCGGAACTTCTACGATCTAGGATGCTACCGCGAGGGGACCGACACAAGGCGTATGCTCAAGAGTAACAGAGCGGGCGGCGGTGCTGTTGGCGTATAACCCAAAGGCGCGGCGGTCCGTCTAAGGGGCATGGCTTTGCGCTGGCTGCGACTCTTCGGAATCCCGGCAATCTGTCTGGCGACCGCTATTCCTCTGACGTGGGGACAATCGGCTCCGTCACCCGACGCGCCACCGGTGAGCACGGTGCCGGCAGACAATTCACCGACGGAAGCTCCGCGCGAGACGCTGAAAGTGACGTCCAACCTGGTCAGCGAGTACTTCACGGTTCGTGACAAGCATAACGCGCTGATTCCTTATCTGACGAAGAACGACTGCTCGGTTTTCGAAGATAAAGAGCCGCAGAAGCTGACCAGCTTCGTCGCGGAGGCGAATCAGCCGCTGACCCTGGGCATTTTGATCGACACCAGCGGCAGCCAGCAAAACGTGCTCCCGCTGGAACAGCAGTCGGGGTCGGCATTTCTGAAGAGGATTCTGCGTCCGAAGGACGAGGCATTTCTGCTGAGCTTCGATGTGGGCGTGAATCTGGAACAGGATTACACCAACAACACCCGAGAGCTGGACGAGGCCATCAACAAGGTCCAGATCAACACCGCCGGCGGCGGCGGGGCCATGGGCGTGCCGGGGATCGGGCAGGGCCCGGTGCCGGTGCAGGGCACGCCGAAGGGGACGCTGTTGTATGACGCGGTGTATCTGGCGGCGAATAACAAGATGCGCTCGGAGACGGGACGCAAGGCGCTCATTTTGCTTACGGACGGCGAGGACCAGGGAAGCGAAACCAAGCCCAAGGCCGCCATTGAGGCGGCGCAGAACTCCAACACGATCATTTACGTGATCCTGATCGCGGACCGCGGATTCTATTTCAGCAATGGCTATCCGCTGGGCGGCTATTCCGGCGACATGCAGATGCGGCAGCTGACCGAGGCGACGGGCGGACGCGTCATCAATGTCGGCAATAATGGCAAAAAGCTGGAAGACGCTTTCGATCAGATCGAACAGGAACTGCGGACCCAGTACGTTGCGCAGTATGTTCCGGGCAACAAGGAGATGGATGGCCGCTTCCGGAAGGTAGACATCTTCTGCAAGGATCAGCAGGACGGCGATCTGAAGGTAGCGGCGCGCAAGGGCTACTTCGCCGTAGGCGACCAGGAGTAGGGGACTACGCGTCCAGCGGGACCTTGCTTCGGTGGGATGACCGGCATTTGTGGCCGCGGGACTTCGGGTCCCGCGGGACTGGCATTCGATGGGGCTTATTTCACAGCCGGAGCGGCCGGGCGCAGGAACTGTTTCCTGATCGCGTGCCATTCTTCGGCGGTAGTTTCCCAAATCTCACCGGGAAGCCGTCCGGCGACGTAGTCGCGTTCGGTGAGGCCAATCAGGCGCATGCCGGTCTTCTCAGAGATGCGGCGTGAGCCGAGGTTCGCCGAAGCTTTCGGAGCACGCAGGGTGGCGAAGTTCAGGGTGTCAAACCAGTAGTCGTTGACCGCGACCACGGCTTCCAGCATCAGACCCTGACGCTGCCATGGCAGGCCGAGCCAGAAGCCCCGATTGTCGAAATCTCCCCGGAATAACCCGATGGCGCCGATGAGCTGCTGCGGGTCGGTGCGGAGGCGCAGGGTCCAGTGCCACTGCTCGCCGTGTTCCATAGCAGGAATCGCAACGTCGCGGTAATAAGTGAAGGCGCCATCGGGTGGATAAGGCCAGGGAACGAAGGCGTTGAGATAGCGAACGATCTCCCAGCGGGGAAACAGCTGCTGGGTCTGCTCGGCGTCGGAGAGCTCGAGGGGCCGCAGGATGAGGCGTTCGGTCTCGAGCCCGGGAACCATGAAGCAGGATAACAAAGGCCGGGGATGACGGCGGGCGCCGCCGGGCCTATACCCTGGTCGCGGCCGGGGTGGGAACGGCGAGGAGAGCGGCGCCGAGGAGGCCCGCATCGCTGCCCAGCCGTGCCGGGGCGATGTTTGTCCTGCCGGGCTCGTAGACCGCGGGGTCGCCGGGCATGGACATGCGATAGACGTAGCTCATTTCGCGGACGGTGGCGAAGAGACGGGAGGCAAAGAGCGGCCAGGCGGCGGCTGCGCCTCCTCCGATGACATAGAGGGGGAGATCGAGCGCGTTGATGAGATGGGCGAGGGAAAGACCGAGGGCGCGGCCGACTTCGTCGAAGACCTGGACGGCGCGCGGATCGCCTTCCGAGGCCAGGCGAGCGACGCCCGATGAGCTGAGCGGGGCGGCGGATCCATTGCCGGAGGCATGCTCGACATCCATGCCCAGCTCGCGCGCGCGGCGAACGATGGAGGTGGCCGACGCATACATTTCGAGGCAGCCGCGTGCGCCGCAGGGACAGGCCGGGCCGTTCGGATCGAGAGGGCCATGGCCGGATTCTCCGGCAGCACCCTTCATGCCATGCCAGATTTTGCTGTCGAGGATGATGCCGCAGCCGACGCCGGTGCCGAGGGTAAGCATGAGCAGGGAATCGGCGGCCCAGGCGCGGCCGGCTCCCAGGAGGTACTCGCCGTAGGCGGCAAGGTTACCGTCGGAGTCAACCTGGACGGGGCGATCGAGGCGACGCTCCAGTTCGGCGCGGAGGTTGAGGCCGTCGAAGCCAGTGAGATTGGGCGGATGGCGGAGGACGCCGGCGGGCAGCTCGAGGGGACCAGGACTGCCGACACCAACGCCGAGAAGTTCGCGCTGGCCGCCATGACTGTCGATGAGACGGCGGATGGCCGCAGCCATATCGTCGAGAACAGCCTGGGGTCCGGCGGCGAGGCGGGTGGGCAGGGCAATGGTATCGAGCCGAGTGCCGTCGGGGGTGACGGCGGCGACTCGGAGATTCGTTCCTCCGAGATCGACGCCGATAGCAAAAGAAGTCATAGGTGGCGGAAATCTCATCATACGCGAGGGCCGCAGGGCAGTAGCCGCGCCGTTCAGGAAAAAGGGCGCGCAGCCCATGATCTTGGCACACGGGTCAATATTGCACAGTGCGGCCAGGCAGGGTACGCAGAGCCGCGATTCTTTTATGATGAGTGCCGGGGATGCTTTGCATTCTGCTGCCATGCATCCGTTCACGATTTGCGAGAACGAACTGCGGGAAGTCACAGCCCGATAAACGGGAGATCAATCCGAGGAATCAACCACTAAAAATTAAGGAGATGTCTATGCAACGCACGGCGAGCGCCGTATGGCGCGGTGGCCTGAAGGACGGCAAAGGGACCATTTCCAGCCAGAGCGGCGTGTTGAAAGATACGCAGTATTCATTTGGTACTCGATTTGAGAACGGGGTCGGAACCAATCCTGAAGAGCTGATTGCAGCAGCGCACGCGGGCTGCTTCACGATGGCGCTCAGCGCGCAGCTGGGAAATGCGAATCTGACGCCGGAGTCGCTGGAGACGACGGCGGAAGTGAAATTCGAGAAGACCGATGATGGATTCGCGATTACGGCGATCCATCTGACGACCCGGGCGAAGGTCCCTGGTGCGACTGAATCGAATTTCGAGACGGCTGCGCAGAATGCCAAGAACGGATGCCCGATTTCACGGCTGTTCAAGGGAAACACGCAGATCACGCTGGACGCGAAGCTGGTGTAGCGGGGATAGCGATTAGTGATTAGCGTGTAGCGATTAGCGATTAGCGTATAGCGTTTAGGGTGCAGGAATCTGTAGTGGGCGCCGCCTCAACAAGCGGCGCCTGCTGTTTTGGCGGCGCAGAGAGTCGAGTTCCCGAAAGAGAGCATGGAACCTGTAACGCATTTTTTAACCGGGGCGTGCCTGGGGCGCTCCGGCTTCAACCGAAAAACTGCCTACGCGACGCTGGCGATGACGCTGGCGGCGGAGGCGCCGGATCTGGATATCCTGTGGGGCTTTCGGGGACCGGTGGCGGGCTTCCAGCACCATCGCGGGATCACCCACACGCTGGTGGCCGCGCCGGTGGTGGGACTGGTGACGCTGGGATTTGTGTGGCTGGTGCACCACTTCAGAAGACGCGACCCGATTGTTCCGCCGCGATGGGCGCTGATCTGGCTGTTCGCGGTGATCGCGGACCTGAGCCATCTGCTGCTGGATTTCACCAATAACTATGGGCTGCGGCCGTTCTTTCCCTTCAATCCACACTGGTACGCCTGGAACATCGTCTTCATCTTCGACCCATGGCTGTTTCTGGCCTTGCTCGGGGCGCTGGTGATCCCTGGGATTCTGGGACTGGCGGACCGGGAGATCGGGGCACGAAAGAAGCCATTTCGTGGGCGAGGGTGGGCGATTGCGGCGCTCAGTTTCATGGTGCTGTGGTGGGGGGTACGCAACGCGGAGCACGCGCATGCGCTGGAATTGGTGAAGAGTGGGGACTACACGAAGGAACCCCTGATCCGAGCGGCTGCCGAGCCGCATATGTTCAGCCCGTTTCGCTGGCATGTGCTGATGGAGACGCGGGACTACTTTCAGACGGCCGAGGTGGGGACGCTCGGAGATCGCGTGGACACCGACGATGACGCCGAGGTGTTGTATAAGCCGCCGGTGACCGCGGCCGTGGCGGCGGCGAAGCAGTCGTATCTGGGACGGGTGTATCTGGACTGGGCGCAGTGGCCGGTGGTCGAAGACCGGGGGACGGTTCCGGCGCCCGGATCGGATTTTCCTCCGCAGCCGGACTGGCATACGGTGGAGTTCGAGGACTTGCGGTTTGGATACTCGCCGCTGATCGGCGGTGCCGGCCGGTCCTCGGAGGATCCGCCGCTGAGCGGATCAGTCTATGTGGGGCGCGGGCGGGAGATCGAGGGGATGTTTATGAGCGGGCGGGAGCAGAAGTGACGGCTGGCGGCCAGCCGCCAGCAGCCAGCGAGCCGGAAGCTGGAAGCTGGTAGCAAAGCTCGGAGTGGGAAGCGGGAAGCTGGTGGCTGCTGTGGGCGCAGAGGCTGCGATTCGAGGCTTGACCGGGGCTGCGTTGGTCCGCAGAATGGAAGCAGATCAGGTTTGGGAAGATGAGGGAACGATGGCCGCATATTTGTTGATCGTGGTGGCGGTTTTGAGCAGAGTAGTGCCGCACGCGTGGCTGAATTTCACTGCCGCAGGGGCGGGACTGCTGTATTTCGGCGCGCGGCGACCGCTCAGAGAGATGGTGTTGCCGGTGCTGACGATGATGGCAACGGATTATTACCTGACGGTCTTTGTTTACAGCTATCCATGGCACACGAGCGCCTATCTGATCACCTGGGCGTGGTATGCGGCGGTGGTGGTGCTGGGATGGATTTTGCTGCGGCGGCAGGTGACGGTGGGGCGAGTGATTGGGGCGCCGGTGCTCGCATCGACGTCGTTCTTCCTGGTTAGCAACTACGCGGTATGGGCGGGGGGAACGATGTATCCGCACACGCTGGCAGGGCTGGGCACGTGCTACACGGCAGCGCTGGCTTTCTATCGGAACGATTTGCTGTCGACGGTGCTGGTGACGGGTCTGGCGTTCGGATTGCCGATGCTGGTGCGGAAGATGGCGGAACATCGCGCGCACAGGATGGCTGCTTAGGCACGAGCGCTTCGCGCAAAATCTCATCAGAGCAGAAAGAAATGCGGCCACCCACGGGTGGCCGTTATCGTTCTTAAGGAGCATCTCCCGCTGACTCCCGATCCTTCCGGAGTGCTTCGTACTCTGCCAACGCGTCGTTGACCGTTTTAGGCGTGATCCGGAACCCCAGCTGACAAATCTGCTCGATCGCTTCTGAAAAGAGGAGTCGGCCCCGCAGCGATGCCTCTCGCAAAACGGCTACAGTGCCAGCTACCTGAAGACCTCTGTCCTTTGCGGCGATGCGGGCCTTGAAATCGTCGAGGATCAGGATGTCGGCTCGGATTTCTGCAGCAAGGCTGATCGCCTCCCGCTCCCCGAGGCCGAGTGCAGAGCTCAGCGTGGGATCCATATCCCGCACACGGACCTCCTGCAGCCAGGCTGGAGGACGAGAGGCCCAGTTTCGAACATCTGCAGGCGCACCCGCATGCTTCAGCTCTGCAAGGACCGCAGCGGGAACGAGGACTCCTCCGTAAATCTCACTCAATATGCCAGGAACACCCAGACGTATCAAGTAATTCAGTGGACTGGTATCCGTTACCGCGATCATGCGAATTCCTCTTTGCGGTTCAAAAGCGACTAAAAATGAAAAAGCCCGACGGCTCTTTCGCCATCAGGCTATGTCGCAGCGTCCTCGGAGGAATGCGATCCAGAATCCTGTCAATCTCCGGGAAGGCAATACAGCATAAGAGAGGGCACGCGCGATTTTTTCGACTATCCGGCCGTCTTCTCCAGCAACCGGTCGAGTGTGGCAAAGTCCTGCTTCAGGTCCTCCACCGTATAGTCGTAAATCTCATACTTCTGCAGGAAGGGGTCGACATCCATGCGCGTGGCGAAGCCGAGGATCTGGCGGACCTGCTCCATGGTGAGGCGGCGACTGCGGTACGCTTCGGCCACGGAGTTTTCGAGGACAAGGCGGGCTGGGTCTGAGCCAGCGGGGACCAGTTGCGCGGCAAACTCATCCGGAATCTCGACGGTAACCTGCATGGGCTGAGGGTAGCACCGTTGGGTCCCTTTATGTAGTCCCAATCAGAAGTCCCGTTCAACGGTCACCCATGATTTCTCATGGGTGACCAGGCGATGACTGGAATTAATTCTTCGCCGCGAGCTGGCGCAGAACGTACTGCAGGATGCCTCCGTTCTGGAAGTAGAGGATCTCCTGGGGGGTGTCGATGCGGATATCCGTTTCAAACACCTTTCTGTTTCCAGCCCCATCGGTGGCGATTACCGCTATCACTTTGGGATCCGAAATCACATTCTGGGCGAGATACTTCTTCTCTCCCTGGCCGGGCACGGGCATTGTGGTTTGGAGTTTTTGACCGTTACGGATGGCTTCCAATCTCACGGCTAGGTTAGGGAAATCGAAGGTTTCCTCGCCAGTCAGCCCTAGGCTTTCTGCGTTCCTGCCATTCTTGAATTGCAGGGGCAGGATGCCCATGCCTACTAAATTCGAGCGATGGATGCGCTCGAAGGATTCGGCAATGACGGCGCGGACGCCGAGCAGACGCGGCCCTTTGGCGGCCCAGTCGCGCGAGGAGCCGGAGCCGTACTCCTTGCCGGCAAGGATGACGAGCGGAGTGCCGCGCTCGGCGTACTTGACCGACGCGTCGAAGATGCTCATCGGCTCGCCTTCGGGAAGAAGACGGGTGACGCCGCCTTCCGTGCCCGGGGCAAGCTTGTTGCGCAGGCGCACATTGGCAAACGTCCCGCGGACCATGACTTCGTGGTTGCCACGGCGCGATCCGTAGGAATTGAAGTCGGCGGGTTTGACGCCATGTTCGGTGAGGTACTTGCCGGCGGGTCCGTTGAGCTTAATGGAGCCTGCGGGTGAGATGTGATCGGTGGTGACGGAATCGCCGAGGACGGCGAGGACGCGAGCATTGGTGATGTCGGCGACAGGAGCCGGCTGGGCGGGCATGCCGTCGAAGTAAGGAGCCTGGCGGATGTAGGTGGAGTCGGCTTCCCACTGATAGACATCGCCGGTGGGGAAGCTTAGCTTCTGCCAGTTGGCGTCGCCCTGGGTCACCGTCGCGTATTCCTTTGTGTAGCTGTCGGAGGTGATGGCGGACGCGATCACCTCGGAGACTTCCTGCTGGGAGGGCCAGATGTCTTTGAGGAAGACGGGCTGGCCGGATTTGTCTTTGCCCAGGGGCGCCGAGTCGAAGTCGTGATCGATGCGGCCGGCGAGGGCGTAGGCGACGACCAGCGGCGGCGACATGAGGTAGTTGGCGCGGACTTCAGAGTTGATGCGGCCTTCGAAGTTGCGATTGCCGCTGAGGACGGAGACGGCGACGAGCGAGTGGTCTTCGATGCTCTTCGCAATGTCGGAGGGCAACGGACCGGAGTTGCCGATGCAGGTGGTGCAGCCGTAGCCGACGGTGTTGAAGCGCAGCTTGTCGAGCCATTGCGTCAGGCCGGCCTTGTCGTAGTAGTCGGTGACGACGCGGGAGCCGGGAGCGAGGGAGGTCTTGACCCACGGCGGTACGCTGAGGCCCTTCTCGACGGCCTTCTTCGCGAGCAGGCCGGCGGCAACCATGACGGAGGGGTTGGAGGTATTGGTGCAGCTGGTGATGGCGGCGATGACGATGGAGCCGTGGTCGAGGTAAGGATCGACGTCAATGCCGAAGCGCTCTTTCACGGTGTGGGCGATGTGGCCGTTGCCACCGGGCTCGGGGGCGGCATGGGTGGACTGCGGGTTGCCGTTCGCGGACATGTGGCCGCCTTCGCCCTCCCAGCGCTGGGCCTGGCGCTCGCCGAGCTTGCCGGCATTGGGACCGAGGAGCGAGGGAAGCTGCTTTTTGAAGCTGGCACCCGCTTCGCGCAGCAGGACGCGATCCTGGGGACGCTTGGGTCCGGCGACGCTGGGCTCGACCTGGGCGAGGTCAAGAGCGATGGTCTGCGAGTATTCGGCCTCGGGGGCGTCGGGAGTATGGAACAGTCCCTGTTCCTTGAAATAAGCCTCGACCAGAGCGATCTGTTCCTGACTGCGGCCGGTGAGACGGAGGTAGCGCAGGGTTTCCGCATCGACGGGGAAGATGCCGCAGGTGGCGCCGTATTCGGGTGCCATGTTGCCGATGGTGGCGCGGTCGGCGAGGGGCAGCTCGGCGACGCCGGGACCGTAAAACTCGACGAACTTGCCGACAACGCCGAGCTTGCGCAGCATCTCAGTGACGGTGAGGACGAGGTCGGTGGCGGTGGCGCCTTCGCGCAGCTTGCCGGTGAGTTTGAAACCGACCACCTGAGGAATGAGCATGGAGACGGGCTGGCCGAGCATGGCGGCTTCGGCTTCGATGCCGCCGACGCCCCAGCCGAGGACGCCGAGGCCGTTGATCATGGTGGTGTGGGAGTCAGTGCCGACGAGGGTGTCGGGGTAAGCCTGGGGCTTGTCGCCGGAAGTAGTGAAGACCACGCGGGCGAGATGCTCAAGGTTGACCTGGTGGCAGATGCCCATGCCGGGCGGAACCGCGGAGAAGTTGCGGAAGGCGCTCTGGCCCCATTTGAGGAAGGCGTAGCGCTCGCGGTTGCGCTGGAACTCAAGAGCGGCGTTGAGGGAGTAAGCGTTGCCGGTGCCGTATTCATCGACCTGAACGGAGTGATCGATGACCAGTTCGGCAGGCTGCAGCGGGTTAATCTTCTGCGGATCGCCACCCAGTTGCTTCATGGCATCGCGCATGGCGGCGAGGTCGACGACAGCGGGGACGCCGGTGAAGTCCTGCATGAGGACGCGGGCGGGCATCCAGGAAATTTCGCGGGAGGGCTCGGCTTTGGGGTCCCATTTTGCGAGGAATTCGATGTCGTCGGCGGTGACGGACTTGCCGTCTTCGTAGCGGAGGAGGTTTTCAAGCAGGATGCGCAGGCTGAAGGGAAGGCGGCTGAGGCGGATGCCTTTTTTCTCGAGCGCGCTGAGACGGAAGATCTGGTAAGTTTTACCGCCGGCTTTCAACTCGGACTGACTGCCGAAGCTGTTCATGAGGAGTCCTTTCGAAGGTGATGCGCGAGGGGGTACGCTCACGCCAGCCGCAGCGAGTGGGCTCGCCGGAGCCTCGGGGCCGGGCGGCGGAACGAGAGAGAAAGCATGGATCAGGCGGTAGTACGTCGACCTCGATCGGGCCGCCCGCGCCGAAAGCGGCGCAGAAGGGGAGGAAACGAGACTGCTGGCTGCATCGTCACCGCTTCGTATTTTAGAACCATTTGCGACAGCCGCGCAGCGGGCCAGACGCCAGAAGAGCGGACAGTGAATGCGTCTTAATCATTTTTAGTTAACTATAGTTTACAGCCGCTGGCCGCCTGGATACACTCAAAGCAATGCTCCGCCTGGAACTCCGGCCGGAGACACCTTCGCACCGCAAGACGACGAAAACCCCGGAACAATCCAGGAATGAGTGTGAGCGCACAACCCGGAGGACCCAGGAGCGTCACGACGAGCCACGAAGTGGTAGTGACGCACGAGGACCTGGATCGCGCTTACGATCGTGCGCGAGTTTCGGCAGCGCGCAACCGGCGGGGCTTCCGCTCGCGCATGTGGCTGATGTGGCTGCTGATCGGGCCGGGCATTCTGGCGATGCTGGGCGAGAACGACGGCCCCAGTATGCTCTCTTACGCGGCGACGGGGGCGAAGTTCGGGGTCGGGTTCTTTGTGCCCTTTGTGGTGCTGACCTTTGCCATGGCGCTGGTAGTGCAGGAAATGACGGTGCGGCTGGGAGCGGCGACGCATCGCGGGCATGCGGAACTGATCTTCGAGCGGTTTGGGCCATTCTGGGGATGGTTTTCGATGATCGATCTGGGGATCGGCAATTTTCTTACTCTGATCACCGAGTTCATCGCGATTCGCGCGGGGTTGGGATTTTTCGGGATTCCGCCGTGGGCGGCGGTGCTGATCGCGCTGGCGGTGCTGTATTCGGCGCTGCTGAGCCATCGCTACTGGACGTGGGAGCGGGTGACGCTGGCGGCCGCGGCCTTCAACCTGATTTTTATTCCGGTGGCGCTCCTGGCGCATCCGCACTGGGGCGCGGTGGGCCACGCGCTGGTGAGCTGGAAGCCGCTGCCGCCGGTGGGCAAGGACACGCTGCTCATCATCCTGTCGGATATTGGCGCCACGGTGACGCCGTGGATGCTGTTCTTCCAGCAGAGCGCGACGGTGGACAAAGGGCTGACGATCAAAGACATTCACTTTGGCCGTCTCGATACGCTGCTGGGCGCGGCTTTGGCAGCGCTGGCGGCATTGGCGACGATTCTGGCGACGGCGCCGTTGTTTCATCACATCAGCGCAGATAATTTCGAGGCGGCCCAGTTTGCCGAGGCGCTGAAGCCGTTCATTGGGCGGTTTGGGGCGGGATTGTTTGCTTTGGGAATGGTGGAGGCGGGCATCGTGGCTTCGATCACGATCTCCACCTCGTCGGCGTATGCGTTCGGCGAAGTGGCGCAGCGGCCGCACAGTTTGAACCTGCCAATGGGGGAAGGGAAGTCGTTCTACTCGGTGCTGGCGCTGTGTGCAGCGGCGGCGGCGGCGATCGTGCTGATTCCCGGATTGCCGTTGGTCTTCGTGGTGCTGGTGGTGAATGTGGTGGCGGTGCTGGCGATGCCGCCCGCGCTGGTATTTCTCTATCTGCTGGTGAACGACCAGGAGATCATGGGCGAAGTGCGGAGCCCGAAGTGGGCCAATGCGTTGGCCGCCGCGGTGGTGGTGCTGCTGACGGCGGCGGGTATTTTGTATGGCGTGAGCGCGGTGGCGCCGAATGCCTTCGCGTGGCTGGGACGGTGACTGAAATCAAATGACGCACCTCGACCAACACGAACGCATTGCCGGGCCAGCCGCGGCGGAGTGGGTTCTCTCCGAACTGGAAGAGGACCAGCTGGTCGAGGCAAAGATCACGCCGGTGCCGCGGCGGCGGCTGGGGCGAGGGGAGCTCGTGTTGCTCTGGGCGCTGCGCGTCTATCTGATCTTCATGATGGTGGTGGTGTTCTGGCAGGCGTGGACGGCGAGGTGAAGGAGTGCAGGGGGTAGGGTATAGGGGACAGGGTGTAGGGTGCAGCGATTAGCGTGTAGCGGATAGCGATTAGCGTTTAGGGTGCTGGGGCGAGCCATCATCGTTGATGCAAAACTGTTGCTGAATACACTTCGGGTTCTGCGCCAGCGAAGGCTGATCCGCAAACGCAGTCCGCTCAACGCCAAAAGCTAAACGCTAAATCCTAAGAGCCAAACCCTAAACCCTAATCCCTGGCCCCTGCGCCCCTGTCCGCCGAAGCTGTTAGGCTCGGAGACAGAAAACTACGTGGGAACTGCCTTGGGTATTCGATGAAGGTACTGGTGATTGGTGGGGGTGGGCGCGAGCATGCGCTCTGTGCGGCGATTCGCCGCTCGCCGCGGGTGGACGAACTGGTTTGCGCGCCCGGCAACGGCGGGATTGCGTCGGTGGCGCGCTGTGTGCCGGCGAGCCAGAAGGATCTGGGCGATCTGCTGCGCGTGGTGAGCGAGGAGAGTCCGGACCTGACGGTGGTGGGCCCGGAACTGCCGCTGTCGCTGGGATTCGCCGATGAGATGAAGCGCCGGGGGCTGGCGGTCTTCGGTCCCACGCGCGATGCAGCGATGCTCGAAACCAGCAAGGCGTATGCCAAGCGCTTCATGCAGCGGCACAACATCCCGACGGCGAATTACGCGGTGTGCTCGTCGCGCCAGGAAGCGCTGGCCACGCTCGAACTGTTCCACTACCCGGTGGTGATCAAGGCCGACGGGCTGGCCTCGGGCAAGGGCGTGCTGATCTGCGAGCAGAAGCAGGAGGCGGAGCAGGCGATTGCCGGCTTATTCAGCGGGCAGTTGTTGGGAGCAGCGGAGACGAGCGTGATCGTCGAGGAGCACTTGACCGGCGAGGAGCTTTCCTTTCTGGTGCTGAGCGACGGCAAGCATGCGACGGCGCTTGCACCGGCACAGGATCACAAGCGGCTGGGTGAAGGAGACACGGGGCCGAATACCGGCGGGATGGGCGTCTACTCGACCGATGCCATGCTGGATGCGCAGATGAAGGAGTGGATCCTGCACCACATTGCGCAGAAGGCGATTGACGGGATGGCCGCGGAGGAGACTCCGTTTGTGGGCGTGCTGTATTGCGGGCTGATGATGACGGCGAAGGGGCCGATGGTGCTGGAGTTTAACGCGCGCTTCGGCGATCCGGAGACGCAGGCGATTCTGGTGCGCCTGGAGAGCGATCTGGTGGACGCGCTGGAGGCCTGCGTGGAGGGGCGGTTGAGCGAGACGGAATTTCGCTGGAAGCCGGGCGCGTCGGCGTGCGTGGTGGCGGCTTCGGGGGGCTATCCGGGCAGCTACACAGTGGGGCAGGTGATCTCCGGGCTGGATGCGGCGGCCGAGGTTCCGGGGGTTGAGATCTTTCATGCAGGGACTTCGTTCGACGGCGCGGACTACCGCACCAGCGGCGGCCGCGTGCTGGGGGTTACCGCTGCCGGGGCGACGCTGGGCGATGCGCTGCGGTCGGCCTATGAAGCGATGGGGCGCATTTCTTTCGAGGGCATGGTGTACCGGCGGGACATTGGGCATCGGGCGGTGAAGGTGTGAGGGAGCGAGCGTTATCGGGCGCTACGCATTCCGGAGGATCCGATGCCGCGCGGTTTGCCTGCGGACTCACCGCCTCCGGCAACTGTCCACATTTCACCGCGCTTCATTCCGCAGGCCACTCGGAGATGGCGTCGATGAATTCCTGGTCCTCTGCGTGATGGATGCTGCGTGAGACGGCGAGCGACTGGCGCCGTTCCTCGGAGGCGAACTGCGGCGAGCGGGAATCCGGCGCCCAGATTTGGTTCTCCGCGAGATCGGGCAGGCGAACAGCAGGATTCTTAGAACGCATCGACGGCATCGCGCAGGATGTTATCTCGCAGCAGAGGCTTGAGGGTTCTGCGATTCACGACGTCGCCGCTGCCGCCGAGCAAAGTGTCGATGTAGAGCTTCAGCCTTGCGTATTCGAAGACGCCGATGGGGCGGTATTCGTCCAGATCGAGAAGGACGTCGATGTCGCTGGCGGCGGTGGCTTCGCCTCGCGCCACCGACCCGAAGACGGCTGCATGGCGGACACCGAATTGGCGCAGTTCTCCCTCGTGAGTGCGCAGCGTTTGCAGCACGTCGGTGAGGTTGCGGGTCATCATCTGCGGGTAGTTTATCCGGTTCCTGGCGATCGCTGGGATGGAAAGGGGTTTTCCTATAGACTCCGATCAAATGCCCCGCAGCCGTGAAGATTCCGAGCGCCTGGTGAGCGCCGCTCGAGCCGAGGATGAGAATTCTTTTGAACTGAAGCTGCGCCCTCGCTGGCTGCGCGAGTTTATCGGCCAGGAAAAGGCGAAGGAGCAGCTGGCGATTGCGCTCGAAGCAGCGCGTTCGCGCGGCGAGGCGCTGGATCATGTGCTGCTCTTCGGGCCGCCGGGGCTGGGCAAGACGACACTAGCGACGATCATCGCCAACGAACTCGATGTCGGATTTCAGCAGACATCGGGACCGGCGTTGCAGATCCAGGGAGATCTGACGGCGATTCTGACGAACGTGCGGGAGCGGCAGGTGCTGTTTCTCGATGAGATTCATCGCGTACAGCCGGTGCTCGAAGAGAAGCTGTATACGGCGCTCGAAGACTACAAGCTGGACATCATCATCGGGCAGGGGCCGGCGGCGCGTACGCACGTGATGGAGATCAAGCCCTTCACGTTTGTGGCGGCGACGACGCGGCCAGGACTGCTGTCCTCACCGTTGCGGTCGCGCTTTGGGATCCTGCTGCGCCTGGAGTTTTATACCGACGACGATCTGCGCTACATCGTGGAGCGCTCGGCGGAGGTGCTGGGGATTCCTGTGGATCGCGATGGCGCGGCGGAGATCGCCATGCGTTCGCGGGGAACGCCGCGCATCGCGAACCGGCTGCTGCGGCGTGTGCGGGATTATGCGCAGGTGCGGGGACCAGGGCGGATCGATCGCGAGACGGCCTGCAATGCGCTGAAGATGCTGGAAGTGGATGCGCATGGCTTTGACGAACTGGATCGGCGGCTGCTGCTGACCATCATCGAAAAGTACGATGGCGGGCCGGTGGGGCTGGGCACGCTGGCGGCGACGCTGGCCGAGGAAGAGGACGCGCTCGAGGAAGTCTACGAGCCGTTTCTGATTCAGATTGGGTTCCTGGATCGGACGCCACGCGGGCGGGTGGCGACACGGCTGGCGTATCAGCACTTCGGGCGGGCGATGCCGGGGCGGCAGACGGGGCTTTTCTAGCGGGATGCCGCGCTGTAGATCATGTCATGGGAGGGCAATAAGGCTCCGATGGCGGCCCCTCCCGCGAGGCCGATGACTGCTCCGACGGCGGCCCCTGCTCCTTTGCCGCCGAGAAACCCGCTGGACTCCCACGCGCCCGCGCCGATGCCCGCTCCGGCTCCGGCACCGATGGCGGCGCCGATGAGGGTGTGATGCAGGCGACGGTTACTTTTGCTCAGTCTGACGCTGCGGACGTCCTGCTTCTGCAGAGTCCGGTCGCCGGCCGCCTCGCGGAAGGAGATTGCGGTGTCGGAGACGTTGACGAAGGAGCCCAGGTGCTTCTTCGAAGTGACTTCGACGATTTGAATGTTTTGCCCGGCGCGCAGCGCGTTGAGATTATCCCAGGACGCGGGAGTCTGCGCCCCGGCGGCGCCGGACATCGCGAGGAGACAGATCAGGGACAAAAGCCTTCGCATGCGCGAGCTCCCTTCACCTGCTTCTTGATCGTGGTCGGCAAGCATATCACGAATAGGCAGGGACGATGCCGGATGCGTTTCAGGCGGGGGCTCCAAAAGGAAAACCCGCCGCGTTCCGGGTGGGGGAGCGCGGCGGGGATGCACAACAGATAAAGCAAAAAGACATACACATGCGGCAGAATCTCGAGGGTAGTTCCAGCTGCGTGCCGCGGGTGCGCTGGATTTAGTTTTAGCTCCGGCGCATCAACGTGGACGCGCCGGAGCCGGCGGCTATTTCGAGCCGCCGCTACGCAGATCGGGGTTGAAGACTTTCTGTTCTTCGATGGCCGCCTGTGCCGCCGCGAGCCGCGCAGTGAGCAGACGGTAAGGTGAGCAGGAGACGTAGTCAAGACCAGCGCGGTGGCAGAACTTCACCGACTCGGGTTCGCCTCCGTGTTCGCCGCAGATGCCGACTTCCAGTTCGCGGCGGGCGGAGCGACCCTTGTTGGTAGCCATGCGTACCAGCGTTCCCACGCCCTCCTGATCGAGGACAGCAAAGGGGTCCTGCTTGAAGATGCCCTGTTTCAGATACGCCGGCAGGAACTTGTTGACGTCGTCGCGGGAGATGCCGAAGGTGGTCTGAGTGAGGTCGTTGGTGCCAAAGCTGAAGAATTCAGCCTCGGCCGCGATCTTGTCGGCGACCACGCAGGCGCGGGGCAGCTCGATCATCGTCCCTACCTTGTAGTCGACAACAACACCCTTTTTGATGAAGACATCGTGAGCGACGCTGCGTACGATGGCGGCCTGGTTCTTCATCTCCTCGGGACCGCCGGTGAGTGGGATCATGATCTCGACATGCGGTTCGCCGCCGTTCTTGCGGACGGTGGCCGCCGCTTCGAAGATGGCATGCGCCTGCATCTCGGTGATCTCGGGATAGGTGATGCCGAGACGACAGCCGCGCAGAGCGAGCATGGGGTTGAGCTCATGCAGCTCTTCGACGCGCTCGAGGATGGTGCGCAGCTCTTTCAGCTTCGGCGACTTCGGCTTGGTCAGCTCGAGTTTCTGGATCTGCAGCAGCAGCTCTTCGCGTTTGGGCAGGAACTCGTGGAGCGGAGGATCGAGCAGGCGGATGATGACCGGCAGTGAGCCCATGGCCTTGAGGAGGCCGATGAAGTCGGCGCGCTGCATGGGCAGCAGCTTGTGCAGGGCGGCGCGGCGTTCTTCTTCGGTCCGGGCGAGGATCATGGCCTGCATGTGGGGCAGGCGATCTTCGGCAAAGAACATGTGCTCGGTGCGGCAGAGCCCGATGCCCTGAGCGCCGAAGAGCTGGGCCTGCTTCGCGTCGCGCGGGATATCCGCGTTGGCGAGCACGCGCAGGCGGCGGCGCTGATCGACCCAGCCCATGAACTGGACGAGGTCGGGGTTGTCGGGGTTGACGGGGAGGGTTGAGAGTTTGCCGGCGATAACGCGGCCGGTTGAGCCGTCGAGGGAGATCCAGTCGCCTTCGTGGAAGATTTTGCCCTTGACGCGCATCTCCTTCTTCTTTTCGTCGATGGTGACGTCGCCGGCGCCGGCCACGCAGCATTTGCCCATGCCGCGGGTGACCAGCGCCGCATGCGACGTCATGCCGCCACGCGAGGTGAGGATGCCGACTGCGACGTTCATGCCGGCGATGTCCTCAGGCGAGGTCTCGCTGCGGACGAGAATGATGTGCTTGTGGACGCCCTTCTCGTGGTATTTCACGGCATCGGCGGCGGTGAAGATGATCTGGCCGACTGCGGCGCCGGGTGAGGCGGGCAGGCCGATGGCAAGGACTTCGATGGAGCCTTTTTCGTCGAGACGCGGCACGAGGAAGTCGAAGAGCTGGTTAGGCTCGACGCGCAGCACCGCTTCATCGATGGTGATGAGGCTCTCGCGCACCATATCGATGGCAATGCGGACCGCGGCCAGGCCGGTGCGCTTGGCGTTGCGGGTCTGCAGCATGTAAAGGCGCCCATCCTGGATGGTGAACTCGAAGTCCTGCATGTCGCGGTAATGCTTTTCGAGCCGCGAAGTGAGATCGCGCAGCTGGTCGTAGACATGGGGCATGAGCTTCTGCAGTTCGCTGATGTGCACCGGGGTGCGAATGCCGGCGACCACGTCCTCGCCCTGGGCGTTCATCAGGAATTCGCCGTAGAACTCCTTTTCGCCGGTAGCGGGGTTGCGGGTGAAGCCGACGCCGGTTCCGCTGGACTCGTTGAGGTTGCCGAAGACCATGGCCTGCACGTTGACGGCGGTGCCGAGCCAGTCGTCGATGTTGTTGAGGCGGCGATAGGTCCGGGCGCGCTCATTGTTCCACGATCTGAAGACAGCATCCCGGGCCATGGTGAGCTGGCGGTCGGGATCCTGGGGGAATTCGGCACCGGTATGGCGGAGGACCAGCTTTTTGTAACCGATGATGACTTCTTTCAGGCCAACCGGGGGCAGCTCGGTGTCGAGTTTCGCGCTGTACTTCTTTTTGGTCTCGTCGAAGATGTGCTCGAAGTCGGACTTGGGGATGTCGAGCACGACGTCGCCGAACATTTGTATCAGGCGACGATACGAATCATAGGCAAAGCGGGGATTGTTGGTTTTTTTGGCGAGCGCTTCGACGGAGATGTCGTTGAGACCGAGGTTGAGAATGGTATCCATCATGCCGGGCATGGAGAACTTGGCGCCGGAGCGGACGCTGACGAGGAGAGGATTGTCGCCGGCGCCGAGGCGCTGGCCCTGGAGCTTCTCGAGGCGGTCGAGGGCGAGTTCCATCTGTTCGGTGACATGAGGAGAAAGCGCGCCGCGCATGTACTCGCGGCAGGCTTCGGTCTGGATGGTGAAGCCGGGAGGCACGGGAAGGCCGGCATTGGTCATTTCGGCGAGGCCGGCGCCTTTGCCGCCAAGCACGTCGCGCATTTTGCCGTTGCCTTCGGCAGTGCCTGCGCCAAAGAAAAAGACGTATTGAGAAGGGGCTTCGACTTTCGAGGCTTCGACTACCTGCTGGTAGTCCAGGGTGCTCGCATTCATAGAGATTCTCCGTTCTGCCGCCGCGCGGGCGTTATCTGATTGGGTCCGGATGAGTACGTTGCGGTGCTGGCGGTCATAAGAACGGGCTGGAGCAGGGCAGCCATCCGCAATCTGAAAACAGGAGATTGTCGGACGGGGATGGGGGAAGCGTATGTGTCTGGCGTCACAGGAGTGCAGATGTGACGGCAATCACAACTGCCGACATGAAATGTGATCGCGCTCACAAACCAGCGAAACCCGCAGCAGAAGCCGCAAAAGAGCGAGAGTGAGCGCGACTGCGCCACAGAACGCAGGGATCGGAGTGTTGTGGCGCAGCCGATGGGGGCGCGAGGATTTCGTGAAACCGGCGCAGACGCAGTATCTGCGCCAGGATCATGCGGATGGCATCGCGACAACGGGGGCGTGAAGTTTGGCATGCGAGTTGCGACGAGTTCGGCATCGGTTCCAAAACAGGCCGGCGATTTCAGGGTTCTCATGATGGGGGAACGGAAAAGATGGAGGGGAACCGAAGGGTTGCCGATCAGGTGGGCAACCGAACCTTCCGCAGCAACAGGGTTCAGGCGGTGATTTGAGAGGGCTGGTGAGGGCCAGCGCCAGGTTTTGGCGCTAACAGAGACAAAGGGCCACATTCTCCGTCAGCGAGGTTTGGTTATGCAAAGCACGATCGCAGTTCCGACGCAGCATCTGCCGCTTCCGTACGTACCGGCCCTGCCGGCCGAATTTGTTCTTCTGCTGCAGTCGGCCAGCAACCAGAAGCAGCACTAACCCGGGCAGTTTTCGCAGAAAGCGAGGTTTGGTCATGAACAGCACAATCGGAGTCCAGAATCAGCAGGAAACCTACACGGCGGAGACACGGCCAGCGTTGACGAACGAAGAGGCGCAGGCTCGTTTCTTCACGATCGGACGGGCGATGGCGGTGCTGGATGGCCAGATCGAGCGGTGCACCGATCCGCTGACGGAAGGATGTTTGCTGACGCTGCGGGCAGAGCGCGAGGTGGAGTATCTGAAGACACTCTTCTGGTGGGAGTACGAACCGGTGGGAATGGCCTGCATGCGGTAACGGCCAGGGCTCAGGGCTCAGGGCACGGATGCGGCGTGCCGGGGCCGAACTCGGCCCGGGCAGAAAAAATTTTTGACCAGGCCTTCTTCTCATGAGCGCTCCACTTGCTGTGGAGCGCTCCTTTTTTGAACGCAGCCTTCCTTCTCAGCCACTCGTTTCCGATCTCAACCTCTCTTTTCCGAGTCAGCCAGTTTCAGTAAATCCGTAGCGGACCACCTTGAGGGCCCCCTTTTTTGGTAGGACCGACTCTGCCGGCCGCTTCGGTCAGGTGGTCGCGGAGTCGCTTGGCGCAAAGAAGTGGCTTATTTTCAATGGAATGCCATGTTCTACAGGATATGACATAAATACACTCATATTTTATGCATCGGTTGTGCTATAGTTCTCATCAGATGAAGTGCAGGTCGGCCCGTGCGGCTGGCCCCAATCTCAAAACTGTGTGGATGGAGGTATTCCATGGCTATTACTCGCTGGGATCCATTTCGTGATGTGCTGGCGCTGCAGAACCGCATGAACTCGCTGTTTCAGGATTTCAATCGCGGTCAGGGCGAGGGCGATGCATTGACCACGGCAGCGTTTGTGCCGCCGGTGGATATTTATGAAGACGAGCACCAGATTGTGCTGAAGCTGGAAGTACCGGGGATGAAGGAGAGCGACCTGGACATTCAGCTGGAGAACAATGTGCTGACCGTCCGAGGCGAGCGCAAGTTCGACAAGGAAGAGAAGGAAGAGAACTTCCATCGGATCGAGCGGCGCTATGGCAGCTTCTACCGTTCCTTTACCGTGCCCAACACGGTGAACCCGGAGAATGTGAAAGCGAACTACGATGCCGGCGTGCTGCGGCTGGAGATGGAGAAACGGCCGGAAGCCAAGCCGAAGCAGATCAAGGTGGCGGTGGGCAGCAGCGCTGCTTCGAAGCCAATTGAGACCGGGAAGAAGGAGCCGCATGCGGCGTAAGGGCAGTTTAAAGCCGGTCAGCTGATGAGGCGGTTAGCTCAACGCCGGTCAGCGAAGAAGCGGTTAGCGAAAAACCGGCTGGCAAGGTGAGGTTCGCTGAAAGGCGGTCAGCATCGGGTGTATACCTGGTCGCTGACCGCTTCCTCTGTTAAGGCGGATTTTCTTCGCAGTTCCGGAATCTAAAAGAGTCAGATGGAAGTGCAGGACGCCGCATGTGCGGTGATGTTCAGTTGACCGCTTCTTTGAGTAGGGCGGGGCGTTCGCTAACCGGTTTTCAGCTAACCGCTTTTTAGCTGACCGGCCTTTAGCTGATTTTGGAGTGTGTTTATGGCAATACGGTGGGACAAGTTTACGGTGAAGGCGCAGGAGGCGGTGCAGAATGCCAGCCAGCTGGCGGCGGAGAACGGGAATCCGGAGATTCTGCCGCTGCACATGCTCTCGGCGCTATTGGCGGATAAGGAAGGCGTGATTGTGCCGGTGCTGGAGAAGCTGGGCGCGCCGACGGCGCAGCTGGCGGCGAAGGCGGATGAAGCCGTGTCGCAGCTGCCCAAGGTGAGCGGAGCGTCGGCGCAGCCTGGAGCATCGCAGGCGTTGAATCAGGTGCTCGATCTGGCATTCAAAGAGGCAGAGCAGTTTAAGGACGAGTACGTTTCGACGGAGCATCTGCTGCTGGCGCTGACGCGGCTGAAGAACGACGGAGCGCAGCTGCTCCTTGCTTCGGTGGGAGCGACCCACGATGCGGTGCTGAAGTCGCTGGCCAGCGTGCGCGGCAATCAGCGGGTGACGGATCAGAATCCCGAAGCCAAGTTCCAGTCACTGGAGAAGTATGCGAAGGACCTGACGGAACTGGCGCGGAGAGGGAAGCTCGATCCGGTGATCGGGCGCGACGAGGAGATCCGGCGCGTGATCCAGGTGCTGTCGCGGCGGACGAAGAATAACCCGGTGCTGATTGGCGAGCCGGGCGTGGGCAAGACGGCCATTGTGGAAGGGCTGGCGCGGCGGATTGTGCACGGCGATGTGCCGGACATTCTGCGCGACAAGCGGGTGGTGTCGCTCGATCTGGGTGCGATGCTGGCCGGGGCCAAGTATCGCGGCGAGTTTGAGGATCGTCTGAAGGCGGTACTGAAGGAGATCGAGGAGTCGAACGGACAAATCATTCTGTTCATCGACGAGCTGCACACGATTATCGGGGCAGGCGCGGCGGAGGGAGCGATTGACGCTTCGAACATGCTGAAGCCGCCGCTGGCGCGCGGCGACCTGCGGGCGATTGGCGCAACCACGCTGAATGAGTATCGCAAGTACATCGAGAAGGACCCGGCGTTTGAGCGGCGCTTCCAGATTGTGTACGTCGGCGAGCCCAACGTCGAGGACACCATTGCGATCCTTCGCGGACTGAAGGAGCGCTACGAAGCGCACCATAAAGTCAGAATTCGCGACTCGGCGATCGTGTCGGCAGCGACGCTGTCGCATCGGTACATCTCGGACCGGTTTTTGCCAGACAAGGCCATCGATCTGGTGGATGAGGCGGCGGCTTCGCTGGCGATTCAAATTGGGAGCGTGCCGCAGGAGATCGACGAGCTGGAGCGGGAGGCGACCTCGCTGGAGATCGAGCGGGCGGCGCTGAAGCGGGAGAACGATCCGAACTCGAAAGAACGGCTGGAGACGGTGGAGCGCGAGGTTGCGCAGCTGCGCGAGCGGGCCACCGCGCTGCGGGCGCGGTGGGAGAAGGAACGCGACGCGATCACGCGGCTGAGCGAACTGAAGAAGCAGATCGAGGCGCTGCGCTTCGAAGCTGATGAGCAGACGCGACGGGGCAATCTGGAGCGGGCGGCGCAGATCCAGTACGGCGACCTGCCGAAGCTGGAAGCAGAGCTGCGCTCGCTGAATGCGAAGCAGGATGGGGCCTCCGGTTCGCCCCGCATGCTGAAGGAAGAGGTGGACGAGGAGGATATAGCGCGGATCGTAAGCAAGTGGACCGGCATACCGGTGTCGCGGATGCTGGAGGGTGAAGTACGCAAGCTTGTGCACATGGAAGAGCGGCTGCGTGACCGGGTGGTTGGGCAGGACGCGGCGCTGAGCATCGTCGCGAATGCGATTCGGCGTTCGCGCGCGGGACTGAGCGACCCGAAGCGGCCGATTGGGTCCTTTATCTTCCTCGGGCCAACGGGTGTCGGAAAGACGGAGACGGCGCGAGCGCTGGCGGAGTTCCTGTTCGACGACGAGCAGGCCATGGTACGGCTCGACATGAGCGAGTACATGGAGAAGCACGCGGTGGCGCGGATGATCGGCGCGCCGCCCGGATATGTCGGCTATGACGAGGGCGGCCAGCTGACCGAAGCAGTGCGGCGGCGGCCTTATTCGGTGATCCTGCTGGACGAGATCGAGAAGGCGCATCCGGATGTATTCAATGTGCTGCTGCAGGTGCTCGATGACGGGCGGCTGACGGATTCGAGAGGACGCACGGTGGACTTCAGGAACACGGTGCTGATCATGACCTCGAACCTGGGCGCGGCGTTCCTGACCGGCGATGCGCTGAAGGACGAGACCACGTTCGGCCATGCGACGGAGAGCGTGATGAAAGTGCTGCGGGAGCACTTCCGGCCCGAGTTCCTCAACCGTGTGGACGATGTTGTGATCTTCCGCCCGCTGGGCGAGGAGCAGTTGCAGCACATCGTCGATCTGCGGCTGAAGGATCTGGAGAAGCTGCTGGCCGACCGGCACATCACCATCGAGCTGACGCCGGAGGCGCGCTACCAGCTGTTCGCCGCGGGCTACGACCGGGTGTATGGGGCGCGGCCGCTGAAGCGGGCGATCCAGCGGCTGATTCAGGATCCGCTGGCGCTGAAGATCCTCGACGGCGAGGTGCTGCACGGGGACCATGTGCGGATTGATGCCGACAGGAAGAAGGGCGCGCTGCACTTCGAGGTGGTCAGCCGGGCGGGCATTCCACTGGAAGGGCACGTGGCCATTGGACAGGCGTAAGGAGCAGCGAGCAGCGGGCAGCGATTAGCGATTAGCGTTTAGCGTTTAGCGTTTAGCGTTTAGCGTCCGGATAGATAATCTGTGAGGCTCGCGGGGGTTTTCCTGCGAGCCTACTTTTTTGGCGGAGTGGCGCAGAGTTCGATCGGTGTTGCTGGCTACTCTTCAGCTACCATTGACTGGTCGGATTGACTGGTCAATACTCTGAACATGCGGCAGATCCAGGCTTCCGAGGCGAAGACGAAGTTTCTTCAGCTGCTTGACGATGTGGAGCGCGGCGAGACGGTGGTGATTACGCGGAAGGGGCGGCCAGTCGCGCGAATCGCGCCGGAAAGCGACGTTCGACGAGCGGAAATCGACGAGGCTATCGCAGATATCCGTGCATTTGGTCGAAGGAAGGGGCCGATCACAGTCGCGGAGATCCTCTCGGCCCGGGATGAAGGAAGAAAGCGCTGATGGCTTTCGTTCTGGACGCCTCGGTCAGTGCGTGCTGGGCCTTCTCCGATGAACAGGTTCCGGATGCGTTTGCGGCTCTCACCCGCCTTGGCAGAGAGGAAGCCGTGGTGCCTGCCTTGTGGTGGTTTGAGATTCGCAATGTTCTTCTGATCAACGAGCGGCGCAGGAGACTGAGCGAAGCAGACGTCGCAGGATTTATGACGAGGCTGGCGAAGCTGCCTATCAGGATTGAGTCGCCGCCGGGTCGGAGTGCGGCGGTCCTGGAGGCCGCTCGCAGCTACAGGCTGACTGTTTATGACGCAGCATATTTTGAGCTGGCTGTGCACCACGGGTTAGGTCTGGCAACACTCGATGCCGAGTTGATCCATGCAGCACAAAAAGCAGGAGTGCCGCTGGTTACGGCTCAGTCTTAGCGCCCTTGCTCAATCGTGAAGGATCAGCTCTTCCACTTGATATTGCAGCCGAGGCTGGGGCGCTGCTCCTGCGGGATGGGGCGGCCGGCGATGAGAGCGTCGAGGGCGGCGCGGAGGTCCTGGCCCGTGACCGGAACGCCGTTGCCGGGGCGGCTGTTGTCGAGCTGGCCGCGATAGACGAGCCGCTGCTGCGCATCGAAGAGGAAGAAGTCGGGCGTGCAGGTGGCGTCGAAGGCGCGAGCGACCTGCTGGGTTTCGTCATACAGATAAGCAAAAGTGAAGCCGAGACGCTCTGCCTGGCGGGCGAGTGCGGGTGGGGCGTCGTCGGGATGCGACTCCGCATCGTTGCTGCTGATGGCGACGATGCCGATGCCGGAGTTCTGATAGTCGGTACCGAGAGGGGCGAGCTGCTGCTCGACATGGCGCACGAAAGGGCAGTGAGCGCAGATGAACATGACCAGCAGACCGTGCGCTCCCATGAGCGAGTCGCGGGTGTGACGCGTGCCGTCGCGCACGTCGCTGAGTGAGAACGACGGTGCGGTTGTGCCCAGGGCGAGCATCGCCGATTCGGTTCGTGCCATAGAAACCTCCGCAGAGGTCAGGTTACCGTGACTGCGGGCACGACGCGAATACGACGATTGCCGAATCAGCCCCCGGCGGAGACAGCGACGCTGTTGCGCTGAAACATCTGGCGGATGCCGCGCAGGGCCTGGCGGGTGCGCTCTTCGTTCTCGATGAGGGAGAAGCGCACATGGCCGTCACCGTATTCGCCGAAGCCGATGCCAGGGCTGACAGCGACTTTGGCCTCGCGCAGCAGCATGGTGGAGAAATCCAGCGATCCCATGGAACGGAATGGCTCAGGGACGGGGGCCCAGACAAACATGGTGGCTTTGGGCGAGGCGACGTCCCATCCGGCTTTGTTCAGCCCACTGACCAGGCAGTCGCGGCGGCGCTGGTAATTATCGCGGATCGCGGTGACACATTCCTGCGGTCCTTCGAGCGCGACGATCGCAGCGACCTGGATGGGGGTAAAGGTGCCGTAATCGAAGTAGCTCTTAAGACGGGCGAGGGCTGCGACCAGCTCCGGATTACCGACCATGAAGCCGACACGCCAACCGGGCATGTTGTAGCTCTTCGAAAGTGTGAAGAACTCAACGGCGATGTCTTTGGCGCCGGGCACCTCGAGGATGGAAGGCGCGCGATAACCGTCGAAAACGATGTCAGCGTAGGCGAGATCGTGGACGAGCCAGATTTCGTGCCGACGACAGAGGGCGACCACGCGTTCAAAGAAGCTGAGGTCCACACATTGCGTGGTTGGGTTCGCGGGGAAATTGAGGATGAGCATCTTCGGACGCGGGACCATGAGCGGGATGGCCTGCTCCAGTTCGGCGAGGAAGGCGGTGGCATCGTGAATAGGCACGCTGCGGATGGTAGAGCCGGCGATGACCGGCCCGTAGATGTGGATGGGATAGCTGGGATTGGGGACCATGACCACGTCGCCCTGATCGAGGGTGGCAAGGCAGAGATGAGCGATGCCCTCTTTGGAGCCGATGGTGACGATCGCCTCGGTATCCGGATCGAGGGTGACGCCATAGCGCGTGTCGTACCAGCGGGTGATGGCGCGGCGCAGGCGGGGAATGCCTTTGGAGAGGGAGTAACGATGCGTCTCCGGACGGCGCGCAGCTTCGATCATCTTGTCGACGATGTGCTGCGGGGTTGCACCGTCGGGGTTGCCCATCCCGAAATCGATGATGTCTTCGCCGCGGCGGCGGGCGGCGGCTTTTAGTTCGCCCGTAATGTTGAAGACATAGGCGGGAAGTCGGCGGATGCGGGGAAACTCGTGCACAGGAATTCTCGTTTGAAAAACGGCAGCGGAGGCTGATTCATGGATCTCCGGCTTGTTCCTATTAAAGCCCAGGAGCGGCGATCGCGCGAGGGCTCAGAAGAGGTTGGGACCACTTTCGTCATCCACAGCGCCAAGAAAGGCCTCGAGGGCGGCAATGCGAGGTGCGGCCAGACGGCGCGTGGTTTCGAGGCGGATTTTGCCGGGGAGGTGCGCCAGGTTGCGTCGCAGGGCGGCGACCGCATCGGTAAAAGAGACAAAGCGGGTATCGCGGCCGACTTTGCTGACAGTGCGCAGGATGCCGATTGCTCCAAGCTGCTCGAGGATATCGGCATCGCGCAGAATGGTGGCTTCAACGCTGGTGGGTTCATCGTGAGGCTGATGCTGGCGGATCACCTCGAGGACCGAGGAGATTTTATCTTCGGGAAAGCCCGCATTGCGCAGGATGGCGGGCGCATGAGAACAGGCATAGGCGACGTGGTCCCAGCGGCTGAGTTCCTCAGGATTTTCGGGGCGGTTGCCGACGAAGACGCCCAAATCGTGGAGCCAGGCAGCCGCTCGTACGACGTCCCGGTCGTAGTCAAGGCCGGATCCGACCAGCTGGGTGAGGCGATCGAGACGGGGCTGATGGCCGAATTTATCGACGGGAAGGGCTTGTTCCCGAATGAGGTCGTACAGGTTCTGAAAGTAATCCACAGGCATGAATTGTTTGTATCGCGGCAGGGGCTCCACCGGAAAATGGTAACGGAGTGTCCGAAATCGAATCGCTTTTCGGCAGAAGGTAATTGACACGATTACAGTCACGATCTTAAGATCGGCCCCATTCCCGGGGTTGATGGCTGCGGCTGGTACCCAAACCCCCTGCAGGGAGTGACACAGGTCAGAAAAGCAGCGCGCAGGTGCGGTGAAGGGTATTGTGCAGAATTTAACGGTGCAAAGTGCGGCAAGTTGTTGTATCGTTCAGACTAAGAGAAGAACATACAAATCTCTTTCTTCCGCAATTCAGGTTGTGCACTGAGTACGCTCCGCCGGAAAACAGATTCAGTTTGAGCGGTTTCCAATGAGTTGCGAGGATTTCAGTGTCAGCACGATCCCAGTGATTTGCCATCTTCGGTGGATAACCAGCAGAAGGCCTGAGAAATGGTTGTCTATGCTGCCGGAGCAGCTCGAAACAGGTCAGGAATATGGCGACATCTGAATACCTGAGAAATGGGAGTTCGGCACGAGGCGCAACCGCGCCGGCGCCGACGCTCGCTTCTGCTGCCCGGCGATCGGTGGTCGGCCCCGCGGCCGCGGCGTCAGCCGTGATGGTCGTGAACGACATGCTGGTGATCCTGCTCGCCTTTGGTATGGCTCTGGTACTGCGAACGATCGTGGTGGCGAGAGTGGCGCCGGTGCTGGGCGGGGGCGCAGATTACTGGGCGACGCCCATTGACATGTTCTATCTGGGCTGGTTTGTTCTGGCCTACGTGCTGGTGGCCCGGCGCTACGGCCTGTACTCGGGTTCGCCCATTGCTTCGGGGACACACGAAATTCGGCTGGTGGTGCAGGGCTCTCTGAATGCGGGGCTGCTGCTGTGCGGCGCTCTGTATATGTTTCACGGTATAGCGATTTCACGCATCCTGGTGATGCTGCTGGTGGTCACGGCATCATGCGCGTTGTGTGTGCGGCGGGTGGTTTGGCGCTATTCGCGTTATCGGCAGTTCGAGCAGGGCATTGAGCTGCGCAACGTCGTCATCCTGGGCACCAATCAGCTCAGCTATGCACTCAGCCGCCAGATTCGTAACAATCGCCGGATGGGATATCGGTTCATCGGCTTTATTGCGGCGCCGGGGGCCGCTGTGGTATCTGAAATCGAGACCAATCAGATTGTCGGCGGTGTCGATAAGATTCGGCAGTTGACGCGGCAGCATTTTGTCGACGAGGTGGTGATCGCGGAATTTTATCCCACTGAAAAGGCGATTGGTTTGGTGGAAGATGCGCGGGAACTGGACATCGACGTGCGCGCAATTGCGGGGTACTACGGAGAGCTGACCTCGAATGCCCCGGTGGATTATCTGGGGATCTTTCCAGTGGCCGCGCTGCACCGCCGAGAGCCGAGGACGATTGGGCTGTTTTGTAAACGGCTGGTGGACATTGTGCTCTCCCTGCTGGCTCTGCTGATCGCGGCGCCGCTGCTCGTGGCCATCACCATCGCAGTGAAGCTGGACAGTGCGGGGCCGGTCCTCTATGTTTCGGATCGTATTGGGAAGCGTGGACGGGTCTTTCCCTGTTACAAATTCCGCACCATGGTGAGAAACGCGGAGAAGATGAAGAACGACCTGGCCGCGCTGAACGAGCGGGACGGGATTCTGTTCAAGGTAACCAACGATCCCCGCATCACCCGCCTGGGGCGGTTCATGCGTAAGTACAGCCTGGATGAGCTGCCGCAGTTTTTGAACGTGCTGCGCGGGGAGATGAGCATCGTGGGCCCGCGGCCGCCCATCGCTTCAGAAGTGGAGCAATATGATCTGGAGCATTTCCGCCGGCTGGAAGTGCTGCCGGGGCTGACCGGGCTGTGGCAGGTGCAGGCGCGACACGATCCCTCGTTTGCCAAGTACATCGCGCTGGATACGGCGTATGTCGAGAACTGGAGCTTCTGGCTGGATTTGAAGATCCTGTTTCAGACGGCTACCGTGGTCCTGCGCGGCACGGGATCGTAAAGCTCTTTTCTCTCTGCCCTCTGCCGCTCGAGCCGCTCCGCCTGCAGGAGCTCTTGCCATCGCATCTCCATCTGCGTGAGACTGAAGTCCGAAGTTTCCGGGCAGGTGAACGGTATTCGTCCGTTCTCTCATTCCAGTATTGAGACTCCTGGAGGTTACGTTGAGACTTTTTGAGCGCCGGTCCTGCACCATGCTGCTGGGTGCGCTGTTGATCTGTGGCAGTGCTTATACAGTTCATGGTCAGGAGCCGCCGCGACGTCCCGACGAGCCGCATACCGGGGATGCCAAACCTGAAGCGCAGCCGGCGATTCCGCCGGAGAGAACGGCGACCACGCATCACGACCTGACGATCGACGGGAAGACTCTGCACTATTCGGCGACTGCGGGGACGCTGCTGATTCGGGACGGCGAAGATGAGCATCCCTACGGCAGCATGTTCTATGTGGCTTATACGCTGGACGGAGCCGATCTGAACTCGCGGCCGGTGACCTTTTTGTATAACGGGGGACCGGGCTCATCGACGATCTGGCTGCACATGGGATCGGTAGGGCCGGTGCGGGTGGAGACGGACAGCCCAAAGGCCACCGGGCCGGCGCCGTATCACCTGGTTCAGAATCAGTACAGCCTGCTGGACAAATCGGATCTGGTCTTTATCGACGCGCCGCTCACGGGCTTTTCGCGGGCAGTGGGCAAAGGAACGCCCAAGGATTTTGCCGGTGTCGATCAGGATCTGAAAGCATTTCAAAAATTCATCGTGCGCTGGGTGACGGTGAACCAGCGCTGGAATTCTCCGAAGTATCTGTTTGGCGAATCGTATGGGACGACGCGCTCGGCGGGTTTATCGGATGCGCTGCAGAATGACGGCATGCCGCTCAATGGGGTGATCCTGCTGTCGTCGATTTTGAACTACTACGTGATGGCGCCGGGGCTGGACATCGATTACATCGGGAACCTGCCGTCGTATGCGGCGATTGCGTGGTATTACAACAAGCTCGAGAACAAGCCTGCGGATCTGAAGAGCTTTCTGAATGAGGTGCGGGCCTTTGCTCGCGGAGAATATGCCGAGGCGCTGGCGCAGGGCGATCAGCTGCCCCCGGAACGCTTCGACGCGGTGGCGCGGAAGATGGCGCAGTACACCGGACTGAGCGTGCAGTATGTGAAGGAAGCAAATCTGCGCGTGAATGCGGCGCGCTTCCGCAAGGAACTGCTGCGCGATCAGGGCGATATTCTGGGCCGCTACGATGCGCGATTCGAAGGCAGCGACGTCGACAATGCGGGCGAGTATCCGGGGTACGATCCCTCCGATACCGGCATCTCGGGCGCTTTTACGGCGGCCTTTCATGACTATCTTGCGCGCGAGCTGAAGTACGAGACCACCGATACGTATCGGCCGATGACCGAGATTATCCGGGAATGGGACTGGCACCATCATCCTCCGGGCGCGCCGGAGCGGGGATTCGGAGGCACGCAGCAGATGCCGTATGTCGCCGGGGATCTGGCCGATGCGATGCGCAAGGATCCAAAGTTGAAGGTCTTCTCGGCGAATGGCTATTTCGACCTGGCGACGCCGTTCTTTCTGACGGAGATGGACCTGAGCCACATGATGCTGGCTCCGGAACTGGAGAAGAACGTGGAGTTCGGTTATTACCCGTCCGGCCACATGGTGTATCTGAACGTTGAAGCGCTGAAGGGGCTGAAGCATGACCTGGAAGGCTTCTATGCGGAGACGGGACACTGAGAGGCAGCTAAGAGGCGGTCAGCTAAAAACCGATTAGCTAAGAACCGGATAGCTAAGAAGCGGTTAGCTGGTGGTGAGGTGGGAGATGGGAAATCAGGCACTGTCGGATGCGCCGGAGTGCTGGCCGGCTTTGCCGCTGGCCTCGTGGAAAGACACCTGCGCCACGCTGCATATGTGGACGCAGATTGTGGGCAAGGTGCGGCTGCGGCTCACGCCGCTGGTCAATCACTGGTGGAATGTTCCGCTGTATGTGACGGCGCGGGGACTGACCACGTCGCGCATTCCTTATCAGGAGCGGGCGTTTGAGCTGGTGTTTGATTTTCTCAGGCATCAGCTGGTGCTTGAAACCAGTGACGGCAATTTGAAAAGCCTGCCGCTGCGTCCGCAATCGGTTGCCGATTTCTATCACGACTGCTTGGCGATGCTGCGGTCGGCGGATATCGAAGTGAGCATCTGGAAGATGCCGGTCGAGGTACCGAATCCGATTCCTTTCGATCAGGATCGCGTGCATGCCGCCTACGATGCTGAACGGGCGGAGACCTTTTGGCGCATCCTGCTTTCGGTGGATGCTGTGTTCCAGCAATTCCGGTCGGAGTTCATCGGCAAGGCGAGCCCGGTACATTTCTTCTGGGGGAGCTTCGATCTGGCGGTTACGCGCTTTTCTGGCCGGCGCGCGCCGGAGCGGCCCGGAGCTGATGCGGTAACGCGCGAGGCGTATTCGCATGAGGTAAGCAGCGTTGGATTCTGGCCGGGCAGCGGAGAGATGGCGGGGCCGGCGTTTTATTCTTACTCGGCTCCGGAGCCGCAGGGTTTTGGCGAGGCCGCGGTGCGCCCGGAGAAGGCGGGATACGACCGGCAGCTCAGTGAATTCCTGCTGATGTACGACGATGTGCGCAACAGCGAGAGCCCGAGTGCTGCGCTGCTGGCCTTTTGCCGGAGCACCTACGACGCCGGGGCTACGCTGGGTCACTGGGACCGGAGCGCCCTCGAACGGACAGCCTGAATTTTCGCAGTGGACAGCATGGAGGAGAGCATGGCAGCGGAATGTACTCATCTGAACCAGATCCGGATCAAGGATCCTGACAAGCATGTCTGCGAAGACTGCGTGAAGACAGGAGACCGCTGGGTGCATCTGCGGCTTTGTCTGGAGTGCGGGCATGTGGGCTGCTGCGACTCGTCGAAGAATAAGCACGCGACGCGGCACTTTCGCGAGACGAAGCATCCGCTGATGCGCTCGATCGAGCGCGGCGAGTACTGGGTGTGGTGCTACGTGGACGAGATGATGGTGGGCGAACTGCGGCCGCACGGATTTGTGGCCGCTGACTAGAGCCACAGAAGAGAGGCTGCGTCTGGCCACCGATGGCAGGACGCGGGGCGCTCCCGTATGGATTAAAGTCGATCGAAACTCAGCTCCGGCAGAAAGCTATGGATGCCCGGCAGCTGCGTGCTTCATGGTCTCGCGAAGGCGAGTCTCGGCATCGTCGCCCCAATACTTGCAGTTGAGCTGGAGAAACACAGAGGTATAGGGGACGGTGAGATTGGTTTTGAGGATCAGCACGTTGAAGCTTTTCCCTACCTCACTGACTTTGCGAATGAGCTCCTCATGAAGCTCCGCATGCACGGGGCGATCGCCGAGAACGGCTTTGATCTGACGTCGATATTCGGTTACGCCGGGAGCATCGCGCTCGGGGACAAAGGGAAGCTCCGCATCCATGTAGACGATGGGGCGAACATGGATGGAGTGATCGACAGCGTTGAGCACATCCCTCACCACATCGAGCTCGCCAGCTCCGGTCTCGATGGTCTCGACGCCCGGGGTGGTCTGGAGGGGATAAGCGGAATCGACGATGAGGATCCAGTTACGGTGCCCCAGGAGCGGGAGCATCTGGCTGAGCCTGGTTTGCCAGTCCGTCTGTGAGTCGGCTGGAGCCTGGGCATGGGCGAAGGAGCCGCAGAAGAGGACGATGGTGAACAGGAGAGCGCAGAGCCGTCGGAATGATTGATTCATGAGCGTCGGGTCCAAACCGGTACCTACTATGCAAGTTTGAAAAACGAATTGCAAGAATCGAAGCCGTCTGCCGGCTGACAAGCGAGGCGGCGCGGTTACGGACGCGATTCATGAAGCGATGGGCTGCGGCGCTGCAGAGAGGGCCAGGCCATGGCATAGAGCGCGACGATGGCATAGCAGACCAGAGGCACCAGGTAGGCGAGGGCGATCCTGTGGGTGGCTTCGGAGATCCAGCCCATCAGAGGAGTGATCACCGCTCCGCCGACGATGGCCATGACGATGAGGGAGCCTCCGATCTTGGTATTGCGGCCGAGGCCTTCGATACCGAGCGCGAAGATGGTCGGATACATGACGGACATAAAGAAGCTGGTGAGGAAGATGGCCCAGAGGCCGACCCATCCTGGAAAAACGACGCCGATGGCCACGAGGAGAATGTTGGCAAGACCGTAGAGGGCCATGAGGCGGCTGGGCTGGATGGATCGCATGATGGCCGACGAGGCGAAGCGGCCGACACCGAAGGCGGCCAGGGTTCCGGTAAGCAGATAGCCGGCGAACTTTTCGGGCTGATGGGTGGAGTCCTGAACATATTGAATGAAGAAGCTCCAGGTGCCGACTTGAGCGCCGACATACATGAACTGCGCGACGATGGCCAGCAGGAAGGAGGGATAACCCAGGAGTTCGCGGAAGCTGCCGTGATTCTCGCCCGCACCTTCATGCTCGCTGGCGATTTTGGGGAATTTGGTCACCGCGATGAGAACGGCCCAGGCGATGGCGATGGCTCCGATGACCATGTAGGGAGCGACCACGCGCATGGTTTCGTGGCGGAGATAGGCGCGGTAGGTATGCGCGGCCTGCATGGCGGCGACCTGGGCGCGGGTGAGTTCGACGCCGGAGAAGATGAAGATGGTGCCGGCGAGGACACCGCAGATCGATCCAAGAGGATTGAAGGCCTGAGCCAGATTGAGGCGGCGCGCAGCGCTGCCGGGATGGCCCATCTGCGCGACCCAGGGATTGGAGGCGGTCTCCAGAAACGACAGGCCGCTGGCGATGACGAACAGAGCGGCCAGGAAGAATCCATAGCGGCCGATGAGGGCGGCGGGCCAGAAGAGAAAGGCGCCGGTGCCGAAGAGGAGAAGGCCGGCGATGAATCCGAATTTGTAACCGAAGCGGCGCATGAGCAGTGCCGCCGGCGTGGCCAGCAGAAAGTAGCCCATGTAGAAGGCAGACTGCACCAGTCCCGCCTGGAAACGCGAGATGGCGAACGAGGTCATGAACTGGCGAATCAGGACATCGTTGAGGTTGTTGGGCACGCCCCACAGGAAAAAGAGAGCGGTGACGAGAAAGAACTGCAGCGCCATCCCTGCCGGAATGAGCCGCGGCGTTTCGCCTCTGGTCACAGTGGTATCGCGTGGTACGGCACCTAACATGCAGCTATCCTCGTCCGGTCCTTCGGATTTTTCCTTTTCGGCTTTGTGCTCGGTCTTCCAGGGGCTTGCGTTTTACCGCTGATCACTTGCCGCAGAAGTGCACGTCGACTCCGAGCTCCCTGAACATGGCGGCTTTGGCCGCGAAGGCTTTCTGCGCGGCTTCGGGGGTTGGAGCGTAGGCGACGTTCAGATGATTGGCATGATGCCGGGCCATGAACTGATCGCGGCTGACGCCATGCAGCAGCACATGCATGATGGGCCACTGCGAAGTGACGGATTGCCAGCGGCGCTGGGTTTCTTCGGCGGGCAACTCGATGGCCGTGGCATGGCCCATATCGGCGTGCAGAGCGCCATCTTCGACGAAGACGCGGCTCCAGACGACGGGGCCCGGTTTGCAGATGCCCTTCAGCGTGCCTCCTCCGAGGCGAAAGTACATGGAGGGCTGGCGCTCGCTGCTGGCTCCGCGATAGCCGCCGGTGAAGTGCGACGCGGGGGCCGCGCCGGAAATCTGAAAGAGCCAGACGAAGTCATCGATGCCGTCGCCGGTATAGTGTTCGCCCCAGCGCACGTCGTGCAGGGTGGTTGCGGGATCGAGGCCGAGCGCCGTCCACACGCGATTGGTAACGATGGCGTCGAGGCCGGCGCACTCGTCGACTTCATTGAAGTGTGGCAGCGGCTTACCGGCGTAGAGCTCCTTGCCATTCTTCGCGAAGGCGGGCGGCCGCTCCACGTTGTTCAGCAGTCCTTCGACCAGATCGGAGGCGGGCGCCATATCTTTGAGGCCCTGCTGGTACTGGATGCCGATGGCATCGCAGCCAAAGTCGTCGGCCATGCGCAGGGCGGCGATGTACATTTTGCATTGCTCGAGGATCTGCCGATCGGTCAGATCGGTTTCGTCGCCGGAGCCGGTTTTGAAGGTCATACCATGGGCGTCGAGCCAGTGACGGATTTGCTGCGCTTCAGAATCGGACACGTCGCGCATGGCGGCGACCAGAGCCGCCTGGCTGAGGCGCTCTTTGTAGACCCCGGCAGGATTGAGCAGGAAATCTTCAACGATGGCGTTGTACATGCCCATGCAGCCTTCATCGAAGACACCGATGATGGCCTTGCGTGCCTTCAGGGCGCGGGCCAGAGCGACTCCGAGCTGCCGTTCGGCTTGGGGCAGCTGCGCGGGATTGAGTGGGTGCACGTGGCTTTGATCATGCGAAATCTTATGCTCGCGCAGCCACTGCCGCAGGCCAGTGCGGAAGAATTCATCTTCGAACTTCTCGCTCCACAGCGTGCTGAAGGGGACGCCTGCCTTATAGAGACAGCCATTCAGATTGAGCATGCCGACCAGGCCGGGCCACTGGCCCGACCAATTCGCGATCGTCAGGATGGGGCCGCGATGGGTTTGCAGGCCCGGCAGCACATGATTGCTGTATTGCCAGACGGCCTCGGCGACGACCAGCGGGGCGTCAGGGGGGATGGCGGCAAAGACGTCCATGCCCATGCGCTGGTTGTAGATGAAACCATGCCGGAGGTTCTCGTCGTAAGGATGTGCGCGACGGAGGCGCACTCCTTCGGCGGCGAAGGCCTCGGTCAGTTTTGACTCCATGGCGGCCTGAGCGGGCCAGCAGACTTTGTTGGCCGACTGACGCAGGTCGCCGCTGGCGACCAGCAGCACTTCATCGGCTGCGACGGGCGCGGGCACAGCGGGCTCGGGAATCTGATAATTCGCCATCACTTCACTCTGCTCTCTGCCCCTCGTCCGGCGAGAGACGGTTACGTTTCATTCGCCCGCAGATCCTGGATGCGAGCATACGGTCGCTCCCAGGCGAAGCAGGGGCAAGGATCAATGTATTCGATTTCGGGGTTCGGAAGCAGCAGCACCGGCCCTGAATCGGAGTTTCAATGGCGGAGCCGATTGGGCCCCGGCATCAGAGCTCGAGGTTGGTCCCGCCAGAGTTTACTCGCCTTTGCCCGGCTTATATGCCGGATTCTGCGGCAGGCTGATCAGATTGGCGAAGAGACGATAGGCGCCCGGAACGCCGAGGGGCAGCTCTCGATAGAAGGCGTAGGCGGTGTAAACATAGACGCCCGAACCATAGCGGGCAACCAGCAGGCCGCCTTTCTGCGGAGCCTGCCCGGGATCATGAGTTTCGAGGGGCGCCTGATAGTGAGCGTCCCACGACTGCATGAACTTGGAGCCGCGCTCTTCAATCCAGCTCCGAAAATCCTGTGAGCCGATCTTGTTTGGCCAGTTCAGCGACGGGCTGGAGGGTTCAGTAAATGTCATCGGAGAGTTCTCGTCGGTCACTTCCTCCGGATCGGAGGTCATGGTGTATGGGTAAGGCCCGAAGTTGTGATCGTACTCGGGTGTCTGATACTGGACGACCACCGTGCCACCATTTTTGACGTAATCTAGGATGCGGCCATTGTAGGTGCGCAGATCGGGGCGCACCGCGTAGGCACGAACACCGATAAGGATGACGTTGTATTTGCTCAGGTCCCCGCTGGCGAGGTCCTCCTGAGCCAGGAAGTGGACATGGATGCCCAAGTTTTCGAGGGAAGCCGGCACGTCGTCTCCACTGCCGGTGATATAACCAACCTGCAGGCCGGGCGCTACCTTCACATTGGTGCCGCTGGTTTGGTAGTCGGCTTTGCTGTAGAGGAAATAGGGCCGCAGGCCGGGGTAACCGACCTGAATATATCCCTCCCGATATTCGCGGTTGTTGTAAGTGGCGACGGCGGTGAGGTGATAAGCCTGCTCGGCCAGGTGGTTGGGAGAAACCTGGAGGGTGACGATCTGCTCCTGACCGTCATCGCTGAGAGAGAAGGATTGCGTCGCCGGTTCGGATTTCCAGCCCGACGGCAGATCGAGGCGCAGAGTACCCTGGGCGGGGCCTTTGACATTGCTGTGGATGCGAACGCTCACCGGGAACGAAGCTGTACCCAGGGGAGTGACGCCAGCACTTTCCGGCATAGTGACTGAGATGGCCGGGCCAATCGGCATGGGATGAAACACTAAGCCAGGTCCGGCCTCGCGCTGGATCGTCTGCACTACCTCGGATAACTCGACAGGTACATTGTTATAACTTGCTGTAACATGCGCGACGAGGGGATAGGGAGCTACGGGGAGGTTACGATCCCTGGCGTCGCGAACGTCATAGTATGGCTGTTCGATGCCGGGCCGATCGAACCAGGGGCGCGTGTAGCCGGCGTCGTCAGGGATGTGCACTTCAAATCGCGCATCCATGACGGAACCTCCGCTGAGATCGCCACTGGTGGAACCCTGTGGCTGGATATCGGCGTCGCTCCCGCCTTGTAATTCAAGCGCGATCTTATCGATTTTGACGGCCAGTGCGCCGTTTTCGGCCACGTGCACATTCACCGGGAAATGCTGACCGGGGATGGCCATCTGGAAAGTGGGCAGATCGCGCATAAAGCGGGCGAAGGGACCGGTTGGCGGGTGTTCCTGGGTGACGTTGGCGGAGAGTGTCAGCCCCAGAGACAGCGCGAGCGCGTTGTTGAACTGAGTTTGCTTGACCTTCAGTTCGTGCAGCACGTCGTATTTAGCCTCGGCGGAAAGCGAGCTGCTGTCTACCTTCGCGATGAGATCGTTGGTGGCGGTGAGGCCTTTCGCCAGGGTCGGGGCAATGCCACTGGGATCTTCGGCCGACCAGCTGCGGCTGGCGGTTTCCACCAGATCGTTGATGGCCGAAAGTCCCTCGGTCAGAAAAGCGTGCTCCTGATTCCCGGCGAGATCGGCTATGCCGCCCAGCGATATGTCGACGCCGTCGAAGAAGGTCTTTTCCCGGTCAGCCGCATCGATCCTTGAGCCGAAACGATGGTAGGCGGAATCTTCGGGACCATCGGCAGGAATTGCAGCGCCGCCGTTCTGCGATTTCTGATAGCCGAGCCCGGTGCGCGAGATTTGCTGATCGCTCAGGCCATTGATGCTGCCGTAAGTGCCGGTTGGAATCTCAACGTTGGCATGAACTGCGCCCGGCTCGAACTTACCGGAGATATAGTTTTGTACTCCGGCAGTTAGCCAATGATGGGTAGCATAGTCGTAAAGGCCTTTCGGTGAAACTGATCCTTCTTCGAGGGAGAAGGGAACGAGCGCGTATTCCCTGAGCGGATTCCAGGGGCGAAGTCCATCGCGAATCTGATCGGGAAAGACGGAGGGGTCGCCCGCTGCGAGAAAAACTTTCTGCGCCCACATGCCGGCTGCGGCGTGGTTGCCGTGTCCATCGGAAGGGCCGCCAACGAAGACGGAGGTAATAACCAGCGGGCGGGTGAGGCGCACGACGCGCACCACGTCATAGAAGACGCGGTCAGAGGGCCATTTCTGCAGCGCCTCATCCAGCGACTTGGAGAAACCATAGTCGGCGGCGGTCGTGAAATATTGGGAGTCGCAATAATACCGATCGGCCTGCAGCAGCTCCTGGGTGCGCACGAGGCCGAGCGAATCCCACAGATCGGAGGACATTTCATTGGCTCCGCCCTCTCCGCGATTGAGGGTGAGCAGGCCAACGCGGGCGCCCAGTGTGCGCGAAGCCCAGGCCAGGGTGCCGCCGTCCTCATCGTCGGGATGGGCGGTGATCATCAGCATGCTGGCGCGGGTATGCAACTGCCGGAGCGCGACGGCGAGGGCAGCAGCACCGCGATTTTCAGGAATAGGCCGCGCATCCTGCCGGGCCGGCGGCTGGGCCAGACAAGGTGACTGTGCGGACAGTGCGGGGCCGAAGGAACTCACAAGGGCTGCAGTCACCGCACACAGAGCGATACAACCAACTTTTTTCTCGATGACCATGGAGCTTATCCTCGTCAGACAATCACTTATTCGGAACATCATGTTCGGCGCGTTTCACGCAGCAGCGATCAGAAGCGCAGTGGCAGTGCAGGGTTCGCGCCGGAGGGAACTGCGGCACATTCAGAAATGAAATTTACCGACGAACTGAATCTCTCTGGGATTGGTGGTGGTTGAGGTACTTTTGCCAAAGGCGCCAGGCTCGGAAACATCGGCCGACGGATTGGCGAAGCTGGGATGATTGAAGGCGCTGAAGAACTCCGCGCGAAATTCGATGCTGCGAGCTTCGCCAAGCGGGAAGCTCTTAAAGAGGCTCAGATCCTCCTGCTCAATGCCGGGGCCATGGAACATGCGCGGACGGCAGGAGCCGAAAGTACCCAGCGCAGGAGTCGCGAATCCGGAAACATTGATGAATGCCCCCGGAGCCTGGCTGCCGGCGTACTGGTGGTAGTCCTTTGTGGTTCCGGTGAACGGGTTGCCGACGCAATCCGCATAAGAAGCGTGGTTGGAGCCCGTGTCGCTAACATCGGGACCGCTAACGTCGAAGGGAATGCCGGTTTGCAAACTGACGATTGCATTGGCCTGCCAATGGCCAATGAGATTTGAAACCGTACCACCATTTTTCATTACCCATCCACCTTCACCGATGGGTAACTCCCAGGTAGCGCCTCCAACAAAGCGGTGACGGACATCCTGCGCCGAGTTACTCATTTCATGGGCGTAATCGTAGGCGTTCTGTGGCGTCGAGCCTCCGGTAAGGTTATCGACGAAGTCAGCCATGTTATGGGACCATGTATAACTGGCCTGATACATCAGGCCGTGGCTGAGCTGGCGCTGCAAATTCACCTCGAGGGCGTTGAAGTCAGTATTCCCGTCATTGGTGGCGAGTTCGAGGAAGGCATGCTGGCCGCCGCCGTTGACCGCCTGTAGTTGCGTGTTGAGGTTCGCATAAGGAAAGGTGACGACGGGATTGGCGCCACTGAAGCCGGTGACCACTCCCTGATTCGCATTGCGGAGGCGGTTCATCTTGCGGCCCCAGTTGCCGATCCAGGTGAGGTTCAGCACAGTGTTGTTGCCTACCTGGAGCTGCGGCCCGAAGCTGGCCTGTTCCACATAGGTGGTGCGCTCATTGGGGTCCTGAGCGCGGATTTGCAGAGAGGGCAGGCTGATTCCCTGCGCCTGCAATGTGGCGGCAGGGAAGCCGTTGCGCAGCTGGAAGACCGGAGTGGTGCTGCCCAGCGACTGGGAGAGAGAATCGTCGAGCAGGAAGGGCGGATTGAGCTGGAGCATCGACTCAGAGCCGATGCGATTAATGAACTGATGAAAGATGCCGTAGCCGCCGCGCCACACCAGAGGCTTCGACATGTGATACGCAAAGCCAAAGCGAGGAGCAAAGTCGATGTCGTCGGGGTGAATCAGAGTGCGGCCATATACTCCGCCACCCGAATTGGCGCTGAGGATTTCTCCGCCGTTGGCCGGGCTGAAGTTAGAAGTCCTGTTTTCACGGTTCAGCCAGAAAGGTGGGTATAACTCATAGCGCAGTCCATAGTTGACGGTAAGATTCGGAGTTACCCGCCAGGTATCCTGGCCGTAGACGGCGTTGCCGCGCATATAGTTGTTCACTTCGAGCGCGGTCTCATACAGCGCCTCGGTGATATCTCCGAGAAGATAGTCGGCGATTCCAAAGCCTGGAGTGTTGGTATAAACACCCTCGGCCAGAATCGCGCCCTGAGGAGCTTCAAGATCGAAGAAGTTCAGGGAGTTCTCGTGAAATTCATAACCAAACTGGAGGCTGTGCTTGCCGATCAGGCGGTAGAAATCGTCGATGGCCTGAAAGACCTGCGAGACCTGGAACTGCGGCCTGTAAATGGAGGAGCCGATGGTGGTGAGGCCGAAGATATAGTTGGGTGGAATGCCCGCGGTTTCCGGGGTGATGGGAACTCCGGTGAGGCCGAACTGGGGCGCGTCGGAGACTCCAAGTTTGAGGCCGACGGGGTCGCTGTGGGAATAGCTGCGCAGGAATCCGAAGTGGGCGGTATTGACGAGAGCCGAGGATGGTGTGTAGGTCCAGCCCAGCGCGAGCGACTGATCGTGGAGGATGTACTGAGTGGAAAAATCTCCGTTGCCGGCGATGGGATTGGCGGTCCAGAGCGGCGACTCGTAATCCGAGATGTCGTTGGCGTAGCGGCCGAAGAGCTGATTGCGGCTATTGAGCGTGTGGTCGATGCGCACGTCGAGAGTACGCGTGTCGTTGGGGACAGTCGTGACGAACTGATAGTTAGGGGATCCGGTGAAGGTATTAATATCGCCGAGCTGCGGGCTGGGGTCGGGATAGAGGTTCATGATTGCCTGACCCACCGGATCGATGCAGGAGGGAGCGACGATGTTGGCGGTGATGCAGCCTGTCTGATTGCCGGCCATGGCGGTCATGGGATGGCTGGAGGCGACACCGCTGAAGTCCCCCGTCTTCATCGCCGGTGTGGGCACGGTGGAGGTGACTGTTTCCGCCTGGCTGCTGATGAGGTACTCGTAGGAGGCAAAGAAGAAGGTGTGGTCGCGGACGATGGGGCCGCCGACAGTAGCCCCGAACTGGTTCTGGCTGAAATGACCTTTGGGCAGGCCGCCGTAGTTATTGAACCAGGTGTTAGCGTCGAACGCGCTGTTCTGGATATAGTCCCAGGCATCTCCGTGAAACGCATTGGTGCCTGATTTCGTCGAAACGTTGACCACGGCCCCGGCGGAGGTCCCGAATTCAGCGGAATAAGTTCGAGTCTGGACGGCAAATTCCTGCAAGGCATCAGGCGGCGGAATAATGGCCTGGACCGACTGCTCCTGCAGGTTCTCCGATCCGGTATTGTTGTCGATCCCGTCGAGAGAAAAGTAGTTCTGCAGTTCGAGGTTGCCATTGGCGCTGAAGCGGCCCTCAGCGGCATTGGCGACTTCGCTGCTCGGGTCGTGATAAACACCGGGGGCGAGCAGGACGAGCTGATCGTAATCGCGGCCGTTGAGCGGGAGCTGATTGATGGCCTGGCTGCTGAGGACGGCGCCGACCTCGGCGGACTGAGTCTGGAGGTTTTCCGCGGCAGAGCTGACGCGAACCACCTGCTGAACGGTGCCCACCCTGAGAGCAAAGTCCACCTGAATTCTGCTCTGCACGTTGACCGTGACATTGGGGCGAACCTCGGGGGCATAACCGGAGTGATCGGCCTTCACCGAATAGACGCCGGGGATGAGCTGCAGAGCCTGATATTCACCTGCGGCGTTGGTGACGAAAGCCTGCGTGACATTTGTAGCGGAGTTTGTAATCTGGATGTCAACGCCGGGGAGGACGGCACCGCTTGCATCGCGGGCGGTCCCCACGATGGATCCGGTGTCCGTTTGTGCGAAGGCCGGGAGAGCAGCCAGGGCAAGTACAGCGGTGAGGGCGATCGCGACCCAGCCGCTGCGGTGCGGGCGGATCACGGGAGCAGATTGGGGAATGACCAGCATCTCAATGCCTCCTGAGCGGGGAACAGCCGATCTGTTTCAGGGCATCCCGATCCAGCAGAGATTGAGCCACGGAGCCGGGGAGCTACATCCTGACTCAGGATCCTGGAAAGACCGTTCACGTTTGAACTAATAACCTTCAGGGACTGCTTAGCCGGATTGAGGAGGAATATTACGTTAACGCTTACCCAAATGCAACATGGGTGAATCCCATTTGCAACAGCGAGGCAATGGAGGTTGCGGTGTTCGGAACAGGCCCGGCTGCAGAGGTTCGATCCTGCGTGGGGTTCGAGTGCGTTGCTGGCCGGCTGGTGGAGGAATTCCTGTACGGCGTGCTAGAGTTTGCTCGAAGGCCATTGCGTTTTCTATGCCGCCATCGGGGTTTGCCTGTCCGCAGATTGAGGCCTGCTGCTCTGGTGGCAGGAACCTGGAAGGCACGCGCGTGAAGTCTGCCTCGGGAGAGAGAATCGTGCCTTACGCCACGCCCGCGCTGCCTCTGTGGTGTGCACGGAAGCGCGTGTGAGCGGGACGAAAATCACATCGGCTGCGGCTGCGGCGGAGCACGCTCCCGCGATGCAACGGGGGGTCGATCTCAGGGGAGCGATTTCCGCCAACATCCTGAACATGGTGGGCATCGGTCCGTTTCTGACCATTCCGCTGGCGCTGGCGGCCATGGGTGGACCGCAGGCCATGCTGGGATGGATTGCCGGCGCGCTGATCTCGTTATGCGACGGCCTGGTGTGGGCGGAACTGGGATCGTCGATGCCGCGCTCCGGCGGACCTTATTACTTTTTGCGCGAGGCATTCGGACCGATGCGCCTGGGCACCCTGGCCAGCTTCCTGTATTTGTGGCAGACGGTGCTGATCGGACCGATCTCGATTGCATCGGGAGCGGTGGGGTTCGCCCAATACTCGCGGTATCTGATCCCGGCCATGCATGGGTGGCAGCTGCCGGTACTGGCGGCTGCGGTCTGTCTGATCAATATGGTTCTTCTGCTGCGCCGCATTCAGTCGATCAATGGGCTTTCGATTCTGATCAGCGTCATCGTGCTGGCGACCACGCTATGGATCCTGATCAGCGGAGTGATCCATTTTCACGCGTCGCGGGCATTCGATTTTCCGCCAGGGGCGTTTCATCTCACCCACCCGTTTTTTGTCGGTTTGGGCGCGGCCACTCTGATTGCGGTGTACGACTACGGCGGCTACTACAACGTGTGCATGATCGGGGAAGAGGTACGCGAGCCGCAGCGAACCATTCCGCGCTCGATCCTGATTTCCATCGCGCTGGTGGCGGTGCTGTATCTGGCGATGAATATCTCGATTCTGGGCGTGATTCCCTGGCGGGAGGCCATGCATTCGGATGCCATTGTCGCGCTCTTCATCGACCGGATCTATGGGCCAATGGGGGCAAAGGTAAGCTCGGTTCTGATTCTGATCGCCACCTTCGGATCGGTATTTGCCATCCTGCTGGGCTATTCGCGCGTGCCCTATGCGGCGGCTGCTGACGGGCATTTTTTTCGTATCTTTGCCCGGCTGCATCCGCGCGGCGGCTACCCGGTCGTCGCGGTGATCATGATGGGCGTGCTGTCGGCCGTGGCGTGTATCTTCTCGCTCAGCGACCTGATCAGCATGCTGATTGTGGTGCAGACCATGCTGCAGTTTATGCTCCAGTGCGTTGCGGTGATTGTGCTGCGCAAGCGCAATGTCGGCGGCCCGGCGGCGTTCCGCATGCCTTTCTTCCCTCTGCCGGCGCTGATCGCTCTGGCGGGCTGGAGTTATATCGTAGTGACCAGCGGGGCGCGCTATATCGCATTGGGAATGGTGTTGCTGGTTCTGGGGGTCGGCGCGTGGCTGATCCGATCGTGGCGAGAGCAGCAATGGCCGTTCAGGACTGCATGAATAAGAAATGGGATGTGGCGGTGGCCGGCGAGATCTTCGCCGATCACGTTTTCTCCGGATTCGAGCGCTGGCCGGAGCCGGGGGAGGAGCACTTTACCAACGACTACGTTCGCGAAGTGGGAGGCGGCGCGGCGATTACCTCGAGCGCGCTGGCTTTGCTGGGGCGGCGGGTAGCGCTGTTCGCGGTGGCCGGCGAAGAAGATCACTGGCTGGCGCAGCGGCTGCGCAGTTTTGGTGTGCACCTGGATGGTCTGCGCACCACACCGGGGGGGACTGCGGTGTCGGTTAGTATTTCGACGCGCACGGACCGGTCCTTTCTCACGTGGCCAGGAGCGAATCGCGCCTTGCCGGTGTATCTGCGGCAGCCCGCTATGCAGGCTCGCCTGGCGAATGCGCGTCACGTTCACCTGGCGATGCCCATCGAGCGACGGCTGGCGACGGAGTTGTTCCCGGTATTGCGTGCAGCGGGGTGCACGCTGTCGCTCGACGTGGGGCATCAGCCGCGGTGGCTGGCGGATGAGGAGAATCGCAGGACCTGCTGCGAAGTGGACTTCTTTTTGCCGAATGAGGTGGAGGGGCAGATGATGACAGGAGCGGCGGAGCCGGAGGCGATGATCGCCGGCTTTCGCGACATGGGATTCTCCGGCGTGGTGCTCAAGTTAGGACCGAGGGGAGCGGCAGCCTGCGGCGAGAATGGAATGGAACGGGCAGCGGCTCCGCCGGTCGAGGCGGTGGATTCGACCGGCGCCGGCGATGCATTCAATGCCGGCCTGATCGACGCGCTGCTGGATGGTTTGCCGATGCCCGCGATGCTGCAGCGGGCCTGTATCTGCGGCTCGCTGTCGACGCGCAGCATGGGCGCGCTGGCATCGCTTCCCGATCGAGAGGAGTTGAAATCGTATGATGCCGCAAACCGGTAGCAACAAACTCGCGCTGATTGGCGGGGGAGGCGTACGCACACCGCTGCTGATTTTTGGCGTGGGGGAAGCGGAGCGAGCGGTGGGCGCAGCGGAGCTTGTCCTCTACGATCCGGATACCGGGCGCGTGCGCATTATGGCGGAACTGGGCCGCGCCATCATTGCGCGTCTGGGAAGCGCATTGAAGATCCGGGTTGCAGCTTCGCCTGAGGATGCGATCGACGGCGCTTCGTTCGTGCTGAACAGCATCCGCGTGGGAGGCATTGCGTCACGGGCACAGGATGAGCGCACCGCGATGGCGCATGGATATCCCGGGCAGGAGACGACGGGCCCGGGGGGCGTGGCGATGGCGCTGCGCACCGTGCCGGAAGCGCTTCGTTATGCCCGGTTGGTGGAAACGCTGAGTCCCGAGGCGTGGCTGATCAACTTCACCAACCCGGCGGGGCTGGTGACGCAGGCCATCGCGCAGAACACCGGGGCTCGCGTGGTGGGCATCTGCGATACTCCCGACGAGTTGTTTCATCGCATCGCGGAGGCGCTGGGAGCCGCACCCGATCGCGTCTACTGCGAGTATCTGGGACTGAATCATCTGGGCTGGGTACGGCGGGTGCTGCTGGATGGGACCGATGTCACGGCGGCGCTGCTGGCCGATGACAGCAAGCTGGCCACGCTCTATTCGAGCGGACTCTTCGAGCCTGAGTTGCTGCGTTGCCTGAAGCTGCTGCCTACTGAGTATCTCTACTTCTACTATTGCCGGCGGCGCGCTCTGGCCAACCAGCGCGCAGCGGGGGCGACCCGGGGAGAGGAGATTATCCGCCTGAACGAAACGCTGCTGGCTACCCTGGCAAAGCATATTGGGTCGGGAGATGCAGGTGCGGCGCTGGGTGTCTATACGGCCTATCTCAACCAGCGCTCGAACTCGTACATGAAACTGGAGGCGAGCGGGGGATCGGCCTTCAACGAAAAGGCGATACCGGATCAGGACCCGTTTCGCGCGGCCACCGGCTATCATCGCATCGCCATCAATGTTATGAAGGCACTGAGTGGGTCCGAGCCCCGGCGCATTATCGTGAACGTGCAGAACCACGGTGCGATTGCCGGTATCGCCGATGAAGATGTTGTGGAGATTCCCTGCAGGGTCGGCCGCAACGCCGTTCATCGCGAAGCGTGCGGAGCGCTGCCGGAGGCGGTGCGCGGGCTGGTGTTCAGCGTGAAAGCTTACGAGCGCGCTGCCATTGAGGCTGCGCGTTCCGGCTCTGCGGAGGCGGCGCGCAAAGCGATGCTGTTGTATCCCCCGATCGGCGAGTGGGAGCCGGGAGGAGAACTGCTGCGCGAAATGGTGGGACGCGATTCATCGCTCGGCTATCTTCGAGAGGAACAGGAAGATTCAGCGAGGGAAGCGGCAAAAGGAGCTGCGACGCTTACGCAAGCCGTGCGGTAGCGAAGGATTGTGGCGGTCCGAGGAAGAGATCCGGTGGCCATTCGTCTGAAGGACATTGCGAAGGATGTCGGTGTTTCGGTGGTCACCGTCTCGAAAGTCGTACGCGGGCGCAGAGACATCGGAGAGAAGACCAGGGACCGCATCCTGAAGCGGATGCGCGAGCTGAACTACCAGCCGAACATGATGGCACGCGGGCTGGCGAGCGGGCGCACCTTTACGGTGGGGCTGGTGGTGCCGGATCTGGTGCAGCCTTATTTCGCTGAACTGGCCAAATACCTGGGGGGCGTACTGCGAGCCGCGAGCCGTGCACTGATCCTGGCGTCGTCCGAGGACGATCCGCGCATCGAGCAGGACGAGATTCGCGCGCTCTTGGCGCGTGGGATCGATGTGCTGCTGCTGGCATCATGCCAGAAGAGTCTCAGGAATGTCTTTGACGGCGAAGGTCAGCGTACGCCATATATCCTTCTGGATCGCAACTTCCCGCAACTGGAAGCCAACTTCATTGGCATGGATGATTTTGGTGCAGGCGAGCTGGCCACGGAACACCTGATTGAACTGGGCCGGAAGCGCATCGCGCATATCGCAGGGAAGGACATCCATCCGTCGCGCGAACGCATGCGGGGCTACAGGAGCGCGCTGGAGAGACACGGTATGGCGTTGCGTGAGGGCTACCTTCTGGAGCGGGAGAAGCTGGAGATGGAGGGTGATCTGGCCGGATACCAGTGTATGAAGCAGCTGCTGCGACGGAAAGACAGGCCCGATGCGGTGTTCTGTTACAACGACGTCGCGGCGATTGGCGCCATGCACGCGGTGCACGAGGCGGGACTGAAGATTCCGGAGGATATCGCCTTCGCCGGATGCGGCAACGTCGGCTATTCCCCGTATCTGCGTTGTCCGCTCACCAGTATCGACCAGTCGATTCCGGAGCAGGGACGGGCGGCCGCCGCGCTGGCGCTGGGCCTGGACGCGGGAGGTAACCAGCCGCCAAAGAAGGTGATGCTCAGTCCGAAGCTGGTGGTGCGCGCATCGACGGCCGGCTCCGCGGAAGGCATCGCGATTCGCTCCGCGGCGGAGAAGCGCTCGCGAGTGCCGCGAAAAAACACAGGCAAACGGGCTCGCTGATTGGGGGGTAAACGGCGGCTGCGGCCCGGACAGGCAGACGACCGGCGGGAACTGTCCCTTGTCAACTGTCGCGAAAACGGCTTATCGTTAGCGGTAACGTAGTTTTCGGGAGTCTTCGTCGGAGGAGACAGGCATATGGCGACTTCAGTGACAGAAAAGCAGAAGAATCCTCTCAGGGCCGATATGGAAGAGTGGGATGAATTCCTGCAGGGACGTTACCGGGAGGGGAAGTCGCAGGAGGAATTCCGGCAGTACGACAAGGAAGCGAATCCGGGCGTGGCTGAGTTTTACAGGCTGAACCACGAGAACCAGAGCTACGACTATGTGCTGGCGAAGGAAAAGGAATATTTCGGCCTGAATAAGGGACAGAAGTCGATCTGGGAGGCCGCGGAGTTTCTGAATACTCTGGTGGACGACAGCGATCCGGATACGGACCTGACGCAGATCGAGCATCTGTTGCAGACCTCGGAGGCGATTCGCGCTGACGGCCATCCGCGCTGGTTCGTGCTGACGGGGTTCGTTCACGACCTGGGAAAAGTGCTGTGTTTGTGGGGAGAGCCGCAGTGGGGCGTGGTGGGCGATACGTTCCCGGTAGGCTGCGCTTTCTCTCCGGACATCGTCTTCCCGGAATATTTCGAACGCAACCCCGACCTGCATCATCCGGTGTACTCGACGAAGTACGGAGTGTATGAGCCGAACTGCGGGCTGGACAAGGTGCATATGTCCTTCGGGCACGACGGCTACATCTACGAAGTGATGAAGAACTACCTGCCCATCGAGGCGCTGTATATGCTGCGCTATCACTCGTTCTATCCGGCGCATAAACACGGAGCGTACCGGTATCTCATGAACGAGCAGGATGTGGAGATGTTTCGCTGGGTGAATGAGTTCAATAAGTACGACCTCTACTCCAAGGGCCACGCCAAGCCGAAGATGTCGGAGCTGAAGCCGTATTACGACGACCTGTTCGCGGAGTTCTTCCCAAAGACGATCGCCTGGTAGGTTTCGCGCGCGGCGACGCGGTGTTTGGTCACGATTGTCCTCGTCCGGCAGGAAGCGGCGAGGGTTCGAAATTGATGCATCGCCATTCCTTCCAGCGTTCAGGCAGCGCCCTTGTTGCCTGACGAACTGCCCTGCGGATGGCTCGCAGACGCTGTAGTGGATTCCCCCTCGGCGGCGTTACCCCCCGGCGTCTGTTTCATCTTTGTCATCTTTCCTGGCGAAAACGTAAACATTCGCAACTAATCATGGTTGCGTTTTGTTCCCGTTACGATGCATAGTGGATGCCAACGCAGAAAGACCTTTGCGGGGGACTGCTGCGAGCGCTGGCTGGCGGTCAAAGATCGATGCGCCCTGGCATCGGTCTGCATGCCTGCGGGTTGAGAGAGCAGAAGAAACGGGGGAACGAAATGGGTCACATCAGTCGGCGCGCGGTGCTGGCGAGCGCGGGCCTGGGAGCGATGGCTGCGGGGATACCGGTCGGATGGGGCGAGGAACCCAGCGAACCTGGTCCAGGCGGCGGCGAAGCTGCCTCCGGGCAGCCGCCCCTGGCGCTGGCGGAGTATCGGCCGCAGTCGATGCTGCACGTGAAGAAGACGCATATCGAGCGGGCACGTTATCCGGTGATTGACTTCCATACGCATGTGACTGAATCGGCGCATGAGGTCAACGGTGTGGCGATTGGAGAAGCACGCGTTTTTAACGGCAAGGCGCAGGAACTGCTGCCGGTGATGGATCGCAGGAATCTGCGGGCGCTGGTGAACCTGACGGGAGGATTTGGAGCCGGTCTGCGCGACTCGGTGAGTCAGCTGGACCGGAGCCATGAGGGACGGTTCTACTCGATGACCGAACCCTCCTACAACCTCTTCGGCGAAGGCAGATATCCTCAGCTGCAGGCGGAGGCGATCGAGCAGGCGCACCGCGACGGCGCGCGCGGTTTGAAGATCCTGAAGACACTAGGACTGTTTCTCCGCGAGCATACGACAACCGGGACGCTGGTGAAGATTGACGACCCGCGGTTTGATCCGATGTGGGAGACCTGCGGCAGCCTGAATATGCCGGTTGCCATTCATGTTTCGGACCCGGTGGCGTTTTTTCGGCCGACGGACCGCTACAACGAGCGGTATGAGGAGCTGAACAATCATCCGGACTGGTCGTTTGCAGCGACTGAGTATCCGTCGAACGCGGAGCTGCTGGAAGCGCGCAACCGCGTCTTTGCGCGTCATCCGAAGACAACGTTTGTGGGCCTGCATGTGGGCAACTTCGCCGAGGACCTGGAGAATGTCTCGGCGAATCTGGATCGCTTCCCCAACATGTATGTTGACATTGCGGCGCGTATCAACGAGCTGGGCCGGCAGCCAAGAGCAGCGCGCCGGTTCTTTGACCGCTACCAGGATCGCATTGTCTTCGGAACCGATGCGACGCCGCACGGGGATGCGTTCCCGCAACAGTTTTTTGGCGACGACTTGTATCAGGTATATTTTCGATTCCTGGAGACTGACGACGAGTACTTCGACTATGCGCCGGCGCCAGTGCCTCCGCAGGGACGCTGGCATATCTCGGGGATTGAGCTGCCGGACGATGTACTCCACAAGGTGTACAACCAGAACGCGTGCCGGATTCTAAATATCACGGTGTAACCAAAGCTGACCTGTAGAAACAGGCTGATGCAAGAGAACCAGAGGGAGTTTGGCTTGAAGCACAAGTGTGGTGCGGTTGTCCTATTGGTGATGAGTGCGGTTCTGAGTGGGTATGGGCAGAAGGATACGGTCATTGTTCGTCCGGTCGAGATTCAGGATGTGCTGGTGAATCCTGGAATGGGCATTACCACCTTTCAGCGATTCAACAGGCAGGCACCGAACGGGCCTTATAAGTGGTCGGAGCGCGGGCCGGTCGACCAGTTACAGGATGCAGCGACCAAGCCGGACTTTCCGGATACCTCGATCGCCTATCTGCGCTGGTACTGGACCGCGCTGGAGCCGGAGCAGGGACAGTTTCACTGGGACATTATCGACAGGGCGCTGGCCGAAGCGCAGCAGCATGGGCAGCGGCTGGCGATCCGGCTGATGCCTTATTCGAACATCGATCCGCTGCCGGAGTGGTATCAAAACTCGGGAGCTCGCCGGGCCAACAAGGCCACCGACAAAGACGGATCGATCTGGCAGCCGGATTTCAGCGATCCACTGTTTCTGAAGTACTGGGGTGAATTAGTGGCCGCGGCCGGCGAGCGCTACGACGGCAATCCGGTTCTGGACAGTGTCGATGTTTCTTCCGTGGGCTACTGGGGCGAAGGCTGGAGTAATTACATGCCGGAGTTCAGTTATCAGAAGCCACTGATTGACATTTGGCTGAAGGCCTTCCCGCACACCACGCTGCTGATGAATTTCGACGAGCCGGAAGCGCTGGCGTATGGGACGCAGCATGGGACCGGATGGCGGCTGGATTGCTGGGGCGATATGAAGAAGGGTTATTCGGAGATGCTGGATCAGTATCCGGAGGAAGTGGCGCAAACCGGGATTCAGGATGTCTGGAAAGAGCGGCCGGTGTCGCTGGAGACGTGCGGCACGCCGGGGAGCTGGCTGCGCGACAAGTACGATCTGAATTACATTCTGGCGCAGGCTCTGCGCTGGCATGTTACGTCGGTGAATATTAAGTCTTCGCCGATTCCGCCGGAGTGGCGCGCGCAGTTCGAGGATTTCGAAAAGCACATGGGCTACCGCTTTATCCTGCGGCGGCTGGAGTATCCGAAGGCTGTAACTTCGGGTTCGATGATGCCGCTCCATATGTGGTGGTTCAATGCCGGGGTCGCGCCTATTTATCGGGATTATTGGCTCACCATTCAGCTGCAGTCCGGCGAGAAGCAGGTCACGTTGCGGGTGCCCGCGGATGTGAAGCAGTGGCTGCCAGGCGATTCCGTGGTGGATCAGCCACTCTATATTCCGAGCGGATTGGCGGCAGGGCAGTATCACGTGCGCGTCGGGCTGCTCGATCCGCGCAGCGGGGAACCCGCGATTCGGCTGGCGATCGAGGGCCGTCAGCCGGATGGATGGTATGACCTGGGAACACTCGAGGTCCAGCAGCCTTCGTTCTGATGTGTTTCCGGAAACGCCGCCTGGCGGGTTCGGGGAAAGGTGATTGCCATTGCGACTGCATGTCGATGCACATACTGCACGGAGCGCGAGCGACAGCTTTGATCCGCGAGCTTCGCGCCGATTCATTGCTGTGGTGGTCCTGTGGGCAGCGGTGTGCCTGTGTGGGTTCCATTCTCAGCGTGCCTGGGCAGACAATGCAGGCAGCGTTGTGCCGCAGCCCCTCCAGACTCCCGCGGGAGCTGCGGGCGGGAGCTCGGCTGCGGCCGGCGGTCACGAACCAGACGAAGGGACGCTTGTGCATCCAGTACATCCGCTGATCGTTTCCGAGTTTTCTGCTGTCGATGTCGAGCCGGACGGAGATTTAACGAAGGCGCTGTGGTCGGGCGCAAAGCGCGTCCGTTTCGACCAGGCGGCTTTCGCGCAGGCCAGTTATCCGGAGTCGGCTACCAGTGTCGCCAGCCGATGGACCGCGAAGTACCTGTATCTCGCTTTCTGGTGCAACTATCAGAGCCTGAATATCTACGAGGGCGAGGACCCGGGACCCGAGCGCATGCAGTTATGGGAGAGGGATGTGGTGGAGGCATTCATCAATCCGGAGCCCGATCGCACGCAGCACTATTACGAGTTCGAAGTCGCTCCCAACAATCAGTGGGTGGACCTCGAGATCGACCTGACGCAGCGGCCTTTCGGCAATGCTCAGTGGAACTCCGGCTTTCAGCATGCGACCCGGGTCGACGCGGTGCACCATATCTGGACGTCCGAATGGCGTATTCCGATGTCTTCCATTGCACCGGCCGCGCCGCACGCGAATGAGGAATGGCGCCTCAATTTCTACCGTTGCGACGGGCCTGGCAGCAATGCCACGAGAAAAGAAATGAGCTGGGGCGCGATGCCGGAGAACAGCACTGAGCACACCTTTCACCAGCCGGCATCGTTTGGGGTGCTGCGATTTGCCAAGGACAGCGCGGGATCGGGACACTGATTGTGATCCTGATCGTGATTCTGGAAACGAAATAAAACGATAACAAGGGAAGAACCAACGATCCACGTCAGGCGATGATCTTGCTGCAGCGCGCGATTGAGTTCGCGGCGAAGCTGCAACCAGGGCGGCTCGGCCTGGGGATTTTGAAGACCAGGGGCGGGCTCACGGCGCAAACATCGTGATCCCGCGCCGGAAGGGACAAGATACAGTCTCGATGCAGCGCAGAGATTTTCTGAAGAGCAGTTTAGCCACGGCGAGCGCGCTGACGATTGGCGCTGGAACAGCCCAGGGCATGGTGCGTGCCCACAACTGGGGAAAGTACGACTTTGGTTCCGGTCCGCCGGTCAGCGATCGGCTGAATCAGGGTCCGTTTCCGCAGTACCCGCCGGACGCAGCGATTCCTGGCGACGATGTGGTGATGACCACCACGCCTTCCGACGACGTGGTGCCGAACTACGGCAAAGGGTTAGTTACCTACATCACGGCCGACATGGGGACGGATGAGATCAAGTCGGACAACGTCTCGCAGGCCATTGAGGATCTGGTTCGTTTCCCGCTGGGGCAGCAGCTTTACGTTCGCCCGACCTGGCGCGAAGTTCAGCCTCGACCGGGAAGGCTGGAGATGCCCGAGTATCTGAAGCTGGTATTCGACCTGGCCAGGAAGAACGACAAGCGGGTGGGGCTACGCATTCAGATGAGCGCGCCCGATTACACGCATGCCGCGGCGCTGCCGGATTTTGTTTTGGAGCGCGTGCCTAAAGTGGATCTGGTGCTGACGGATCAGAAAGAAGCGGCTGCGGCGCAGCGTTATCTGAGGAATCCCAATGCCCGCTATCAGCCGCGCTTCGACGATCCGTTTTTCCAGCAGGCGTTTGGGGAACTGGTGGGCCTGCTGGCAGCGGAGTTCAACGGCAATCCCCTGATCGAATACATCGATACATTCATGTATGGATTCTGGGGGGAAGGTCACACCTGGCCCTTCAGCAACAACCCATTCCCCGACTATCAGACAGCGGAGCGCACCTGGATCAACATGCTGGAAGTCCAGTTAGAGCACTTTTCAAAGACGCCGCTGCTGACGAACACCCAGCCGGACTTCAGCCGAGTGGGAAACTCCGAAATGCTGGACCGGTCGGTGCGCAGCAACAACTGGATTCGCAGCGATACGATCTTCATCGAGAACGAACAGATTGAAGCTTTGAGCAATCGTCCGCCGTGGATTGGGGCATTGCTGGAGCAGCCGCTGCCAGGCAAGCCTCCCGATCCCAACGCGCGCATTGAGGGAATCGCTCCGGCGGAGAACATGATCGCTCACGTGATGGACATTGGCGCGAATTACTGGTCGCTGTGGAACTTTCATCAGATCAGTGCCGCGAATCTGAGGGAATATTACCAGGCTTACCCGGAGTGGTTCGATCGCATCAATCGCCGCATTGGATACCGAGTGAGGCCGTCGTTCCTGTGGAGTTATGAGGATGACGGTTATGTGGGACTGATTGCTGGCTTCGCCAACGACGGCATTGCAGGGGTTCCCGGCGTGCTGCGTATCACGGTGGAGAGCGCGGATGGCAAGTCACTGTGCAGCGGCTGCCTCGATCCGGGTTATCCACTACCCGGAAAGATCCGGCAGGCGCAATTTGTGCTGCCGAAGGGCACAAAATGGCAGGGACTGAAACTGAAGGCAGAGATTGAAGTCAAGGGAATGCGCTATCCGGTGCGCTGGGCCTGCCACCAGCAGCTGAACGAAGATGGATCGCTGACCCTGCGGCCAAACCTTCGCCAGGAGGTTTGAGCGCGGTTGGGATGATGAGAAGGTCAGCCGGTAAATGTAACAGCGACTGGTTAGTATCAGGATCGGCTTAATGCGGCCGGATTTCGACAACGTTGTGGGGAGGGGTGGATGCGGAGACGGGATTTTCTTAAGACGGGAGCGGTTGCGGGTGCGGTGGGGACTCTCATGCCGCCCCGCGTCCGGGCCGATGTTTCCGATCACCTGTGGTCGGGCTACGATTTCGGGTGCCCTGCCGTCAACAACCGCCTCGATCAGGGGCCGTTCGGCATTAGCCAGGATCAGGGATGGTTCACGATCTTTACCACTCTGCCGTCGCGCAATCACATCCGTAACTTTGGCACCGGTCTGGTGGGCTATACGTGGGAGGAGAATGGGCCGGCGCTGGGTGTGCAGTGTGGAAGAGAGACGCTGGAAGAGAGTGCGGAGAAGATGGCTTCGCTGCCCTTCGTCGATGTGCTGTACATCCGCTGCGACTGGAGAGACATTCAGACGGCTCCGGGCAAGCTGCAGCTCTCGCCGGTGTGGGAGGCGACCTTCGACGCAGCGCGGCGCCACAATTTGGGTGTTGGGTTCCGCATCCAGATGTCCAGTCCGAATATTCAGCCGCAGCATGTATCGATGCCGGACTTTCTCCACGATCAGGTGCCGCTGGTCAACATCGGTCATAAATCGGTGGTGCATCACACGAACTTCGATTTCTATGAGCCGCGCTACGATGCCCCGGCGTTCCAGAAGGCATTTGCGGAGCTGAACGAACTGCTGGCGGATAAATTTGATGGCAATCCGCTACTGGAATATATGGACATGATGATTTACGGATTTTGGGGGGAGGGTCACACCAACGATCTGCCCAATCCGTTTCCGGATTATCTGACTGCGGAGCGAACCTTCGTCAAGATGACGGAGCTGCAGATGAATGTCTGGAAGAAGACGCCGCTGGCGATCAACACGGAGCCCGACATCAGCAATGTCGGCAATCGTCAGATTCGGGATATTGCCGTGCGCGGCGGGTGCTGGCTGCGCTCGGACAGCCTGATCATGGATGAGCCGATCCAGATTGAAGAACTCGCCCACAGGCCGCCGTGGCTGGCGATCGTAATGGAAGATGGTGAGAACCGGCACTATGTCCTGCCCGAGTTCGTCGCGGATGAGAAGGCGTGCCTGGATAAGCTGCCTGGCTCGAAGCTTACCTTTGTTGGTGAGGATAATGAGAGCGAGCCGGGTGACGATTATCCGCATCGGGTAGGCGGACCGATGGATCGGCCCTATCGTGAGAATGCCGGGTATCATGCGCTGGATATTGCTACAAATTATTTCGGGCTGTGGACCGAGGCGGACAATATCCGGCGCTATTACGAAAAATATCCCGATTCACTGCGGGCCATGGAGCAGAGGCTCGGCTATCGCGTGCGCCCCTCGCTGATCTGGCAAAGGAAGCGCTACGACACGATGGAACTGATCGTCGGGGTATTCAACGACGGCGTCGCCGGTGTGCCGGGGATTCTCGGCATCTATGCGGAGAGCATGGACGGGAGCGTGAAGGTGGGGGGCAATCTGGACGCCGGTCAGCCGTATGCGGGGCAGATGCGTCAGGCTTCCATCATTCTGCCGAAAGGGATGGATGGGCAGCAGATTCGACTGCGCGCGGAAATTGAGGTGAAGGGTGTGCGGCGGCCGGTTCGCTGGGCCTGCCACGAGCCGACGACTGCGGACGGCGCGCTGGTGATCCGGCTCAAGAAGGGAAGCGACACGAACTGGATCAAGGGGGTCTAGTGTGGTGTTTCCGAGATTTCTTTATCGTTCGCACACAGAAAAAAGCAGGTCCCTCCACTGCGCTACGCTGCGGTCGGGATGACAAGGTGAAGAAATTTCATAAACGCCACACCAGGAAGTTGTCGCGCCCGGGGGGCGGATCGGCGTCTCCGGACAATTCTCTACCTCGTCGCACGCTTCAGCTTTGCATGTTCATTTCGCGGAGCAGGTCATCCACCTCTGCCCGAGCGGGCATGGAAGGCTGCGCTCCCCTGCGGGTGACCGAAATGGCAGCGGCGCCACAGGCGAAGCGCCCGGCTTCATACGGATTCATCCCGAGCATCAGTCCGGTCGCGAATGCTCCGTTGAACGCATCGCCGGCGGCTGTGGTATCGACCGCATCGACCTGCGGTGCGGGGATCATCTTCGAACTGCCATCGACGAGCAGCAACACGCCCTGCGGTCCACGCTTGAGGGCAACCGCGCCGACGCCTGCATCTACAAAGGCGCGGGCCACACGTTCGGGCAACGCGCCCGACAGTACAGGATCAATCTGGCCTGCGAAGAATTCCGCCTCGGTCTCATTGGGCGTGAACCAGCCGATACGCGAGAGGATCTCCGGGCTGAGCGGCACGGCAGGCGCGGGATCGAGAATGAGAGGCACTTCGTATTGCCGGCATAACTCGGCGAGATGCTCGATCGTCGCCATAGGTACCTCAAGCTGAGCGAGCACCATCCCTGCGCCGCGAATGACGTCGCGATGCCGGTCGAGATATTCGGGAGTTACATGCGCATTCGCTCCGGGGACGACGACGATGGTGTTTTCTCCAGCATTTGAAACGGTGATCGCCGCTATGCCGGACGAATCTTCCACCGTGTGAACCGCGTCAACACCTACGCCTGCCTGCTGAAGTCCTGCCCGGACCTGAGCGCCGAAGCTGTCAGAACCCACCATTCCAATCATCTGGACGGGATGACCAAGGCGCGCCACAGCCACAGCCTGATTGGCGCCCTTTCCTCCAAAATGCAGCTGAAAGTTTTCTCCAGTGATCGTCTCGCCGGCAACAGGGATTCTGGGTGCGGTGGCGACGAAATCCACATTAATGCTGCCTACGACCACAATCGGCTTCTGTTCGCTGCTCACGGGCTGTCTCATTCCAGATTCGAGTCGGGGGTTTAGAAAACGGGAGCCAGGGCGACGGCTGTGAGACCGCAGAGGAAGAACACGAACATCCAGGTAAGCAGGGTTTTTGAACGGGACGGCGCCGCGGAAAACTCGTGCCAGATAAAAACTCCCCAGCTGGCTGAGATCATCGTCGCGCCCTGGCCAATGGAATAAGATACAGCTGGTCCGACGATATGCGCTCGCGAAGCCACGAAGTTAAAGATTGCTCCCGTGCACCAGATAGCTCCGCCGATAATTCCCCATAAGTGCCAGGAAGTTCTCGCATGGATGTAATCGCTGAAGGGCACCGGCTCGCGGCCGTCGAGAGGCCGGCGCATCAGCAGAGAGTTGGCGATTACTGAGCACAAGCCCACACCCACAACAAAATAGAAGGAAGTCGCATAGGGCCCTGGCGCGCCAATTCCGCTCATCGCGTGCGAGACGAAAGGATAAAAGCTGCCCATGAGCACGCCCGAGACGAGGCTCAGGACCACGCCCCGTGTGGAGACGCTCCTCTGCTGCTCACGCAGCCGGTAAGCTGCGGCATCCAGCACAATCGCCACAATGACAATCGCGATTCCTCCAAATAGCAGGGCCGGGTTGCCGGCGGGGGCGATGATGTAACTGCTGACAGCACCTACGACCAGGGCGAGCCCAATGCCTACGGGAAACGCGACCGCCAGACCCGCTATATCGATAGCGGCGACGAGCAGCAGGTTAGCGACATTGAATATCGCTCCGCCGGCGATCGCAAAATATGCATGGTGTGCATCGACACGAGCGATATCGGCAAAGAAAGGCTGACCCGCGCTGCCCAGACTGCCCAGCGTCACACCCCAAAGCAGCGCGCCCACAAACAGCCCGATCACATAATCCCAGTAAAACAGCTGAAACCGGTAGCCGGGACAAAGCTTGAGAGTGTTAGCCCAGGACCCCCAGCAGAGCATGCTGAAGATCATGAATGTCAGTGCGATGGCGTAGGTCTCGGGTTGATACAAGCAGTTTCTCCTGACCCTGCGGAAAATCGCTGCGTGGTGCTCCGGGAAGAGCTGGCACTCTCAACGAATGGTACTAAATGAAAGCTTTCAGATATTGCAGGACGGATGGTACGCATCCGGCAAGGGAGTTGTCAAAGGCTGTTTTGAAGCGGCCTGACACTCCTGGAGCTCGATGTTGCGGCGACTTTTGACTCGAAGGATGGGCTCCTGACTGCAGCACGAGGTATCGCTGCAGCAGTCCCGATGTTTGGGGATGGATCCCTCTGACGAGATGCTTTCATCGGCCGCTATACTGCATGCAGCGCGTGGCCCGAACACTCGCCCCGGATGGGTCAGGAAACCGCATGGCGAACATGAAAGAGATTGCGCGCATGGCCGGCGTCTCGCTGGGGACGGTTTCGAACGTGCTGAATGGATCCGTGCGTGTGCGCGAACCTCTCCGCCGGCGTGTGGAAGAGGCTGTTCAGGCCATTGGCTATCAGCCCAGCGCGCTGGCCCGCGGCATGCGCCGGGAAAAGACAAACATGATTGGAATGGTGATTCCCGATGTTACCAATCCATTCTTCCCGGCCGTTGTGCGCGGAGCCGAGGATGTCGCCTTCGCCCATGGCTATCGGCTGGTGCTCTGCAACACCGATAACGATCATGAGAAGGAGCTCGTGCACCTGAATGAGCTTCGAACTTATCTGCCTTCCGGACTGCTGGTGATTCCGTCGAATTTCAGCGATCTGACCGCGCAGGCGGAGTTCTACAAGAGAGCCGGAGCCGCCGTGGTCTGCGTCGATCGACTGCCGAAACGCTGGCAGGGAGACAGCGTTACGGTTGCCAACGAGGAAGGATCGTATGCAGCCGTGCGTCATCTCATCGACCTCGGGCATCAGCGCATCGCTGTTATTACCGGACCTCTTCACCTGACCAACTCGGAGCAGCGGCTGCGCGGCTTTCGACGAGCGATGACCGAAGCTCACCTGCCGGCGGCGCCGGAGTATCAGCAGGAGGCGCAATTCGACGTCGCAAGCGGCCGAGCCAAGGCGCTTCTGTTGCTGCGCATGCTTCCGCGCCCCACGGCTGTATTCGCCGCGAATGACCTGATCGCTCTGGGCGTCATCGAGGCTGTTCGGGAACTGGGCCTTCGCTGCCCCGAGGATGTTTCCGTCATCGGATTCGACGATCTGGCGGTGTCGGCTCTTATCGATCCGCCGCTCGCCTCCGTATACCAGCCTGGCTATCAGCTTGGGGCAACCGCAGCGCGGATTCTTGTCGACCGCGTCAGCGGCGAGGGAGGACCGGCGAGGCACGTCGTGCTCCCAACCGAATTGCGGATCAGAGAGTCCGTCGCGCCGCCGCGAGAGACGGCGGCGACTGCCGCACCCATGACGGCCAGGAACGCTCCATCGCGCCGGCGCACTCCTCGGGACAGAACTACATAAACGTCGCCTGCGCTCGGTGCAGCTATTGCGCGGCGTCTTTTACACAACGAAAGCCCAATGTTCCCGACCGATCATAGCTCGGAGCCATAAGCAGCAGCTTGCCGTGCTGATCGTTACGGTAGGCCTGCGGGAAGTACCAGATCGAGCCCTGCGGCTGATAGTAACTGCCTCCGCGCAGAATGGCCGCGCGGGTGTGTTCGTCGACGAATTCATCCGTCCATTGCCAGACATTGCCGACCAGGTCCATCACGCCCGCCGGGGTCGCGCCGGCTGGATGGGCATTGACATCATCCGGCTGGGTGAGCTGCCGTCCCTGGTCGGGAGTCGGCACGTTGGCCGGTATCCACGTATTGCCCCACGGATACAGACGGTGTTCGCCACCTCCCTGGGCGGCATATTGCCATTCCCATTCGTGGGGCAGCCGCTTTCCCGCCCAATGCGCATAAGCACGGGCATCTTCGAGCGAGACCCAGGTTACAGGTTTGTTATCCCAACCCTGCGGATACATACCGTTCTTCCAGTCCGCCAGAAAATTCAAATCGTCCTGGGGATGATAGTGAGTCGCATCTATGAACTTTTTGAAATCAGCATTCGTTACCGGATACTTATCCATATAGAAAGCATCGATATGCATGCGGTGCTCGTGGAAGCGGCGCGCAGAATCCTCCCAGGGGAACTGTACGTCGACACCAATATCGTCGGAGCCTTCGATTTCGATGCCCTGGACCCGGAACAGGTAGTTGCCGCCCTCGATCTTCACCATCCCCTCGGGCGCTGCTGTAGCGGGCGCGGTCCTGCCAATCTCGACGATCCGTTGGGGAAGCGCCTTCCATTCGTGCTCGAATGAAGAGAGCGGCTGTGCGGTCATCTTCTTCATGCGCGCCAGCAGATCATGGAGTTGCGCATCGGGAGCACCATGAATAGCCATGATTGCGCCGAAACCGTGCGCCTCAATGGGAAAGGAGAGAACGTTCTCCGATCCCTGCTGCTCAGGCGTTAATTCAACGCCGTGATAGAGGTCGAAGTAACGTACACCGTCTTCAGCCGGAACCGTCATCTGGGCGCCGGCCTCGTCATATTCGTTGCGATTGACGATGGTCCAGACGGTACGATCGCCCATGGGCCAGCGGCTCGCAAAGACACCGTAGAAATGCGTCGGATAGAAAGGCTCCCATCCGGCACTGGCGAAGAAAGGCGCCACGGCACGCTCGATGGTTGCTACTCGACGGGTGGCCTCGCCGTCGCGGGGAATGACCCCGTTCCAGATGCCCCACACGTTTTCCCAGCTCTCCCATCCCTCGCCATTGAAAAACGCAAATTGCAGGTCGTCGGTTTTATCGCGGTTCCAGCGCCCCTGAATGTTGACCTGGTGCAGGGGGTTGAGCCAGCGATAACGATCAATGGTGGGCACAAACTGGAACTTGTACTGTCCCCAGGTGAGGACATCCCAGGCTTCCGCCTCATCGGAAGGGCCGCCTTCGGGCTCAAACGCCAGTGGATGCCCGGCCTTCAGGGCCGCGAGCGGGAACATGAGCGGTACACCGTCCTGGGTATCGCCATTGACGCCGTCTGCATCAATTTCCTTCAATTGTTCCGCGAGCGCCGTGGGCCAGGGCTCCCCCGGATCATGCGTTCCTTGGTCCCACATCATCATCGGAAAAAGTACTTTCACGCCGCGACGATGAAAGTCCTCAACCATCTGGCGGACTCCCGCCAGGCCACCCGGCATCGAGCGAACCATCTCAAGCTGATTGCGAGCATCAATGCCCATGTTGGGATAGGTAGCCCAGATCAGTACGGCATCAATGCCGCCGTACCGCTTCTCTAAGTCATCGAGATAGCGGTCTACCGTGTACTTATGTGCGGCCGGATCGTAGAAATACCGGTCGTGCACCATCATCTGAGGCTGAATGAACGCTGAGCGGGTCCACTGGAGAGCGGGCAGCCGGTAGAAATCCGGAATACCCTCGGAGGGCGGCCCATCGAGACCCACACGAATGCGGCGCTCCGTCCTCCAGTGGGTGATATCCCTGAGCCAATCCTGATGGGTCTCTTCAGTGCAGGGCGTGTAGCCGCCTTCCCATGCGGCCTTCAGAGTCAGACACTCGGGAGGCGGGATCTGCTGACCGGAGGGCTCGTAATTTGTATCCTGTGCAGCTACTGAAAGGGCCAATCCACAGGCAACCGCTGCGCTGCCGAGAACATATTTTGCCAGAGCCCGGTCGACCATAATTCGGAACCCTCCATCCTTCGGCGGCTGCGGAGACCCGCGCCGAGTACGCCTGTCGGCTTCTCCGCTGAATGCCCGCCTCAGCATAGGAAAAAAGGCCAGGGGCTGGGGCCTGAATAGTTATGAAAGCTTTCAATGAGACGCCGCACCGAGGGTAAAGAGAAGCTGACGCCGGTGTCAAGGCTACGCGCAAACCATTCGGCCGGGTCAGGTTTCGCTGGTCGTCCGATCTCGTGCCGCGTGGCAATGGCACTTGCCTGATACTTCCAGGGATTCAAGCGTCGACATCGCCGGCGTGAGTCGGACGGAACAATGACGGCTTACTGGATCTGGTTCCTGGGCATCGGATGAAGCGACTATCTCCCACCTTTACCTAGGGATGATCGAGCTCACGATCTCCTGAGCCAGGAAGTTCTGAGATCACGATTGCTGGACGAAGCTGGGGCGGACATACTTCTGGTAGGCGGCGATCCAGTTTGTAGCGATGGCTTGCTGAGCTACGGACAGATCGAGCTGATGCGAACAGACCATCTGATGGAGCCGCTCTTCGAGGGCGTCTTTCGCGTGAGCATTCCATTGCGCGGCATTGTAGGGCTCGGGCCACAGATTGCGGATGTCATCCTGGCCTCCCAGTCCTGGAGTAATCAGGTAGTCGACCTCATACCTGTCGGATTGGGCGGCGGGAATACCGTATTCCGCGAAGACTCGCTGGCGTTCCGAGGGGGAGACGGGCATGACCACCTCTTCATGCGAGAGCGAACAAACCTCGGTGAGCGAGGCCGGCCGCGCCGTACCCGGAGTGAAAGCGCGATTGGGCAATACGTCGCCAGCCACGAACACGGCGGCCGCGGGCAAATGATGCCAAGCCATCAGGGTTGCCAGTACCATCACGGCCGCGAGGGCGCTGAGAGCGGGCATCCCCGCGACCGGGCTCGCAAAGGCACGCAGGCGCGCGAACCAGCCAGGCTTGCGGTTCGCTGCATCCACCAGCCGGGTGCGCAGTATGGCGCGCGGGCCCGCGATGGACGGCAATGCGGCGCTGCCTCTCTGGGCTCGCGCCAGATTCACGAGGACGGTTTCCATCTGTGCGGCGCGCGTCCGGCAGCGATCGCAGACTTCCAGATGAGTACGGACGCGATGAGCGCGTCTGCCGCCATCGCGATCGGCGGCGAGCAGCAGGTCTTCGTCCGAAATATGTTGTTGGTTATCCCGCATCCGGCTACCCCCGATCGGCGCGGAGTAGCTTGCCCAGCGACCGCGCCATTGACATCGAAACGCTTCCCAGAGAGATTCCCAGGATTTCGGCGATCTCCCGATAGCGCAGGCCCTCTGCCCGCATGCGCAGGCAGCTCCGATCGACATCGGGCAGCGCCGCGACCACCGCCAGCAGCCGCTGCTGGCGCTGCGCATCGGAGCAGGCATCCTCCGGCGAGGGCTCGGGATCGGCCCGCTCCGCCGCCAGCCCGGCCTGCTCTTCGGTAACGGTGGGCATCCGCCGATTTGCGCAGCGCCGCTTCAGCGTGAGGTTATGCGCTACGCGAAAGATCCAGCCGCGAAGATTCTCCCGCGATCGCCCCAGCTGCAGATGACGAAAGAGGGAGAGGAAGACCTCCTGCACGATCTCCTCGGCGTCTGCAACCGGCACGCCGAAGGAGACGGCGTAACGCAGAAGAGGATCGCGATATTGCTCAAAGAGCGCCATGACTTCCTGTTCGATCTCGCCCGCGGCGGCCCGCTCCTGAGCGGAAGAAGCCAGAAGCGGGAGATCGCATGCCAGCTCGGCGGGAGCCGGCGGCACGGAGCCTTTCATTCTGAATATTCGGTTCTTTCCCAATCTGTTCAGCCTTTTTGCAGATTGCGCGTGAAATCTTCAAATACCCTGAACAATCTCGACTGCGACGGAATATTCAGGATGAAAGACGAATCCTCAACCTTACCTACGAAGAATGATCTTTCAAAAACGGTCTTCCTGGCAATGGATAAGCCTGCGCAGCGTGAGATGGGCCGCGCTGCTGCTGGCGCTGAGCACGGGGCTTCCGGCCTTTTCGCAGAGCAACAGCGGCGAATTGAGGCTGCATGTCGGCGATCCAGCGGGACGCGGCATTCAGGTCACGGTGCATGTGGTCAGCGAGGCCAACCAGTACAACGCGAGTCTCGAAACCGATAAACAGGGCAATCTGGATGTGACGCGACTGCCTTATGGGGTTTATCGGCTGGACATCGCGCGCTCCGGCTTCGATCCTGTGGCGGAGACGGTCACGGTTCATTCTTCGATACCCGTTGCCCAGTCGATCGCACTGAAGCTTGCGTCGGTGGAGCAGACGGTGGATGTCGAAGCCGGCAGAACGCTGCTCGATCCCGAGCAACCCGGCTTTGTGGATCAGGTTGGGTCGTCGTTCATTCAGCATCGCGTCAGCTCGGTTCCCGGGCGCTCCATTCAGGATCTGGTGAATGAGCAGCCGGGCTGGCTGTATGAGGGGAATGCGGTGCTTCATCCGCGTGGCTCGGAGTACCAGACGCAGTTCGTGGTGGACGGCATTCCGCTCACCGACAATCGTTCTCCCAGCTTTGGGCCGGAGATCGAAGCTGACGATGTGGAGTCGATGAGCATCTACACGGCCGGAATCCCGGCTGAATATGGCCGCAAGATGGGCGGCGTGATCGAGATCAATACGGTGCAGAACCCGCAGCCCGGCTGGCACGGCGATGTGACGCTGGCAGGCGGAAGCTTTTCGAGCGCGAGCGCCTTCGCCCGCGCGCAGTACACCGCCGGAAAGAACACGGTGGGTGGCAGCGCCAGCGGGAGCATGACGGACCACTACCTCAATCCCGTGGTTCCACAGAACTACTCGAACACCGGAACGCTGGGAGATTTCTCCGGACGGTATGCGCGCGATCTGTCGAGCAGCGACCGGGTGAGCCTCGATGTGCGCCACGAATTATCGCGATACGACCTGCCCAACGAGCAGGTGCAGCAGGCAGCCGGACAGCGGCAGACGGCCGACAATATCGAGACCATGGGCGTCGCTCGCTATGAGC
>Ga0335072_10000421_pt1 | contig 85040 bp, 92 predicted proteins | sample Lox_Sample_21_FD_206725 | JGI IMG/M metagenome (GOLD analysis project Ga0335072, IMG submission 206725) | Soil microbial communities from Loxahatchee National Wildlife Refuge, Florida, United States - Lox_Sample_2.1 | ecosystem: Environmental > Terrestrial > Soil > Wetlands | place: USA... | reverse complement strand
ACACATATTTCTTCGTACACCAACCATGGATGACGAGGGAAGCCCAATTGAAGAAGATGCTCGAAACTCCATTGGGGTGGGGCTTGAACTCTTCCCGAGCGAAAATGCTGTCAAAGATCAGCCCAGGATCTGGCAGTGCTCCTGGCTGGATGGTCAATGCTGGAGCCAGTTAGCCTTGCAGCTTTCAAAGATTGTCTGTCTGTAACGCACGGTTCACGGATCGCGCGTAGGGAGTATTGGCGGCCCCTAATTTCGGGAACATATAGTTGTTCCTGGACCCGTCTGCCGATCTATACTGGAATTCTTCACCCATATACGACTGCGGAGGATGCTGTTGGAAGAATCAGTCTCGGGAGTTCTTGGGTTGTCATAGATCTCCTCACCTCAAGACTGTTCCACAGTTCGTCTAGAAACAGGCTGGTAAGCTCAACACGGTTTGCGGACTTAGTTGGAAGTGCCGCAACAAGCTGCAGCAGTTAGTTACGCCGTCACTGTGTCACGTGACACTACTTGCCTGCATGATATCTTCCATATGCATTTTCCTGTCGTCTTGAGGCTTCCCGCTAGCTTTGTCCTCGATAATGTGCATGACTGTTTTCAAGTCCTTGATGCCCAGCGAGCGCATATCGTCCCAGAATCCGGTCGGTTCATCCTATACCGATGTCAGTATATAGGCCTGTCATATAACTCTTTAGACCGGGATTAACCTTCTCAAGGTAGGCTCCATCGCCAGACTGATTTGGGAGAGGACGGAGCGAAGCGTGGATCAATTGAGCGTACTGTTCGAATGTGCTGGCAACGTCTGCACGAGTTACCACAGGCACAACTTCTTTGGGCTCCTCTGGCTTGGGCTCCTCTGGCTTGGGCTCCTCTGGCTTGGGCTTCTCTTGCTTGGGTTCCTCTTCCTTAACCGCCGCTGGTGCGTATCCGTTCGTTGCATTGGATTTAGCAGCTGTAGATGACTGAGCAGCATTGCTGGTCTTGGTACCGTTCGCTATCCCACCGGCTTTGCCTTCCTCACCATTTTTCTTGGATTTGGAGAATGAAGTGAGTCTTCTGAACAGCGACATAATGTCGAAGTGTGACGCTGAGGTATGAGAAATCAAGGGCAAATGCGATAGCTTGAAGGTTCTGTTAGAGAAGTTGGAGAAATTTGTGGCAGGGTAGCAGAAGCTCCAATCCACTCCCAAACATGGTCATAGCTCCAAGGCCCTTTATTTGGGTTTTAGTGAGCGGAGCCATCAGGGTGGCCTTCATACCCTCTTGGGGCGTGGAACCAAGAAATGACAAATGATTGGCCATTGTCAAGAAGATCAAGTGGGCTACTAGGTAAATCGAGGACAACAATATGCAAGCCACAGACAATATAGGCGGGATGTTATTGGCTGACTACCAAACATTCCCCGCCTCGGAGGCCGCGCAGGAGCTGTCGTGTCACGGTCAAACGTGATGGTGGTCAATCCGGCGAAGATCTTGTAGAAAGCCGTGTGGAGCTGGGCGCGGAGCTCGGCGTTGAGTCACGGGTATGGTAAATTTACAATGGACGATCATTGATGGACAGTCCGATTAAAACCGAGAGACCGAGAGCCAGAAGATCCTACGCGAGAAAGCGTAAATGGTAATGCTTACTAGAGCTACGTAGATCCAGCCTAGCTTTGTTCCCTTATTTGATAGCTTCCAATGGGAATTCGCCAGTCGGCGAATCGCAAGAGGCATATGACGATTGGCTATGATGTGTGGAACACATGTCCGCTTATGAGTTCTAGCAGAACTTTCAAGTCACGGGAGGTGTACTGCATCGTGTAACCACTAGCTCTGGCCTTGTGTCCCCCTTACCGAGGTCCAAAAGGAGTTTGATGGTGAGACGAGCAAAGCAAAGCAAAAATGGTCGGAGTGGAGATGGTGAAGGAATCGGTGAGCATGTCACAGTGTACGTGATGCTGTGCATGGTGGCTGGCTCAAAACGGGTTGCCAGCGCAGAAAAGTCAGCCAAAGGTGGAGAAGCGGGAGGAGGGGGGAGAGTTTAGGATTTGACGTATCGGGAGATCTCGATCGCGATGATTGGCTTCCGGATTTGCACTGGGATACGGCGCTGTCCCGGCCATCTTTCTTCTCCACTCACGACCTTGTTCCCCACTTTTGAACAGCTCCGCCACCAAAGCAGATTTGCTCGCTTCAAGGAGCTTCTCGGAAAGTCAACGCGAGGCTAGGCAGGATGCATGCTAGCTATCGAACAAGGAGCGGATCGTCCCTTGGTCCCCTTCCCCTCCCCCTCCTCCTTCGCTAGCGCCATTCCAATCGTACGATTGCCATCTTGTGACGATTGAGAATGCGAGCCCCAATTCCCACATCCCTTACTTTGGCTTCTCATTCCTATGTCAATCACGTGGAAATATCGGGTGGGTTGGAAGCTCTCCATCGACTGATGCTTTCACGTGTTGTGAATTCAGTTTCGCCCATTGGACTTATTTTCTAGTTTAAGCGCTCTAAGTCTATTCCCCCTAAGTCGCTTTGTTGTTATTCGGGCTCTGCGGTCTGGAAACGACACCACTAAATGCCTAGTAGAATCTGCCTTAACGTCTTTTCTCCGGCCAAATCAACATTCTCCAAATCTAAGTTATTGTGCATAGCAACCGTCTGGCAAATTTCAACCAAAATCATCTAGGCGGATAGCTTGGCTATGGCGCAGCCCCCGCGTTCCACTTTTGTTCTGTGTTTTGATGGCACGGGTAATAAGTTCAGTGGAACAGACTCAGACAGCAATATCTTGAAGATATATCGAATGCTTGACCGAACGCAAGGAAACACTTTCCACTACTACCAGCCCGGCATTGGTACATACGTCACAAGCAATTCCCTCGAACACACAGGGCTTTACGCGCGTTTCAAAAGCTGGTACGACAAGGCGAAAGACTCCGCAATAGGTACGGCATTCGCTGATCATGTTATGGGAGGCTATCGTTTCCTGATGCGGTACTATTCTCCTGGAGACGATATCTATTTCTTTGGGTTTAGTCGAGGTGCATACACGGCTCGCTTCCTCGCTGAAATGCTCGACCATGTCGGTCTCCTCAGTGCCGGCAATGAAGAGCTGAGCCTCTTTGCTTGGAAAACATTCTCAAAATGGCAAGCTAGGAGAGGCGGCAACAAAGAGAAAGAGGAGGCTATGTACAAGTTCATGACAGACTTCCGTGAGACCTTTAGCCGACCAGTAAGTGACTGTTAAGATGCATGATCCTGGTTGTCTTTGCTTCCGGCCGGGATCGAGGAAGATACTATTACGCTCCGGTGTTGGGCGGACACTGTACTTTTTGTGATCCTCTTACCTGGTCTTTTGTCTCGTTGAGATGTCTTTTGTCATGTTCATGCTCAAAACTTGTCTCTTCTCCTTTCCCCCTCGGAGAAGCATTGTATTGATATTGACAAGTCTTTGCATGAAGGTTCGTCGTATTCGATTTCTCGGCCTCTTCGACACTGTCAACAGTGTTCCAAAGTTTGAGGCGGCCTGGATGAAACGCAGCAAATATCCCTACACGGCTCGCAGTAGTGCGAAAGTTATTCGACACGCCGTGGCTATCAACGAGCGAAGAGCAAAGTTTAGACAAGATCTGATTACAAGCGGGCAACTTGAAAAACAAGCAAGTTGTCTACAAGGCCTACATCGCTACGACACCGGAATAGGGAGTCCACATCTACAGAGCAGCCCGGAAATACATCCCAAAGACCAAGAGGATGGAGTTGAAGCTACACAGCATCCTCCGCTTCCTGTCATTAACCTGCCTGCTAGGGAAGAAAGGAAGGAAGATTTTCAGGATACTCAATCGGTCCATGACAATATGGACGCCCACTCAGAACTAGCCGCACCTGTACTGACTAGGTCCACCGAACATCTTGCTCAACCTGTGATGAATAGATCAACAGAAGACTTACAACAGTCCCAGAGGCATGATCTCAACGTACCTGCCACAAATGGTGATATCCGCCGGGAGAGCATGGCGGAGCCCATGATGGCCACCTCCATGGCAGACATTCGAAATCACGCCGCCTCACAGTCCCCCAAACACGCTCATCCGTTCCACACTAATAGCAGTCATCCGCACCCTGCCTTCCCGCACAAGCCAGAACATCTCCGCGGCTTTTCAACACAGAAGAAGCCCCAAGACATTGAAGAGGTATGGTTTCCTGGGTGTCACGCCGATATCGGTGGTGGGTGGGCGAAAGCTGAGGGTGAGAAATGGCAGCTCAGTCACATGCCGCTCAGTAAGTTATTCCATTGCAACAGAAGCCATCTCGATGTTATCGTGTAATGAATCTACCCGGATATGTGCTAATTAGGGGCGGTAGTTTGGATGATATCGGAAGCCCAGTCTGCAGGCCTCAAGTTCGATAAGATAAAGATGGCAAAATTGACATGCTGCCCAGACAAGATTGACGAGTACGGCGACAAAGATCCGGATCATTATGTGAAGTTCCATGCTTCGCTGCATGAGTCCGGGACTGCAGGCTTCATACATGATTGTCTGGAGTTTGGCGGAGGGTTACCATTCTTTAGTGTTCTGAGCTGGAAGCTAATGGAGTATTTGCCGTTTAAGAGAATGGATCTGAAAAAGGATGGGAGCTGGGTGGCGATTCGCTATCCGTTGCCAGGAGGCGAAACAAGAGATATTCCGTTTGATGCTAAGATCCATAATAGTGCCATCAAGCGAATGCAGCAGGACCCGAGCTATAGGCCAGGTAATTTGATTATTGGTGGTGGTGGGAGGGGAGTGAAGATTGCACCGAAGAAGTATGGTATAGGACATTGGGATCCGTTGAACCACGAGAGTGATCCTGTGAAAGGGACATACGTGAGAAGGCTGGAGTCGGAGCAGAAGCATGAGAAGATCTGAGCTTTAAGCGGTCAGTATGTATCTAATAGACGTATCAGGTGGCAGAATAAGACAACTCGTCACCTGAAAATGCGTGACGCGATTAGAAGAAGCAGAGTGTTTGACTGGCCACTGCATGCGTCCTTACAAGCGTACTAGAATGGCCTGGCTAGCTTTCTCATAGGTCCTTTCTTGCCGGCTCGCAAGTCTTGAGTTGTAGATGAAGGGCTTCGGGATACAAGCGGCCGACTTTGTACGTCGATGGTACAGGCCTAATGCTGGACATTTCCAGCGAATTTGTTTGGGTAAGGCCTGCTTGGCTGGCGCTGTACTGGGGGAACTTGGGCGGCTACTTTTAAAAAGTTGGGGGTACGGGACTTGAAATGCGGGGATGGCAGCCGCTAATAAAGTGAAGACATCTTTGTCGATTCGATTTCGGTGCTTTGCCCGGCACAAATCCCAGGAACTGACCTCATGTACAACGTCATGGCTCCATACGTCTATATGCAGTTCGAGCGGAGGTACTTGAATCAAGTGAAAGCTGGATCGCTTAAGCTGCAACCTCAAACACCTTCACCACCAACAGAAAGATGGTTGTCGCATTCATCGCCCTGCTTGCAGCGGTAGCAGCTGCCACCCCGCTCGTGGAAAGACAAAGCAGTCTGTCCTCCTTCATTAGCAAAGAGCGGTTAATCGCCCTCGATGGAGCTATCGCCAATATCGGTGGGAGTGGCTCAGAGCTCGTACCAGGCGCCTTTCCAGGCATCGTCGTCGCTGCACCCTCTACCTTGAACCCAAATTACTTCTACACGTGGACACGAGATTCGGCATTGACATTCACTATGCTCGTTGACGAGCTCGTTCTCGGCAACAATTCCTTCCAGTACCTCATTGACGACTACGTACGCGCGCAGGCCATCTTGCAGACAATCGCCAATCCCTCTGGAACACTGTATCCGGCTGGACTTGGACTGGGAGAGCCAAAATTCTACACAAACGAGTCTCGATTCGATGGAGACTGGGGGAGACCTCAAAGAGATGGGCCTGCTCTTAGGTCTATAGCATTGATGAACTATTGCAACTACCTTCTCGGCAAAGGTCAGATGTCTATGGTGAAGAATATAATCTGGCCAATCATCTTGAACGATCTGAAGTACGTAGGCCAATACTGGAATCAGACTGGCTACGACTTGTGGGAAGAGGTCCGTTTTTCCTTGCTCCAACTCAATTCCAAGACAACGACCGCCGAATCGTGGTACTCAGTCTGCTAATAATTTTTCCAGGTCCACGGCTCATCGTTCTTCACCATCAATAGCCAACATCGGGCACTGACCCAAGGAATGCTTCTAGCCAAAAAGATCGGAGAAACGTGTACCCCATGCAGACAGGCGCCGCAAATCCTCTGTTTCTTGTCGAATGATTTTTGGAATAGTACAGGAGGATATCTCACCGCGGACCTCAATGTCAACAACGTAAATCGATCAGGAATCAATAGCGATATCATTCTTGGCTCCATTCACGTCTTCGACATTAACGCCACATGCGATGCAGCAAGTGAGTCTGCCTACTCTTCAAGACTCTGGAAACGATGCTCGGGCACTCGCACTGACAGTGGTGCGGGAAGTATGCCGGGGTCATTTTGTCCACCATATTGTTTGGCAAAGACTCCTCCACTAACACTCTCAGATTTCCAACCATGCAACAGTAAAGTGCTCGCCACACACAAGGTCCTCGTTGACAGTTTCCGCAAAATCTACCCAATCAATAAATCAACTCCAAACGGTTCCGCCGTTGCTATTGGTAGATATCCGGAAGATACATACTACGAGGGCAATCCGTGGTATTTGTGCACACTGGCCGCAGCAGAATTGCTATACGACGCTGTTGCGCAGTTCAATAAACAAGGACATCTGACGATCGACTCGACGAATCAAGCATTCTTCAAAGATATCCATCCTCCGGCCAATCTGGGTTCTCATACCGGAAACAACATGAAGTCTATACTCGACAGCATGACAAATTATGCTGACGGATTCGTCTCAGTCGTAGAGGTAGGTCAATTATCCACTTCTGCTGCTCTAGCATTTGGCTCTACTATTCAGCTCGACCTCTCTTCCAAGCGTATTGTTCGCTGTACTTTGACTCCCACCGCTCTCTTGGGACCACTTCCTATGTCGGGGCATATGCTATTTTCTGCTTACAATCCTTGCGCTCAATCGAACTTATACCTTCGGCGATACGCTATGGTGTACTAGGACCGCATTTCGATGGACTCAAGTACTGGGCCACATGCTAAAGCTAGAGCACTTGTCACACGTTGGAATTGTGCTTACACTTTTTAGAAATACCTTCCTTCCAATGGCTCGATCTCAGAACAATTCAGCAATACCACTGGAATGCCAACATCCGCCTACGATCTGACATGGTCCTTTGCTAGCTTTGTTACAATGGCAGAACGTCGTGCTAGACAATATCCTGTGTCTTGGGGTTTCGCTTCCGCCTTACCAGCAGCGTCAACCTGCTCCGCTTCATCATTCAACAGCACTGGATCTTACACACCCGCTATTGCCGCTGGCGCACCGACAATTGACACCTCATGCGCATCTGAAGTTCTATTCACAGTCAACGCCACCACCACATTCGTAAGAAATTCTGTCTGCTCCGTGGAACTTACGCTGATGTCGTTATCTTAGGGCCAAAACATCTACCTCGTAGGCAATACCAGCCTCCTTGGCGGCGCAACCAATGATCCTGACCTGCTCATCCTCCCATGTAATCCTGGAAACTACACCTCGACTCGTCCAGAATGGTTCGTCGACATCTGGCTTCCTGCTGGACAACCAGTGGAGTATCAGTACGTGTACCAGAATGCCGATGGTTCTGTGATCTTCGAGGACAAAACTCGAGTGGCGAATGTCCCTTCTTGCGGAGGAAAACTCTTGACTTTGAATGACAAGTTCAGCACAACTGTGAGCACAAGCACATCCTAGTTGCGTTTGGTATTGGGGAAGGAAAAAGATGCCAGACTGTACATAGGTACAGCAGAGAATGCCTGCTGTCCGAAGCTATGCCCGTTATTGGAAGGGACTCGAGGTTTACTCACTGGACAGCGCTCCATCTCAGTCCAAGTCTGATGGCGGGAGTGTTCAACCAGCTGACTATGATCAAGTCCCTGTATTGACTAAAAGGCTTCATTTACTGAAAAGTCTCTCCTGCAAAATCACAGTGACAAGAGAAACCTTCTGTCATCACGCCAAGCTAATAGGGAATCTGTTATGTCAGCCGCGTTAATGCACAGATCGGCACTACCGGAGTTTTGGCAACATTCTTGGCTGGGCGTTAATTCCGCCCTCAAAGCCCGCGGACGTGCATCAGGTCAGTTTGCTTTGTCCATTCCCTATATAAAGTCTTCCCACTTTACATTCTCATCACTATCAACATCTACTTTTGCTTGCCTATTACAATCAAACTTGAATTGTCGAAAGATTAGCCTACCAACCAATCATGGCATCCCGATCCGACTTCCATGGTAAGACGAATGGTACTGAGGTCGCAGCTACCTTCGCATCGGCCGTTGAGGGCAAGGTCATCCTAATTACCGGCGTCTCGCCTCGTGGAATTGGTGGCGCAACAGCGAGAGCGCTTGCCATGCAATCTCCAAGCCTTCTCATCTTTACAGGCCGCGCACCCGAGAAGGTTCAAGCAGTGATCGATGAATTGAAAGCCGAGTTTCCCGCAGTATCCTATCGTGCTTTGCATATGGATCTCTCGTCCCAGAAATCCGTCCGACAGGCTGCCAAAGAGGTGCTTGCATACCCGGAGAATATCAATATTTTGATCAACAATGCAGGCGTAATGGCCCTGCCACAGAGGACGCTTTCTGAGGATGGTATTGAACTTCAGTTCGCAACGAATCATATCGGACATTTCCTCTTCACGAATCTCATCATGCCAAAGCTGGTTGCTGCAGCAAAATCATCCTCACCAGGGTCCACTCGTGTCATCAACGTTTCATCCTCTGGTCACGGCTTAGGGCCTATACGATTCTCCGATTACAACTTCGAAAAGTCGAAAGAAGAGCTTCCAAAGGACGAACTTCCTCCGTTCGACCGCTTGGCAGCTCTCGGCGTTCCCGTTGATGGGGTGTACGTTCCTTTCGTTGCTTATGGTCAATCAAAGACTGCGAACATCCTTTTCTCGCTATCCCTCACACAGAAGTTTTCCGACAATGGCATAGTGAGCTATGGCCTTCATCCAGGCTCGATTCCCACGGAATTGCAACGCAACAGTGACAAGAAAATGCTCGACGAGGCAAGAAAAAGGGCTGTACGGGATTCTTTCTTAGTCGTCAAAACGCTAGATGAAGGCACGAGCACGACTTTAGTAGCAGCACTGGATCCAGCGCTAAAGAATGGTCCAGCTTCGGACGGGAAGTGTGTCTATTTGGATAACTGTCAGATCGGAGAACCTGCCCCATGGGCAAGTGACCCTGCCGCGGCGGCGAAATTGTGGGCACTGAGTGAGGAGCTTGTCGGGCAGAAATTTTGATTGTAGAAGATGAGTGACTGTATTCATAGATGAAGAATCCGAGGGCATTGAGTCATTACCTTGTATCTTCCGGTATCTACTTAACAACAGAGTAGACATAGGTTTCTTTTGTCTTCATCTCACTCACTCCTTGCCGTTCGAAGTCGCTTCCCTAAAGCTGCATCTTGACATCAGCGATCAAACTTTGTCTGCAGCAATTATGAACCAGAGGGTTGTACCTGTATCAATGTGCCATTTCAACATTGTGAAAGGAATCAAGTAACTTCTGGGCTACGTTTTCGGGCTGCTCCTCCATCACGTAATGGCCGCAGTCGTCTATTTGACCGCCTTGCACATTACTCGCATGAGCTTCCAAACTCTTGCGCATGTTTGAACCAAGGCCTCCTTGACCACCGAGTGCGAGTACCGGCATCTGCAGCTTTGCTTTGCCGAAAGCGACATTTTGCGAAGCGCTGAGAGCGGCAGATCGATAGTAAGCGAACCCCTGACTCATACCGCCAGCTCTGGTGTAGGACTCCACATAATGGTCTCGCCTCGCTCGGGTCAGCCTTTCTGGATGGGTTTGCCTTGTGATCAAATAGCCAGTTGAAAAGCTCTCTTTCCGCCCTTTTGTCAGAACTTCAGGCAGCTCAGGTAGGACATTGAAGGAGAATTGCCACATCTTCAGATTCGCCTCGGATGGCAGCGGATAGGTTTGCTGTGTAGTTAGACCAGGTATTGCGGCGTCTAGTAGGGTAAGGCTCTTCACACAGCTTGGAAACTGTGCGGCCCAAGCGTAGGCTATCCATGCGCCCACATCATGACCGCCGAGGTGGTAGCTCGCTCCTAAGACCGGCCGTAAGGATTCTTCAAGAAGCTTGCTGACGATTGCGATGTCATACCCAGCTGTCGGTGCGTTGGACTCTCCAAGTCCTGGGGGATCGATCGAAAACGTCCGATGACGCTCAGACAGAGCTGGAAACACTTCGGTGTATGCCTCTGCTGTTTCTGGCCAACCCGGAAGCAAGACCACTGGTGTACCGCTACCTCCCACGAAGGCATGAATGCAACGATGCCATCATGATGGTCTCTCACTCCAATGTTCAGGTTTAAGGATGAAGAACAAGGCAAGATAAGAAAACTTGACTTTTCGAGTTTGAAGGAGACAATGTCGACTTAAATAGTCCATCGCCAGCAACCATTGCCTTGGAAGCAATTGTGAATGACTCCAGCCATTGCAGCATTGTACTCGAAAGGACGATATCAAGGACCTTGATCACCGAGCACAGTGGAACGCCTGAGCGCATAAATCGAACTAGGGTGGATGCTGCGGATTAAGGGCACATTTGCCAGTGCATTTTCCTAAGCCTTTCCAGGGCTGGGCGTATTTGCGCAAGATGCCCGCATTGGGCGCCAGCTCCCCAAACCCACTTCTTTACCACACACAAGCTCCAAAACTGCAGCCATTGTCTTCGCGTCCTTCGCCAATGCTATCCGAGAGGACTAAAGTATTGTCGGGCTCAATAAACACCTCAAAAGACATTGCGAGCCCACGAGCTCTCATCCTCAGAAGCTCATCTGAATAAAGTGAGTTGCAGACTTTGCAGCACATTTCGCAGACTCAAAATAGGGCTCGTCAAGCTGCAACAACTTGTTGGACACTTTAAGAGCTACCATCTTCCTTAATCGTTAGATACTCCTCTTCTAGGAATCCTCATATCTGACCCTAAAGCATACGAACGGGTTGCACCACGATGGGATCATGCGCAGACGCTGTGGCTGGTATATGCTATCGGTCCATACCTTGATCAGATCATAAAAGTCGCGCGTCTCAAGACAAACACATCACAAGAAAAACCAAGCTGCAGAAGACAAATACCCAGGTTCAAGGATAAGGATTTTCTGGATGATTGGAATTCACGTACCCTCCATGTTCGCATGCGCAATCTATATCCTGGGTGCTGGTGATCAGAATCCTTTCTTTTTCCCATACTGCCCATAGGCACCAACGTTTCCTTGTACACAAGAATGTGCGACCTTCGATTTTCATTGTGGACTCAACGGACGCCTTTACCGGCCTCAAGCTGCTTCACCTTCCACTCCACGCGACAGATTCCTACAAGTGGGCACAGGGGGGATGAATTGTCTGCGGGGCAGCGGTTGCAGCGTATTGCGAATAAACGGTGGTCTTAAACAGATCTCAGCAAGGCATGAGCAGATTTGGAGGTGGCCGTGCCATATTTGATCAGAAAGACGACTCGGAGAATGGGGAACGTAGGCATTGGATGAAGGCTCTAACATCAGACTTACTTTAGAGAGGAGATTGCCTAAGGAAGCTTAATACTCGTAGCGATAGGGTTCCAGACTTCCGCCTGAATTAATGAGTACTATTCGTTGACGGGAATGCGCCAACGAAGGAACCTTGCGGCACCCCAAGTCTCTCTCAAGTAGCGTAACTTCAAGTTCTAGTATTGAGACATCACTCTTTGATTTCATTTCACATTGCCAATACCAGGCTTTCGTACGATATCTCCTCTACCACCCGAAATCTCTTTTAACCCAAATATTCATTCCAACCTTCTCCCCTTCGCGAACCGGCAAGCCCGCGTGCCTTACCCTTTGGTCTCCGAAACCACTTTCATGCAGATTGACCCAGAATATCCCACTGCCTTTCCTGGGCTTGAATGTCGTGCCTTGGGCCTGTTGAGGAATTGTATCCTTTCTGTCCTCGATTTCAACTCTGTCCTTCCAGAAGCCGAGTTTCCCCCAGCGGTCACTCTGTTCGTCCCGTTCAACTGAACCTGAATGCTCAACGACAGATCCTTCACCTACTCCACCCAATCCAGCAAATATTGTCGAGTTGTCCAATATGAGGTCCGGAAACTCGGTGCCGCCGCCCACACAGTCATCCTCGAGATAAAGGAAAAAGCTGGCGACTCGGTTGTATAGTCTTCCTCGCCCTTTTCCTCTTGCACCTTTGCCCGGAACATCGTCACGGATCAGGTCATCAAACCAGTCGACATGATGGCGATAATATTGTGATGCAGCATATTTGACAAGTTGGAGAGGTTCGAGACCATAATAAGACAGAGTCGGCGAGGCGATAGAGGAGGACTTTGCTGAGATGGAGTCGAGAAATGAAATTGCACGAGCGGCTACGACTGAGGGGAGAAGTTCATTCGGAGGAAGGGAACAGGACGAAGACGTCCGGTGTTGCGGGCTCTTACTGTCTTGGGTGAAGACCTGAGAGGGAACAAAGAGGGAATAGCTGCAGTTCAAGGTTAGCATTGTCGGCGTTGATGTTGCATTGAATTCATGGTCGGAGTCCAGCTACATGTCAATCTTCCTGAGCAATATAATCTCCATACCTTTCATTCAGCAGTTGCTCCACCTCCGCTACAGAAAGGAAGTTGTCAAGGTAGATCACCAGTGGATCAGTAAAGACGGTGGTGAAAGTGTAATTTTGCGCTGCCGCGAGGGTATGGATGTGGGCAAGCTCCTCAGAGACTGGGTGAGAGCCTGCTGAGAAGACATACTGACGCAGATTTGGGACAACAGAAAAGGCGAAAGCGAGAACAATAAAGGCCACTGAGGAAGCAGTGATGAACTTTGACTGAATCAAACGATATTAGTATCCGTTTCGATGAACAGGTGGTGAAACCATTACTGACCATTGGAACTGCACACGCGTCAGACAAGTTTGGGTGATTTGCGAATATGAATCCGAGTTCAACAGATTAGATTAGATTGGCCGACTTGAACATCTAACTCAAAACAGAATTTCGAGATGACTCAACTTTGGATATCAGTCATAACCGCGCTATCATTCTCTCATTCAGTGCTTGAGAAGTCTTTCGAAGTAGATTCAAACAATGCAAGTTAGATAATGCTCGAAATCCTCTTCCGACCACTCACTTCTTTCTGGACCGTCCTCGCCTCAACTGTTACCTTAGTCTACTGTGCACTTGCTGTGCAAAAGCATGTCCGCATCCACGGACAATCACCTTTGGCATCAAGGGTTATAAAGGTCAATAGTTGTCTTTACTCCGTTGCGTCATTATGCTTCTGTCTTGCAATCATTCTATCCTCAGACCCCGCACCGGAAAGCCTGAAACTATGGGATGATGGCCGTGCAGACGAGGTACAGAGACAGTTGTATCATTTCTCGAAGTTCTACGAATATCTCGATATCATCCTTGTCCTTGCCAGCGGTGGCTCAGTAGGGCTACACTTCGCATTCCACCATCTCACGGTAAGTCATTAAGTAGCGCAGAAAAGATGTCATCTGACGGAATGAAGACGCCATACCTGACGTACGTTCGCTTTCTCCATAACCATGCGGGCTGGAGACTCTTTGCAGGCCTCAACACATTGCATCACTTCTTCATGTATGCGTACTTTGGTGGCGTGGCATGTTTCAGGTGTGTTCTGCCGCTTACAGGTTGTTTGCAGCTTGGGTTGGGAATTGCGACCGACTTCTATATCATCTGGGTCAACCTAGCCAATAATGGCGGGCCAGTGATGGCGAATCTAGTTTCAATAGGGTTGTTAGTGACTTATCTAAACCTCTACTTGGACGAACTGCGTGAGAAATTTTGAATCTCTGGGGGCAGGAACGCCGTGCTTGTAAATTATTCTTCTGAGTTATTAGGTTATGAGCATTGACCGATACTTTTTATCGTTGTTTGGCGTTGAAAGGAGATTCCTAACCACGCATTACATTGTGTGCGTTGGTGATTGTTTCCAGTAAGTTGGACAGCTTTCTCCACTTGGCGTCAGCCTCAGGGAACCCGGGCTCTCATGATGGTCCAGTCGAACTTCATCGGGGGTGGGCTTCTACTGACAGTAAGATCAGTTGGAAGCTGTAAGTGTGGTGAATGAGTCCCATAATCCAACTAGATCCCATCACTCCGTTTCCGACAGCATCGGCTTCAGTAACATTCTCGACGTCTGGGCAAAAATTACCTCCGCTGCCCGTGCATTCATCTCATCACCAAGGTCGATCCCAGCTCCAACGATCGGACACATCTTTATGACCGGCATGCCAGGAAGCACGCTGAGTGACTGCCCTGAGTACGTGCTCGCGCCTACACCACCCGCGACCGCCAGCGATGTCAACACTCACTAGATGGCCACCACACACACCGCCCTACCTCCCATGACCACACGTATCTTCTACTTCTCACCCTCGTCGCTCTCCTCTCTCAAGATCGTGGCCTCTGCCCACTCTTGCAATGACGCCCTCCACGCCGTCCTCTGGCGCCATATAACACTCGCTCGGAATCCTTGCCAAAACGCCCTTGTCAGTGCCACATACAGCTCAACTTCTCCTCAAACCACCCCACTCCTCTACGCAGTCAACGTCCGTCTCCGCTTCAGCCCTCCCCTCCCACTCACCTACCTCGGTAACGCCTCCATGACCGGCATCACAGAGCGCCTCTCCATCTCGACGCTGACCTCTCTGCTCAGTCTCACAGCCGCCGCAACCACGATCAGAGCCTCCATCAACGCCTTCAATACCCCTAACCGAGTCCTTCTGACGCTTGGACTTATTGCGTCGCGGCCAGATCCTACAGATTATAAGTTCGCGTATAATCGCTTCCTAGGGCCTGATCAGTCGACAACCACGTGGGCAGATTTTGGGGTGTATGAGATGGAATGGGGGAGTTTGGGAAGCCGGAATGTTTCCGAGTTCCGGGAGAGGGGATGGATGGCTCGATTATTGTGTTGCCGAGGGTGGATGGGCGTGGACTAGAGGTTGTCGTGGGAGTAGAGGATGGGGCTATGGGCTGGTTGATGAAGGATGAAGAGTTTCTGAAGTTCGCTAAAGTTTGGGCGTGAGTGGAAAGGGTGAGAACAGTGCGTCTAATGTCTTGACAGTATCCACCTAGCTTGGATATGATATCGGCATATTGGAGCGAAGGAGATAGCCAACAGACTCGCAGACGTCGTTCGGCGGTATCAGGCCACCAAGAGGATATGCAAGCTTGTAAAGATGGCCCCAGTAGGCCCCAGTAGGCCTTCGTGGGCAACTGCGAGTAGCAAACCGAAATGCGGCCTATTCGCAACAGTAAGGAGCTGGGCTGGGAGAAGAAGTAACAGGATCTGAGATGGAATGAACCTACATCCAGGGAAAATCCTTTTTGCTTGCCGGCTAGCGGTTTGAGATCGTCATCGTCGGACGATGAGTCTTTCGCCACCTCTTCGGGAACGCGATCAACGTGATTGCTCCAGAACCATTGTGGTGGTGTGGATACCGCCCTTAGCATAGACAGATTGACACACATGGTACATAGCCTACATAGGTAGCTAGACAGCCCAGCTCGGGCAAGCAACAGGCACCTTCTCTTCTTTCCTTGCTTTCTAGCATCGACGTGAGCTCGGCCTAGACTTTGCCATATACGCTAGCTGGTACGGCAAAGTCCATCCTTCCCCTTCAGGGCTTGTCGTTGTTGTTGTTGTTGCTATAGCTTGCCCATCTCTTCGCACCACTTTGACCTCGTTCACGTGCCTTCTTTTCTACCCAGATCTGTGCAGGCGCCTTTCCTCCTTGATCTGCAAATGTTCTACTTGCTATTTCTACAGGTGCCGCAGTGGCGGCGGCTTTGGTTTCGAATTCCCCTGGAGTCAGTGCTTTTGTTCCAGTGAAGGTTGAGCCGCCACCAAACTTGTTCGAAACCTTGGGCTTCAGTAGTGATGAACAGAGTGAACAGTAGGCATTATTCGGAATGCCGTTCGGTCTGTCTAGGCGCACCCTTTAGCAGTTAGCCATGTGAGTCTCTCTAGTTGTGTAAACGCCGCTGAGCGATATGCTGGTGATCTAGGTTCCTTAACACCTGTGCCAGATCCACTGGTGATCGTAGCTTGGACTGCAGTTTGCGATGCGGGTGGCATTTCCGACGGGCTTTACGCTTTCGCTCTTATAGCTGTTAGTAGTGTCGATATATTTCTCAAAGAGGCGACGGCTCACATCAACAGAGTAGTTTTCTCACTTATCTAGTCGTCCACGCAGATTAATCCCCGCTTGAAATCTGGCACTCCCACACATGGTATATTACTGGACATTTGAACAGATTCCGGAATACCCCACCCTGAGCGCCGATCTGTTGCTTAGTCACTTATCGAGGCGACGTGCTCACTAAAAGGAGGCTTCTCAAGGACATTAGGTGAAGATGAAAAGTCCCACCGTGAGCGTCAATCTGTCACTTGGTCACTTGTGGAGGCGACGTGCTCACCAGAAGGAGGCTTCTCAAGGACATTAGATACCTCCCTGCCAGTGCCGACGTGTCGGAGACTTCTTAGGCGAAATATCTCGCAGCGAGCGCTGACCTGTTGCTTGGTCATTTGTCGAGGCGGCGAGCTTACCAAAAGGAGACTTCTCAAGGATATTAGACGGAGGCAAAATATCTCGCCGCGAGCGCCGACCTGTCGCTTGGTCATTCGTCGAAGCGACGGCCCTCCTAAAGAGAGGCCCCACACGGATATTAGATGGAGGCGAAATACTCCGCCGCGAGCGCCGACCTGTCGCTTGGTCATTCGTCGAGGCGACGTGCTCCCTAAAAGGAGGCTGTCATACAGAAATCAGGTTGAGGCAAAATACCTCGCCGCGAGCGCCGACCTGTCGCTTGGTCATTTGTCGAGGCAACATGCTCACCAAAAAGAGACTTCTCAAGGATATTAGATGGAGGCGAAATACTCCGCCGCGAGCGCCGATCTATTGCTTGGTCAATTGTCGAGGCGACGTGCTCACTAAAAGGAGGCTTCTCAAGGACATTGGATGGACGTGAAAACCCCCACTGCGAGCCTCGGTCTGTCGCTTGATCAATCGTCGAGGCGGCGTACTGACTGCTGCTTTTACGCGGAGTCGGTGGAGCTGCCTTTAGCTACGGTCAGCGCCGTCTGTAGGTGAGACACTTGGAAAAGGAGCTCGTACTGACCTGATATGACTTCTTCAGTCTAGCTATGAACTTGTCTACCGATGAGGGCACCAGAGATAGCCCCAGGGCTTGCGATGTTCGCGCTGCTGAGCTCGCGGATATCTCTTGTTCATTCGCCATATGTTGGTTCTTTGGAGGTTTATCACTAGAACTGCTTTCGCTCCAATCTGCTGCTGAGGCGGTTTGAGTAGGAACACCGTTCACTAGGCCCTTAGAAATATGGTGGCTAGCCTGCGCGATGGGTTTCGGCTGTTGAGTTGGCTTATTCTGAGTGGAACGGTTCTTCCGAGGCGATGGAGCAGCTAGCTCGCCTTCTGGTCTAGACCAAGCCTCACTTGCCACGCTTTCACTGTCTTGATTCATCCATTCCACTGCGACGAGCTTTGCCTTTCGACCGGCTTCTCCGGCTGCGGCTATCATAGCTTTAGCTCTGTCCTCTTTAGCTTTCTTAGCCGTGTCTTTGGTCCCTTCCTCGCCAACGGCAACCTCCTTGCTCTCCAGGATATCAGAGAGCATGGATGCATACGCATCCTCTTCCTCCACCTTTCCATCATCATGACATACCTGCACAAGCATCACCAACGCCTTCTCGACCCCTTCTGCACCTTGCGCGCCAAGCCTTCTATAACCCTTGAGGACTTTGCGGCCATACAGATGGGCTTCCACGTAATTTCCTTGGCGTTGTAGGATCTCCACCAACGTCGACATATCAGAGAGGACTGTATGATCTTCTTTGTGTGAGCGCAATCCTGATATTGAAAGCTTATCGACAAGAACAGATCGTGCCTCTTTCCACTTTTCTTGCTGAGAGTAGGTTTCTAAGAGAAGCTCCATCACCTCTAGCCTTCGGACGCTTTCCTCTGGGGACGCTTGAGTCGTCGACAGCCTAGAGAGACAGTTACGGAACAGGCGCTCGGCAGCTTTAAAGTTCTTGGATGTCAGCTTTTCCTTGCCATGCTTCTGGAGAGATCTTATAACGGCAACCTCTAGGTCTGAGTCCGAGTCAGATTGATGGTCAAGGTTGTCTGCTCCAAGACCAGCAGGATTCCATCCGCCGGAGTGGTGCATTTCAGTAGCAACTTTGTCCCGCATAGTATCTTCTGCAGATTCGTACACGGTGTTGGAGGAAATCCACCTGAGCATGGATTCGCTCGGTTCTGATGGAAAGCAATCTCCAAAGTCTGAGCCATAGGTTACTGAAGCCTGACATCCCTGGTCGGCGTTTAAAATGGTTGAAGCCGAAGACACAATGGTAGCAGCTGTGTGGACGCAAGCCCTCAAATTCTTCACTGCATCGATGCGGTCCTCGTTGTTGGTGTTGGTGTTGGTGTTGGTGACTGCGTCTTGCAAATTCTCTATCCTGAGGTGGAGATCCAACGCTATCCGCCGGATTTCTCGATGCAATTCGTCCAGATTTGGCAGAATCTTTTCTGTGGATTCTTGAATCGTTAGTTGATTCCATCTGTGGGATACGGCGAGATACGTTAGCAATTAGATTCATGCGGATACCGAAATTATTGCAGGATTGTGAACCAAGCTCACAAGATGATCGTCTGCAGCGAAAGCTGCAAGGCATCTCTATAGGACTGAATTTGCTGTCTGAAGGCTACAATTTGTTCCGCAGCTGAATTGAACCGTAGCTGTCTCCGAGGGCCATCAAGCAATGTAACACTTTTGTTCACGCCCTCAAGAAGCTCTTGAAGGCGAATAAGAGTGTTCTGTCCATCTTGTAAAGAACGTGATAAATTCTTCCAGTGATTCCCGATATGGCCGGTAGCCTGCGAAGAGTGTGGATTATTCGCTTGATCAAATGTCCCTTTCATCGATTCAAGCACTTGTTCGAGTCCGCTAACATCGTGCAATAGCCCGTCGACCGTTGTGTTGACCACGGCAACACCATCGCGGAATCTCTTCAGCTCTACGCCAACTTTGAAGCACACCCCTAGCAACGAGAGCACGCCGGTCGTGATGGATAATGGTTCGGCCATGACGCATCGCGATAATCTGTGAAATTTCGCAGGAAGGATTAACGTAAGCTGTATTGGCGGTGAGCAGCGGGGTAAACGCCCCTAAACTCGTGTCGTCCAGCCGGCATACCTTCCATGTCCAAAGCCTAGATCCCAATGGATCACTTATCCGAAAGGGCTGAAATCTGACCGTGATCTGACTTCCAATCCCATCACCGATACGAAAGTAGTACAGAACAGGCAAACTAACTATCTCCATTTGTCTCTGCCATTCTCTATGCCGTCATCTCTGCTGTGCTCCGCTGGGTTGCCACACTAGCACAGGGTGGATGGAAAATATATGCTTACCAGATCGCTACCATGGCCAGTAGCGGACCTGTCCAAATACCCTTCAGTGCGTTTAAGCTCATAGAACTGGGCCAGTCCGTCGCGTTGGAACTCTATCAAGCACTTTAAAATGATCATACTGAGCCTGTTGGGCTGATTTCCGTCATCCAGGCCCTTGGTCTTATTTATCCCTCAGACAAGGCTGTCGACTCGTTCAACCAGAGATGGGCTCGTGGATCAGCTAGCTGGAAAATTCAAGAAACAGGAATCAAAGTGGTCACTGGAAAGTCGTCAACCACTGGTGAAATGGTCAGAACACGCGACGGAGAAGCTACCGCCGTGATGCTCTCGTTCCTCCTTCACTCGATGAAGGCCGATACAGTTACAGAAATCGTTCGGACAGTGATCAATGCAACACCATCGAATCTAGTGCCCATTAAACCGCGACGTGCACAAATTAAGGATGTTGTGGACTCAGTTGAAGCCCAAACTAGCTGCGTGAGTTGGCAAGAAGAGATATCCGATACGGAAAAGATGGTCTTCGAATGTCCACAAATCTGGACCACGAACTCCATACTCCCCAAAACCGCTTTAGACATTCATCCCCAGTGCATGGCTGCTTATTATCAGGCTCTTTGCGCTGTCACTAGGTTTCCAGGGGAATACCACTGTGTGTTGGAGACAAGCGGTAGCATCGCTGTGCCTTTCGCACTTACACATGCAATTTGCGGTTTACGAGTCTGCGTTTTTGTGGATGGCGAGTTGCTGCATGGTAACCCATCCACCGGAAGATGGCAAGTCCGCTCTCCTTTCCAAGCGGACTTGGAGCTGACGACGAGAGTCAAGATTGGCCGAAGAATAGAAGATGTACAGGACATTCTTGTGCTAGACGACGTGGGACCTAGTATTCGAGCCAACAGGGTTTCCATAAAAGGGATTGGAAAAGCTGCCACCATTGGCCAAGGTATCATGGAAGGCGAAGCTCGAGACTTGGCGGTTTTGTCCATCGGCATAGCTGTGGCGACGCTATCGCAAATGAAACGAGAAGTGCTTGACTATGGCGACAATGGCGACAGCACTGTCTCATATCAAAGCAGTTCTTTGTCTGAAACAGGTCATGAAGATACTGCGTCGAGCGAGGCTCTAGTTCCGATACAGACGAGGGTTACACCAGGCGCCGTGGCATTTTGGTGGGACAGCCCTGTGGACTTTGCTCAAAAAATGCTTGTTGAGGGCGTTAAAAGCGCCGATCTTCAACCGCAGAATGCTTTTTGGAACCAGATCAAGTTTGGAAAGGAAACCATTGGGAAAATTGCCGAATTTGAAAGTTTGAACGGCGAAGAACAAATACGAGTATCAACTCGAACTCATAAACCATGTTCTAGGGACGAATATAGCAAATTGCTGCATACACTTACGAGTCAACTGTTGCTCATATGCTTCCTGGGCTTCGGTGTGACCTCTCAGAACAGCATTCACGTTCGCAGTTCATGCGAACCACAGAGTACGAGTCTTGGGAGGGCCGTGAAGTGCTTGAGAGACCCGGGTCGTCTGGGACAGACCGATATTCTGTGCAGCTGGTATCATTGGATCAAAGGAGCTAGTCCGAAAGACTTCGATCGTGTGGACGCGTTTACGGTGGAAGGTTTCCTTACTATCTATCGAAGTCTGCTACTTGATATAAACTTGAGTGCCGATGCGTGCGAAACAGTCGTCGTAGAGCCTGGGCATTTGATGTTCGAGAATTACCGAACGGCTGTTATTCAAGGATATGATTCGGGATACATGGTAATTGGGCATCCACGCCATCGAAGGAGAAGAGATGGCCCTCTGAAATTGCGATCCGAAGACAAGACTGGCCAAATAGAAACCCAATGGACAGTTGAGGAGGTACACGGTGTTCTGGAGCTTACCTTACAGCTCCGCGGCAGGTCTTCATCTGTTTCCATTGATACGTCGATCTACCAGATCGCTCAGCGTAGTTGGTCCTTGCTCTATGGTGATGGCTCGATCGGATGCTCACATGATGAAGAATATCCTGGTATGCTCGTGAATGGTGAGACAATTGAAGAGTTGACCCCAGGGAATGGACCAAAGCTCGATGATATACCGGAAGGCTGGAAGCCCATCAAGCTCTACAAGTCTCACGATACTAACCGTTTGGGTCAAGTTGCTTGTCTCCTGAGCGCCGATGGTCGTGGGCTGGTCAAGGCAAAAGCGTGTCTGAGGTGCTGTTTATCAACTGCACAGAAGTTGAGACTAGACTTTGTGATAGACTAGTAGCTTGTGCCATACACGTGGCGAACTTGAATACTATGCACGAAGATGAAGCTTCAAATTACGGCAGATTCGATTCGACGTGATTCGAGACTACTAGAGAGTACTACTCTACTAGAAGTATGAAAGTCGATCGGAATCTTCATATGCTAAGGTGTCAAGCAGATGAATTCTAATGCTTCAGCGTAGAAGCCATCCCCCAAGGGAATTCGATTCGACTATTGTGGAAGGGAAAAAGGTACCATGCCTCCGTACAAAGAGTGCTAAACCTTCTCGGTCTCCCAATCTCGAGTCCATGCACAAATTCTGGCGATGGCATACAGATCTCCGATCGCCGTGTAGAGAAATAAGAAACCTTTAGTTCGGAGAATTCGACATCGTGGCGTTTCACACGAAACAGACCGATACGAAGTTCGTGGTATCCGCATTCATTCTCCAGCCATTCTGGTTGGCTGATTCCAGATGTTCTCCATTTTTCTCCTACACGCACGGTCCAGGGACCTCTGGTTTAGTACTGTAGCTGCCATCTAATAATAGCCAAAGGAAAATAAGGCAAAAGGGTCTGTTTGGCTTGGATGACACCTGGAGCACTACTTCAACAGAAAAGCGGTTGCGTGGATTTAACAAGGGGGCGCCCCGGCCGGAAAAGAAATCCTTGACTCCGCTCAAAGCCGAATTACTGTGTATGGTGGAAGAACCCCCACTTATCACTCACTACCTGGACAACAGACGAGGAAGTTGATCTCGATTACCTTGACGTCCAATTGAATCAATCGAGTGATATCTACCCCACGCTCCCTTTATTACGTTGCACCATTTGTCCCGGTTTGTCAGGAGACTTTCTATCCCTTTTACGTCCTAAACTTGAGCAGGGGCTACTTCCTTCGTGGTGACAGGAGCACGAGAAGAAGAAACTCGAAAATTATCATGGCTCCGTCAAGCCAGCCCTGTCGCATTTGGAGCACTGATAGTACTACCCACGATCCCTGTCTTCGCCTTCGCCTTCCATCTTTTGCGGCATTGATGACTATTACCTGCCACAAGCGAAGATTATTGGAACAGAGCGTGTCGGTGGCCAGATAAGGCTTTTGATGGAGAATAGATTTACCGTCTATTGGCATCTCGGGCCTAAAGTTTCTCAACTCTGAAAACTGGCGGTTATTCATCATATCATTCAAGCAATGCCCATGAACACAGCCCCACGTCGTAAAAAGACCCGCTATTTTTCACGTTCGGTGAAGACTGCTCCTATTCGGGTTGGATATTGATGAGATCTTCCAAGAGTGAGATCTGTCCGATTAGTTTCCTTCGCCTCATTCGCCGGTATACCATCGAGGCTCGCTCGGGCTGTGCAAGTATCTTGGCCAGGGCCCATTCCAGCCGTTGGGATTGTTGATCAGCTAAGGGACTATTCGACCGAGGTGCGTGCCCAGGCGGCGGATTTAGTTCGTCCTTCGGGACAGTCGAATTAGATGCCGCGGGCGAAGTTTCCAAGTCTGCCTTTCATGAGCAGCGTCGCCAAATGAACCAGGATAATAGCAGCTGTTCGAGCAGTCAGAGGTGGGATTTCTTACCATGGTTTACGTCCGAGGTAAGCTTACTCTCACTACTAGTAGGTTCCTCCGAGTTATTGTCGGCCTTTCTGACCTCTACTTCGCTCGAGGCGAGGACAAGCGTATCGCTCGCATTCTCTTTCGTGTCTCCTTCCTCGTTGCGGCTGGGGCAGTCGGCCAGGAGAGAAAGCTTCAATGATGGTAGGATTCGTATGTTAATTGGTTGATCTTCAATAATGGTCTGCAAGTAATCACGTTGTCCGAATTGTAGAGTGAGCGCATTCTTTGGCCTCATTTTCGACGCGAGACGCGAGTCTGCTTAACCAGAGGAGGTCAGTCCTAGTTACAGCATTTATTCCCTGAATGTAGCCGACCCCGCTGTCCTTTCTCTCATAGTACCCCAGGCCAAGATTTTGATGGTGGTCATCGGAGGCGGCGATCTCAGCGTCGACTCAGATAATGCGGCTTGGGGATGTGGTGCTGGTCGGCCGTATTTGGATCGCGATCGTGAATGTGTAGGTCAATCGGCGTTATGCGTGACGATACGGCTTTTACCCCCTGTCGGGGCCACTTATTTTCTAGACCTAGAGGAAAAGAGTTCCGCCAATCCACTTACAATCTACAATCTCCCGTTAAACTATTCTGGGGTGTCAGCATTTCCTACAACTCCTCTAGATGGTTAGATAATGGATTGTCGCACGCTAAGTTCCGCAGCGGACGTACAAGCACCGCTCTTCTGACGAAGTAGTACTACTTCAGTTTTCCTTATTGATGTTCCGACCGACCCCTCAACAAATCCCGTTGAACATCCAATTGACCTGTTCCTTACTACTATGGGCCAGCCAGTGATTGTAACAGGCGGGCCGGCCAGTGGTCGGGCCGAGCAGTGACCGCAACAGGCGGGCCGAGCCTGTTAGGCCTAATAGGCTACCCCGTGGGCTGATCTCCAGGGGCTCACGCGGTAGGCCCATGGGCCATCTGCTATACCTATCATGGTATAGGCACTACTAACTGTTACCAACGCCGGGCCTGGGGGCTCTACGCATGTCTTGGCGGTGCGGCCTTGGCACTCGGCGCACACAGGGTTCGTCTTCCGTACCCAGTGGCCCTGCTTCATCTTCCTCCCTTCTTCAGATCTGCTGTCTTCGTTTAATGACACCTCTGTTGATTCGCTCTAGACCAGCCTCCTAACAGGTACTACTGCCGGGTTAGGAATACGAAGGAGAGATGTGACAGGGCACTTTTCTCCCACTACAGTTATCCCCATGGCCGCATCTGTAAGCGACCATGACTCCGAAAGCAGCCTCAGCGAATCTCTAGGTACAAAGACCCTGCAGGCAAGGTTTATTGATTCGGGTGACCGGCAAGCAGAGTACAGAGTATCAAGGTAGAGACTCTTGCAGTAGTAGTACCTGAGAACCTCCGCAGCGTAATCGCCTAAGTACTACTTACTAGTAACGATATCATAGAGGAACGTCTGAATGCGGAACGGCCGATTACAGTTTGAACGCAGCTGGAGTGCCACCGGATTCGCACTTGAGTTAGACTCGATCGACACCACTCAAGCGACGTTCAAGTAAAACACGATTCCTTAAATGCAAACTACTAGTACGTTCGAAGTACTATTATCGGAGGGAGAGCGATTACTAACCGCGCGTCGTATGACTGTGAAAGCTCTCTCTATCTAAGGACGGCCAGGACGGCCAGGGCGGTCGGGATGGCAGGCTTGTACACGGGCGGCCCCTGGGGGGAGGAAACAGCGTTTTGCCCTACTCCAGGACCGCGCCATAAGGCTCGTACGCTCGTAGGTACTAGGAAAGTTCAGTCGTAGATAGGCTGATTCGTACGCTCGTAGGCAGACTGGGATACTCAGACACGGAATTGGATCTCTGAATATCTTGGAACACGATTCTGATTGAGTTCCGAACGCATTCGGAGTGCGTTTCGAGTGCCCGGAATGTTGCGAGCCTACTGTTGGGGGTGTATTTAGGATAGGCTCTCAAAATGTCGGAAGACGATCAATTTGGGATCACTTGGAGTTAGTACTCTTACCTTTCCGGCAAGAGCCCAAGCAGCGGCAAGATTCCCACTACAGTACGAGCAGCACAAGCAGCGGCAAGACCCCAACTAGTACTACTAGTACTCTACGAGTAGCGGCACTACTACTAGTATAGCTAGTACAGGCAGCGGCAAGATCCCAACTACTACGAGCAGCACAAGTACTGTCACCATCTGCTTAGTAGTAGTAGTAAGTACTGTCGAGCTGCCGACTCCAGTGCATCTATCCACGATTTCTTCGCGCGAACTGGGTACTGACTTGAATTGAAGCTGGCCTCAATTTAGTGCGCACCAGGCTGCTCACGGGTCAAGCTCTAGTGGTCGCAGCGTAGTACTTACGTGCATTTGCGATTCTAAATCCAAAAGTCCTCGTCTCATGGGTGCAGACGGGCTTGTTAGTAGTAGGCTACGCCTCATGTAGTAGGCTACGCCTCATTCTGGAATGACGCTACAACCCAGTGTAATTCGCGAAGTCAGTCGGAGTTTTTGGAATCAACGGCAGAATAGGGTGTTTCTCACTACACAATTGCGTAGCCACCTAGCCACCTCGTTGATCAAGGCAGCGGTCCTCAATGATTACGACGCGCAATATGAAGGCCACAGGTTCTGCGAGGAAGGTGTCATTGAGCATGAGCCAATCCGAACACATGGTTCTTCTAAATAACTTGAAATACGCCTTTGGAAGGATTGTCAGATACAGCCACCGACTAGTACTACTCCCTGAGGACCCGAGCTTCTATGAAGAGATTGCGCAGTGGGTCAACCAGACGCAGGCCAAACACAGGAACGAACAGGACAAGTCTAACGCCACTGCAGGAAGTGGGACACGCAAGTAGGATAATGGAGCTCGTGCGGAAACAGTGGCGGACTTGGCAGTAGCGTTAAGCCTTGGCAGCATGCCAAGTCACGCCCTGTGACGTTCGTATCTGAGGGGTTTAGGCGTCGAGACTCCCCGGTCGACCTCAATACGAGCTCTAACCTTCAAGCTCGTCAATGCGCTGACGCTTGTTTTGAGCCTGGTCAGCCTTCAACGATGCCGCAACCAGTCTCTGGCCAATGCTACTAACCCCACTGTTCCTCGGGAGTGTGGATGGCCCTTATTGAGAAATAAGTTAACACGATGGAAGACAGACATTTCCGGTCTTAGATCACATTCACTGGACGATAATCGTGCGGCGGAATCTTGGGCCAAGCACCTGCACTGGCTGGAGACGCTCTAGTCCTCGCGATGTCAGCCCTTGCGCTTACTTCTTCGCTAGCTTGCTTACTGTCACATCCATAGCTTGTTGGGTCTCGTGGCTTGAAAAGCTCCGCCCTCGGAGTATCTTTTCATAGATCAAGAGAGGTGCTAATTAGCCCTAGAAAATCGAGGCCCTGTTGCTTCTTACATCAAGGCCGTTTGCTATATCCACTCGTGTACGCAACTCCTTACCACTTTTTTTACGTTGCTGGTGCTAGAAATGCTTTGCATTTTTCCATGTACAACTTGAAACGAACGATGCCGCATGCCACAGTCATGATGTTTTGTCGTCTGCAACTAGTAGTATTATTGCCTTTCGTTATGACACGAAAGGCAGCCGGCACGTCTCACGGCTCTGCCGTAGCCTACGCCACTGGTAGTTCAACGGCGACAGCGACGACTTTGTCTCCCATTACGCATACCATCAACGTCGCCAAGGCAAGTCTCGATCGAGTACTACTTCAAACCCAGTCTTTTGTTGACCGGTTAATTTCAGGGTGGCTTCACCTTCGACCCTGATGTAACGTTGGCCAATGCTGGGGATTATGTCGGTAATATTTTCCTGGTCTACTGATTCTGGCACTATCATGTTAATTAGCTCCTATTCCCAGAGTTCAACTTCTACCCAACCAACCACAGCGTCGTCAGAGCTGAATACGGGTTTCCGTGCGTACCATACGAAGACACGGGAGTGGATAAAGTTGGTTTCTTCTCCGGCTTTCGTCCCGTAGATGCCATTCTACTAGAACCGCCAAAATTCATTATCGAGGTCAATGACACAGGCCCGATATTCTTCTATTGCAGTGCCCCGGGCTCATGTATTGGCTATGGAATGGTGGGAGTGATCAACCCTAATGCCACCACCTCTTTAGTAACCCAGCGCCAACTGGCCAGGAAGTCGACCTTTATGCTACAACCTGGAGAGCCCTGGCCCTCCGAAGGCCCAGCTGATCCTTTCACCACGACAGCCACAACAGGCGCGACCACCGTGGCAACCTCGACTACTACTACAACGTCACAGCCTAATTACACCGAGTCAGCCGGCGAAGCCAAAAAAAGCCACACCATAGTACTATCTACCGGAGCAATTACTGGAATCGTTATAAGCGGCGTGGCAATAGCACTCATGGCGGCTGCTTTGCTATACTTTTGCGGCCAGCGCTCGCGCAAAAACAAACACGAACCGTTGCCCCAACATCCATACGCGGTGCGAGGGTCTAAATACTATGCTCCCCAGATGCCAGAGCGCGAGACCCATACTACTATGGCCCCGTACAGTGGTGGAGATAGGTTCTCCGCGCCCTTTCCGAGCCATTTGCCGTCGCACGACTCTTACAGGTAAGAAGCTGGCCAGGTAGTAGTACGCGGGCGCTTCCAATGCTGATTATCGCTTAGAGAAGCTGATAGTATACCAATCCACGAAATGTACACGCTAGCTGAGCAGCGCGGTACAAGACCATAAGTTTTGAAAGACGAATGATTACCGCTAATCCTATTCCTTTGCATACCCGAGAAAGATCAATTCGGGCGCAATGTACGGTTGGGAAGGCATAGCAACAATGGAAAAGCAGAACCCAGAGACATGTTAGAAATCTTAGTAGCTTATTGTTTGTCTGTGTGTGTCCCTGATAGATGCCAAAAGACAGTTCCTGTGCCCGTAAGGGGGTAATGACGGCAACTGGCCCCACCACAGTAATTTTTTTCTAGCTTGTTGACTTGACTTCCTGCTCCCTATGAGATACTAGTACTAGGACTTTGTCTTAATGCTTGAAACCGCGCAGCTGCCAGTGATTTGAGAGGGTCTATGAAATGGAGAAGCAAGTGTGCAGTCAACCAGAGCGGCCTGAGCTCGCTCGCGTACAGTAGACTCGACACCAGATGGGTTCGACCGTATGTTGAATTTCGATATGTTGACAATCGCTGGACTTCCCTCACCGGGTCAGGTAGGCTGGAGGCTGAAGCGGTCGACGGAGAAAGGGTCCAGGCAGTGATCAAGGGAGGGGCCTCGCCTAAACCGTCAGTGTTGACGATAGGCTCGGCTTTCTGCAGGTTGCCCATCTCCGCAGAGCCTGTGTCATGTTCATTGAGGTCATCGCTGGCGACCAACGACGCCCCAGCTACAGTTTGAGTTCTTCCACTGTGAGATCTGATACATCGCCCAAACTTCCCCTCGATTACCGTCTCGAGGTCTCATACTTTTGATCCGCATAGTACCTTGGTACAAAGTAGTAATGAAAATGACGAAGGTAGATTGTAGTCAATGAGATGCAGGGTAGCTACTCGGGATTGAGCACTTGCAGTTGAATGAATGACTGCCACGGGCGTGACCAACCGCGCTATTCTCAGGCACCGGTTGCACTGTAATTAGACTGCAAATGCATCTCAATTACGCCGTTTGGGCTTCCGGGCCCTGCTACTCTTGCGAGTGTTATTGGCTGCGCCAGTGCCTGTATCTGCCTCCTGGGCCTCCTGGGAACCCCCCGAAGTCTCTTGTTGCGGCGGCGCCGCGGAGGTACTAGTCTCAGGCCTATTTGGGTGCTCATCCCGAGGCACAGCCTCCGAGATCTGCCGCTTGTGGGTACCCGCGGCGGGAATGGCAGTGGCAGCTACTGTCGTGGGGGCAGAGTCTGCTCTTGCAAATAGCTCACTCATAGCCACTAGGTCATCGTCGTCGTTGGAATGATGACTGGGGAGGTGCCGCCTGAAGTATGATCTGCAAAAGGGACGGGAGGAAAAATGGGAATTAGCGAGTTACGTGATAGTTAGTAAGCTGTATGCCGTTAGCGAGCTATGTGGCAGTTAGTAAGCTGTGTACCGTTGGTAAGCTCTGTGGCGGCTAGCAAGCTTTATGGCAGCTAGCAAGCTATGTGGCAGCTGGCAAGCTTTGTGGCGGCTGGTAAGCTCTGTGGCAGTTGGTGATCTAGCTGTGTGACAGTTGGCAAGCTATGTATCGTCGGCAAGCTCTGTGGCAGCTGGTAAGCCGTTGTAGTTGGCGATCTGTAAACCATTAGCGAGCTGTGTAGTAGTTGGTAAGCTGTATACTGCTGGCCAGCTATATATCGCTGGCAAGCTGTGTGACAGTGGGCGAGCTGTGTGGAATTGGGCAAGCTATGTGGCAGTGGGCAAGCCGTGCTAGTTGGAAGTCCAATAATCCAACTGTGTTTTGGTGGCGCAGGTGTCCCAGTGGCCCACCGAACACGTGATACGAAAAGGCCGATCCAAGGTTACCACTAACTTGAACTTAATGGCGCGCATCGGCCACGCCCAATATCCAACTCCCCTTCCATCTGAACCTCACAAGACCCGAACAACGCCGAAGACGAACCTAGCACGCATATGATACGAAAGTGACCTCTGTCTAGCGTCGATCTCACAACGTGTGATCCTCTTTCCAGAAAGTACTATCAGACGGCAACGAAGAGCAAAATAGAGACTGCGGGACGGCTCGGGAATCAACGAGATCGTAGTAGAACATGGGCGTAATGTTCTTAGTTGTACTTCATCGGTCTGGGCCCAAGTGGAATCCTGAGCTCCCGCTTGAGGAGCAGTCCGAGTGGCCCGCTCACGCCTCGTTCATGGACGGGCTTGTTGATGTTGGCTTTGTCATTCTAGGCGGCCCGCTCTCTAACGACCATCGCGTGGTGCTCGCTATCGAAGCCGATTCCGAGGGGACCATTCGTGAAACTCTCGCTCGAGACCCTTGGAGCGAGACACACCTCGTCATTGAATCAATCGATGCATGGATAATCCGGCTTGATGGGCGCGCTGAGCGATCAGGGCAAGTACGAGCAGGTGGAAGAGATGCATCGACGAGCATTAGGGCTGAGGGAGACGGTGCTGGGCAAGGAGGATCCTGATACTTTGGCGAGCATGGGAACACTTTGCCGTACACGCTTGGATTTACAGCAAACTCCAAAAGGGTGAAGGGCTGTACTACTAGAGCTACTACTAATTCTGGCCGACAGACCGCCTCTGTCACTGCATAGCATAACCACCACAACCTGCAAGGCAGACTCCATACGCGCTCCATCTGCTAGCGATCCAGTCCCTTCCAACTCACTTTCCTCAAAGATTGGAATTAGTGCTCTTCTGTTGTGCAACGCCTCCTTCAGTAGTCATTCCAGTGAACTCCCTCAGTCGCGTCTACATTTCATCCAATGGAGGCTCATGATTTAGCTCAAGACAAAGGTATAAATCTATCTCTGCTCTGTCTCAAATGTAGACAGGCCTGTCACATCGTGGACAAATGCCCGTTCACTGGTTGGGCCTACGAGTTTGGATGAAGATACCGTGAAAGTCTGCATCCGACCCAAACCAAGCAGCACTCAATGAGAACAAGTGTATTCGAACCCTCGAAAAGACGGTCTCAGTTGCGAAGTTCCAAACAGGCAGATATAATTGGAAATGCTTTACAATGATCAAAGCCTGACACAAATCCTTGCCTTAAGTTCGGTGAATAGCGGGCTATGTGTAAATCAAACAATGCTCCGCCGTCACACCGGATTGATAGGAGATTCCACCCGTTCTATCACAATTCCTGTCTGTCCTTTCTACCTTCCACAGCACGCATGGTATTTGCCCCTCCCGCATCCGCTGCGGTGGTTGCTATCCTCACAAATCGTCGTCCTCTCGAATTGTAGCTGTAGGGAAACAGCACATGCTAGCCTTGATCGCGATCGTCTTGATGGCTTGAATTGTGGCTCGATCTCGATCGATTTGAAATGTGAACCGACTGGACATCAAAATGTAGAGGAGGACCTGGGATCGAGAATCTGGAAGTACGCAGACAATCTCTGCAACGTATATGATCACAATTGGTGCAACGATCCCGCATGTTAGGGAAATTGTAGGCGCACACACAACAGCGCCAGCCACCCATGATGTTTTGAGACTGAGTATTCGGGACTAGCAGTTGGGAGATCGAATAGCGTGCGTCGAGAGTTGTCGAGATTGCCCAGTTTGACGTATTAGACTGAATTTGGTATTGAGATTGCTGAGAAGAAGCCATATCTGGAGGCGTGAGTGTGGGCTTTTATAGTACCTCAGCATGTTCTGTTTGTCTTCGTTCGTTTGCGCCAAAGAACAGAGATCGGCATGGCCAGCAGCGTCCGGGTTCACTAAACGTGAGAATTTTCGAGTGATTTCTCATCATAGCTTAAAGGGTTAGCGCGAAAGAGGGTATCGGCGCCGGCGAGATGCAGGTTGCTATTCAGTCAGCCTACATGCCTAGAATATACCTTTTCTTGGTTGAAAGCTTCATCAGACCCGCGTAGCCTCTTCCCCATTCTTCACCCCACTAGGAAAAGTAATCAGACTAGGGCGAGTATTGAGAGCACTGCTGCAGGTGGGCTCAGCCTCCGGGCTATGTCTGACCTACTGTTTCGGACACTGATTGGGATGAGAAGAATGAAAGAATGGCTTTGGAAAGCTGGTCGTACATGCTCCGGAGCAAACCAAAAACGTGTGCGACCGGGTAGCGACCCCCTAGGAAAACGATACTCAAACATGAGTCAAACGACTCTAGGACCATTTCTGTGGGGGGACAAACATGCGCATTTGAAAGCATTGTCTCAAAGTGAGAAGTACAATGACCAAATCACCAATATTCGTATTCAGCGTCAGAGGGCGGAGCTAATCCGCAAAAGAAGTCGCGAAGCTCTCTTGATTGAATCCGCACATATATGACGAAGGAAATAGAGTCTGAAGATACTCAGCCTTTACAGCTCCAAGATAGGAGCAAATGAGAACCTTCACATCCTTTCGCCGACTTCTTCTCCTACCGATAGGGGCTAGGACCTTGTCTGGCAGTCATCTCCTTCCTGTAGCTGCTTCCTTCCGGTTTTGGTAGGGGTAGCTCCTTGGCTTCTTGTTGCTGTCCTGATTCGCTTCTTCTTCATCCTCCAGACTGTGCACTCACCTAAACCACTCTAGCATCCTGTATAGTACTCTGCCACCTGACTTTCGACACACTCGAGCGCTGGTAGCCCGATGTATCTGCATTTTGCAAGCTCGGTCCGGGGGGTGTTAATTTCCGTCGTCTAGGTTGCGAAGCATAAATCTGCTGTGAGGAAGTTGGAGGGATATCAGCGTAGGAATAGGTGATTATTGTTATGCCAGGTTGGTCTCGCCCTCACATCTGCCCCAGTGGTCTCAACAGGCCATACAATCCAGGCTCAGGGGTATAGGCCTGGCCTGGTCGGGCCTGTATTGTTAGGCTTTCAGGCGCTACTGACCTTGCTGGGCTCGCTTAGTCAGGTTGTGCGACTGGGGGTCGTCAGATTATTCAGTCCTGCGTCGAAGGAGTAGGGGGCGTGTGAGGTAGTATGTAGCAAGTGTAACTAGACGTAGGGTGTACAATCTGTACAGAGGGTTGACGATGGAGGTCCCTTGGGGCCGCTCCATGAGTCTGCCTGTGTACCTGTGAGCTCTTGACGTGGCTCTGTGACAGAGCCTCCACGACCTTCAGAGCCACCTGACTCTCGTGGCTCTACCCTCTTGGCACGAGAGCTCCAGGGGCCTCCCCCTTGGCGAGTTTGTCTTGCGGCAGGGCTTGGCATGTTTGTGGCTGCCAAGTCCTGGGTTGCAGCACCAGGCTTCCTTGGCGTGCTTTAGTAACCAAGCTCCCTAGTAGAGAGACCCGCGGTACCCATTCCCCGGCATACTGTATACCTATTCTGAGTGTAGTTGCAACTATACAGGCTTAGCGCAAGCCACACATGCCGTTACATCAGGCTCACCTCCCTCAGCTTGTACGTAATGTACGCTCAGGCCGTACAAAGTGTACGTCCTGTTGAGAGCACTGTCTGCCCTTATCCTGGAGGTCGTTCTTGTCAAGTCAAGTTGTGCATTGTGTCTGATGTAGCTCTTTCACAGGCCATTGCAGTGCCTGAAGTTAATTCCGCTAAAGAAAGGGTGACGAAACCGCTGAATGCTTTGGAACCGATTGTCGTCTGGAGGATTCCACACGCGGAGGTATATCACGCCAAAAAGTCCACGGTCACGTGGATCTGTTTCCTTGTCAAAGTGGAAAATCCCTCATGCTATTGTTCCATCCCTTGTAGGGCCCTATCTGGTCCAAATCTTTACCATGTCTCCCAAGTTCCTTCAGAAGATTATGAACAAGTTCACTGGCAAGAGCGAGAGTTCCAAGACGGCCATAACTCAAACTTCGGCCGTAGCACAACAAGTGGTTCAGGATTCAAGCCTGGCCACCGACTCCGCCCCATCCATTCCAGGCTTTACTCTAGTCTGGTCTGATGATTTCAATGGCCCTGCTGGCACGGCTGTCAACGCTAATAACTGGCTGTCGTACACTGGTCCTGTGTACAATAACGAGATCGAGCGATATACGAACTCCACCGCCAACGCACAGCTTTCCGGCTCCGGCCAAGTTTACATCATCCCGCTCAAGGACAATACCGGCACATGGACTTCGGCACGCCTTCATGGCATGAGTAGCTTCACTTGTGATCCAGGTCATGCGATGATCCTACAAGCCACAATCCGTCTAGGCACCAACTCACCAGGCAATCAGCAAGGCATTTGGCCCGCTTTCTGGGCGTTGGGAGAGAGCGTGAATGTCCCCAGCGTCGGCTGGCCCCAGAGCGGTGAGTGGGACATTTTGGAACTCACCAATGGGTCGAATGTCAATAATGCCACAATACACTTCGGCAACAGTCTCGCAAGTCAACAGATGATTCATCAACAGGTTGGAACGAGTTTCACTGCCGGCGCTTATCACACTTGGGGCATCAAAGTCGATCGCACTTCGCAACAGGAGACGCTGACGTGGTATCTGGATGGAAATCAATTCTTCCAGGTAACGGAGGCGCAGGTGAATGACGCGGCACAGTGGGATGACCTAGCACACAAGCCGTTTTTCCCGATACTGAATGTCGCCGTAGGAGGTGACATGCCAGGTATGCCCAATGATCAGACCTTGGGAGGTATGGAATCCGGGATGCAGGTAAGCTATGTCGCTTTTTACAAGTCTAACTAGTTTATGGACGGATCGCTGCCAGAGGGATGTGGATGGGGCCTTCAACGCCATCTCAGGCTCATCTTCATGGATTGACCTAGCGCAATGTTAGGTGAATCAGCCAAGACCTAAAAATGGTTGCTATAACTTGCAGAAGGAGGACCAAAGAGCAGGAGGATTTCTATCGTTTATGGTTTCGGTAGGCAGGTGCAGAGCGGGCGGATTGGCTATTGCCTACCTCTTAATCTTGTCTGATATACTCACCACAGCAATCTTGTTCCACAGAATCCGGTCTTGCCGATTGTCAAACCAAAGTTGGACATAATCCAGTGTCATTATCCGAATAAGCTTCGTTGGTCTGTGCCAGCGAACAGATGGTAATAGGCTTCTGCTATCATAGGTAGCAACTTGCTATATCACATCCATGTTTCCTCTTTCAACCCTTCAATCTTCTTACTAGCCTCACTCCTACCCATCATCCAACTTGGCACAATCTCCTCAGTCTCTTTCGCCGTCACGGCCATGTACCCCATCTGCTATCCGGTAGCTTCGGAGTCTCCCACCGTCCACATTTTAGGATCTTATACAAGCCCATCGACGGTGGCGTCGGCGCCCTTGGTATCCAGGTTCTTGAGCTTGTTGATCTCCTTAAAGGCTTCTTCTTTGTTCAATGAGATGGGATCAACATTGGAGCTCTTCTCAACCGCAAGTGTGGAGATGAAGGGTGCTTTGCTTTGCAAGTGAAGGTATATCGAGCGATGACAGTATAGAACATGACACTAAGCACTGCCGTTTGCAGTCCAGGACTGTTGGGTTGTCCGGTTGAGACATCTGGAGTCTCACAGAGACTGGCGAGTAGTCGTGAATGATGCACCTGTCCATATGGTTCCGAAAATAGTAGAATGCCTTGAAAATTCCTCACCGATTTAGAACCAACGACAGTGGGGTAATGAATTGAACTGAAATGAACTGCACCAGCTCTACTGCAGGCTCAAGACCTATGAGATTAAATCGATGACGCAGAGAAGCAGCGCGACAATTACACGAAGTGACTGGATCGACACTGCAGTTCCGGTAGAGGTGAGAGAGTAGACAGTTGTTGCAAGGACACGCGGCAATTGGAGTGTAAACGCCTCGGTACTTTGGCTATGAAGAGCGTTGAATCAATGACGGGCTTGTGTTGCGAATATGCCGCGATCGGTGGTAATTCGTGCGCTCCTATAATTCAGCTGTGTTGCCTGGAGAAGCCCAGTCCTGCCTGGAGAGGCGTAGTACTGCTTGGAGGAGCCATATTGCCTGGAATGGCAATGTGTACTTAAGTCGCTCGTTACATCTGGGTACGATGGTGAATAAGCAGTGCTTCCACAACCAATTCCATGTACACCTGCCTGCTGCGTGCGGGAGGTTGCAGCCGCCACCGGTATTGCCGATTTGCTTTCGCTGATGGTTGTCGCTAAATTTTCCATATGGAGGGTCCAGTTCGAACAACCCAGTCGCCGCTCGCAGCACACATTCCACTTCTCCAGTTTGCTGCATGTCGTCTAAATGCCGCTTAGAGAAAGTAACAGCATGCTTAATGGTCGCTTTTCAACCCTCCTCGGAGCTTTCGGTTGCCCACTCTGTGGCTCCGATGGATTTCCACCTTGACAGCTCAGATTCAGTGACCGGCAAGCCCATAAATGCCTCTTCATAAATGCTTTCCAAGACTTCCCGATTGATTGATGCGTCCTGTGCAAACCTTGGGTCAACAATCTTACAAAGAAAGCGACCGATCTTTGACTGAAGACCTTTCGACAAGCGGTGAACCACTTTGATCATGCGGATCACCTGCCATTTCCGGTGTCTATCGCTATCCAGCCCTTGGACCAACAGCCATGCAACATCGGCGAGGTTAAATGCCTCCCCCAATTGCTTAAACTGACGATTCAGCTCTCGAAGCAGATTTTCGCATTCGATCGGACGATGTCTGTAATCCCACAGCATAACTGCAAGGTACCACATTATGAAGAGCCATTGGTCTGCCTCGAACGAGTTCGTAGGATGTGGAAGGAAAGTGATGACGGCATCGAGCAGGACTGCTTGCTCTCCCCAGCGCATGGCTCTGCCCCAAGCATACAGATTCTGCAATTCAAGGATTAGCAGGTCAACGTCCGCTCTCCATTCTTGTAAGTCCGCAACCCCGTCAGCGTCGAACAACACGTGGTCAAGATGTGCAATTTGGCCTCTGCCAACGGGCGTGACCAAAACGAAACTAATGAAGAGGTCCATCGTATGTGACTGATATAGGGATTGAGTCCCACCTCGAAGCCTGAAGAGGTGCGCCAGGGCTTTTGAATGGATGTGGCTGTGCTTTCCATTTTGCGAAACCTGATCAACCGCTAGAAGTGATAAGACCCCCGTCAGTGCCTCGTCAGCATTTCGCGTTCCTGGGCTCGAAAGGGCACGCTTGACACAACCCGCAGATGCTGCTGTCCATTGAAGAGTTTGCGCGGAAACCTCTCGACCCATAGCTGAGTCCAAGTAAGAGCTTGCTGCCGCGAGCATACTGCAGAAAATGGTTCTGTGCATATATGCCAGGCGCAAACTTACGGTCTCTGTGAATTGGGCCGAAGCCCAGTTCGGTGTAGATCGAAGGTAAAGACTCTTCGCGCGGTGAGCCAGATCTTGGCCTGATCGGTCCAGTTTGCAAGGCAAGACATCGAAGGGGTCGAGATGTATCAGCCTGCGCTCTGCCGCCGTTACTAGTGAATCATTCTGTCTTGCTGCACGCGCATTCTCGCTTGCACGTCGAGTTAAGCTAGTGACAACACCGTACGTCTGAGGTATTTCAGCTTCCACTTGAGCTTCCGAACATTCGGCACTCGATGGGTCATTTAGAGTAGGCGGCGGGGTAGGACATGATTTCTGATATTTTCGGACTTGTTCCAGTCTTTTCTCCTTCCATATCCTCCGCGAGACGTAAGACCGTACGCCGCGCTCGCGATGGCCACGCTCCCGCCCCTCAATGAAAATGAAATCTTGGGGCGGAGTGCTTTCGGCAGACATTCAGCCCTTCTGATGAACAAGACTTTCGGGGCACATGAATGAGTGACTAGAGTTACAGCTTCTACGATTCATTGTAGAAGGCCCTGGGTGAGGTTAGGATTTCAGCATAAAAAGCATGGAGAACAGCAGTGAGTGTGCCAGTGTCGAAGATAGAACTCAACACCGAACCGAATCGAACCTTGAATTCACCGACCGGGCAACATAAGCTTTCTCCGGTGAAGGCTTCAGAAAGCTTAGAAAGCTTAGAAAGCTTTAGCCCTTACCCCACTTGGAATAGGCTTCTGGCGCACCATTCTCAAGGGAAGATATATCCGCATGTTACAGCACCGAAATAGAGAGCTCATGGACATACCTTGCGCCCTTTATAACCGGATGGGGTATCGTATGACTGCGTGCGCGATCAGAGGACCATGTTTCTGGAAAGAGCCTCCAATGCCGCAGGATCGCAGCGGCGTAGTCCACTGAGCCAAATTTGATGCAAAGCTCCGACCTTCCTCTATTGTAGCTATGGTGGATTTGTCAACTTACGAACGGACAAAGTCGGGTAACATAATTTCCTGTTCTTGTGCGGGTACCCTTTTACACAGTCAACATGGGTTCAATGCCAGAGGAGAGGCCGACGAGAGGCCAGATTCCTGGACTTCTCAGGTGACTCTGCGCAGTCGACATCGCCGGAGCTTGCTTGATTTGGGGCGCGGCTGCGCTGGCAATGCATATAAACCGATGGACAGTTCCTCATTGTCTTTTTCATCGACGAAAGCTAGTACCGGCGCGATATTCCTCAAGTGGAACAACTGGCTCGCGGGAGTAGGCTGCTTCGGCTGGTAGGGGTTTGGCAGTCCGTGTGCATAACGGATATTTCTTTCCAGTGCTGACATCCTGGCATCGCCTGCTGGCTATCTTCATCAAGCCAGTAATCGTTCCAACCATGATATACTAGTGAGCATTCGTATGCAAGTGTAATACTCTCCTTTGCTAATCAAACGCAGCACATTGAGCTTACGTGGGCTGTAGGTATCACTATCACATCCCCTATCCTTCCGGAGACCCAAGAATTGCCAGTGGCTACGGGTTTGGACCCAAGGCTGTTGGCCTCATCTGCCTGACCCAAGCAGTAGCCATTACACTGGGAGAGCTATTTGACCACCAACGATTTCACAGCAGCGGTCTCAACACGCCGGCCGAAAAGCCTGGCCTGGTCGGCCTGTGTGGCGTACACCTAGGCCAAACGTAGTGTAGATGTCGCCATAAGTGGTATAGATCGGGGCCGCCTTCTCCTTACTAATAAGGAAGATTGCTCTGAACCGACCGATGCCTTCGAGGCCTGGCGTACCCGCATGCGCAACTCAGAACAGCTACCAGGTGACGAATTTAGTCGCTATTGTCCCCGCGGAGCTGGCACTGCTACAATCGGTTCAAAAGCTATAAACCCTATAGCCTGGTGGGACATCCTTGGTCAGCAGTTTCCCAGTATTAGTCAGTGGGCCTTTGATACCTTATCTTGTCTGGCAACCTCCTGCGAATGCGAGCGAGCATTCAGCAGTGCGAAAAGACTCATTACCCCTGATCGGAACGCCCTCGGTGACGACCTTATCGAGGCTCTGGAATGCTTGAAAGCGTGGTGGGACAATGGGCTGATTCTACGCCACTGAAGAAGGCGAAATGTACAATAGTTGTCTACTCTATAGACGAATTCATCACATCTCAGCTTCCTGAACGTCCGCATTCCCAATTAGGGAAGGTGCTATACTCTTAGCGCAGGGCCTGGCACGCCGGCGTGTTGAGACCGCTGTTTCACAGCAAATGGCTACATTCGCAAGCATCATTCCTCGTTACTCCAGGCTCATCTTGCTGAGCTTTGGGGTCATGATTCTCCCGCCGATGATGTACTGTCCCACCACTCGGTAGATCTCGCACGTAAATGCCGGAGCCGCAAACGTGGCAATTTCAGAGACCAACAGGTCTCAAGCATTAAAGAGTTCTCTGGCAGCGGTAAGTGCCAATCATCGTCTATAACATGTGTGGTGTGTGGTGTTACATGCTTCTCTAGCCTTCGAGATTTGAGCAATCATCGTTGCGGATCCACTACGGGGGTTCTTGAACCATATTCCCCATACGGAGATGCCGTTGGGCAATGCTATGCTACCATGGATCCAAGATCAATCCCACTCTCTCTTAGAATCTTCCTCAGATGACTACCCTGATTCCTGCAATCACTTTCAATGGGCATGAAATCTAAGTTCCTCTTACCTGCCGATGTTCCTGCGTCTGCTCTTCCGCTGCCTTTGGTCTCAAAGCAATGCACAAGAAGTCTAGTCAAAGTCCAGTAACTATCTGCTGAAGTCTCGAGGCCCATTTGCGGCAAATCCTTCGGCAAGATAGAAGCTCTGGCCTCATCCCAGAACGTTTTCCAATTCCGCGTTGCGAGTTTGAGAGGGTCCAAGATCGTGGCAGATGGGGACACAGTCGTTGATGATATGCGTAGAAGTGGGTTGGAGAAGATTTGGCGCCACACAAAGGAGTAGAGAACTGTTGGTGAACTGCGAGTCAGAAAGACGTCGTGATCATGGCGCAGTTGTGACATGATTGGGAATAGACAAGAACACCTACGATGAATCAGTACAAGCAGGTCCCAGCTGTTCAGTGAGATCTTCTCGGGCGTGTCGGAGCATCCCGAATCGCCCATTGGCTCCATGAAGAGCTTTTGGTATGCATCAAGTAATTTCACCTTCCGCGGTGGAAACAGCGACATGATGGCCATCTCCCGGTAATTCGCAGTTTCGAAATATACCGAGTTGCAAGGCAATTGTAGGTCAAGTTCACACAAGTCGATCCGAGGTTGTATATTGTCGAAGATACCAAAGGCAGAGTCGAGCAATAGCAGGACGTTCATGGTCCTGTAGAATTCGTCAATAGCAGAAAATTGCGTAAACAGGACTTTCCCACCTGATATAGGACTCTTGCCGTATCCAGCACTGGAACAAGTATTCATCGGTGATCGATACAACAGGCTGATGTTGGGCAGTTGGCAGGTTGAACGAGCGCGCAATCTGAACAACAGGATCAGCTCATCGCTGTCTATGCAGTCGGTAGGCCAGTCTCACCATCAACACCCGTGAGAACCTTTGTTGCCTTACTCTCCACCTTGCCGTTATGCCACCAGAGAAATATTGAGCCACAATAATCAAATATGCGCCTTGGAATGTTTGAAACTGTTGATGAAGTATGTCATCATCTGCTGCTTGAGACAGATCTAGACCGCCTTCTTGTTCATCTCTCAGCCCTGGTAAGCCATAGATGTATGTCTCAATTAGGTTCAGAAGTTTTCTTATCCAAGCAACCTTGTCAGGATCTTGGTAATACATACCCCCGAGGGCCATTACGGCCAAGAGCAGCGGCATGGGAACGGCCAGGGGACAAAACGAAGGTTTGTGAAGTATCGGACAGTGCCTGTGGTAGTAGCGGAAGAACAGATCAATACACGCTTCAATTTCCGAAGGAGCGATAAGCTCAATCGCTGAGTCCAAGTCTTTCAGCGATTGGGTTTCGTGAAGGTTATCGAGTGTGGAAGCCGCAATGCGAAGCCGGTCTTTGATCTCGTTTGCTCGAGATTCCAATGCGGAAGAGATATTAGAACACTCTCCTCGGCCGTGCGTGAGTCCGGGAGAATCGGCATGGATCAGAGGGGCGCCAAACGATAAGTGCTCAAGATTATCGAAGAAGGAATCAAAGCTCATGTCCGCGGCAAGGAATTCATTGTAGGTACTTAGTCCACCACGCCACTCTGGAACCTCGGGGGCAAGTGCTTGACTGGGTAGTGCAGTGCCAGCACTGTTCTCGGTCTCTTCCGCCCGCGTCTGGCGCGTCGGGAATCGCCCTGCAAAGTCATCGTTCTGGGGGTTGTTGAGGAGGAGGAAATTGATTGAAATGTGGTCGTGGCTTTTAATCTCTGAGGCATCCGACACCTTCTTAGGTGTTGTCACTGGCAGCATTGTCAGCTTCAATTCCCTCATCTATCGCGATTACCACATACATCTTATGCACTCCTTTCCCAGCTCTTCACATCTCGCACACGGCGTTTGCAAGCCACACTTGGTTCTGAGCTTGACACAAGAGTCGCAGGAGGTCCTCTTACGCCCTTTGTCTAGCTTCTCTGGCACTGCAAGAGGTCCACGCTTCTCGCAACGGAATAAATGACTGCGGAGGACGTCGCTGGCGCAAATCAGGCATAATCCTTGAATCGCAGTTCAGGCTGTCGCAAGCAAAGCTCACCTTCCTCTAAACGGTTTAGAGCAGAAGGTACAGCTGTAGGCCTTGTGGGATATATCTGATTCTGCAAGTCAGGAGCCAGACATTATCGGGACAGATGATGAAAGTAGCATACGTTGCTGCTGGTGCCGAAGCATATGCGCCCTTCTCACGAACCCCTTCGAACATTGGGGGCAGTGTACGCGTTTTAACGCGTCCATTTTCAGAACATTTGATGCTGATGCTCGATTGCGCACGTAAAAAATATTTCCATTGTTGTCAGCGTGGGGGAGAAATGCCATTGCCGGGATGCGGGGATGCAGTGCGCCCGAAGGCGGGGTGAGGGGGCAGTACCACACCATCTCTGCCCAGAGGCCCTGCGTTAACGCTATCGCCTACATTTGCTAGCTGTTGACACCACATTTTGAAAGCTAGTAACTCCTCTGCGTGGTATTGAAAGGTGGGAGACCGCAGCCTAGAAAGTGCTGAGCTCGCTTACATTGCTCATCGGCTTGAATCGAGCTGTTTGATACTTCGGCAGAGAGGCAACCTGCCTCGATCACGGCTGCACGCCCCGCTCCCTAAGCAACAAACCCCTGCAAGGTTCCTTTCTACCTCGCTTTATTCATGTCCATCACTATTTTGATTAGCGACGCTGACGCTCTTGTTACCTAGGAAAGGATGAAAACTGCATTTAGCAGAGTCCTTCATCACGAAGATCTTTGTTACCATCCGACTGGCCCTCCCTCTCAATGGGGCTATCTCGGAGCGAAACAAGACATATCACATTCCATGCGAATACTGTTGGAAACTAAAGCGGCATTCGAACACGGGATCGAGTGTAAAGAAACCCTTGTGGCTAAGATCCACAGAGCCTTAGCTTGGAGAATGCATGGTCTCGAGATGACATCTGCCGGGAATGGATCAGTCTCTAACCTTCTAAGAACACCTGGACCTTCAGAATCACTACACCTTTGATCAGCTTCTCCTCCAGATCCGTCTTCAAGCTCCGTCTCCCGGTTCGCAGCGCCCATTTCGTTGAGACTTGTCCAAAGACTGTCTCCCATTTAGACGCAGCGTTGAGGCCCAATGTGACGAAGAATGGGCTTCTGTTGGTTCGTGATTCACTATTTGCTATTGACACAACACCATCGCCTCTGTGCTAAGCGAGTCATCGCACCCACCCTCGATGGGGGAAACGTAGATGGACTTGTCACTAGTCTCCCAGCCATTAGAGCCACTGCCTTGAATTATGAAGTCAGGATTATGCGGTGGATGAACATACTATCATGCTTATACCACAGGGCGAACATTGCGAAGCCAGGTAAATTTGGGGAGGATCTTCATTTACGTGCTTCTAGGCAGGACCAACTGAGTGATGGAATAAGTAGGAAAATCCGACAATCATATTCCCTTATGTCTATAAAGTACCTGCTCGATCCTCAGATAGAAAGACAATTAGGCAGTGCTTCCCCAATCAATTCTATATACACCGGTCTGCTGCGTGAAACAAGATCGCACAGAACATTAGTAGGCCCCAAGGCCCCAGTAGGAAACTCCGAATGGTAACCGAAACGCTAATATTCCTATCTTGAAACGTAGCTGGAGAAAAGAAATGCCCATTCACCCAGCCATATAACTCCAAGCGGGCGGACAATCCTTCGACAAATACTTCTGAAGCTTGCCACCCGGGATTTCGTCACTTAAAGTGGCACTCCCCTTCGTCTTCTTGCCACTTCCCTTGCTACTGGAAGTAGACGAACTTTTGGAGGTCCCTGACGACGCAGTCCACCTCTTGTTTGTACATCTAGAAAGGTTCTTGGTATCAGACACGCTTTCAGCGTCACTCCCCAAATCTGAGCTGGAGGGCGACGTAAGAGAAGAATTATCTGAAAAATGGCGTGCGAAAATGGATGATGGTCGGTGTACGGTAGACCTCTGCTCTTTGGGGGCCTTTGATGGACTTGAAGGATTTCGACGAGTGTTAGATGTCATATGTGGTGTTTGAACATTCGTGAGACGCGCTGACATCATGGTAGTTGTCTGGTTCGACGGGATAGAAGGTGAATAGTATATTTGTGTGGGGACAACGTTGATAGAGAGGGCTGGTAGGTTGGTTGTAGCTTATTTGAGGTTGAATGGGTAGTAGTTTAGTCGCTGGGGAGCAGGGCAGAGCCTGATACTAAGGGTATTACTTGGCTTTGTGAGTAAAGGAGTCGTTGGCAGGATAGACCAGTTCTACAAAAGCAGAGAGAAGGGAAGCCGAATATATAGGACATCGAAACGTGTAATCCAGCTTCGTACCCGGATGGCAAACGACGGATCGCTGCATGGATGGTGGGTTACCTCGCGGTCAACTAAAATTGCGCGTTTACGCGCTGAAGACAAGTCTGGCTTACCCAGGTCTCGCTTTTGCAAGCCAATCAGAATGGTTAAGGCCAAAACCATCATCCCAAACATGACACAACAGCGGGATAGACCGGGAATCCACCACGAGAGGTGGGGGTTTTTTTTAGCAGAGGGATTGTTGGCAATGTTTTTGTTAGAAGCTTGTGAAGGGATCTAAACTTGGAACTTTACTCTTTTAGAAAGCCCAATATCCCTGAAAGAGCTAAGCACGAGCGTTTCATCCCAATTTCGTGGTGGGATCGACGTAAGCCGCAACGCGCCTTACTGTGAAGGGTATGAAGGATCTCGTCAATCCTGCCAGCTTAGGTTTAGAAACACTGAGTTGCCGGTCTCACATCTACCAGCGAGCGTGGGGGGCCCAACAGGAATAAGAAATGAGCATGGAGAAATACGTTCCGCATTCTGCCGAGACGTCCAATGAAGCAGAATGTCTATGTTCAAGAACAAATCAGGTAAGTGGAACAAAAGATGGCGATGTGGGACCGGTAATGATTCGGTTGCATTTGAGAATGAAGTAAGTGTGATAGGCCAGGATTAGATATCGGTTTCGAAGTCTATTCGTGTAAAATGGATCGAGGAGAAGTGAAACGTTGCTAGGGGCAGCGATATGCGATTCTGAGATATGCACGCGTCAAGGTTGTACCGTGAAGCGGAAATGAACATCCACGAATCACATGATAGAATGCAGCTCTTGTAGCTTGATGCAAGTATCTAGCTATGAAGGAAGATCGGAACCATTCGGCGGCACCATGGTAGAGGTCAAAGTGTTCAACACATGGTTAGGGCTAGTAGTTAGAGTTTGGTGAGGATTAGTTGTCGTAGGTCGATGTTGCTTGGATTCCCCACTGGGGAGGCACCTCCAAGGACTCTCTAGAACATGATAGAATAGTTCTTGTGGACATTTATCGTTTACAGTGTTGGGTAGCTGTGTTATGGTGCCCCCGAATGGCTCCGAAGGAAGATATGCCGGTTGTTCTCTCAAACCTGACACTTTGACCAAGCACACATGATGGTTTGCGTGCCTTTTAACCTGGCCCAGGTAACTCACCCAGCTACACAACACACCCACAACTGACGGCTGTTAGATGTGGTCTGACCTAATCACATCACGAGTTCCAATGTCTCGCCTCAGATCTCGCTGAGCTTGCCTTTTAACTCACCGAAGAAACTACGACGGCTCTTTTTGAGCTTGTGGTCCACCAGGGTATCCCATCTGTCCAGGTCTTTGCGTTGGTGGATCTGGCGTTAGCATATGCGCCTGAGATCCACCAGATCTATTTGCCCCTGTCCCTGTGATGTGGTCTCTCTATACATGATGGTTTGATTCTCTAGGAATAGTTCGGGGCTGAGTATGCAAATGCGTGCCTTCCGATTAGCCCGGCCGTCCTTCGGATTTCCTGTAGCATGATAGATGCATGCTACTCTAGATAATTCACTCGTGCATAAGAATCTACGACTATAGATTGGCCCTTTTACCTCTGTGTCACACTTCGAAGGCAATTAGTATGTTGGTTCTCGCGAGGCCTGGAGCGCTCGGTACTTACAAGGCATGTCCAGGACCATGTGGTCCACATATCCCACCTGCGGTCACTCATCATTATTGGCTTCTTCAACCTGCGCCATGAAGCTGCCATCATGATATCCCGTCCGACAAGCCGTAATGCGCCTAGCTTGTATTTGTTCGTCCAATTGCCACAAGCGCTGTATACAATGCCTGTGAGGTCGGGTATGGAAAGGAACTGTGGGCCTTCATTGATCCCGCGATTGTCGAGCCTTTCCCAGATGCTGAATTGCTTGATCACCCTATCTAGACGGTGAGATGTACACATCCTTATACCTTCCAAATGCTAGGTATCCTGAGTCGCCGCGATTAGGCTTCCGTAGGTCTCTGTGGTTCACCTGTAGGCATCTCTGAGATATCCATCGTTGGTGTAGGCGACAATCACGCTAGAAAGAAGGCGAAAGGTTGTACTAGTCCCATTCTGTCTGACGGATGCGAACGAGAGTTTTAAGGTCCACTTCCTTTGGGGTTGATCAAACGAATCGGGAAGAGGTCTTGCTCTTCTGGCATCCTTGGAAATTCTGCAACCACAGCGAGCTCCAAATCTCCATGCAGTCACCGCAAGTGAAGGTCTACAACACTGTTTAGTAGTAATGCATCTCAATCCTCAACAAGCCGTTGCTGTGATGTACCAAATTGAAAGGACCAATATCTGGCGGCCACTGGATCATCTATGGATCTGGGGTATCATCGTCGCAGATGGTTGGTTAGTCATGAGCGCTCTTTGTACACGATGCTCTCCGATTGTCTGTGGCGAGGGTGAGACAAAAAGAACGACATGAAGCTCGACTTTACGGAAGCCGGGGTATTAGTGTCGGCTGAGAAAAGCTACTCAAGTTTCCGAGTAGTGTTAGGAAACCAATAGAACATAAGAACATAACCGGTGGGTCTGGGATACGAGTGGGGTTCAGTAGCATACCAAAGAAAGCTGCTCAACAGCCTTTACGTAAGCCAAGGGTGAGCAGCGAGGATGGAATTTATCGCGAAGGCCGTACTACGTCTCCAGGACGGATAGTAGAACGCTATCTGGTTTAGACCTTGCTCTCCACAATTCCGTCTAATCAGAGACAGTGTGTGCAGAGTCCTTGAATTCGATTAATATACTGCTATCTTCTGATTGCCATGAGTCAATGTCCATGGCATCATCATCTTCCGTACTATCACCACATCTGTCAGCTATTTCAGCACGAGCAGCATCCCTCCTTGCCTTCGCCGCGAGCTTTTCTTCGCTCCTTTGCTGCCAACTCATTTTCGTAGACAGGCACAATATGGGCATGTAGAGCCTCAGGCCTGTAGTCCTACCAATCCTCATCCAGGTGAGTAAGGTGTCCTCGAACGCTGTCCTCCCAAGAGCCAACGTCTGTGCTTGTCGCGAAGCTTTTCCATCCAGCAGGTACAGTTGATTTGCTCCTCAATATCCCGACCATGTTCGGAGGCAGCATTTCCCCTGTTACGTATCGAGAGAGGAGGCCGAGGAGCACACCTGGATTTAGTGATAGTCGTAAGGCTTTCATGGTGCGCTTCCAGGTGTTGGAAGGGTTGGTGCAGTCGCTAAGGTCCTCTGCGGCGTGGTTGTGGGGTTGGGACCACCTTGTCGCGTACGGAGTGAACAATTTAGGTAGCATGAAACTGTAGAGGAAGTGATCCACCTCACATAGAGTAAATAAATCCTTGATGTCTAGATTAATCAAGTAGTGTACCTAGCAATCGACGAACTTCGTACTCAGCGTCGTTGGAGCGTTGGATAATATTTGTGAGCTTAAGAGCTTGCAAAACCAGCCAGAGAGCATTAACTGTCTGATAGACCCGTCGTTGGAATTCATCTTGAGCTTTGAATTGGGAAAGGCGGAGAGAGCGTTGGTCAAGGTGGAAATCTTGTTCATTCCTCGAAGTTGGGTCAGAACTATCGAGGGTTGGCGGTAGGTATGGTAATTCGCCAGCGATGAACTCAAAATGCAAGCTTGGAAGCTAGTAGGCGGCTGTGAGTTGTCTTATGTGATCCCATCTCTTCACAATGGCGCAGACTCCAACTAGTGGAAGATCTGCTAGTGTTGCAGGTTGAAAAAGAGTGTGGAATTCAGCTGCGGGTAGTCTGGAGAGCGCTGATATCACTGTAATAGGATTGTGGTAGCTGGTGAAAGTCTTGCAAAGCGTTTGAGCCCTATTGAGCTTGAGATCGTGAATGTGAGTGGGCGAGTTGACCTATATGAAGAAGAGTTAGTTGGTTTGTCCCCTCAGCTTGATCAATACTAACAATGATTCCCCTTATCACAGAGATTTTGTTGCTCCAAGCGAGAGCGCACATCTCTTCGCTTGTTTTGGCCGTTCGAAAATGATCGTCCAGTGAGCAGAGCCTAGCCAACTTTAGGTCCGGAGATAGGTTGCACAGGTGATCGGTTTGCTGAGTAGGCATGATTGGTATGTTGGCAGACCCCCATGTCCTGTCCTTGGAGAGAAATCGCGAACGATTAGTTCAGCTGCTGTGTCGAGTACAAAGAATTTCTAGACGGTTGATCCATGGACGTGCAAGGCAATAAACGGTGAACATGTGTCAGTAAGGCGACTCATTCTCGTCAACGTGGGATGGAGCGTTCACAGCGTCCCCCTCTTCTACATGAGACCACTGGCTAGAGTCTCCTCCAAGAGACGGTTCCACCTCTTCCTCCGGATTGTGCTTCACGTCCCCAAGTCCTCCTTCCAGATCCCGGTTCGGTTCGGCGAATCCAACACTCTTTGAAACGGTTGCGCTTTGTCTTCTTTCAACAACTACATCCCCATGCCATGGACGGCAGTTCTTGACGATTTCCGCGCATCTTAGGCATGACCATCCTTCTCCTTCCTCCGCCTCCAGCTTGGTGGCAATACATACGAAGCAGTATATGCAGCCACAAGGTAGAGTCTCGTACGGGTTGACCACATCTGTTGTGGCAGAGCCAATAACTCCGCCGCCTCCATTTCCAGTATTAGCTCCCAGAATCTCTGCCTCGGATGTTGACGCAGGGTTTTGGTCTTGGTAGCAGATGGCACAAGTCCGTTCTGGCAGAAATGCCAAAGGCCCTGACTTCTCGACCAGGCCGGTATCTTCGTCCTGAATGTTGGGGTTTAGTGCTGCTTTTGCTTTGCGCCAGGCACGACTGAGCCATCTTCGCCACCGGCTGATGCCGACCAGAGGAAGGAGAAAAAGCAGGAACTCTGTGAATGCATGCCAGACAAGTTGACGGTTGAGATACTCGAACGACACTTCACGGCTGACTTGACTTGTGGGCGAAGTCAAGCGAAGTCTGAGAAGCCTGTCCGTTAAAGTGCGATAGCGGCCGTTGACTAGGAATACGAGGAAAGACGCGAAAGCCGCAATGGAATGCATTGTTGAGGCCCAGGACGTTATACGGGAGAGCCGTTGAACAGTCTCAGAGGGTGTCGTGTAAGCTCCTTCTTGGTCGACGAGCCACTTCTCCCACTTCTCCCATCCATATCTCCCAAGGACGGTAAAAAGGCCGTAAAAGCCTTTCTGCCACTTGGTTGGCAGAGCAAACGAGGAGTTTTTGACACGAGCGTCGGCATATCTCAAATTTTGCAAAGAAGCGCCGTATGACGCGTTATGGTCCCAAATTGAGAGCTTGAAGAGAATAGCTCGCAGTACCAGGAGTATCTCTTGTGCCCAGTCATCACGGATATGTGGACCATAGTACTTCAATGCTTCTCCAACCTGTCCTTTGAGTAACTCAAGGAGCTCTTCGTCCAGAAGCTCCGCATCCACCTGTCCGACACGAAAGGTAGGCCTTGTACCTTCGCGGCCGCAAAGTACTAGCCATAGGGACGATAGTGGCGAGGCGGCTCGGCTAAAAGGGGAGGGCAGGCGTGAAAGAGGTGAATCTCGGATGGATTCTTGTCGAGCTTGGAGCTGCGCAAGCTGTTGGGCGTCTCGAGCGGCGCGACGGGCGTTGACGCGTTCTTGAGCTGCAGCGAAGCCTGTGCTGGACATTATAGGTGCATGAGTAAGAATAGAGCACTGTGTAGACGAAGGATGAAGGACGGCGGATGGTTAGGGGGTGTGGATTTGCAACGTTCAGCATGCGCATTCGAAGACCGAAGCAGGATCACGTTGCTAAAAGTAGATACACCCAGATGCAGAGGCTCTGTTCAAGAGTCTTGCGCTGTGTGTGCCATGTCATGCTGAAATCGAAAGATGCTCCGTTGAGCCGAGGCAGATTGCGTTTGCATGATTGTTTGTAGGGAAAGAAATCTTATCTTATCATTCTTTTTGTTTGCCGGGTTCACCAGATCATCCAATCGATTGTGCAGAAGCCTCCACGTCTCAACTGAAGCCCGCCAGCCTCGCTAAAGACCACGGTTGACCTATCTCAGCATCTTTACGGGTCGCCCATTTGTAAAATGGATGTAAGGTGATTGTATTCTGCCTTTCTTTCCTTCCTGCTACTTCGTGATCGAGAATCTCGTGGCCGTGTTGATTGACCATGACAATGTCCCGCGCCATACCTAGCCTATGTGCTGGTAGGACTACTTGAAGCTATCCATCGAATTCGCTCCAAGGAAAGGAAGCTACCGACTTGATCTGGAAGATTCTCACACCAAAAGCCAAAATGGAGAAGATGATGAAACCGCAGCTTGGCCTAGTCATTCTCATACCTGCTCTAGCCACAATCGCTACTGTTTCGTATCTCCAATATTCACGCGGAGAGACACATAGCTCGGCCTCAGCAGATTCGCGGCCAGAATCAAAGGAAACTTCGCAGAAAATCGATCCGCCGGTTCTAAAGAACTATTCAATCTTCAAGTCGTACACAACAAGATTTGCGACTTATCCTTCTATCAGGACATTCTACCATCCTCATCCGCATGAGGACAAGCTGCCGTCAGAACCGCATCCAATCCCTTTGCTCGTCTTCATTCATGGCCTCGGCGGTTGTCTAGCCCAATTTGCACCACTACTGGGGAGCCTGGTCAGCATCGCCCCCTGCCTTGGAATCGATATGCCAGGCTGTGGGCTGTCCGAGTTCTCACCGACATCTTGGGACGCTTACTCATTCGAAGCCCTTTCTGCATTACTTAAGACCGTCATAGAAGAGCACCAGATTGAACATCGCAAACGAGGCGTCATTCTGATAGGTCACAGCATGGGCTGCTCGCTCGCCGCGATGTTGGCGTCTAATAACGGTCCCGAAACTTTGAGGCTTGATAGCGATATTCTAGCAGTAGTATCAATTTGCCCGAAAAGCTCTCCCCCGACTAGAAGAGAAGCGAGCATCTACCGCAAGCTACTGTCCGCACCCGACTTTGTGCTCGATGGTCTGCGGTGGTGGGACCGACGTGGCGCTACAGAGAGCTCAAGCGTCATTCGCTTCGTGGGCAAGGACGCCGATATCGATCTCAAGAAGCTCCAGCAGCGCTACAATGAACAGTTCCCTACTCCGGTGTGGAAGAGGACTGCGGTGGGAATGCTGCCCAAGTATGATTCGAACGGAGTGCCACATGGCGGGATGCCGGACAAGGACATATGGGCTGGTATAGAAGTGCCGCTTTTATTGATTGCAGGGGACGGGGATACAGTGACGAAGCCAGAGGAAGTGGCGAAAATCGTTACATATCTACAGAACCCATCCAAAGGCATACAGGATGAGATGAACCCAAAGAGCGAGCCCATTCCAACAGCTGTGGGCCTCGTCGAGCAGAAGCCAGACAAAAGTGAGCATGAGGAAGCCGGACTGGCCGACGACAACCAATCCGGCATTCTCCCCTCTACCTCGGAGACCAGAAGCCATCACTCGGCTGTGGTCAAAACAGCCATCTTGCCATCACCAGCGTCACATGCTCTACTCTACGACCATGCAACTTACCGCATAGTCGCAGGATTGATTGAAGATTTCCTCGCAAAACACGTCTCAGAACAACTGGACCTGGGCTGGCAACTGCAGAAACTGACCACAACTGGAAAATGGGATGTCAAAAATTTAGTCAAGTGGAAGCGCGTTGTCCCAGTTTCGGAACCAATTGGTGGTGGAGTCTTCCGTGCGCTGAAAACACTACGAGAGCAAGATGAGGAGCACACGCCTTCGGTCTTCGTCAAGAGTTGGGGGCGTAAGATCTATGCTCTGATTGACATTAGCCACGACAGTCCCATCTACGATCCGAAGATGCTTGAGAAAGGCGGAGTACGGTACCACAAGTTTCCAACCGTGAGCAAGATCCCACCAACACCGTCGGAGGTTGAAGATTTCATCGCGCTGGTGGAGCGGTTGAGGCAAGAGATTCGCAAAAATAACGCTAGTTCACGATCCCTAAACGGCGAGGGTACAGACGCTCATTTAGGGCCAGCAATTGGTGTGCATTGTCATTACGGCTACAATAGGACAGGCTTCTTCATTGTGTGCCATCTAGTTGAAAAGGAAGGGTATCATGTGCAAGACGCCATTGATGAATTCGCCAAGCAGAGACCGCCAGGGATAAAACACGATCACTTCATCGACACTCTGTTTGTGAGGTATTGTGTGGGGCTGAGGAGGGCACCTAGTATCGTTGGCTGAGAATGCAGAGTTGGATGTTGAAGAACCCTGTTCTAAAGCAAGACGCCATCGCTTCATCGTGCTTGACTCTAAGCAATGCTACATAGTACGCCAACGATCATAAAACCTTGAAAGCATCAGCTCCTCGCGGAGTTAATTCAAAGCACCTGCAATTTCCATGGTCGCCGAAAACTCCACAGTGGCCCCCCCTCTTCTTCCCCCCCCACGTCGTTTCCTGCCCTCCTCTCAAAGTAGGCCGAGATTTCCGAATGCCCCAATGACTGCGCTATCGATCCTGCTAATCCACACTTGCTGAAAGGCCTCTAATCCGACACTATTGACAACTTCCCTTAGCTTACCTTGTATGAACACTCGGATATTAATCTTGTGTACAGGATTCTCCTTACTCAACCCTCGCCGTCGCTCTTCCTCTGGCGCTTCATCGGTCCAGGGCAGCCGCTCATCATTCGAATATCCATACCAAAGATAATCACCTTGGCTTCCCTCTGGAGCTTCATCACTCAACACGGTGCACACATCGGTCCAGATAGTCATGAGGCTCTGCAATTGTTCAAGCATGAACGCAGGGGCCTGTCCTGATAACAGATTCGTGACAGCAATTGTCTGGAGCTTCTTATCCTGAACACTGCCAATCGAGTCGAAATGGGAAATCCACTCCAACACCAGCCACTGGACGTCGTCCTGGATCGCTGTAAGAAAGACAGTTGGGTTCTGTATTGCAATTTGTGACAGAAGGCAAAAGAGACTTGTTTCCTTTGGGCCGATCACATCGGGAGGCTTGCGGCTGGGTCGAGGATCTTGGTGGTAAGTGTACGCTGACCGTAGATTGTTGACAATAGTTGGCAGCAATTGGGTACTCATCATTGAAGAGACAAGGTGTGTTAGCGCCTGCTCGCGGCTGTCTGTTGGGATTGCGGGTACGGAGATGGCGGCGATGAGGGTTTGGAGAACGTCAGAAGTTTTCTGGAAGTCACTCAGTCGAGTTCTACTGTCATCAGCAAAGACAGGCGACAGTGCTCGGAGGAGAGGGTCTAAGATGTTGGCGGATAGGATGGTGTGTGGAGACAGTAGGATGTATGATTCTAACAGCTCTAGGACTGGACGGAACGAATCAGATCCCAGCTCTGTTAGCGGAATGAGGCTTGCGGCTAGGCCAAGCAATTCGGCCGAAGGCGGTGGGTCGTTGGTTGGAGTTTGCTGTAGGACTGCGGTCCACAGATCGATGCTGTCTTCAAGCAGGTAGACAGCCATCTCCGAGTTTGGGTCTACCGAATCCCGAATAAGAGGCAGAATGAGCTGATGGTACTTCAAACTCTTCTCTTTCAGACTAGTGGTGATGGCTGTGATCATTGTCAGGATTGCCTGCTTGATGAGGTTTTCTTCGCCGCTCTCCGTCCAAAGAGGTGGCAGCATGGACATGATGGCATCTGAGTATGGTTCGATGTGTCCCTCTAGCTTCGTCACCGCAACTCGGACGGTCTCGAGCAGGGCCATCTTGGTTTCAGACAGCTCGGTTTCCTGTATCAGTAGCATCAAGCCTTCGAAGATGGATGGCGCGAATGGAGCAAAGTCCGACTGTTTGAATTCAAAAGGTTCAAGGACGAGGCGAAGCTGGCGGCCAGCCGTGACTCGAACCACCATATCGTTGAGCTCGTCATTCTTGGAGAGGAGATGTGTGAAGATTCGGTAGATTGCCTGACGATCAAGCGACTCGGGCTTTACTGGTACCCATTGGCTTAGGACAATAGCGATACGCCGGCGAAGGATTTTATATTGTGGTTGTTTGATCTGTACTTCTGCAACAAGCGTTTGGAGGAGAAACGCATTGAAATCTAGCTTGTCTTCAAGGCAGGCAGCTGCAATACCAATTGCGGAATAAAGACTGTCTTTTAGGAAGATCTCGGTGTTCGAAGGGGTGGCATATCGGTAGAAGACCTGCAACAATCGCGATACCAGCAGTTCCTTATAGTTGATGATCAAATCCAGGAAGAGCTTCTCTGCGCATGAGCGCAGCGAAAATTCCCAGGCGTCCGCTACCTCTTCTTCTCTCTTCTCCCACTCATCAGGCTCTTCTTGCCAGTCGCGCAGGTCTGATGGTCGAAGCACGAAGAATTGTGTGACCACAGTCTCCATCATACTCACAATGAAACTGTCTGTGAGTACATGCGACTTCATGAGATCGATGGCTGTCTTCTTGTCTTCTTTATCTTGCGCCTGCTGGTACTTGAACGTCTGTACGGGTTGGTAAACCATCTTGATGCACGCCCGGAGCAGCAAGAGCGCCTTGAGCGCCAGCTTTTCCAACGGGGATATTTCGCCAATGTTGTTACCACCTTCTCTTACTTTCCATTCCTTCCGAGCCTGGGTTGAGGTCATCTCCGTGCCAAACTTCTGCCCGAGCTCTACGACCGCAGACCAATAGCAGCCAACAAGTTCGGCACCATTTAGTAGGGTAAAGGACGCCGGATGGTTCCTTGCCATATCTAGGTGGAGTTTTGACATTTGAAGCAAATGCCTCGCCACAATGCCGGCCAGATTAGACTCAAGGGCTTTATCGTGCTCTGTGTGACGCCACATAGCCCAGAATTCGGCCTGTTGCTGTGATAGCACGGTCCAGAGTTGCTGCACGACGTTCTCGCGATGCGGATGTTCAAAACCAGCGATAGCGAGTCTTCTGATGGTCTTTAGGGCTAGGTAACTAAGCAGGGCATCCTTCACAGCGCCTTGTTGGTCCTGGCCAGTCTTGAGGTACGCGAGCCATTTCTCCACAACCTGGACGTAAATAGTTCCGAGAACCTGAAATAGTTCGGAGGCGGCGTCTTGCAGGCTTTTCCGGGTTCTCTGTAGTCTGCCTGTAGACAACTCCTTGACTATTTGTAGTGTGATTAGGAGGGCATTGGCCGTCTGTTGAGCTCCGGACGCTCTTCGGAGGTGCCCAATTACAGTAGTAATGGCATCTGGCCAGTCATGGGGGAACTCAGACCTCACAATCTTTGCCAGCATCAATGCATTGTGAAGTGCAAGGGCCGGAGCGGGTTCCTGAATACCAGCTTCCATTGCTCTGCTTCTAATTCGTAGCTTGTCGTCTTTACTGATGGAGTGCAAAGCTCCCTTCCGCCAGTGTTTGTCGATGCCATTTTTTAGCTGGATTATAGCTTGATATCTGATCTGTTCGTCTATGGACAAGTTGACATAGATGTCCTGGAGAGCGCTGTAATATCCAGGTTGAGATTGCCAATTGGAGAGTTGCTCAGTGGCCACCTTGATACCTTGTACGCCACCCTGACTTCCCGACGCTTGCATCAATGTCGAATATATTGCATCGGCAGTCAAAGGAACAGTCTCACCTTGAGCCTCTATTGTGAAATGAGGCATCATGAAGCAAAGATTGTCCAGACGGCCTGAAGGTCCTCTATGGAAGGCGATATCACCGAGGAAGCTGAGTACAGAGTAGTTGAAACGAACTGCGCAACAAAATGATTTGCGTGCATTAGCTCCCGCACATGGCAAGAATGGGCGGATCAGGCAGCCACCAAGCATGGTTATGTGCCCCCCCCCTGTGAGGCTTTAATTACCACCACCGAAGACCGCTCTCGGGGACTACGACTCCACTTTGCAGCTTGGACTTGAAAACTGCTACGGACGCAAGGGTAGATCCCACCATTTGAATGCTAGGTCTAGCAAACTATGAATCTACACCGGTTAAGATCATCTCCTGAACTACCCTCTACCCTACGTACGAAAGCTTCGATCAAGCTGTTGATCTATCCTCTTCTCCGGCTGCATTAATATGGCTGACGTCATCTTTCGCGCTCTTCCTCTCCGAAGTCTTTCCACAGTCTTTCAAAAAGCAGCAGGGGTCATGGCTTGATCTAGCTTCTACCAAGCACCTGGGTCCTGCACAGCCCACCTTGTCCACGACCTTCGCCCTCTGTTGAAAAGTTTTTGAGCGCGATCTCCTAGCCATTAGCTGTAGATAGAACCCATTCATCAGACCAACTTTAATAGAGAGCGACTGCTAACACCACGTGATGGATTAACTAGACCTTGCATTCGAGTTGGTTCGTACAGCTACTTTAGCGTTAAGCAGCTCAGTCTAGTACTAACTATAGATGGACCTTGGTGAAGTCTAAGGTGATGCTGAAACGTCACATTCTTTGCAGCTACCATAAGGGAGAGTCACATCGAGTACGAACAGTGGGCAAACAACACAGATGACTAGCTGACAGTGGTTGACTTGGTCGGTTCTCTATGCCACTTTCAGCTAATAAGCTAGTTTTCGGGGTGGCGCCTCGCTACCGAGGCTTCGGGGTCGTGGGGGTGCTCTTCGGGCACCAATCAGCAATGCTTCGATGCCGCATGACTTAACTAACGCGGCGTGAAGTGCGGGCGCTGCGGGGGGAGGGAATAAATGGCACAACGGGCGTGCGTGTGAATTGGAGAAACACACATTTGAAGAGTGGGATGAAAGCTGGGAAGCAAGCACAAAATTCTTCATCCAGTTCAGTCCCATTCGCTCCGTGTACTTCGCTTCAGGTCGAATTGGGCCAAGGACTATTAAGTGCTTCAGTTCTAAATCACCTCAATCCTCCACGAAGCCAATTCATGTTCAACTTCTGTAAATCATCACGCCCGTGAACTTCTCCCTTTCCCAGATTTAACACAAGTCAATAACAAACGATGGACACAAAACGCGGTGGCTTCGAGGAGCCGAGATACCTCAATTTCCCACACCTTCCAGACGACGCGACTCGAGATGGGCAGCCTGTATTGAACAAATACTCAACCACAATCACCAACGATCATGACTTTCCTGGAGCCCAGGTTTGTCTGACCTAACCATCAATTCGACCTGATTGACTGACCTATGTTAGGCCATGCTGTATGCAGCCGGTGTCCCCGACAAGAAGACCATGAAGACAGCACCTCACGTCGGTATCGCCTCGGTCTGGTGGGAAGGAAATCCTTGCAACATGCATCTCCTTGACCTGGGCAAGGAAGTCAAGAAGGCAGTCTTGAATCAGGGAATGCTTGGATGGCAGTACAACACGGTTGGTGTGTCTGATGCAATCACCATGGGTGGAGACGGTATGCCTAGGTCAAACACGCATGCGTCGCTGCTGACGAGGCATAGGCATGCGCTTCTCCCTGCAGACCCGTGAGATCATTGCAGACAGCATAGAGACAGTCACCTGCGGACAGTTCCATGACGCCTGCATCACCATAGCAGGATGTGACAAGAACATGCCAGGCTGCATAATGGCCATTGCTCGGCACAACAGACCATCCCTTATGATCTATGGTGGCACAATCGAGAAGGGATATTCCAAGCTGTTACGAAAACCCATCAACATCTCAACTTGTTACGAAGCTTTGGGAGCTTACGCCTACAACAATCTCAAGCAACCTGAGGATGGTGGAGATACAAGTGCAACGAAAGATGAGATAATGGAGGATCTTGAACAGCACGCTTGTCCTGGTGCTGGAGCGTGTGGTGGCATGTACACCGCGAACACAATGGCCACAGCTATCGAGTCAATGGGCTTGACTCTGCCTGGCTCCTCATCCACACTGGCTGTTGCACCTGCGAAGAAGAGAGAATGTATGAAAGCAGCGGACGCAATCAAAGTATGCATGGAGAAGAATATCAAACCTCAAAACCTCCTCACGAAACAATCCTTCGAGAATGCTTTGGTTATGACAATGGCGTTGGGAGGTAGCACGAATGCTGTCCTGCATCTCCTTGCGATGGCCGTGACTGCGCGGGTCGAACTGACACTTGATGACTTCCAGAGAGTTAGCAACAAGATCCCCTTCATTGCTGATCTAGCACCATCTGGCAAGTACTACATGCAGGACCTCTACGAAATTGGCGGAGTGCCATCTGTGCACAAGCTTTTGATCGCTGCCGGAATGCTTGATGGAAACATCATGACGGTCACTGGCAAGACGCTCGCAGAGAACGTTGCTTCATTCCCTTCACTACCTTCGGACCAGGTGATCATCAGATCTCTTGACAAGCCAATCAAATCTTCCGGCCACATTCAAGTCCTCAGAGGCAATCTTGCTCCAGCGGGCGCAGTGGCCAAGATCACAGGCAAGGAGGGATTGAAGTTTACTGGTAAAGCAATGGTCTTCAACAAAGAACACGAACTCAACGCTGCGTTGAAGGAAGGTAGGATACCACGTGGTGAGAATGTTGTCCTGGTTGTTAGGTATGAGGGTCCGAAAGGCGGCCCTGGCATGCCAGAACAACTTACAGCCTCAGCAGCTATAATGGGCGCCAAGCTGACAAACATCGCACTCATCACGGATGGTCGGTACTCTGGAGCAAGTCACGGTTTTATTGTTGGCCATATCTGCCCGGAGGCGGCTGTCGGAGGTCCAATAGGTGTTGTACAGGATGGAGACATGATTACGATCAGTGCAGAGACGAACGAGTTGAGCATGAATGTCTCAGATGCAGAGATTGAGGAGAGGTTGAAAGATTGGGTGCCTTTGCGGAAGCCTGTAACTCGCGGAGTGTTAGCGAAGTATGCACACCTCGTTGGCGATGCTAGCCATGGTGCTGTTACAGATCTGTTTTGAATCAGACTAACAACCTTCACCTGCTTGAGAGACTCGGGGCAAGACTCAGCAATACCATGAACTGTACGGGTAGACGCCACAGAAACCGACGGCAAAGATCAACATGACGATGAACTTGTACGAAAGATAACGAGAGCTATGATGTCAAGCAGAGGAGGATGGTTCCGGCTTCTGATCGAAAGAGATGTAAAAGATTCCACAAAAGCGATTGATTTTGAGAAGCATTGAGATCTTCAGGTACCGGCGAGTGGAATTGAGCTTTCAACAAGTCAAATTGCAGCCGGTTAGTACTCTAGATAGCAAAGATGAAGCTTCCCTACCTGAATTCGTACAATACTTGGGATTGTGCAAGCCATCACGACAAACTTGTCTAATGGACGCATTTTCGGATGCCGACTCCTTTATCGATAAAAACGGCCCTACCGGAGGAGCGGGTACTTGGTACAAACCCTCCCCGCGGCAGCCGTACAAACTCTCTTTCATTCGCAGCAGCGGTTGTGCCAAAAACAGCCCTTCGCACACGCATAAATCTGCCATGTATAAAGCTTCGAGAGCTTCATACCTACAATTGCCGTCAGTAAGTCTTCAGCAATGTCACCTGGATATCTTCTCCGCCTCGGTCAGCACCTTAGAGGCAAAGCCGGTACCTACAGAATTACAAAGCAGCTCTCGGAGTTCATTTATTTTGCAGTGTGTGTATTTATCGTGACCGCTTGTGCTCGCTTCTATGCTTAGCAATAACCAATAGCAACCAACAAGAAAATCCAGTCGTGGTTAAAAGTGTTGAAGGACATTGGCGCCTCCATAATGAGCGAGATATTCTCAAGCGCTTCCAGGGCCATACACCTACTCTGCGTCCTCTGCTAGACGAGATAGAAGACCCAGCCGAGCCACCAGCCATTATACTTGGGTACCTTGACGACGACATTACAAGAGCCTCGAGGAAGCAAAGGCTCACCAGGCAGGAAATTAAATACGTGGCTAGAATGGTGCTCGAAGCTCTTCAAGTGCTACACGAGGATGGCTACGTGCATACAGGTACGCTAGGTTTTAGGTATTGTTCTGTTAGCTAATACCAAACCACAGACATTAAACCTAGCAACATCTTAGTCAACTATGGAAACGGCGAGAACCGCTTTTCAGAGGTTGAATTAGCTGATTGTGGAGGTACCGTGTCTGTTGACTCCGAATTCGCAAAGGATGGCGTACCAATTGGAACGAGCCTCTTTCGAGCCCCTGAGGTCCATCTTGAGATTCCATGGGGCACGGCTGCAGATATTTGGAGTTTCGGTGTTACTGTTCGTATACCGTTGGCTACTCAATTTGCTATGGCAAAACTAATATTTCCACAGCTCATAAACCTAATATGGGGCCTCAACTTCCATATATTTGAGCCGGAAGAGCCAGAAGGCCACGAAATGTACGACACTAAAATTGTCGTGCATCAACATCAATGGTTCGGACCATTCCCGATTTCTTACAAGGAAATCGCAGATGAAGAGACACAAGAAGCCCTTTTTGGCATCATGTCTGCGGTAGCGCCTAAGAAGATGAAACCATTCCAATACCTTAGCGAGAGGGAGATCTGTAATGCGGACAAAGCCTTTGTGCTCAAGATCATGAAGCTTGATCCGAGAGATCGGCCCACCGTGAAGGAGCTCTTGCAGGATGAGTGGTTCACGGAGCGTTCGGAGAGGACCGTGGGATGGTATTCGAAGGAGGAGTGGCAGCAGATGCAGCAACAGCATAAGCAAGCTAGAAGTGTCTGAACTCGGCTCAGCAATCTCTTCGCCGACTGCGAAGGACAACATGTGACATACCCCATGAATTAAGTCGAGCATCATATTCCTTCAACATATTACATATTGGTGTGCCACCAGTGCAACCGGACTATACAGACAAATTTGCCTTGCACAAATACCACTATGTTCAGGGAGGAGCTCCGAGGGTCAAAGCTGAGAAAGATCTTCCTGCCTCGCGAGGAATGAACCTGTGTAGGAGGAACATAGGGAATGGGCGTGTTCGAGGGAGATTACGGCTGTTATGCTGTATGATTCGACGAATCAGTTCAGTGATCCCAAGAGGCCGGCCGGAGGCCGGACGGGTTATACACCTGCTAAATTAGGAAATGACTGTAGTATGAGGAAGAGTGCCTGTCAGGGAGCAGAGGTGCGTAGATTTGGCTACGGAATACACTGATAGTATACATATTGTCCTCACTCTAAAAGCCTCTTGATCAAACCATTGTTCCACCACGCTCTCGAGCATTCCAACGCCTCGATTATGCTATTACCCAGAAGGTTCCTCTCCGGTGTAATCAGCTTCTTTGCATTGCTTAGAGGCTTACCCGCATTTGCTGGATATTGTTGGATAGGCGAATCCATCGAGGGCCCAGCGTTGCAGGGTAGAGAAGGCTTCCTCTATATCTGGCTGACTCTACCAGGCTATAGGATCGAAGCTCTCAGTGACAGAGATAATACCAGATATCTTGTCCCTCCAATATGGTGTACCAGACCCCCTACTAGAGGCAGGAAGTTGGACATGTGAGAGGTTCTTGTATCAGAAGTATGTCGAGATCTTGTGTTTCGGTGTCATTTATCAGAGCTTCCATTTGTGCTTTAAATCCGAGGATATTCAGTTGAAGCATTCGAAGTGGTATTGTTATTGGGAACTGACGTGGCATCTTCAAAGATGTAGGTTGGGCGGAAGGTTGGGGGGGATTAGTGGTAGGTCGCTATCGAGGAGGGATGGTGCCGATCTTGGGGTAATCGCGTCGCGTCGGTAGATGGGCGCCGACCGGAAGGGTTCAGGTACGCCATCGTGGTCACCGCCAGTTGCAGGCCGCCGTCAAGCGGGCGAGGGGACGCCAATGCCCGATCGAGGGGAGCGTTCCCGCATGCGCTTTCGGGGCTCCGCACCGAACAGGCCAATATCGGTAAATAACGGGGCTTTGGGAGTGTTCCGCTTCCAATCTCCAAACCAACGTTCTACCTTTGTTCTCTTGACCACTGCCAGCCATGGCTTCTACGGACTCGATTCTGAAAGGTAAATACCCTGCCAAAGATCACGCGAGACGCGTCGCCAGCTACCTCCAAGAAGCTGGACATCCTAAAGAGGGCATCATATATCTAGAATCCCAGAAGACCAGGCTGATCGAGGACAATGACGAGCCTGTGCCATTCAGGTAGGTCTACCATGACATCTAGCCTTGCTGCACGCCACACTAGAGGGACAGGCAATAGTGCCATCTTAATCCCGACTTGAAATGTTTCGCCCCGTCTCTGGTTGACCTTTCACACAGGCAACGACGTCCATTTTACTACCTCTCTGGCTGCCAATTACCTGACTCCTACCTGACCTACAACATTCCTACCGACACCCTTACGCTATTTATCCCTCCAATAGAACCTGACAATGTAATATGGGCTGGCTTACCGGTCACGGCCAAGGAAGCCCTCGAACAATACGACGTCGATAAGGTTTCGCACACTCCCGAGCTCAATGCCCACCTTGCCTCGTTCTCCCATAGCCCTGCCACAGTCTACGCAATATCGGAACAAGTTTCTGAACATGTTACCTTCCTCGGCTTCAGGGCGACCGAGTTTGGAATCTTGAAGAAAGCTATCGAGGACACACGAGTATGCAAAGACGCGTACGAGATAGCCCTCTTACGCAGAGCGAACGAGATCTCCACCGTCGCACATACGGCGGTCGTTCGACAAGCCAGGTCCGCCCAGAATGAGCGTGAACTTGAAGGCACATTCATTGCAACGTGCATAGCAAACGGTTGCAGAGAGCAAGCATATCACCCGATAGTGGCCAGCGGCACGAGCGCTTCCACTTTACATTACGTTAAGAATGACCAGCCGTTAAAGGGGAAGCTGAACATCCTACTGGATGCAGGTGGAGAATACAATTGCTATTGCGCAGATATAACACGGACTTTCCCCATAAGCGGCACCTTCTCCCCTGAATCGAAGGAGATTTACGACATTGTGCTCGAGATGCAGGAGAGCTGTTTTAAGATGCTGAAAGAAGGCGTGGCATGGGAGGATGTGCATGTCAATGCGCACAAAGTCGCGATAAGTGGTTTGAGGAAAGTCGGCATTCTGAAGGGGAGCGAAGAGGATCTACTAGACAAAAGGATCAGCGTCGCGTTCTTTCCGCATGGGCTTGGGCATTACCTGGGTATGGACACGCATGACACCGGCGGGAATCCCAATTATGAAGACAAGGACAGCATGTTCCGATTCTTGAGAGTAAGGTATGTTGCTCTGTGACATCTCTCAATATCCTTACATGCATGTGCTAACAACCTGCTAGAGGAAAGCTACCTGCGGGATGTGTCATCACGGTTGAACCGGGCATTTATTTCTGCAAGTTCATTATCGAGCCATATCTGAAAGATTCAGCACTGAGCAAGTATATCGATAAAGATGTGCTGGATAAATATTGGGAAGTGGGCGGAGTGAGACTTGAGGACAACATTCATGTCACCAAAGCAGGTTATGAAAACTTGACGAACACACCGAAGACTTATCAGGATTCAGCGGTGCACAGTATTGGCAAACATGGTTTGGGAGATATGTAGCAAGGTGATGGGCAAAAATGAGCCAGCTTACTTCTCCCACAGCTTTTAGTTCCGAGTGCCCGAGGGTTTTGTCTAGCGCCTCGCTATCACACTGGCTTCGCAGTACCGAGAACAGCTGTGCCCGTTGACTTCCTGCAAAACTCCTGATATATATCTCCACGTCTTCCCAGCCTTACCAATCACTCATCTCTATTGCAACGCTTCTTCCCCGACTTCAGACGCGGCCGGAGTGGACAGAGAATACACCTTCAGTAACCCATCAAACAAACAGCCTCAGCTCCAGTCACCATTTATCTCGGCCGTCGCCCGCGCGTCTCAACTTGAATCTCACGCATTGTCGGGAATTTCTGTCTTCTGAGAGAAGAGCCTCCTCGTCTATGTCATTCATGGTATTCTATGTGGTGCTCATTGGAAGGAGATTGACTTTTTGGGAGCGGCGTGGTTGTTGGTGCGAAGGATCAGACACGTGGGTGTTGAGGCTTGCTGATGTTGAGGGTGATTCGGGGAGGCTGTGACGGAGTCAAAAATGAAGAGAGGTTTGTTCGGAGCCTGACAAACGATGTTCGTCGTACCAGTTGGTCCTGCCAAAGGCCAGTGCGTTTTCGGAACGGTGATGTGACACAAGAGGTGAATGAAGGGGAAGAAAAGATCGGCAAAGATTTAGCAATTATGACTTCTCGAGACACTCATCTAGTATATCATGACACTCTTTAATCATCTCATGCCGTTTAGCCCCCAAATCATTCCAACCCACGCAACTAACCTGAAGCGGAGAGATCTAGAGGTGACGTGCACGAAAAGGAATTTACCTGCGGAATTTGAAACGCTACAATCATGCCTTCGACGGCCGCGTACATACCAAGACCGGCAGTAGCTAGTGCGCCTCCGGCATAAAGTATGTGCAGAATATTCATATACCAAGGTCCCGACATGAACCCCCTGATCCATCGCTTCAACCCAGAATCTCTTCGGGCAACTCTTCCAGTATTTGGGTCAAACCCATCTCCCTTGCTAGCCAGCATTGCATTGAGATGAATGTTGTACCCCAGGGCAAGGATTGGTGGAAAAGAATAGGAGAATTGGATAACAGCGATTGCCGAAATCACAGAGACGAAACCAAAGTAATCGGGTATGGCTGCCGCAATGATGAACGCAACCGACCACCATATAGGAACGATGATCATCCACAAAATCTTGCCCATCTTGGTTGTCAGTGGTGGTGCTTTGAACAAGTCCATGAGCACGTTGTTGTAAAAGACTTTGATACCAATATTCCCATATAATCCGGCTGCAATTAGCCCGCTCAATACAGCGAGCATGTTCCCGACTGCTTGCCATCCATAGATTGAGACCCCTTGATAGGAGATCTGGTAGGAATATTGGCCTTGGAAATGGTAGACGTAACATCCGTATATGAGATAGACCGAATAGATGAAGAATTGGGCACCCCACATAGCCTTGATAAAATCGTACGGCCTTCGCATCTCGGCCATAAACTCGATGAACAATTGGGCACCGCCATATGCGAAGACACCTTGCAAGAGACCATTGAGTGAGCCAACAAGGCTCTTTGGATTAGGGAGACCCCCATAGTGGATGATTGGAGGATACTCGCCACTCTTGGGATCCGGAGTAATGGTCGACGGGTCAACAGACGCCCCTGCTGATCCGAGTATTGCAATTGAGTAATTCGGAGGACTGTGGGCTATGACACCCATGGTAATGAAGATCACCAGCAAATTGATAAAGACGGCCAGGTTTGCAAGCCACCCATAATTCCTCAGTGTGCGGACTTGGCCGATGAAGAAGCCGACAACAACGAATACGACGCAGCAGACCGCATAGCAGAGACGAAACTTTGAAACTTGTGAGATGCCCTGGCCATTTTGGATAATGACTTGCCCTAGGATGAGGAGGAGCAGGAGCGCCTGCAGGACGTTGACGAAATAGCGGGCTGCTGGGCCGTAGATGCGGAAAGCCAAATCGCCATAATTTTTGAGAGGATACTCGTACGAATCTAGGCCTAAGAACGCCTTCCAGAGTAGGTACCCAGAATATCCGGCCATAAACCCGAAAACCGTGTAGAGTGCAACACCAGGACCCCAGCCCAAATTGCCAAGTGCGAACCCAACGCCATATGGTCCCAAGATGTCGGTTGTGATTAGGTAGAAGCAAGCTGCCCAACCTGCCGTTCTCAGCATTCGTGAAGCATCAGTCCATTCATCATCAGTAATTTCGAGTCGGTTTGCCCGGTCTGCAAGATTTACATTCTTCGAACTCCGGCGCTTTTCACCAGAGGGCGATGAGTTTCCCGACTCTGGTCGTTCTTGTGCTGCGTTGGCCGTGCGTCGGAGGAAGAGTTGCTGCCAATTGGTCTTCTCTGAATCAGAAGGTGCAAGGGTTTTCTCCTCCGCTCGTGTTCTAAGTGCGTAGTAATGATATTCTTCGAATGTCACCTCCGGGTCATGCAAGCGTCGATCTTGTGGTCTGATAAATATGGTTGGGTTACCAGCCTGGCCATTGTGGGCCGCCAGCTCTTCTCCGTCAGCAGTAGCCATATGGGTTTTCTCTTCCTAGCCCTGTAGAATCGGAGGCGATCTGCTTAGCCAGGTCACAGGCTATTACTTCTTTGGTGACTGAATGAGAAGAGCCTTAACACTGTCTCAAGTAAGAGGGAGATAGTTATTAGTGAACCTAAACACATGGACTGGGATAGTGAAATACTACCCTCACCGGATGGCGAAAGCGGCTCCGACCGGATGTTAGTCCGCGACAATATGATGTAACGACATGGATAAACCCAGGACCAGATAGGCAATGACCGTCAGTCATTCGCATCAAGAGTGAGTAGCAGTGCAACTCGAATGCTCCCTAAAACTGCTAGGCCTTGATTGGTCCTGGCTCGCTGCGGTATTTGAGATGATAGCTGGACCCTCACGACCCTTGTTGTGCGCGGGTACGAACCTTTTGGTCGGCAATGGCTGCCTCAGTGATTACATCTAGGAGTTGGGCGTTCCATGCCATGTTGGAGGCTGATGCGTGTCAATTCGTAGGGGCCCATTGCGCCTGAATTCAAAGCGACACTTATTATGATCCATACGATACGTGTTTGATAGGCTGACCAAACAACGGGCTGACCCGGCCCAGATTCAACCACCATTGGAGCGTGAAGCTGGGATTCTTGGACATCTAGATTCGATGCGAGATGAATGCCGGCTTATAGAAATCCATCGCCGTCACCTCGACTGATTGTTTCACTTATGATGCAGTCGACTAAAGTAGTGATGGATGCTTCTCCGCCAAGCAACACCCATCTTCGTAGGGCATCGGCAGCCAGGGAATATGATCTAACTAGAGAAAGATCTCCGACAGCTTGGGGGGGCAAGCCCGCTAATTGCTCTTAAAAGTTCGGAAATACAAAGTACTGTGGTGCGTGTTTGGTTGTCACATAGAGGTGTAGTTGAGAGTGGTATTGCTAGCATTACCATTCGAAGGTAGCTAGATGGGCTATTTCTCGCCTGTTTCAACGATCCGGCGGCGCAGTTCTCACCTTCAAGGTCTTGAAGTAAAGGTCGGGCCATAGCTGTGACTCATCTATCAGCTGTCGGCGAGGGAACTGTTTCCTAGTCTAATCTGATGCAAATGGACTAAATAGTTTTGAGTCCTGTTCGGATTTTGGAGATAACCCGATTGTCACAAGCGAATGCCCTTGGCAGCTGAGCCCATGAGGCTGGATAACACTAGACACGCCTTCTACTCTCTGGACAACGTGCATGGTAGCGATACGATCTCTGGAAACATAACCTTCCCATCTCCCTCGAAAGAAGAGTCCAGCACAACCTGAAGATTAGCTTCGATTCCTCCTGCGCTCCTGTCGCGTGCTCCACAACGGACGACTACCAACGAAGACTTGCTGTCTCAGCATTCCCTGCCCGAACCGCGATAACTTCCTGACTATTGCCTTTTCAAATCTGCTCTCGAAATGGAAGCTTTGAAGAAGTTCCTGGGACTCATAATATTCTTCCTCGTCCTGTGTGTCGTCGCTGGATTCGCGTTCGTGGTTTACTCAATCGTGAACGAAGTGACCAATACAACGAAGCAGAAAATGGAAAAGAAGAACATCTCATTTAGCAAAGAAGGAATGCAGGTCAAGATGAAGCATCGCACAGCTGAGCAGGAGTCAGACGCCGCACAAAGGTGATGGCTCCGCAGATACGGGGATCAAAGTCAATGGCTAATGTGTTGACAGCGTCCTCACGAAAGTTTGGAGCGCAGCTTCACCGCCTCCACTAAAAGAGACCAAGTCATGGCTTAGTGGAAGCAGTGGAAGTACAAATACTTCGCCGGCATCTACGCCAGCTGGGACACCTGGTGTTAATAGTGAGAAAAGGAAGCCGTGAGCCACACTCTCCCCGCTAGATGTGCGATCGCTGGTGCTAGATCACTGACTTGCTGCTTTTCAAGCTTCTCGAGATCAGCCTCTAGCCAACAGAGCGTGAAGAAGTCGTGAAGTGGGCGAAGCAATCGGACCCCAGGAGCAACTTGCGTAACTAGGATATCATGAAACCTACACCATGCTTGCAACGTTCAGTCGCGAGGACGCAGACACGACAACTGTAAGCAAATAGACACAGTCGACAACGTTCATAACTTCACTTGATTGAATGCAGCTATACCGTACCAGCTTCGCCGTTTCAATCCTTCCACGTTACTGTTTTCGTTCTTACCCATTCATTTAAGCCCTCTGAGCCGTTGAATCGTCCAAACCCACTCTTCTTTACACCACCATGCGGCAAGACGGTCTCATCATGCACGGTCATGCCATTGATATGTACCGCTCCACTCTCAATCTGCTTCGCCATCTTTAGACCCCGCCTTAAATCCTCGGTAAAAACCGCGCTTGACAGCCCATACTCGGTGTCGTTGGCTATCTTGATTGCCTCCTCGTCCGAATCCACAACGATCAGAGACACTGTTGGTCCGAAGGACTCGGTGTAGTAGAGGTCCATATGCTCCTTGACGCCCTCCACAACGATTGGTCGCATACGTGTCTTACTCTCGTCGTTCGCATCTACGTCTCCATAGATCGCTTTTGCGCCCTTGCTCACGGCGTCTTTGATAAGTTTCTTGTTCTTCTCCACTGCTGGGCTTGCTACAAGGATTGGCGCATCTCTCCCTTCGCCGCCAAACACCTGGTCAACGGCGCCTTTGAATGCCTCTCGGAACTTCTCCGCGATGTTTTTGTGCACGATGATCCGCTCTGAACTCATGCAGATCTGGCCACTGTGGAGGAAGGCTCCGAGCGCACACTGTAGCGCGGCTGTGCCGACATTCGCGTCCTCACACACAATCGACGGAGCCTTCCCGCCCAGCTCCATCAGCACAGGTTTGAGATTCTTTCCAGCCAGACTAGCAATGATAGATCCGACGTGTGTGCTGCCAGTGAAACTAATTTTCTTGATCGTCGGCGACGAGATCAGTGCATTAGTTACCTTCACTGCATCCTCACCAGGTCGATGGTAGATCGTATTGAGGCATCCTGCAGGCAAGCCCGCCTCGTGGAAAACAGAAGCGATGGCCCAGAAAGTCGCAGGCGAGAACTCGGGGCCTTTTAGAACAACCGTGTTACCGCAAGCAAGAGGCTGGAGGCAGGCTCGGAGGCCTAGAACATAGGGAGCGTTCCTGCGAAGTAGACCGTTAGCAACGTCATGTCTCGCAACGAAGCCTGATCCCTTACCAGGGCGCAATTCCTAGCACGACACCATATGGTTCTTTGTACACGACCGCGCTTGTCCCCTCCTCTGCAACAGTCGGCGCACTGCCTTGAATAGTTGAGATCAACCCGGCAACATCTTTACACGCATCAATCGCGATGCTGTATGTGAACTCAAACATTGGCCTCTCTGACCCCGTCTCTTCCCGCATGTACTTCCAGCACTCATCTTTCCTCTTCGCAAATCCCTCGGCTGCCCGCAAGAAGATGTCCCGCCGGACTGCAGGCTTTGTCTTTGACCATGCGGGGAAGGCCTTCGCGCAGGAAGCGATGGCCGCTTCGGCGTCAGATTCGTTGGCTGAGGCGCAGGAATAGAGCTTTTTATTCGTAACAGGGGAGATGACGTCGAAGGTCGTGGAGGTGGTCACTTCTTTGCCGTCGAGGAAGAGGGGGATGGTGGAGGAGGTGTTCCAATCTCGGGGCTGATCGTGCGAGGTACCACTGGTTGTTCCATTGGAGGCCATGTTGAAATGTGTGGTGGTGACTTCAAACTGGGGAGTGTGAGAAGGGCGATTCAAGTCCTGCCGATTGCCTTTTTCATGTTAAACGCGACCGCTTTGGCCATATTTAATGTCTTGCCCAGAAGGGGGGGGCCGGTTCCTTCACTCGGAAGAGGGCGCGGTTGGTGTGGGGGAGCTCGGCAGTTCCCCACCAAATGGCGTCCTCCAACCCCCGGCAGTATTCTGTAGATCTCGAGATCTGGAGCATTACGCAGTGTACATGTGACTTTGTCTCTTATGGGCAGTGATGGATTGCACGTGGAGCGATTTGGTTGTATGGCACGCGGTCCAGAAGGCGCAAACCTGACTCTTCTCCGGCATCGTACGGAGTACTAAGGTGCTAAATGCACTGCCTTGCAGCGATTCTTAGAGCTGGGGTCTCTTGCCCACGTAATCGGCTTAGTTGTCTACCCCAATTGAGACCTTCCGAGATATCCTCAGTTATGACGACAAGCTCGAAGGGAATAAAGCAATCCTCGCTCTGCCCTTGTTGCCTGCTCTCCTGAACAAAAGGCCCTTCTTGCACCTGTTCGAAAACTGCACAGTACAAGATGCCTGAAGTTGTCCGCGGCATCCGGTCGCCTGACAGCGCGTCTGGCACTCTTTCAAAGCAGCAAACTCCCACAACTCCCCTCTCAAACCACCGGGTCACCTTCGGGCAAGAAGCTACATCGAGTCCTGTAGGACGCACAGCAAGCCTTGAGAGTCGAAAACGTCGTCAAAGCCTCAACCTCTCCGACCGAGCAGAATCTGATGCATACTACGACAGTCGCGCAGCAACGAAGAAAGAGTTCCGTCGAAGAGCTAGCACACTGCAGGAGTACTATCGCGAACACCCTACACTGCTACCACAGTTGCCATTTACCTGGCATCATGGGTGGAGACGATATCGATTGGGCCTTTTCGTCATCCTCATGTTCCTCGATGCCTGCGTCGTCCCCATTGTTCTCTACTATGGCATGTATTATGGTGGACACGTGCAGGGATGGATTATCTTCGCGATCGTCACCACAATATGGGGCGGACCTACGTACGTTGAATTTGCCGTGCGTTCATGGAGGTTGATGAAGAAAGAACACTTTTATCGGCCGTTAGGACAAACCAGTCGCTGGAAGTTCGATATTCTACACTGGGCATGTGTCATAACCATCACCGCAGTCACGGCACTGTTCGTCGTTGGAAGCGCCCCCCATATCGTCTTCCTCCGTGTCCTGTCCATGCCTGGGCCGGCAATATTGTACTCCTTCGGAGGCGTCCTTTTTGCCATCACAATGTGGAGCTTGTCTGGCCGCAAGGCTCCTTTCCGCATCAGCTCTACTCCAAAAGGCGGCGAGGTGTATCCTGGAGTCTATTATTTCATCGAAGATGTTGTCGCAGTCAATGCCAACGCCGGCCGGCCCTTCCGAGAGGCTCTGGCTGCGCGATACGAGGCGAGTGCGCGATTCAGACGGATGATCTGGAAGCAGTCTTTATTTTGGTCCATTCCGCCGATTGTTCTTGCAATACCTCTTACAGTCATTGCTTGCATACACAGTGTTCCAGCCACAGTCGCATATGGTATTTGTGAGTTCTATCCCGCCCCCAATTACAAAACCTATGCATCAAGCTTACAGTGAAATAGGTTGGGGCGTTCCTTTTGCATGGGCTGCTATCTGGGCAGGAATCAGCGTTGTCTGGGTGCGAAGGGATTTGTTCCTGGAGGCCGAGGAATGGGAAGTGGACAGTAGCGTGTTCTCGGAAAAGCAAGAGCCGGAGCCGAAAGAACCAGAGAATGAGCCTGTTTAAAGCAGTTGAGGTTAGGGATTTTAATATTGTGCCGGAAATTTAGAATAGATTTTATGCTGGAGCGGATTATCACATTTCTCCTATGCCAAGACCTAGTCTTGGCGCTCGGCTTGTCGCCAAAACTTGGGCGCGTCAAACCACGTGATTCCCACTTGCACATGATTCCTCAACTTTACTACGTATTTGGTCTCGAATTCTCACCTTCTTCTTCCGCCCTGGTGCGAGAGCCGCCGCCCCCCTTTCATCACCCACCTCAGGTGGATACCTCACCCGCTCTTACGCGATGACCCATCGCCTCGAGGTCAACTTTTGGCCAGAAGAACGAGAGGAAAATAGGGCTGCCTTTGTTAAGCCCCTTTCGACCTCATTTTATCCTGCAGCGAAAACTTATTCCAGCCAGACATCGATTGGCAGACCGATTATTTTGATCCTAAGATGATTTCTCGTGGTCCCCAAGCCCGTGAGATGATGGAAGACATTGGTCAGTTACGTGCTGGAACATCCTTCGCGGGCTTCGTGTCCAGTTTTCTTTGGCTGCCCCCCTCTTTGGCCAGGAGTAAGAGGCTTCCTCTAGGGAAATCCGGGCTGCTGACAATGGAAATTGCTCTAGATTGAGAGACAAGGACTATTGGTTCCAAATGTACAAATGCCAGCGAGCCCGACCTGGGCGGGCCAAAAGTGGGTCGAAGAAGAAGAACTCGAGGGGACATTTTCAGCAACACTTGGCCGACGGAGCACCACTAGAGTGCAATGTCATCAAATTTCGTTCAGTCTTCATTCAAGCCGGATTGTGTCCCTTCGGAGGATCCGCCCGCGGTTGAACTCATGGAGGGGATTATCCTCACCTCCACTGCCACACTCGCCAACTTTCCGGGAGAGGTTGACCTATCATCTCCAAGAGAGGCACAGTATCAAACTGTGCAATATAAAGGGCAATGAATTGTCCAGACAAGGCCACAGCCACGTCATGGACAGGAGGAACGGATAGGAGAACCCGACACGCTTGGACAGATACATTGCTGTCGCCAAAAGTGGTTTGTTTCCACCCAGTCAAACTATACGGCGGGTTGCACGAGCGAAAAGGCGGCACAAGGCGGAGAAAAGGAAGAGTGAATGCGTCGAAATGTGCGACCCTTCGGTACTTACTACAGACTCTTTCTACTTCGGCGACGATGACGACTCTGACGACTCGCACTCAACAATTCGACTCAAGGAAAGAGGTCACGGAGAATAATGGTATGGACGCTGAGATGCTGGGGGCCACGGATGTTCCTGCTTCGTCGGCCATGCACATCGAGCCACCCGAGGTGGATAACGTCATGAAATCGAGAGATTCGCACCATTCCCCGTGGTCATGCCCTCTGGCAGCAAAGATCTCGACATAGTAAACTTCCTTGTCCTTCTATGGGAGCATGGTATGCGCACCTGAGATTTGATCAAAGGATTTAGGCATGGCTCGGACCAATAGCTAGGGAAAGATTAGATTATCACAAACCACAGCAGCCGTTGCAAGTTCTTCGGCCCAGGTTGCTCATTGTCTAGCACTCCAAGTTGCGAACCGACATCGACGTTGGTTTCTCTCTCACCCCCTTCTCTTCTCAGTCTTCTCTCGTGGTCGTTCTTTTGTTGAAAGGGGGTACCTTGACAAGGAGGGCTGCGTAGGAGTAGTGGTAAGCCAGACCCGCCTCGTTGCCATACTGTAGGTTCTCAATCAGCTCCATATATTGAATGAAATTTGCGTACTAACTGTCAAATGAACCACAGCAATTTCCTTGGGCCCAGCTTTATTCAGCCAGATGATATCGCTTCGCCTCTCCGAAGGCCACGCCTCTTCAACAATCTACCAATATGGTGAGCACGGCAAGACGAAGCACTTGGGTCAGAGTTTACCTCGGCTGGCGTTTCTTCGCCATACCCACCGCTTTCAGTGAACTGTGTGCGATGCAATCCTGTCCCGACCAGGTAACCTTCCTCTTCATCGGATCTAATGCCCTCAAGTACCGGCCGAACGTTGACCTTGAGACCTAGAGACCGAAATACGGTATAAATTACGACATCTACTCCTTTGAGAGCGAAGGGAAGCCGCACAATGTTGTGATTGGCCGTGTGTGCGTATGCATGAGCACAATGGAAACCGAGCGTGCCACCTTGTTAAACATCAGAATACAGGAGCCAGCTACCACAACGACGCACCATATGAAATCATTGTCAAACTTACCGCGGCTTAAGAATCCAGGATCCGCTAACAGTTCTTTGACTTTGAGAAAGAGCGGATATGATTCTGCTCGTGTAGTCGGATGACGCCGAAGTACTGCACCAAGCCGTTCATGCACGTAGAGGTTATACGTCAAAGTGACGCGGTGGCCACTCTGTACCTCATGGACCTCATGTTCGCAATCACTGTAGAAAGCCGCCCATTTGATGCTCTCTGCCGTTTCGTTACTCCAATCCCATACAGTCTCCCCCCCTTTGTGCGAAATACGCAGCTGTCCACCTTGGTGGGGATGTGGCAGACACACAACCAGCGTACCAAAATGAGTAGCGCTTCGAGGAGTATCAACGTGGGGGCGAAATCGACCTGAAGGCCCGGAGTAAACCTATGAATTTTGTCAGTCATGGATAGGGGCTATTAGAGTCTTGTAAACTCGAGTCTTATAGACTTTCAAGCGTGAAGAAACATCGACTTACATTGAGTTTGTATAACTCTGCGACCACGCCCCAGTGCTCCTGAAATTCGGTTCGTGTAGTACCAGAGGCCACCTGCGCAACCTCAGGGACAAGCGTTTGGGCAATGGCGTCCATGATGCCATAATCATGAGGACTAAAACTTGTACAGAATTGGTCACTGTCAAGCTTTACCGCTTGTCGGTAGGACTGATCTAGTACATTGTGGCCCTTGTGACCAAATGTGGCAGGTGAACAACTTTTCAAAAGCTCTGAGATACTAGTGGCAGGTGTGCTCCCCGCTTTTTGGACAGCAGGTAAAGTTATTTTGCGAGTGGTTTTACCACTGGGAAGGTCCCAGCGAATGACGACAGGTGGGGAGACCAACGGTTCGGCATCAACTGTAGTATGTTCGTAGATACAATCACGAGCAGTGGCAATCTGAATTGTCCCACCACAGCAGAACGCCGCCTGCTCCGCGGTGACTGCAGCTTCCAGTTGGCCTAGAAGACCTTCATTGTTCGAAGGTTCCTGAGAAGATGATTCTTCTAGGAAAGACGATTCGGAACTAGCTGAAGACATGTCTGGTGAGATGTGAAATGGAGTGCGGTGAAGTCGACCAAAATCTCTGGAGAAAGCGCTGAGTATTTGTATGCAATTTCTGTCATCTGAGTCATAGGCTTTCCATTCAGTGCAAGTTTTCAATGTGCTAGTTTTGCTAGCGCCGATGAAACGTTGCACACTTGTGCAAGGACAACTGAAACGTAATTAAGGCAGCTGGCTGAGCGCAAACCGCATTAGGGTGGACCGTCGCTTGACAACTGTGGAGAGGTTTAGTCAGGGCAATCTCCTTTTCCGCTAAAACTATCTATGGACATCCGAAAAACCAGTAAATGAAGTTCCTACTTGGTATCAGAAGCTTTGCCGAGGATGCCAGCGGGACCCACGCTTTTTATCACTGGGGCATGCGGCAGCCACGGCCTTCTCGATAGGCCTGAGGCAAGATATTGACGTTTCTGGGATCCCTTTCTTGCTAGTGGTTTGAGAACTTTAGAAATGCTAACCTCGTAGCGTTGTCGGCCAGTAGATGTGTCGAACAGGATAAGACGCTTGGTGCTACAGAATGCCGGTTGTACCACCGAATACTTATGGTCCTGCCAGTGTTCTGGTCCCTGACGAGCATAATGGTCCCTACTTAGGCCTAGGTGTACCTGCCTAGAGGTACCTAGAGGTGATGACTCAGAAATACCCAGATTTGTAGAGTACTACCCTAGATAGAATAGACAGACAAGTTCATCCATCTCACGGATTCTAATCGCAAGTCCGGCTTGCGGTTGACTATTGTGAGAAAACGACGGAGGAAGGCAGGTGGGATTCTAGGGAGGCCCATGAAGTTCTTAGCGAGTGCACTGAGATAACCCCATGACGTTTGGGGGGTTGAGAGGGCATGCAGCAGTCCATGCGGTGTCGCACAACGCTTACCATCAGAGCAATTTAGATGGATGGTGGATAGGTACGGGTGTTGGTGGGAGGATTGGGTGCGAGGCGCCGTGCGTGGTGAGGTGCTCAGTGAACCCTGTCCTCGACCACATATAGTCACACTGCCGTCGGGCTGAATGGTTGAGCTAGTCTCAGTGTTGAAGAGGTCGAGGAAGATGTCGTCGAAGTTCACAAATGCCAAACAAGCTCAACAATCTCGCCGCCGTCGGCAAACCGCCAGCGCAAGGTATCCCAGCTCTTATCGTTCACGAATAGTGATGAGAACCGATTTGGTTCTGTTCGATCCAAGCGCGAATATGAACCAAGCTATTCTGATCATACTTACCCTGATTTATCTGCAAGATGAGAACGTGATGCACCTCTACTCGATGTGGAGGTGTGTGTGCGCGACAGGCTGGGCCGGTGGCTTTGCCTCCCTTAGGCGCCGCTCTTCCCAGAAAATTCTAGGGCCCTTGTTGAATCAGTCAGAGGTATAAGTATACTAGGGTGCAACGCAACTCACAGCTTGGACGAAATCGTGTAGACAGGCGCGGCGCAACGAATCATAGAATCCGATCCCATAAGAGGCTTGCACATGGGGGTTCACTGTACCCGTCCATCTGGTTGTCCAGCATGATCTTTATTGTTCCGAATGAAGATGCGCAGTATGAGAGGGAGGCAATATACTTGTTTCAAGTCAGCGATGGTCATGTAGGATGCCCTACCATAGACAAAAGAGTTACTTACATCGAACAGGCTCCTTAGAGACCGCGGTCCAGCACCAGAGTAGGGCGGGGTAGCACCAAGTGAGAAACGCAGAAAGGAACATCCTGACACAAACAAGTACCACGGTGGAAAGTCCATGTATTTGGGAGAGTACTCCGATACTTGGGCGAATAGGTCCAGGGCGAATCCTTCGCAGTCCCTAGTGCCAACCATGTAGCCTAGCTGGCGGTATCTCGGGAGCAGTCGACGAGCTAATCACATTTAATGACACTTAGTTGGAATTCGGAAGAGGACTGTGTACCTGAGTTGTCTGCCTCGAACAAGGGTATTGTGACTGGCCCGAGGTAGCTCTGAGTGTTTCTATCTTGATTCTTCGTTTTGCTTTTGAACGGTAACAGGTCTCCCGTAGATAGTCGGCAAAAGTCAAATGCATCGGCAAATATTGCAGGATCATTCGCGAAGAAGGTTATTCCGTAGTCTGGCTCAGCTCTCTTGTTTGCCAGGACCAGGTCCCAGGCCGTTCCGACGGTACCTGGTGCACTGGGTGGGCCGTTCAATAGCAAGAGACGCGCGTGCTTGAATCCTGCGCACTTTTGGGTGGTTTCTAGACGCCGACGCCGAGAGAAGTAATGTCATACAGAGGAGTTGCCAAAGTTGAGGGGTCCCGGGGGTTCAAGAGGTTCATAGTCAATGTAGCACTTCCAATCCATCGCTGCATTGTCTAACGGCATCAGAAAATGACTTGGCAGCAAGGTGCCCATCTGCGGTGGCCCGGACGGGAGTTTTGGCCAATTCGCTGATTAGCGCGGAATGGCCCACCACGTCAAAGTCCGGTCGTCTCACTACGGTTTGGTGACGCGACCGGGCAACAATATGGATCTAGAATAATGAAGCCATGAATTCCACTGCCTGGGCTAATTCTAGGTGTCGCTAACTACGTGTTTTTGGCTTGCGCCGGCGCGCACTCTTGCCGACGGCTACAACCTCCGCGACGTCGAGGTACAGCTTAGGCGCTAATGCGAGCTCAGGTTGGTGCCCTGAAACGCTGTAGGCGCGGGCATGATATAGCAAATCGCGATACCAGGTGGGGAAGCCGAGATAGATGAATTCCTAGCAACTGGCGTTGAAGGGTGTCCAGTGGCGACACCTGGTCCGCGCCATCCACCCGTCGTAATCGGCCTCGTCGGCCAGGGAGCCGTTCAGCCGCGCGGCCGTCGTTGATCCTCCAGCTGGTGACGCTCCCGCGTCCGTTCAATCGCGTCTTTGTCCTCATCTCCATCTCCATCTCCGTCGCTGTCGTGGTGCTCTCCCTCCCCACCCCCCTCCACGAGCCACGCGGGTGTCCGTCCTTCCTCGCGCGAATGCGATCGGCGGCGACGTCGACTCCACAACGATCCAGCACTGGGCTCGGCCGTCGTTGAGGCGCCAGTTCTGAAGCCGGACGCGGTCGCAGCACGGTCTCTGCGTCCCCTGGTCAGCCGCCGTTAAATCGGCGTGGGCGCGACGAGGGTGGCGCGTCAGCGGGGTCCCGCGGTGGATCGTCCGGAACGGACAGCGGCGGCACGCGAAGCCGTCGGCCACTGGGAGGATCGGTTCGGGCGGTGAAGAGTCCAGTCGGGGTCGCAGGTCGGCCCACGTCTGCGCATATGGGAGGTGGGAGAAGGCGTTAATCACGGCCTGACGGTCCCGCATCGAGAGCTGGTGGATCTCGTGGAGGTGTCAATGCAGAGTCTCGACCGTGACGGCATGGGACACAGATCAAGACCTGGCCGGCCCCACGCTGTACTGGAGGAGGCAGGCCATCGCGATTCGGCGGCGCGGCGAGGGAATGGCGCCGGGAGACGGGGGTGATAGTTTTAAGTAAGTAGGAAGAGGAGCAATTGGATAACGTATGGTCTATCAGACTTTACCAAAGCCCTTCGGTATCGAGCTCGTCCATGCCCTTAGCCATCGACAAGTAATGCTTTCGGCAGGCCTGGGTAGTAGGATGATCAGAGCCTAGAGTCTTCTCATAACCTGTTAATGCCCTTTGGTAAAGAGGGCCGGCTTCACTGAGTTGCTGTTTAAGATGGAGCAGATAGGCAAGACAATAAACGCTCGTCAGTATGTCAGGATGCTCTTTACCTAGCATTGTCTCATATAGCCCGAGTCCTTGTCGATGCATCTCTTCCGCCTGCTCGTACTTGCCCTGCTGGCTCAGCACCATCGCCAGATTGTTCATGCTCGCCAGTATGGATGGATGCTCTGTACCCAGCATCCTCTCCTTCAGCCTAAGTGCTTGTCGATGTATCTCTTCCGCCTGCTCGTATTTACCCTGACGACCCAGCACTGTCGCTAGGTTGTTCATGCTCATCAGTGTATCAGGATGCTCTTCACCCAGCATCTTCTCGTATAGCCTGAGTGTTTGTCGATGTATCTCTTCCGCCTGCTTGTGCTTATTCTGACGACTCAGCACTGCCGCCAGGTTGTTCATGCTCATCAGTGTATCAGGATGCGCTTTACCCAGCACCGTCTCATATAGCCCGAGTCCTTGTCGATGCATCTCTTCCGCCTGTCTGTGCTTATCCTGCTTGCTCAGTACTATCGCCAGATTGTTCATGCTCGTCAGTGTGGATGGATGCTCTGTACCCAGCATCTTCTCCTTCAGCCTAAGTGCTTGTCGATGCATCCCTTCCGCCTGCTCATATTTATCCTGACGGCTCAGCACTGCCGCCAGGTTGTTCATGCTCATCAGTGTGTCAGGATGCTCTTTACCCAACACTGTCTCATATAGCTTGAGTCCTTGTCGATGCATCTCTTCCGCTTGCTCGTACTTGCCCTGCTTACTCAGCACTGTCGCCAGGTTGTTCATGCTCGTCAGTGTGTCAGGATGCTCTTTACCCAGTATCTTCTTCTTCACCCCAAGCGCTTGTCGATGCATCTCTTCCGCCTGCTCGTACTTACCTTGACGACTCAGCACTGCCGCTAGGTTGTTCATGCTCATCAGTGTGGATAGATGCTCTTTACCCAGCATCTTCTCGTATAGCCGGAGTACTTGTCGATGCAATCCTTCCGCCTGCTCGTACTTACCCTGACGACTCAGCACTATCGCCAGGTTGTCAATGCCCATTAGTGTGTCAGGATGCTCTTGACCCAGTACCTTCGCATAGAGCCTGAGTGCTTGTCGATGCATCTCTTCCGCCTGCTCGTACTTGCCCTGACGGCGCAACACTCCTGCCAGGTTTTTCATGCTCGTCAGTGTGTCAGGATGCTCTTCACCCAACACTATCTTCTTCAGCTTAAGTGCCTGTCGATGCATCTCTTCCGCCTGCTTATACTTTCCCTGATCCCTCAGTACTGTCGCCAGGTTGTTCATGCTCGTCAGCGTGTCAGGATGCTCTTTACCCAGCATCCTCTTTTGCAGCCAGAGTGCTTTTCGATACATCTCCTCTGACTGCTCATACTTGCCCTGACCACTCAACTCACCTGCTAGATTGTTCATGGTCGCCAGCGTGTCGGGATGCTTCTTGCTGTTCTCCTTTCCGGAAGAATCGCCTGAACTTCCTGAGTCTGAGTAGAAGGACCAGTCCTCATAAATCCTTGGCACAACGGAGAATGCAACTTCTTCCATATGCTTGCCCAGGTGCCTGTGTCGTTCATTGTTAAAGCCTACGAGGGTGCCGCAAAATATGCAACTGGAGTTGTCCGCATGAAATTCGCTCAAGGAGTGCATTTTTTGCATGTGCTTAATCAGCCTGGCATATGAGTGGAAGGTGTCGGACGAATGCTCACAAGACTCCTCCAAGCAGACGTAAGGCTTGAGATCTCGCATAAGGTGCCTCCTGTGTCTAGAGTAAGCATATGATAGAACAAGTAGAAGTGAACTCACTGCCAGTCTCGTTGTCTTCTAATTTTGAGCTTCTTGCCACACAGATCACATATGGCTTCCATCAGGTCCGGTGCCTGTGGCGCTGGTGGCGGCGGAAGTCCGGCAGACGAGAACTCTATATCGTAGGAGGAGCACGCGGAGGCGCTACGCTTGTGTGAGAAAGTAGGCGTTTGATAGGCCATGTCAAAGTTCTGATCTCCACGTAGCGAGCTATTACGGCTAGAAGTGTTGGAGCATACAGAGGATCGACGAGCCTTATGCTGTCCGTATAAATCGTCTGGATATGAAGGACTCGGCTGCACTATAGTTTCCTTTTCTTCGCCACGTTGTTTTTTGCTTTCTTGATGGTGCTCAACTGCATCAACCCGTCTTCGCTTTGCCGGGTGGGGGGGCGAACGGAATGTGTCTCCTGCCTTCATCTCATCTTCTACTGCCGGTTGCAAAGATGAAAAGGGTGTTGTCGGGTTAAAATTTTGCGCGATACCTGATCTGTCTCGATCTGACCACTTGTTTTCACCAATGAAGTTGGAACTCTGTTTGGGGGGCCCCGGGTTTCTGGGTCCTCTGTCGGCTTCTGGCTCGTCCGAGCTCCAGCGTAGGACATTGCCGTCTACGGGATCCTCACTAAACCACGGTTCTGGTTCAGGGTACAACTTGACTGACTGAAGAGCAGGGCTGCGATTGGAAGCTTCTCGGAACTCGAGAGCCACGAGAGGGAGCGGAGGTTGGTCTGTGACGGGACTGGCGGCATTCAGTAGGGACTTGAGGCGATTGCTTCTGCAGACATTGGCTTCTGCCAGCCGACGTGCCAGAAAGGCCGGTAGGTTGGGGAACCTGTCCAGGATCTTGCGGTGATAGGGCCAAGCAGCTGAATTGAGTTCATTCTCGCTAATCTGGGTGGAATAGTTCTTGGGCGCCATGTCGGCATTAATGCACAGATGAACTTTCTGTAGGTGTTCAAGGTCACGTTGCTCCTGCTCGAGAATCGTCTGTCTGTTTTGGCCTTCCTCGACGACCTCCTGGACGTGGGTGTCCAGTGTGGGTATCGCACTCTGATTGAGCCATGCGTCCATCGGATTGCTACCACTATTCCAATCAATAGCAGTCACTTTCATGTTTGCCATTTCTTGAACGGGTTCTCCTGATTGTCCAGATCGTGTACTGTGAGCAAGTCCCAATTGATCACCCGTTGTGAACGACTGCCTACCAGCGGACGGGTCGCCGTGAACTTCGGTAACTTTCTTGGATGCCAAAAATTGGCCAGAAGAGTCCTTACCAATGTAAGCGGTGACATCTACCGGCGGGTTTCGAGAACCGAAAGACTGAATGTCCTCAAGCATCTGTCGCCGACTGACTGCCTCGGGTTCGTCAGACACTTGGAGGTCATTCAGGATACTAGCCACGTCCAAATCAGACGACCAGAAGACCAAACCGCAATCGAGACTAAAAAAGAGTTAGTGATGATTACCAGAAACTCCAACAAGATGTACAACCAATTGCTTGGCTCGCTGGCGGGAGTCTCAGGCATTAAAACCCGATGTGTCTTGTTTCGGGGGCATTGGGCTGAGCTCGCGTGAAGCTCCGCCAGGATTATTGACATTGAAAGTCTCGATCCAGGAAAGATATTTTGTGTCCATTGGTCCTTGTCAACGACTGCCCATCCCCGACGCTCATCCATAAAGTGATAATGTCCTTTGCTGACGCTCCTTTCGCCTGGTAAGCCCTTGAATTTATGTATCATGAAAGCCTCAATCATCTGTGGCAATGTCAGAGCAAAACAATTGGGACAGCCCAAGAGCAAACTCTACTCACATCCCAATTGCAGAAGGGCTCGAACTGGAGCCGGTATACTCGGTCTAGCGCGTCAGTAATGATGATATTCGATTCAAGGATATCTGTCGGCGTCGCAGCAATGTCACGTTGAATGGCAAGCAAGACATTGTATGTCTCAAAGTTGCCCCGAACGATTCTCCCCAGTAGGTCCCGGATTTCGCCATGAAACGCCCCAATGAAGCTTGCAACCTGCTGGCCAATACTCCGTAAGCTAGCCACGGCAGACTGTGTCGTTTCCGTCGTTGATTTTACGGTAGCGAGGTCATGGGCAACTCGGTGAAGAGACTCGCTTGCTCGAGTGCCATTCTCTTTAATCGTAGTATGTATGTCATTCACCGATTGCGTATTTTCGTGCACAATGTCTATTAATTGACTGTGATCTCGCTGTCTCCGTGTTTCTCTTTCTTGAGATATCTTGCTGCAGAAGGTCAGACCGCAAGCCGATCCGGACGAGAAGTCCACTCACAATGCGTGCGTCTGCAGAAGTGAACTGATACTGATAACCTTGGCTACTACAGAAGCTCGTAGCTTTTCTATCTCCTCATCCATTGTGACCGCCCATTGTGTCTTACGCCCAGCGGCTCTGAAGCGGTTTTGTGTGGAGAAAGGACTAAGCGAATTCTCGTACTTCTCCAGCTTCGCAAGGAAATCGCGGAGTGGGAGTTGGCAGGCAAGGGCCATTCCACGAATGGCGTTGACCTGACTTGCGTTTTCTTCCGTCGGTTCAAGCCGCTCCAGAGCTTGCAGGATACTATACAAAGCATTAAGCTCGTGCAAGATAAGCTGGTATTGTGAGGATGCTCCTCCCGTCTTGTGTAGGGCTTTCACGACCTTCCGCACCAAATCTGTTGGAAGAGGACATCAGTGAATGGTCTGCATAGATTGGAGGTCGGGTACAAACCTAGAGCGTTGATGAAGTCGCCCACGGAAAAGCCGAAAGCAGGCGTCATATCTGGATATCGTTATCTTCATCACCTCACACAAGGAAAGAGATACAATAGGAAACAATGGGATGAGAAAGGAAATGGAAATTGAGTAAGACGTCTTGAAGTCGACCTCCTGCTCGTGTGGAAACAAGGCTGCGCCTGCGCGAGATCGCCCAGTATGGCTTAGGCAAGGCGCCACACAGCTCTTCCCTCGCCACTTGGGCACTGCGCCTTTGAAATCATGCTTGAGAAAGGTGTAGTGTTGCGTAGGACGCAAATGGTATCAAGAATCCGAGTTTCCATCAAAGGAGGCGGGACCACCCTTTTTAAACAACCCTTTTCGTACGACACCTTTTTCGCCGCAGTGACTTAGCCGCAGTGGCGCGCGCATAGTAATGTAAGAAATACGTGCCTACGAGACATGTATGCCTATGAGATGCATACGTGTAAGATATATACCCTACAAGAATTACGAAAATTTTCCGCAAATGCCTGGATCATGATGAGGGTGGTCACTTCTTTCTCCAGGGACGGGAGGCATGGGACCTGGGATTCTTCCCACATGGAGGATATAATCTCCGTGTCTGGAATGTCTCCAAGTAGGGATATGCTCTCACAGTGTAAGTCGCCGGTTCATTCCATGGTATCCTCGCTCCACTCTTACCCCTCTGTTATTTCGACTATTACCACCACCTATCCTTTGACCTTCAGTATCGAATGGGCAGGCGACCTGATTACCACATTACATAGCAGTATGAGCTTCATTGGACCTATCCTGAGTACAAGCTAAGATTCCGCAGCTGTCAAGGAATCGGTTGACAGTCGAAAGAGTAAAATGCTGTACATTCAGGTTGGGCGAGTGACCGGCACAGTCCCCCGTCCATGATATAACCGGGCGCTTTGCTTCCTAAGCATCACAGTACCAAGGATGGTGTTTTTAGACTTCATCCCCTGCGTCGAGGCCGGGTATGTCCCAGGAGACCTTGTCCTAACAACTGAGGTGGGACCTAGTAGCCTTAAGTCGTACTCTAAGTTGCTTTCAGGAATAACATGTCATTATGCCGAGTACTGGCACCTCTTCGTACACTCTTTTGCAACATTGCTCGCGCGTCAGTGGGGTCAGAAGGTCGACCGAATTTAACCAACAGGCAGCGCTACTGTATTGCTCTTGAGCATGTCCAAGATCTTTGTCCGGATGGCCGGAGAAGTTAAAGCGTGTCAACTGACCAATCAGCCTACAGCGTGCCTGAATCTCAACGAAATTATTCCTGTTTGCACGAGCAGAGTTTTAAGACGACCAATGGAGCGTCATCAGGAGATCAAAGGGGAGATCTTAACGCGTCAGATTCGGGATAAAAGGACGAAAGACGCTTCTGGCAGACTTGGTCGATGCGGGATTACGAGACAGGATTGGTGACGAATGCTTGTGATCATCCTCGGTCGCAGCATGATCTGAGCTTTCTGATCGAGCCTTGACCATGGGGCACACGTGGCTATCAACGTTTCCAGGGGTTGATGGGATGCCCATTCCGTATAGAGTTAATGTGCCTGGGGCAGCACGATGGGTGCCAAACGTCAGGACTGATGTGGACGAGGCACAAGTAGTACGCATATACTTGGTGACGCCGGTCTGGTGAATGATTCCAAATAATAGTCTTTATACATTCAGTGCTTGCCGTGAGATGCTAAGAAATTGTTTGCCGGCTCCCAAATTCCTGGTCGCTGACACAGTAAGCGTCGGAAAGGCTGCTATTAGCACGCCGGGCTTTT